>Ga0302279_10000781_pt1 | contig 46776 bp, 37 predicted proteins | sample III_Bog_N3_3_FD_194541 | JGI IMG/M metagenome (GOLD analysis project Ga0302279, IMG submission 194541) | Peat permafrost microbial communities from Stordalen Mire near Abisko, Sweden - III_Bog_N3_3 | ecosystem: Environmental > Terrestrial > Soil > Wetlands > Peat | place: Sweden: Abisko... | reverse complement strand
ACAGGCTCTCGGTCTTGGCCGGATAGCCGCTCATGCGCATATGCTGGCCGTCGGACAGCCGCCAGCCGTGCAGGGCGTTCTCCTGCATCGCCGTCACCACCGCGTCGCCGTCGGGGTTGAGCGCGATCGCGGTGTGGCTGCCCTTCCATTCCAGCTTACGCGGCGAATCGGTCCTGGCGGCGACGAACCACAGCGTCGCACCGTTGTAGTGGGAGGCGCCGACGCGCTTGCCCTTGGCGTCGAACGCCAGGCCGGTAACGCTGGACGGGTGCGGCCAGGTCTTCAACTGTTCCCCCTCCTGGCCGAACAGGTGCACAGTCTTGCCAACCGCGCAGGCGAGCAGCCCCTTGCCTTTGTCGCCCGGATGGCTCGCGACGTGCTCCACCCATTTCATCTTGAAGTCACCGATCGTGGTCACGATACCGTCCGATCCGATGCGACGAAACACGCCGTCATCGCCGCCGGATACGAATCCGGCCGGCCCGGCGTCGGGCGCAAGATCAAGCACGGCGCCATCGTGCACCGCGGCCGTCTGCCAGGTCTCCCTGTCCGCAAGCGGCACCAGCCGCACCGTCCCGTCCCCGAGCGCGAACGCCGCGGTCCGTCCGGCACGATCGAAGCGCACCGCAACCACGAACGCATCGAGATTGCGCTGAACCCCGCGCCTCTCAAGCATGAGGTTGGGCGAGAGGGCGGAGCTCATGGCGTGCGCCCTTGGCGCGTGGGGCCGTTATGGATGCTTTCTTGACTGGTGGGGTCTGGATAGATGCGCGCTTGATGGATGTGCTGCTCTGGATGGACGTGCTGCTTTTGATGGATGTGCTGTTTTTGACCGGTGTAGGGCGGATAAGCGCAGCGCCATCCGCCATTGCCGCACGCGGCACCGCGCTGGTGGACGGCGCTTCGCTGGTCCACCCTACGCTTTCGATCGGCCACCAGGCGACGTGCGTTGCGATCGGTCAGCCGACGCATGCGCGTGCCCGTATTGCGGCCGGACACCGGGCGTTGGGCCGTGCACTCCCGGGTCACGCCGCCTGGCACCCTTCGAAGCCGCGGCGGAGCTGGGGCCGGTTCAGGTTGCGGCCGATAAAGACGATGCGGCTGGTGCGCGGATCGCCGTCTTTCCAGGGACCGATGAAATCGCCATCGGCGATCATGTGCACCGCCTGGAAGGCGAAACGCCGGTTGTCGCCCGCGTAGCTCAGGATACCCTTGGTGCGCAGCAGATCGGCGCCCTTGTCCTGCAGCAGCACGCCAATCCAGGCGTTGAACCTGTCCGGGTCGATCGGGTTGGCGACCTCGAAGCTCACTGACGTCACGTCGTCGTTGTGTTCATGCTCGTCGCCGGCCAGGAAGTCGGGGTTCGTCTCCAGCGCGCGCGCAAGGTCGAAGGCACCCTGGTTCAGCACCTGCTCGATCGGCAGGGCGGCGCGTTCGGTGCGATGGATATGGGCGAAACGGTTGATGGCACGAAGGCGGTCCTCGACCTCCGCCAGCTCCGCCGGGGAGACAAGGTCGGTCTTGTTCAGCACGATCACGTCGGCAAAGGCGATCTGGTCGGCCGCCTCGTGGCTGTCGGCGAGCCGCGGCAGCACATGCTTCGCGTCCACCACCGTCACGATCGCGTCCAGCCGCGTTTTCGACCGCACTGTCTCATCGACGAAGAACGTCTGCGCCACCGGCGCGGGGTTAGCGAGGCCAGTGGTCTCGATGATGATCCCGTCGAACCGGTCGCGCCGCTTCATCAGCCCGCCGAGGATGCGGATCAGGTCGCCGCGCACCGTGCAGCAGACGCAGCCGTTGTTCATCTCGAACACCTCCTCGTCGGTGTCCACGACCAGGTCGTTATCGACCCCCAGTTCGCCAAACTCATTGATGATGACAGCGTATTTGCGGCCATGCTGCTCGGTGAGGATGCGGTTCAGCAGCGTGGTCTTGCCGGCGCCGAGATAGCCGGTGAGCACCGTCACCGGCACCTGTGCCTCGGTCTTGCCGGGGTTGGAGCCAGGGGATGTCTGAACGATTGCCATCAGGTACTCCGACGCGGTCTGTTGCGCGCAATATAGGGGTGCGGCGAACGGTCAGCCACCGGCGCCCGCCAGCAGCTCGGCGCGCAGCGCGGCGAGGCGCTGCCGCGTGGGGCCGATGTCGAAACACCGGGCGCGCTGGCGCCCCGCTGCGGCCAGCGCCTCGCGCCGGGTCGCGTCCGTGGCCAGGGCAAGCATCGCCGCTGCAATTGCCAGCGGATCGTCCGGATCGGCATACAGCGCGGCATCGCCTGCCACCTCCGGCAATCCGCCGCGGGCCGAGGCGATCAGTGCGGCGCCGCTCGCCATCGCCTCCAGCGCGGTCAGCCCGAACGGCTCCTGCCAGCGGCTGGGCACCACCACGATCGCGGCACGCGCCAGGGCGGCGAGCACCTCCGGGTGGTCTTGGTAGCCCAGCATCCGTACTCCCGCGGCCTCCGCCTCGGCCTTCACCCGGCGGACGAACGCCGTGTCGGGGCTGTCCGCCCGGAACCGGTCGGCGCCGATGATCGAGGCGCGCCAGCCGGGCAGCTTCGGCAGCGCCGCGGCGCAGGCGGCGACGAAGGCGTCGGGCGCCTTCTCCGGCACCACACGGCCGACGAACAGGATCTCCTCTGCGCGCGGCCCGGTGGAAGCCCCCACGGCATGCCCCCCGGCATGCCCCCCGGCATGCAGCGCCGCGAGATCAATGCCGTTGGGCAGCACGGCGGGCGGGGGGGCCGGCGCGGAGACGCCCTCCATCAGCCGGCCACGCAGATAGTCGGACACCGTGACCACGCGCGCCATGCGGCGCAGCAGCATGGCGCGCTCGGCGGAGCTGCCGGCCTGGCGCATGGTCTGCGGGTCGTTGTGCAGGAACAGCACGACGCGCGCCTCCGGCAGCAAGCGGGCGAGCGCCAGCGCGGTTTCCGTCCGGTTATGCACCTCGACCAGCGCGGGGCGGAGTTCGCGCAGCAGCCGTGCCACCCCGGCGGCATGGCGGACATTGGTGTTGCCGGGCCGCCAGAACGGTGGCCGCGCCTCGCAGAACGCAATGTCGGCGAAGGTCGCCCCAGCTTGCGGCCCGCCGACAACCACGGTGCGATATCCCGGCGCGGCGGCGAGCCTTTGCACGATCAGTCCAACCGCGCCGGTGCGCCCGGGCCCGAAACCTTCGCGCGGCGGCAAGACGATGGCGACCAGGGGAGCGGTGTCTGACGGCATGGCGGAGCCGCTATAGGCCGCAGCCCATGACAAAGCCAAACGACGGCTGACCGTCGATACAGCAGACTGCCGACAAAAATGTCGCTGCAAAAAAACGGGGCGGCGTGGCCGAGGCCACACCGCCCCTAGGTGGTCGTGCTTTTAAGCGCGACATCGGGGGGAGGCTACGTAGCGAGGAATCGATACGTTGACCTCGAAGAGGATGGTAACCGGAAAGACGACGGTAGTCAACATCTTTTTTGCGCTGCACCTTGCCGCTGGCACCGCGTATCGTCTTGGTCGGGTCGCGGGAGCCGGTCAGCCTGGCCTGGCAGGGCGGGCGCGTAATGCGAAGCTCCGTTCTGTCAACCACGTCACATAACAGTGCCCTTTTTGTTGACCTCGGCTGACATCGGTGGGACACTGGGCGTGCGCTCGGTCCGCAGACCGCACTGGAGCCGGTGATGGATGCCATCAATGGTTGCCTTGAATACGAGGATACGGCCGGATTATCGTTCGTCATAACGTCGGCGGACGACCGGCCGGTCGTCCAGCGCCGCGGTCGCAGCGGCACGGAGCAGCGCCTGCGGATCCTGGCTGCCGCAAACCGCTGGTTGGTTCGTGCTGAAGACGAGTTAACGCTGATGCAAGCGATCTGCACGTTGATCGCCGGGAAAGGTGGCTACCCCGTCGCTTGGGTCACGCTGTGCGATCCCCAGAATCCTCGGTTGGGCCGGCCGGTTGCGTGGTCCAGCGAAGGGGCGGCAAGCTTTTGGCCGGCTCGGGACGCCCGGCCCGGTGCCTGGCAGGGCAGCGGACTGGTCGATGGGTTGTCGCTGTCCGGCCGGCACTGTGCCTTTCCGCTGGCGGTCGCGCACCCGGCTCTGGAGCCATGGCGCGACGAGGCGCTCCGGTGCGGCTACGGCACAGTCGCCGCGCTGCCGCTGACGGTTCACGGACGACTGGTTGGCAGCCTTGTTGTACTTGGTATCGGCCCGTCCGGCCTCGGCAACGGCGACATCGGGCTGCTGCGCGACATAGCTGAACTGTTGTCCTATGGTACCGCTGCCTTGCAGGACCGCGCCGACCTCGATGCCAGCCTGAACAAATTGCATGGCAGTCTCGAATCAACGGTCGCCGGGATCGCCAGGATGGCGGAAGCGTTCGACCCCTACACCGCCGACCACCAGCGGCGCACGGCGAGCCTGGCGGTTGAGATTGCACGGCAAATGGGACTGCCGGAGCAGCAATTGGAAGGCGTTCGGCTGGCCGGCCTGATCCACGATGTCGGCAAGGCCGGGATACCGGCCGAAAATCTGCTCTGGCCGGGCAGGCTGTCGCCGGCGCAGTTCGAAGTTATCAAGGCGCACTGCAAAATCGGCTATGATATCGTCGAGGGAATCGATCTGCCGTGGCCAATCGCCCAGACGATCCTGCAACATCATGAAAGACTGGACGGCTCGGGCTACCCGGCCGGCCTGTCGGGCGAGCGGGTCCTGCTGGAAGCCAGGATCGTAGCGGTCGCCGACGTGGTGGAGGCAATGACCGCCTGCCGGCCTTACCGCCCCGCGCTCGGCATCAAGGTCGCAATGAACGAGGTCGCTTCCGGACGAGGGCGGCTCTATGACCCGGCCGTCGTGGACGCCTGTGCGGCGGTGCTGCTTAGCGGGGCGTTCGGAGACCCGGCATCCCATCTTCCGTGCGCCAAAGGGGCGATCAAGCACCGGCCGGCGTGACAAGACCGGGGTGACAGGACCAGCAGGACAAGGACCCCGGCGGCGCGGGTCCGTGCGGTCCGTCAATCCGTGCCAGGACCGTCGGAATACTGCTCGCCGAAGGTATCCTGAAAATCCTGGGCGACCGCGTAGGGCAGTGTTGCCAGTGCACCGCGAAGAATGAAATCGGTCGAAACCTGCAGCTTCACCGCGATCGTGGTTGCTTCCACGATTGTCATTTCCTCGCGCCCGGCCTCGATGTCGATCAGGCGGCCGGCCCCGATGCAAAAGCGGGCCGCGGCGGTATCCAGCGACAGCCCGCGATAGGTTCGTGCCCACTGGGCTCGCTGTCCGATCGCAGCCAGCACCTCGGTGAACCGTGGCCGTCCGTCCGGCGGAGCGCCTGGCGACGCGCGCTCCCACCCGATGACCTCCGGCCAATCGACGCCAAGGTGCGGCGCAAATCGCTCGGCCCATTCACGGGTCAGCTTTCCGTTGCCGCGACGCAGCTTATGCACCTGCTGCTTGGAGGTGCCGGCCAGATCAGCCAAACGCTGCCCGCTGATGCCCGAACGGAGCATCAGTTCGTTCAGTCGGTTCGGATGAGCCATTTGAACCGGTCCAGTCATATCGTCTCCTACTCGAAGCGGGCGCACTCTCTCCAACCGAGCGTTGACAAATGGCAACGGAGTGTTACCTTACAAGGATATGGTTCGGTGACCGGATCAGGCGGCGTTGGTTATGTGTACCTCACCCGGCTCCCGCGCCGCAAGATGCGGCCTTGCCCGGGGGCGAGGCGCAGTTGGCCAAGGTGCCGCTGCTGCGTCCATCGGGGCGAGCACGGACACGATGGACGGTGCCAGCCTCATCCCTTGGGAGGCCAGGCTCGGACGTAAAATGCGCCTCCGTCTCACTGGCAGCATAATGGCGTGGCCGAGAGTCGACACCTGCAGTCGGGCGGAATGGCGACCGGCATGAAGCCGGGCCATGGTAAAATCACCGTATCGTTGACAGACACCACATTCTGGTTTGACGAGCGGGCACATTTTTTAGTAGAAAGCCAGGATGTCAACAACGAACCAGTGTCCCTACCCGAACCGCCTGGATGAACTGATGCTCCGAATCGGCATCAGCGGACCACGGCTGGCCGAACTGGCCGGCACCTCCAAGCAGCAGGTGCATAAGCTGCGCCATGGCAACAGGAAGATGACCCGCGAGTGGGCCGAGCGAATCGCTCCGCATCTCGGCGTCGACTGGCCGGAGGTCATCGGATGGGAGGGCGCGGCACCAGGCGCTCCGCCGGACGGCAGGCCACGCCTGACGGACATTCTGGCCGCGATCGGACAGCGGGCCCAGTGGGCGCGAACCTATCGCGGGCTGTCGCTCGAAATCGCTGCGACCCGTTTTTGCATCGGAGCCGGCCGCCTGATCGACATCGAGGCCGGCCGCCAGGAAATGACGATCGTGGAAGTCATCACGATCGCGGGGAAGCTGCAGATTTCGACCGACTTCATCCTCCGTGGTGCAATAGGCACATTGCCTTACGCGGTCGCCCAGGATTTTCAGGATACATTCGGCGAGCAATATGCCGACCTGATTGGCACGGACTGAAGCACGGGCACGGACTCGGTTTCTCACATAGCGTAACTTGAGCCGTCCCCAGCCGCGTTGGTTCGAGTCCCAGCGGCGGGGAAGCTTTGCTATGCAGGTAACCTGTACGTTGACCTTCCTCGTTGGTTAGGCCATAATGGTAGTTGTTAATACGGAGGCCCTGATAGCTCATAGCCTGACCCTATCTACGGTGGGAAGCTCACGACGCGGTGAGATTCAGCGCCGTCCTCACAATAATGTCAACGCAATGCGATGGTATAAATCTGTTAACCAGACCGCGTAGTAAACGGATTCGTATCTAATTTGGCAGACTGAAAACTTTAACGGCTATTCAGTGGCCTTATGACAGCCGGACGCAGGACAATTCGCTCTCAGGTCATGCCGCCGGCATGGGGCCGCCATAGCGAATCAGGCTGTCTGAACGTGAAGCTGCCCGTCGCACGCGACCTGGGCGCGATGAAGCAATCAGGCGTCTGACCTTGGCGGCAGACGCGGAGCTGTCGAAAACCCCACGCATGGCCGGCTGCATAGCAACCAGTGGTGGACGGTTTACCAATGAAGTATTTATACTAGTGGGACGAACAGCAAAATCAACGGCACGCAAGAAAGGCAACCGGAGCATGCTCCATCCGTCATCGTTGCGGCACGCCGCTGTCGGAAGGCGTATCCGGTGAAAGCGTTGCCCGCCAATGCCAGCCTTGCCCCGCGGACTTTGCCGGCCGTGCCGGGCAGCGGCCAGGAGCCCAACACCAAGACCAAGCCTGCGGCGGCTGACGCATCGCTCTGCGAGCGCGAGCCGATCCACATTCCCGGCGCGATCCAGCCGCATGGGGCGGTGCTTGCGACGATGGCCGGCGGACGTCTGGTAACGCACGCCAGCGCGAACCTCGCCGCGATCCTGGGTCGTTCGGCCGGCGATGCGCTCGGGCGGCCGCTGGAAGACGTGATCGGAAAAGCGGCATGCCAGGCGCTGGAGGGTTGCGCCGGGCCAGGAATGGCGCTCAGCAAGGTCCATACGTCCCCCGGGCCGAACGGAGGCGACCTTCGTCTGCACGCCCATCGATCGGGGCGGCACATTTGCATCGACATCGAGCCGATCTGCCCCAGCCCCGGGCTTGCAGCGCCTCTCGCCATGGCGCAGTCGGTCCTGGAGACGTTCTGGTACGCGGCCACGTGCGCGGATCTTTGCGATCTCGCGGTTCGCGGGCTGAAGTCGATCTCCGGCTACGACAGGGTGATGGCCTACCGCTTCGGCGAGGACGGGCATGGTGAAGTCATCGCGGAGGCCTGTGCGGAGCGGCTGGAGCCCTATCTCGGTCTGCACTATCCCGCGACCGACGTCCCGCCGCAGGCCCGGCGGATCTACCTGCGCCAAAGCGTCGGCGCGATCGCCGATTCCAACTACAAGCCGGTCCCGCTGCTCGTTGATCCGGCGCTGGCCGACGCTACGGCGCTCGATCTGACCTACAGCCCGTTCCGCAGCGTCTCACCGTGCCACGTAGAATTCATGCGTAATATGGGAACGGCAGCGAGTCTCACCATAGGGCTCGCGCAGGGGCCGGATCTCTGGGGCATGCTGGTATGCCATCATGGGACCCCGCGGATCGCCGGGCCCGAACTGCGCGCCGTCGCCGAGATGGTCGGACAGGTCGTGTCGCTGCTGCTCGCCAGCCTGAGCGAGAACGAAGTCTACGCGCAGCGGTTCGAGCGGATCGCAACCCTGCGCGCGCTGGTCGATCGGCTCGCCGCCCCCGAGCCTCTGGCCGATGCGTTCGCGGCGGCGGAGGAAGATCTGCTCTATCTCGTGGAGGCAACAGGCGCGGTGGTGCGCTTGTCCGGCGCGTCCCTTTGCCTCGGGCGCACCCCAGCGCTACCCGTGGCCGAGCACGCGCTCGCCGTGTTGCAGTCCGAAGCTGGCGGCCGGGTGCTGGCCGTTGATGATCTCGGCCTGCGCCATCCTGAACTCGCCGATTGCACCAGCGAGGCCAGCGGCGCACTGCTGCTGCCGCTTGCGCAGGACACGGACGATGCGATCCTTTGGTTCCGGCCGGAGCTATCCCGGACCGTCACCTGGGGCGGCAACCCGGCCGAGAACGCCGTAGACCCGGTTACCGCGCGCATGTTCCCGCGAGTTTCCTTCGCCGCCTGGAAGGAGATCGTAAAAGGCCATTCGGCACCCTGGGCGGCGGCCGACCTGGCACTCGCCCGCGAGTTGCGGAGTGCGGTGCAGACGGAGATCGCCCATCGCAACAAGGCGGATCTCGCCCGGCTTCGTCACTTCGACCCGCTGACCGGTCTGCCCAACCGCAATCTGTTGGAGGACTGGCTGGCGGAAGCCCTGGGCGACACCGGGACGCGTGCCGCTGTGCTGTTCATCGACATCGACCGTTTCAAGGCGGTCAACGATACGATCGGGCGCGAGGCGGGGGATGCATTGCTGGTCGAGATCGCCCGGCGCCTGCTTGCCGCCGCCTGTCCGGGCAGCCTGACGGCCCGGCTCGGCGGCGACGAGTTCGTCATAGTGTGCCGCGGGGTGGACCGCGACACGGTGACCGAATTCGGCGAGCGGATCAGGCAGACCGTCGAGACGCCATTCGAGATTTTTGGCAGGCCTTGCTACGTGTCGGCCAGCATCGGCATCGCGGTCGCCGGCGAGTCGGGCGGGCTCGACCTGATCCAGGCGGCGGACATGGCGATGTACGTCGCGAAGCGGTGCGGCGGAAACGGCGCGAAAGTATTCGAGCCGTCGCTGTATGATCTCGCGGCCCGGCAGTTCGAACTTGACCGGGATCTGCACGAGGCCCTGACCGGCGTCGACCAGTTCACGCTCGTCTATCAGCCGACCTTCAGGTTGGCCGGTGGGACCATGCACCTGGCCGGCTTCGAGGCGCTGGTGCGCTGGCGTCACCCGCGGCTGGGGTGGATAGCGCCTGCGCTGTTCATCCCGCAGGCCGAGGCCTCGGGGCTCATCCTTCCGCTCGGCGACTGGGTCCTGTCGAGGGCGCTGCACGAGGGACGCGGGCTGGTCCGCCAGGATGAAGGCCTGTCGCTGGCGGTGAACGTCTCGGCCTTGCAACTGGCGCAGCCCGGCTTCTGTTCAGGCCTCGCCGGGCTGCTGGAAGCCGAGGGGTTCCCGCCGGCCAAGCTCTGCCTGGAAGTGACCGAAAGCATGCTGTCCGACGTCGCGGTCTCCTGCACGCTTGCCGATGTCCGGAAGCTCGGGGTACGGGTGGCGATCGACGATTTCGGCATGGGCTACTCGTCGCTGTCGTGTCTCCGCCGGCTTCCGGTGGACGTTCTCAAGCTCGACCGGAATTTCCTCAAGGATGTCGAAGGCGACGCGCGCGGCGCCGGCTTCATCGGCGCGGTGATCGCGTTTGCCCATGCGGCGGGAATGTCAGTTGTCGTCGAGGGAATCGAAACGCAGCCCCAGCTCGATATCGCCTCGGCCGGGGGCGCCGATGTTTTGCAGGGATTCCTGTTGGCCACGCCGCTCTCGGCCATGGCCGCCGTGGAGCTTGTCGGCCGGACCCGGACCACGCCGTGAGGACCAGGCCTTGGCCAAGCCGCCGCCGGCCGGCCAACGCCTCCAGACGCGGGGCAGCCGGTGCTATAGCGGCACGGGATCAGTCTAGCGCCGGCGCGAAACCGAGTCTCATGCCAGCTTCACGACCGCGGCCGACCGGTTCCGGCGTCGATCCGGTCTGGCCGGATGGCGGCCCGCTTTTGCAGTGGCGGCCCACAGCGTTCCGCAAGCTGCTTGAAACCGCTACGGGCCGTTTGAGCGAGTTCTGTTCGCCTGGTTGAGATTGACGCTGAAAGCCGGCAGTGACCGATTCTGGAAGCAGTGACGAAGTTGAGTCCATGCCTATCCGATTAACGCAGACATCCACAACATGTAGTGCGATGGCACCGGCCGTTTTATCCCGCACCTGAAGTAGACTCCCTTCCTGAATATAACGTCTTACTGCTACGAATACAGCGTGTGTAGAGCGGGAAATAGCGCCCAAGTATAGCAAAAACACCCCCGGAGGCATCTCGTCGTTCGTGCCTGGCTACCAGATATGGTGGCTGTATGTGACAACCGGATAGGCATGGTTGAGTCCGCGTTTCAGGCGAACTCCAGGCACCTTGTAATACGCGGTCCTACAGGACTGCGAGGAGATATTCGGCGAGCAATATCCCGCCCCCCCTGGCACGGATTGACGCACGGACATGGACTGGCCTTCTCACATAATGCCAGAGCCGTTGCCGGCCGCAGGCCTCTGGTCCTGGCCAGATCGTTGGTTTCGATACTCAGACAGTCGGACTGAAATCGATCAGCGGACTGGCCAGTGCTGACTCTGTTTGCCTGGGGACTGTCGTGGCCCATTGATCTGGCTCCGGTAAGGAAGTGCTCACGGCATCGTGATTAGGTTGGCCCGTAATAGATTGGTCAAAGTATAAGGTCAAAGTATAAGGTGGATATAAAGCCGTTAAAAACCGTCCCGGCGTGCGGGAACTAACTGATATTCTGGCACGATCGGGGCTTATCCAACCAGTATTCTCGCTTCCGGTCAGGCCTTATCGCAAGGGAGAATCGACAAGGATGCATACGAAGCCTCGCCGCCCTGCGTGTGCTCCGCGCTTGCTCGTGAAGAGGCCCCGCATAGCCCGGGCCAAAGAAAGAGCCGCTTCACCGGCTCATCAACACCGGAAGCGCAGCCCGTTCCAGCACGTGCCGCGTCACCCCGCCCAGAATAAGCTGGCGCAGCCGCGAATGCGAATAGGCCCCCATGGCCAGCAGGTCGCACCCGAACTCCCCTGCCGCGGCCAGCAGCCCTGCCCCGACCGAGTTCCCCACCGCGCGGAAATTGACGATGTCGGCATGCACGCCATGCAGCGCCAGGTAGGCGACAAGATCGGCGGCGGCCGGACCGCGACGCTGGTACCCGTCGGCCGAGAATATCCTGACAGCCGCCGCCTTCTGCATCCAGGGCAGCGCAGCTTGCACCGCGGACGCCGCCTCGGCGGTGCCGTTCCAGGCGAGGCAGACCCGGGTTCCGATCATGGCGGGCGCCACCTGGGGCGAGATCAGTGCCGGCCGGCCGGAGTCGAACAGCACGGCGTGAAGGGCGTCGGAGGACGACACGTCCTCGCCGGCATCCGGGTGGGGCACCACGGTCAGGTCGGCGAGCCGCGCCTGTTGCGCCACGAGGTCTTCCTCGCGTCCGATGACGGTGACGAAGCTGGCGGTCGCACAGCCGGCGCCGGGCCGCGCCTCTGCGATGGCGATGTCGTGGCACGCGACAAAGCGGTCGAACATGCTGCGCACAGCGTGGGCGCGCTGACTGCTCTCGCGCTCCGTGGCCAACATCATTTCCTCGATCATCGCCCCGGACAGGCCCTCGCCGGCCAGCGGCGCGACGTCGCGGCCGTCGACGCGCACATGCAGAGCGGTGACATGAGCGTTCCACACCCGGGCGATCGCGAGGGCAGTGGACAGCGCCGCCTCTCCGGACGCAGTGCCGGTGAGCGGCAGCAACAGCTTGCGGATTGCCATATCCGGCTCCTCGACTGCGCATCAGACCTGTAACGCTAGCACGTCGGGCCCGGCATGCACGAGCGGACAGCCGCCAGCGACTCGTGCAGCGCCTGCCGGGCGTCGGTGGCATCGATCGGCCGCCAGGCGCCGGCGCCCGGGTCGTTGCGGCTGGCGGCATGGAGCACGTCGATCGTGGCGTCGGACGCGTCGCCGGTCCGGCCGCGAATCCGCGCTTCAAGCTCGGCGAGCGGCGCCTGCAGCCATAGCCCCACGAACGGAACGCCGGCCCCGGCGGCAGCCTCCGCGATCGCGCGACGATGTTCCGGCGCCATGAAGGTCGCGTCCGCAACCACGGCATGGCCGGCGGCGGCGGCGTGCCGCGCCGCCGCCGCGAGCGCCGCGAACACAGGCTTGCTGGCGCCGCTTCGGTAGGCGTCCGGCGGCAAGCGCTGCTCCGGCGCGACGCCGTTCTGCCGCTTGCGGATCTCGTCGCTGCGCAGCACCAGCGCCCCTGGTGCGGCGCCCAGGCCGGGCGCCAGGGCGCGGGCGAGCGTGGACTTGCCGGTGCCCGGCAGGCCCCCCACAGCCACCACGACAGCGGGCACCGGCCGCAGATAGCCGAGCGCCGCGCGCAGGTACCGGCCGGCCGCATCCCGCTGGCCGGAGCGGGCCGCGACGTGGGCGCGCACCATGGCGCGCAGCGACAGGAACGCCGGCAGGCCGCGGACCAGGGCGGCGTCGCCGGTCCGCGCGACGTAGCGGTTCATCACGCGATTGGCCGCGGCACGATCGACCCGTTGATCGAGGTCCATCAGCAGGAACGCGAGGTCGTAGCCGAGGTCGATGGTGGCCAGCGCCTCGTCGAACTCCAATGCGTCGAACGGCACGACCTTGCCCCGCCAAAGGCAAAGGTTGCCCAGATGCAGGTCGCCGTGCGCGCGGCGGACGAAGCCCGCTTCGGCGCGCTCGCCCAGCCAGACCGACAGCTTGTCCAGCGCGGCGAGCGCCGCTTCCTGCCAGGCGGCAACGTCCGCCGGCGGCAGGCCTGCCTCCACAGCCGAAAGGGCGTTCCCCTCGGCAACCTGGCGCAGCGCCGGCGCCGGATCGGTACCCGGGACGGCCGGCAGAGCGCCATGATAGGCAGCAACGGCGTCGGCAACGGCGTCGAGCAGCGCGGGGGTCAGCCGTCCTGCGCTGGCGACCGCGTCAAGGAAATCGCCCTCCGGCACCCGCGCCATGCGCAGCACCCAGTCCACCGGCGCGCCGCCGCCCTCGCCGAGCGCGAGCGACCCGTCTGCCTGGCGCAGCACCGGCACGACATCACGGTAGAGGCCGGGAGCGGCAAACCCGTTCAGCGCCAACTCCCGGTCGGCGAAGCGACGGCGGGCCTCGACGGTGGAAAAGTCGAGATACGACAGCCGGACCGCCTTCTTGAGCTTCCAGACGGTGTCCGAACCGACGAAGACGAGCGAGATATGCGTCTCCAGCGGCTCCCGTCCCGCGAGCCGGCGCAGCAGCGCCACGACCTCCGTCTGGTCGGTCATCGCAGCGTCCGGCTGCAGCCGGCAAGGGAGACCCACACGAGCAGGACAGGCAACAACCCGCCGTCACCCGATGGGCCGGCTAAATCACGGGAACAGCTTGCCGACGGACCAGCCGCCATTCGGTGACCTCGTGTAGGTGGTTCGGTCGTGCAGCCGAAAGTCCATCCCCTGCCAAAACTCGAAGAGGCTGGGAATCACGCGGTAGCCCGACCAATAGGACGGGCGGGGAATGTCCTCGCCCGGGAACTTCGCCTCGTTCTCCGCCAGGCGGCGCTCCAGTTCGGTTCGGTCGGCCAACGGACGCGACTGGTCGGACGCCCAGGCGCCGAGCCGCGAAATCCGCGGACGGCTGGCGAAATAGGCGTCGGCCTCGGCGTCGGTCACGTCCTCGGCCTGACCTTCTATGCGAATCTGCCGCGCCAGCGATTTCCAGTAGAACAGCAGGAAGACCGCAGGATTGGCGGCCAGCTCGGCGGACTTCCGGCTCTCTTTGTTGGTATAGAACACGAAGCCGCGGTCATCGACGCCCTTGAGCAGAATGGCGCGCGCGGATGGCTTGCCGTCCGGCGTGGCGGTGACCACGATCATGGCGTTGGGATCGGTGCTTTCACTTGCCTCCGCTTCCGCCAGCCAAAGGTTGAAGCGGGCGAAGGGGTCGGCGACGATGGGAACGGCGTCGGGCATTGCTGAGGGACTCCTGGCAGGCGGATGCCTCCACTGTGCCGGGACCCAACGCGGCCGCCAAGACAACCGCTCGGACTGACACCGGGTCGCCTGACGCGATAGAGTTGCACGAATCAACAGCCGGAGCGCATACGGGCGTTAACAGAGCCTTGCGAATTTGCCTCCCCCCGTGCCAACACCATAACGATTCCGTCTATTTGGGGACCGACATGCTAGACAGCACCCAGCCGAACGCGGCCACCAAGGGGACTTTGATGCAGGGGCGGCGCGGCCTGATCATGGGCGTGGCCAACGACCGTTCGCTTGCGTGGGGCATTGCGGCGGCCTGCGCCGCGCAGGGTGCCGAGCTGGCGTTCACCTTCCAGGGCGACGCGCTGGAACGGCGGGTGCGGCCGCTTGCCGAATCGGTCGGCTCGCCGCTCGTGTTTCCTTGCGACGTCGCCGATGAGGCGAGCATTGATGCCGCCTTTGCCTCCTTGCAGCAAAGCTGGAAAGGCCTGGACTTCCTCGTCCACGCGATCGGCTATGCCGACAAGCAGTATTTGCGGGGCCGGTATATCGACACGCCGCGCGCTGCCTTCCTGCAAGCGCTTGATATCTCGTGCTACTCGTTCGTTGCGGTCAGCCACCGCGCGCTGCCGATGATGTCCCCCGGCGGCTCGCTGCTGACCCTCAGCTATGGCGGCGCCGAGCGCTGGACGCCGCACTACAACGTCATGGGCGTGGCGAAGGCCGCGCTGGAGGCGTCTGTGCGCTATCTGGCGGCCGACCTGGGCGGACAGGGGATCCGCGTCAATGCGATCAGCGCCGGCCCGGTCAAGACGCTGGCCGCCTCGGGGATCGGCGATTTCCGCTATATCCTGCGCTGGAACCAGCTCAACGCCCCGATGCAGCGCAACGTGACGATCGAGGATGTCGGCGGTTCCGCGGTGTACCTGCTGTCGGACCTGTCGAGCGGCGTCACCGGCGAGGTTCACCACGTCGATTGCGGCTACCATATCGTCGGCATGAAAAACCCGGCGGCGCCGGACATCGCGATCGTGGAAAGCAGCAAGGGTTGAGGGTTGCGCCGCAGCGGGAACTTCTTCAGATCCTCCGCGCCAGCACCGCGGCAGCGCGACGCCCCGCCTCGCCCGTGCCGCGGACGAGGGGATCGTCATGAGCCACAACACCTTCGGCCACCTGTTTCGCGTCACCACCTGGGGGGAAAGCCACGGCCCGGCGGTCGGCTGCGTGGTCGATGGCTGCCCGCCGCGAATCCCGCTCGGCGAGGCCGACATCCAGCCCTGGCTGGACCGCCGCCGCCCCGGCCAGTCCCGCTTCACCACGCAGCGCCAGGAGCCCGACCAGGTCCGCATCCTGTCCGGCGTGTTCGAGGGCCAGACCACCGGAACGCCGATCGCGCTGCAGATCGAGAACACCGACCAGCGGTCCAAGGACTACGCCGCCATCGCCGCGGGCTTTCGCCCCGGCCACGCCGACCTGACCTACGAGCTGAAATACGGCATCCGCGACCACCGGGGCGGCGGCCGTTCCTCCGCGCGCGAGACCGCCATGCGCGTGGCCGCGGGCGCGGTTGCCCGCAAGATGCTGGCCGACGCACTGCGGTCCCGGACCGCGGAGGCCCCGCTCCGCATCCGTGGCGCGCTGGTCCAGATCGGGCCGCACCGGATCGAGCGCGCACGCTGGGACTGGGACGCGGTGAACCAGAACCCGTTCTTCTGCCCCGACCCGGCCGCCGCCGCCGGGTGGGAGGAATACCTCGACGAGGTGCGCAAGACGGGCTCGTCGGTCGGCGCGGTCATCGAGGTTGTGGCGGACGGCGTGCCACCTGGCCTTGGCGCTCCGGTCTACGGCAAGCTGGACGCGGATATCGCCGCCGCTCTGATGTCGGTCAATGCGGTGAAGGCGGTAGAGATCGGCGCCGGGTTCGCCGCCGCGGAGCTGCGCGGCGAGGACAATGCCGACGAGATGCGGATGGAAGGGGGCGTGGTCCGGTTCGGTTCGAACCACGCCGGCGGTATTCTTGGCGGCATCTCGACCGGCCAGCCGGTGGTTGCACGCTTCACGGTGAAGCCAACCAGCTCGATCCTGACGCCACGGCAATCGGTCGATCGCAGTGGCGCCGAGATCGACGTTTTCACCAGGGGTCGCCACGACCCCTGCGTCGGTATCCGCGCCGTTCCGGTCGGCGAGGCGATGCTGGCCTGCGTGCTGGCCGACCACCTGCTGCGGCATCGCGCGCAGAACCCCGATGCACCGGATACCGCACGTCTGCCGCGAAATTGACCTTTTCGAACCGGCCCCTCCGGCTGGCTCTGGCGAATCGTTCCCGGCTTGAGTGCAGTGTCCCTGACCGGCCGCCGCCAGGTTGTGCCAATTTGCGAGCATCGATGACCAGGCGTCCCAATTTTGAGAGTTACAATTTCCGAGCTTGACGGTCGGGAATTTCCCAGGTGAACTGACCAGTCTAACCACCAGACAGTCAGGCAGCCGCCAATGCCTAAGCTCATCGATCCGGTCGATCCTCGTATCCTGGACTCGTTCGCCGCGCTGGCCGGTGGCCGCATTTGGCGCACCCGCCTGACGGAGATCCAACGTAGCGCCGAGTCGGGCCGGCGATCCGGCCAGGCGATGCGTGCGCGCCATGCCGTCGAGCTGACCGTCGAGCGGCTCCGCAAGCGGCTGAACCGGGAGCTGTCCGCGGCCGAGCGCCAGATCGGGCTGCTCGCAGCCGAGGCAGTCGCGGTTGCGGGTCGCCTGTCCCCCGCCGGGCGCGAACGGCTATGCGCGTTGCTTGCGAGAGCCCTGCGCGGCGAAGCGACGCTGGTCCCGCTGTTCCATCTGCTGCGCACCGCAGTGCTGCAACGGTCGCGCGGGTTCGACGTCGCTTACGCCGGACTGGACGACGGTGCGCCATTCGACCTCCTGCTGACCCGCGACCGCACCGAGGCAGAGGTCGCCTGCGACGTCATCTCGGCCGAGGAGGGGCGCGGGGTGCACCGTGGCGCCTGGTTCCGGCTCGCCGACCGGGTGGATCCGGATCTGCAAACCTGGCTTGCCGCCCATCCCGGCCGCTACCTGCTGAAGATGACGCTGCCGCAGGGGCTGCAGGGCGGGCTCTCCGACGCCACGGACGAGGGCAGTCCGCTTGCCGTGCTGCACGGACGCATCCGCACCATGCTGGCGACCAGCCAGCGGCGCGATCACGACGAGGCCGTCGTGCTGCGGCTGGACCCGCTGCTGCTGGCCGGCGCGCAGGCCGGCGACCTGGGGCTGCTCACGTCGCTGCGCCGCGAATTCGGACCCGAGGCGCATCTCTCGGTCACCGCGGCCGGCGGCGGCGTATTCGTCATGGCGGCCCGCTCCGGGCAGGAAAACGAGATCGCGGTTGCCGTACGCAAGCGGCTGGCAACCCTTGCGCCGACCCGGCTGACCGGGACTCGCCCGGGCATTCTCGCGATGTTCATCGAGGACACCGACCGAACCGAGTGGCGCAGCCTGCGCGAGCAACTCGAACTGGAGGGCGAAACCAGGCAGTTCCTCGCCGGCGCCGACGCCCGCCGGGTGGTGGCGGTCACCTGCGCCTCGCGGCTGGAGATGTTCGGGATGACAGGGTCCGATGTCGCGCCCGAGGGGGAACTGCGCTTCCGCAACCCGGCGCACCCGGCGGCAAAGGCGGCGGCGCTGGCGCCCGCGGTGCTCTCGTCGGTTTAGGCTCGACCGATCTGTCATAGAACGGCAACATACCTATCTGCTTGTGGTCGTCTGACCCGGTGCGGCGTTTCCGCGGACACCGGCATCATGACGGTTGTTGGAGATAGGGAGCGATGACCCAGGACGAGTATGCCCGGAAGCTGGACGAGCTGGACCGCCTGATGAACGATCCGGATGAGCCCGTACAAGCAACGCGTGTCTGGTCGATCCTTGCCGAGTTGTCGCAGCGTGACCTTGCGGCCACGCATGGCTCCAGCGGGCGAGAGCGGGGTATCGCCACGGACTGACCCTTCGCGTGCAAGAACGGTAGGGCGGATAAGCACTTGCGCCATCCGCCATCCGCCATTGCCGCAAGCCGCACCGCAGCGGCGGATGGTGCCCTCCATCCGAGACGGTGCTCGGCGTTGCGCCTCTGACACGACTGGCGCTGCGACCGCCGTTACGCACGTCGCAACGAGTCGGCGGCTCGGGCGATTGCAGTAGACCGATCAAAGTTCGGTGCGTCGCCGTCGGCCACGAACGGAATCGTTGGAACAGAGACCTGCGCCCGTTCGAGACCCAGCCGGATCTGTGTAGTCCGGCAATATCGTCGCAGGTATAGAATTGCTGTCCGACGATCTGGTCCAGCCTGTTGCCCGCGCCCGGGATGCGGGCCAGGTCGGTCAGGCAAGAAGCGTGACAAGGGGGTTTCCTAATGAACGGCATCAACCCGACCGCGGACGGGAGGCGTGGGATGAGCATTCCTCGCGCCGTTCCCACTCTTCTCAACCGCCTTGCCGCCGCGTTGGCGGTGGCCTGCCTGATCGGGCTGGCGACTCCGCCCGCCGATGCACAGCAAAGGCAACAAAACCAACCCGCGCAGGAGCGGGAGCGGAAGCCCAACATTCTTGTGATCATGGGCGACGATGTCGGCTGGTTCAACATCGGCGCGTATCACCAGGGCATCATGTCCGGCAAGACGCCGAACCTCGACAAGCTCGCCGCCGAGGGCCTGCGATTCACCGACTATTACGCCGAGGCAAGTTGCACCGCGGGCCGCGCCAACTTCATCACCGGCGAGCTGCCCTTGCGCACCGGGCTTACCACCGTTGGCCAGGCCGGCGCCGATGTCGGGATGCCGGCCGAGGCCGTCACACTGGCCACCGTGCTGAAGTCGCTCGGCTATGAAACCGGGCAGTTCGGCAAGAACCATCTGGGCGACCTGAACAAGTTCCTGCCGACGGTGCACGGCTTCGACGAATTCTTCGGCTACCTGTACCACCTGGACGCCATGTCGGACCCGTACTGGTTCGACTACCCGCAGGAATGGATCGACAAATACGGTCCGCGCGACCTTGTGCATACGTTCGCGACCGATGTGGATGATCCGACCGAGCAGCCGCGCTGGGGCAGGATCGGCAAGCAGCGGATCGTCGATGAGGGGCCGCTCGCACCGTTCCCGAACATGGCCGGCCGGCAGAACTGGCAGGAAAGCCGCAAGGCCAGATACGACATGGAGACCTTCGACGAGGTCCTGGTCAAGTCCAGCAACGCGTTCATGGACAAGGCCAAGAAGGACGGCAAGCCGTTCTTCCTCTGGCACAACACGACGCGCATGCACGTGTTCACCTTCATCCCGCCCAAGTATCAGGCACTGATGAACTACAAGAGCAACTATGGCCTGGAAGAAGCGGGCATGGCACAGCTCGACGACAGTGTCGGCGCGCTGCTGCAGCACCTGCAGGACATCGGCGAAGCTGAGAACACCATCGTCATCTTCACCACCGACAATGGCGCCGAGGTGTTCACCTGGCCGGATGGCGGCATGACCCCGTTCCGGGCCACGAAAGGCACCGTGTTCGAGGGCGGCTTCCGCGTGCCGGCGATCATTCGCTGGCCGGGGAAGGTCAAGCCGGGGTCGATCGAAAACGGCATCTTCTCCGGTCTCGACTGGCTGCCCACGCTCGCCGCGGCCGCCGGAAACCCCGACATCGGGGAGCAGCTTCTGCAGGGCGTCAAGCTCGGCGACCGCACCTACAAGAACCACCTCGACGGCTACAACCAGTTGGATCTGCTGCTGGGCAAGGGACCGTCGGCTCGCCACGAGCTGTTCTATTTCGGCGGCCCCCAATTGGGCGCCATCCGGATCGACGACTTCAAGTTCCAGTTCTACCAGCAGCCGTTCGGCTGGCCGGGCGAGAAGGTCACGACGGACATGCCGACCATCGTGAACCTCCGGCAGGACCCGTTCGAGCGGACGCCCTCGGTCCGCGGTGAAACCATCAACAACCTTGGCGGCGGCTACATGAACGACTTCTTTGCCCGCGAGTTCTGGCGTTTCGTCCTCGTGCAGCAAAGAGTCGCGGCGTTGGCACAGACGGCGATCGAGTTCCCGCCGATGCAGGCGCCTGCCTCCTTCAGCCTGGAGGCGGTGAAGCGGGCGATCGACGAGACGATCAAGAGCCACGAGGGGCAATAGCCGGAACGGACGGCGTGGCGGGTGCGCGATCTGGTGCACCCGCGACCGGCTGGAGCAGGGCCAGTCCGGATCTCGCCCCAGGTTCACGCTCAGCGGTTGCGGCCCTTGCCGGCCGGGCGTTTGTCGGCGCGGCTCAGTTCGGGGCTTCCCAATGCAGCGCTGCCGGAATAACCGAACCCGATGATTGCGCCGTCGCGGCGGCGATTCGCTGCCACGGCGCCCGGCATGAGGATGACACACACCGTGACCGACATGACCGCCCCCGTCGAACGCCGCCGCCATCGCCTGGCCGGCCTGCTCGCCGTCGCCGTTCTACTGGCCGTCTCCGCCTGCGCCGGCGCGGGCGTGCCGGCGATACCCACGGCGCAGAGCATCGCCGGGCTGCAGCCGTCCGGCTACGTGCAGTTGACCGAGACATTCGTCAGCGGCGCCGGCGGCGGTCACGGCACGCTGGAGTTTCAGGGCCAGGCGCATCCGTTCGAACTGGTGGGCACCATCGTCGGCGGGTTGGGGCTGGAACGCATCCGGGCGTCGGGCGAGGTCTATCGGCTCGCCAGCATCGGCGACTTCCCCGGCCCCTACTCGCAGGGCACCGGGGCGGCGGGCCTGAACACATCGAGCACCGGCGATCTGTGGCTGCAGAACAAGGCCGGGGTGATTCTGCACCTCCGAGGCACCCAATCCGGCGGCTCGCTCAGCTTGGGCCGCGACGAGGTCTACATCAGGCTAAACTGAAGACGGAGGACAGACGGCGGAAGACGGATTCTGATTTCTGTCTTCCGACTTCCGTCCTCCGATGAGAAACTCCTTGTTCCCCTCGGGGCCGGTGATCGGGCTTTCGCTCACGCCGAGCACGCGCCAGCCGGGCAGCGCGGCCCACCAGTTGGCGATGCGGTCGCACACCGCCTGGTGCACGGCGGGATCGCGCACGACGCCTTTGCTGCCGACCGCGCCGGGCCCGGCCTCGAACTGCGGCTTGATCAGCACGACCGCCCAGGCGTCGGGCGCACACAGGGCGAGCGGCGCGGGCAGCAGGGTCTGCAAGCCGATGAAGCTGGCGTCGCAGACCAGGGCGGCGATCGGGTCGGGGACTGTCGCCGCGGTCAGGTGACGGGCGTTGGTCTTCTCGTGCACCGCCACGCGGGGGTCGGTGCGCAGCTTCCAGGCGAGCTGGCCGTGGCCGACATCCACCGCGTGCACCTTCGCCGCGCCATGCGCCAGCAGCACGTCGGTGAAGCCGCCGGTGGAAGCGCCGATGTCGAGGCAGATCAGTCCGGCCGGCGACAGGCCGAACTGGCGCAGCGCGTGATCGAGCTTCAGGCCGCCTCGCGACACCCAGGGATGGTCCTGGCCACGCAGTTCCAGCGCCGCGTCATCCGGCAGCGGTTCACCCGCCTTGGCGAGTCGGCGCTCGCCGCTGAACACCTTGCCGGCCAGGATCAGCGCCTGTGCGCGCGCCCGGCTCTCCGCCAGGCCGCGGTCGAACAGCAACTGGTCGGCACGGCGCTTGGGCTTCACGGGACGGTCCTATAGGAAAAGCGGGGTTGCCGAGCGCCATTATGCGCTGCCAGCCCCGCCACGTCCCGTCGGATGCCAGCCCCCGTCAAGGGTGAGCGAAACACCCATCGGAAAGCCATTCGATCATCAGGAGGCGGCGCGGGATTGGCCTGCTCCGGTGCCGCCTTGTGCGACGGATGGGACAGGTCAACTGGACCTGTCCCATCTAGGTTTATGACTTCCAGGAGAATTGAACCACAACATCGTTATAGTCGGCGTCATCACCGTTTTCAGCAACGACTATCAAGAAATTGGTTGAACCGATCGAATAAGGACCGCCGGTTCTCAAAGCGGACTTGGATAAAGCCCCGCCTTTTGGTTGGAATTCGAATTTTGCCTGAAAGCGCGAAGAATCATTCATTTGCGCGCTGCCGATCAGGTTCCTCTCGCCAGCGCCGGAAAAACAGTAAATCGTCTGGCCGCCTCGAATAAAGGTGACCGTTTGCGTTGTCGGCGAGTTTGTCGTGACGCTGACGGTAACAGGCTTACTTGCCTGGATAGAGATATCTGCGATATTATCCGTTATCAGAGGCGCCGCTGTGCCACTCATTTTATCGACCCTTTCATTGCTGATGTATGGAGCAATAGCGGTTTTTACGGCTCCTATGTAAATATTAAGCAGCGCTACCCTACGACACAACCATAAAACCCATGTAAGGATTTCACGAACGCGAGAACTTGATTCTGCAGAGCCCAGCTTTCTCTTCCGCCCATTTCCGATCGGCGGGTAACCCCGCTTGCGTAGATCGGAGGCGTTGAACCAGCGCGCGGTGGCGGTTTTTGCCCCACCCCCTCCAACCCGGCAGTGACGCCAACTAAGGCTTCAGCGCGGGATATGGCGGGGGCTATCGCGTCTAACAGCAGACATTCGCGTTGGGTTTGCTACGGCGGCCCGACGAATGCGCTTCCGGTGATGCTGTTCTGTCCGTTAAACGTTCGGGGCCCTTCTGCCCGGCTGCCACCATGTAGCGGACCTTCTGACCTGCCGCCAAGGTTTGGCTAATGTCTCCTGTACTTATAACATATGAATACTGGAAGAATATGTCCGCAGTTCTATCATTCTGCGTAATGAGACCGTAGCCCTTGTCTGGGTCGAACCGTTTGATGACGCATCACGGCCGAAGCTGCCGACCAGCGCAAGCGCTGACCGACAGCTTCCGACGGGCCGGTTATTGGATGGCCATCGAGCCTTGCGCCACCTCCTCCCGCAGTTTCTTCTTCTCGTCTTCCGTCAAGTTCTGCGGTTGGAGCTTGACGTCGAACTTCTTGAGCGTGCCATCGAAGGCAAATGGCATTTTGTCAGCATAGTCCTCGACCACCGGCGTCCCCGTGTCTTCGCCGATGTCGAAAGTTTCATCGAGTGAGAAGCGCACCGGCACCGTATGGGGGATTTTTCCCTGCGCGACCTGCTTTTCGTCCACGAACAATGTGCCGATCGCACCGTTGCCGATGCCCCCTTTCTCATCGTACTTGAAGTCGAATCGCAGCACGTGATCACCTGCTGGGATAGGCTGATCCGCGACAATCCGGTACTTGTGCTCGGGCTGGTTGGAATAGGCATAGACGAATTCAGGCTTGCCGTCTTGCATCAGCAGCGCCCAACCAGCGAAATTGCCACCGATTGTAGCCAACACCCCGCTTGTCCCATTTCCAGTCGTTACGTCCGCACTGATCGTCCACGACTTGTTCTTGAAGTCCGGCGCGGACCCTTCCGGAATACGAATCATGCCGGGGTAGTAGGTGAACTCGGTACGACCCGCAGTGAGACTTGGCCTGATGGCAGGATCGGCTCGTGACGCGAAACTCGAATCGAGCGGATAGACGTTATACTTCTTCGCCTCGACAGCGAACGCGTCCTGAAGTTCCTTGAGCTTGTCGGGTTCCTTCGCCGCCAGGTTGTTCGCCTGACTGAAATCCTCGCTGACGTGATAGAGTTCCCATTTGAAGTCGTTCGGACTTGGTTCAAAGCCGCTCGTCACCCACGGCAACCGAAGCGGGGTCGTGCTCGCCATCCAGCCGTCCTTGTAGATCGCCCGGTTGCCGACCAGTTCGAAATATTGCGTCGTGTGCCGTTCCGGAGCGTTCGCGTTGTCGAACGTGTAGACCAGGCTGACGCCCTCCAGCGGCGTCTGCGGCGCGCCATCCATCACCGTCGGCGGCGTGATCGTGGTGGCTTCGTAGATGGTCGGCACGATATCGATGACATGCGAAAACTGGGACCGGATGCCGCCCTTGTCCTTGATGCGCGCCGGCCACGAGATCACCATGCCGTTGCGCGTGCCGCCGAAATGCGACGCGACCTGTTTGGTCCACTGCATCGGCGTATCCATCGCGTGCGCCCAGCCGACCGGATAATGGTTGTAGGTCGTCGGCCCGCCCAACTCCTTCTGCTTCGAGAGAAGCCATTCCAGGCTCTCGTTGACGTTGTTGGCAGCGGTCCCGACCTCGTTGGTCGTGCCTTGCATCGTGCCTTCAGCGCTCGCGCCATTGTCTCCCATGATGAAAAACACCAGCGTGTTGTCAAGCTGGCCGGATTCCTGCAGGGCGTCCAGCACCCGCCCGATTTGATTGTCGGCGTAGGAGAGTGCGCCCGCATAGACCGCCATCATATGAGCGTAGAGACCCTGCCGTTCAGGCGACAAGGTTTCCCACGCAGGGATCTCGTCCGGGCGTTTGGTCAACTGGGTATCTTTGGGAACGATACCAAGCGCTTTTTGCCGAAGCAGCGTCGCCAGCCGGACCTTGTCCCATCCCTTGTCGAACCGGCCTTCGTATTTCGCGATCCAATCCGGCGGCGCGTGATGCGGTGCGTGCGCGGTGCCGGTCGCGTAGTACAGGAACCATGGCTTGTTGGGCGCTAGAGCGTGCTGCGTTCGCATCCAGGCGATCGCCTTGTCCGCGAGGTCACGGTCCAGGATGTAATCGGACTTGCCGAGATAGGGCTCGATCGGCATCGTGTTCTCATACAAGGCCGGATGCCATTCATCCGTGTCGCCGCCGATGAAGCCGTAGAAATACTCGAAGCCCAGGCCGATCGGCCAAAGGTCGAACGGGCCAGCCTGACTCGACATCCAGTCCGGCACATTGTGCATCTTGCCGAACCACGACGTGTTGTATCCGTTCTCGCGCAGCGCCTGCCCTATGGAACCGGAGCTCCTGGGTATCAGCGAGTTGTACCCGGGGTAACCGGTGGCCATCTCGGTAATGACGCCGCTTGCGTTGCTGTGGTGATTGCGCCCCGTGATCAGCGCCGAGCGCGTTGGCGAACAGAGCGCGGTGGTGTGGAACGTGTTGTAACGCAGCCCGCTATCCGCCAGCCGCTGGAAGTTGGGCGTGTCGATCGGGCCGCCGAATACACTGCTCGCCCCGAAGCCGACGTCATCCGTCAGGATGAGCAGGATGTTAGGGGCCCCTGGCGGCGCTTCGACGCCCTTCGGGAAATCCGGTTTCGACTCTGCCACGGTGGTCCCGATCTCGCCTTGAAACGGCGGCTGAGGCTTGGGCAGGACAATTGGAGCAGGCGATGGTTTGGTTTGCGCCGATTGGGCGGACGCGCCGGTACTCGTGGCACCAAGCGCAAGCACGAGTATGCCCGCGGCCGCCAGCCGGCCGAAGCAAAGGTGTCTCATAAGAGCACTCCTCCTCTCGCTTTTTTAGTGTCTGACTTTTTTGGATTCGTTCGGAGCAAATTAGACGTTTCTGCTAACAGAAATCGCTCGATTTGAGCAGGTGAAGTGTATCCCCCTCCGTTACCGGTTAAGCGTAGCGGACAATTCTGCATGCGCCCATCGTCCCGACCGTTGGCTTGAATCAACTCATTTTGAAACTTGAGGAGCCCGAGAATTGCGACGGGTCGGGCGGTCGTCGGACGAAGCCGCCGGCATAATATCAGCGGCTTCTGTGTTGACCGTTCGAAGATGTGTCGGGCGGATGAGCGAAGCGCCATCCGTCGGTGGGTGCGGGCGGCGGCATTGGTGGACGGCGCAAGCGCTTGTCCACCCTACGCGGTTGCCTCAACCCGGGCGGGCGCAGCGGCCGTGCGTCAGTCCGTGGCCCGCGTGCCCAGCGTGCCGTCGGCGCGCTCGACGATAGCGGCGACGCGGGCCTCCGCCTCGGCGAGCTTCGCCTCGCAGTGACGGCGCAGCGCGGCGCCGCGCTCATAGGCGGTGATCGCCTCTTCCAGCTTCTGCTGCCCGCCTTCCAGGCCGCGCACGATCTGCTCAAGCTCGGCCAACGCCTCCTCGAAGGACAGCGCGCCGACATCTGGCTTATCCGACACCTGCGTTGCCCCGCTGCCGCTCATGCGCGCATCAGCCCGCGCATATGGGCTGCCGTCGCAGCGCCGAGCGCCCCAAGCTCATAGCCGCCTTCCAGTACCGACACGAGCTTGCCGCCGCAATGGGTGGCGGCGATATGCACAAGCTGGTCGGTGATCCAGGCAAAATCCTCGGTCTCCAGCCGGAGATCCGCGAGCGGGTCCAGCTTGTGCGCGTCGAACCCGGCAGAAATGATCAGCAGGCCGGGCGCGAACCGGTCGAGCGCCGGCAACACAACCTCCGACCAGGCGCGGCGGAACTCGGCGCTGCCCGAGCCCTCGGACAGCGGCACGTTGACGATGTTGTCCGCCACGCCCCGCTCCGACGCCTCGCCGGTGAAGGGAAAAGCCCCGTGCTGGTGCGATGAGCCATAGAACAGGTCCGGATCGGCGGCGAACATCGCCTGGGTGCCGTTGCCGTGGTGCACGTCGAAATCCACCACCGCCACACGCTGCACGCCCCAGCGGGTGCGAGCGTGCAGCGCCGCCACGGCGGCATTGTTGAAGAAGCAGAACCCCATCGGCTTGGACGGCTCCGCATGGTGGCCGGGCGGACGGACCGCGGCGAAGGCGGCGCGCGCCCAGCCCTCCATCACCGCGTCCACCGCCATGATGGCCCCGCCGGCGGCGCGCAACGCGGCCTCGGCGCTGCCCGGGCTCATCAACGTGTCGGAATCGATCTGCACGGACTCGCCGAACTCGGGGCGGATCGCCAGGATCGCCGCGATGTAGTCGGCCGGATGCACGCGGGCGAGTTGCTCCTCGGTGGCGGCGGGCGCCGTCTCGCGGATCAGATCGGCGAACTCCGCCCGTTCCAGCGCCGCAAGCACCGAGCGCAGCCGGTCGGGGCATTCGGGGTGATAGGGGCCGGTGTCGTGCGCGAGGCACGCCGGATGGGTGATGAGCGCGGTCGGCATGTCACGAGTCCTTGGCGAGCGCCGGGGCTTTGTCGCTGTCCGTGTCTTTTTCCGCGTCTTTTTCCGCTGGGTCCTTGTCCGCGTCTTTGTCCGCGTCTTTGTCCCTGGGGTCCTTGTCCGCTGGCCGGCGCCGGATCAGGAAGCTGAACATCTCCCCTTCGTCGCTCCAGGCCAGCAACGCGTGACCGGTCTCGCGGCAGTACGCCTGGAAGTCGGCGACGGCCGCGCGGTCGGTCGCCAGCACGCGCAAGCGGTCACCGGGCGCCATGCCGCGCAGCGCGCGGTTGGCCCGCAGCACCGGCAGCGGGCAGCGCATCCCCTTAACGTCCAGCACTGAATCGCCCATTCGCCCATCCTGCGACCCGGCGCGTCCTTGAGCAAGCGGGCCGGATGCAGGCATGGTTTGCCCATGGCACGGCATCGAATTGGCATCGACCTGGGGGGCACCAAGATCGAGGTGGTGGCGCTCGGTCCCGACGGACGCGAAACGCATCGTGAGCGCATTCCGACGCCGCCCGGTTACCCGGCCACGCTGGATGCGATCGCCGGGCTGGTGGCCGGGGCCGAGGCGAAGCTCGGCGTCACCGCGACGGTGGGGATCGGCATCCCGGGCGTGATCAGCCCGGCCACCGGACGGGTGAAGAACGCGAACTCCATCGCGCTGAACGGGCACCAGTTCGACCAGGACATCAGCGCGCGGCTCGGGCGCGAGGTGCGGGTGGACAACGATGCCAACTGCTTCACGCTGTCGGAAGCGGCGGACGGCGCCGGCGCCGGCTACCGATTGGTGTTCGGCGTGATCCTGGGCACCGGCTGCGGCGGCGGCATCGTGTTCGGCGGGCACCTGCACCGCGGCCCGCATCGCATCGCCGCCGAGTGGGGCCATAACCCCCTCCCCTGGCCCCTGGCCTGGCCCGGCACCGATGAAGTGCCGGGACATGCCTGCTGGTGCGGCCAGACGGGCTGCCTGGAGACCTACGTCTCCGGCCCTGCGCTGGCGCGCGACTGCGACGGCCCGGGGGCGCATGACGCGACTCAGCTCCCGGCGCGGGCCGCGGCCGGCGACAGGCGGGCGCAGGAGGCGCTGGACCGCCATGCCGAGCGGCTGGCGCGGGGGTTGGCGCAGGTGATCAACCTGTTGGACCCGGACGCGATCGTGCTGGGCGGCGGGCTGTCCAACATGGACCACCTCTACACCGCGCTGCCGGCACTGCTGCCGCGCCACGTGTTCAGCGACGTCGCGTCCACGCCGATTCTCCGAAACAAGCATGGCGATTCGTCCGGCGTGCGCGGCGCCGCCTGGTTGTGGCCGGCGGATTAGCGTGCCCGTCCTGTGCCGCGACTGCGGAATGGTGGTCCGTGGCGCGGACAAGCCGGAGCGTTGCCCCATCTGCGGCGGCGGACGGCTGGCCAGCCACGCCGAGCTGCTGTCGCTGCACATCGCGCATGTGGACTGCGATGCGTTCTACGCCAGCGTGGAAAAGCGCGACCGGCCGGGGCTGGCGGCGTCCCCGGTGATCGTGGGCGGGGGCACGCGGGGCGTTGTTACCGCCGCCTGCTACGTGGCCCGGCTGTATGGCGTTCACAGCGCGATGCCGATGTTCAAGGCGCTGAAGGCGTGCCCCGACGCGGTGGTGATCCGCCCTGACTTCGTGAAATACACGGCGGCCGCCCGGCAGATCCGTGGGCTGATGCGGCGGCTGACCCCGCTGGTGCAACCGCTGTCGATCGACGAGGCGGCGCTCGACCTGGCAGGCACCGAGGCGCTGCATGGCGCCCCGCCCGCCGCCGTGCTCGCGCGGCTGGCGCTGGACGTCGAGCGCGAGGTCGGGGTGACCGTTTCGATCGGCCTGGCGTCCAACCGGCTGCTCGCCAAGATCGCCGCCGGACGGGACAAGCCGCGCGGCTTCGTGGTGATCGGGTCCGAGGCGGCGGCGCTGCTCGCACCTGAGCCGGTGCGGCTGCTGCCCGGCATCGGCCCGGCGCTGGCGCGCCGGCTGGAAGCGCTGGGTATTACCCGGCTCGGCCACCTGCAGGCGCTGTCCGGGCGCGATGCGCTGCGCCGGCTGGGCGAGGACGGGCCGAGCCTGGTGCGCCGTGCGCGGGGTGAGGATGCCCGCCCCGTGGACCCTGCCCGCGCGGCCAGATCGCTCAGCGCCGAGACCACCTTCGATACCGACCTGTCACGGTTGCCCGACCTGGAGCGTCCGCTCTGGCGACTGGCCGAGAAGCTGGGCCGCCGGCTGCGCGAACACGATCTGGCAGCCACCGGCGTGGTGCTGAAACTGAAGACGGCGGCATTCGTGCCCCGCACCCGCGCGGCGCGCCTGTCCTGCCCGACCGTGCTGCCGGACCGGCTGTTCGAGACCGCGCGCGCTCTGCTGGTCCGAGAGGCGACCGGCACCGCGTTTCGCCTGATCGGCATCGGCGCCGCCGGCCTGGCGCCGCTCGCCGACGCCGACCTCGGCGACCTGGCGGACACCGAGACCCCGCGCCGGGCCGCCGCCCAGGCGGCGATCGACGCCCTTCGTCTCCGTTATGGTGACCTGGTGATTGCAAAGGGGCGGGGGCTGTGATAATACCGGTGACCGAAAGACAACGAACCATTGTCGGCGGGCGATCAGCAGCAGCTCCGGAGGTCCCCACGCGCACACTGCAACGGGAAGATGCCTGGCACCCTCGGCGTCAAAACGACTTCGCATGCGCCTGGCGTCGCGCCGTCGATGGCATGTCGACCTCCGTTGTTTGGGCGTAATAGAGTGCCGTAGTAAAACCGTTACCGATCAGATAGGTAATGATGGCGAGTTGGTATGATATAATGTCATTTTAGCGATTTGGAGACACAGATTAATTTGACTCTAATGTCTGCATACTGCAAAAATGACGAATGTACCTTTAGGCTCGGCGGGGAAGATTGATCTGGGTCAAAGCAGACTCTCTTTTGCAGCCGTAAACAGTTGGCGAGTGCTATCGAATATTTGAGACATCGCACGCGCCAGTCATGACCGTGCTCCGCCTGATGGCAGGCGAGCCGGCTCTGGGAGCGTCGGAATGGTAAGTGGATGCGAAGCCGGGACGGCAGCCGCGCAAGAGGATCGGAACCGTGCGTCACGCCAAAGCTTTATCGTGCTGGCCGCGTTAGGTTACGCCATCGTCTCGACCGCTTGGATCTTGCTCTCCGACCGGCTGCTGGCGGGATTCCCCGACGTCACCGCCGTCAACTGGATGATGACCGTCAAAGGATTGGTCTACGTCGCGATCACCACGGTTCTGCTCGTGCTGGCGCTCTATTTCGTGCCGGCAACGCCACGAAACGCGGGCGTGGTCCCCGGCCCTCCCTGGCCACTGGCGATGGCGTTCGCCATCGTGGCGATCGGCATCGCCTTCGGAACGCTGATGACCTACCAGGTCGCGGTCGCCACGCTGCGAAGCAATGCGCTGCTGGCAGTCACCTCGGTGGCCGCACAGAAGGCCGATCAGGTGACGAACTGGCTGGCCAACAGCCGCGACCAGGCGTTGGCGGCCGCCCACGACCCGGCCCTGGCGGAACGCCTCGCGAACTGGATGGCCCATCCCGATGCAGCGGCATCGGATGCACTGACCGTCGTGCTGCGCCGGATGCAGGCTGCGACATCTGCGCGAGGGGTCTACCTGGTCACGCCCGATGGCAGCCTGCTGCTCGGGATTGGGCCGCCGCTGCCGGAAAGCCCGCAACTGCAGCAAGCTGCCAACCGCGCGGCGTTCACCGGCCAGGCCGCGCTGATCGACCTGCATCGCCTGTCGCGGCCGGGCCCGCCGGTCGGTGACCTGAATTTCGGCTACGTCGTACCGACTGCGCCGGCCGGCTCGCGCGGTCTTGTCCTGGCGGCGTTCGATTTCGAACCAGGCCGCGCATTCTTTCGAACGCTGGACGGCTGGCCGGTGCCAAGCCTGACAGGCACGAGCCTTCTGGTACGGGACGATGACGCCGGGACCGTCGTGCTGACGTCGTCACCCGAAGCTAGGCCAGAAGGCTTCGGCCGCCCGCTCGCGGTCGGCGACGACACGCTGGCAGCCAGCGCGCCCGTGCCAGGCTCGCCTTGGAGGGTGGTGGCCAAACTCGATTCAGCCGAGGCGCTCGGCGGCGTACCGCGCATGCTGGTGCTGACGGGGGCAGGCAGGATGGCGATTCTCTGCGCGGTGGAGATCGCCCTCATTCTCCTTTGGCAGCGCCTGCGCCTGCGCCTGGCGCTGGCCGAGGTCGCCAATGGCCGTCAGTTGCTGATGGCCGAGGCACGCTTCCGCGCCACGTTTGATCAAGCGGCGGTCGGCATCGCGCATACCGCGCTGGATGGCCGCTTCCTGAGAGTAAACCAGCGGATCTGCGACACCATCGGCTACAGCCGTGAGCAACTGCTCGACCTCTCGGCACATGATTTGGCCGTCCCGGAGCAGCGGGCGGAGGTGCTGTTACGCCTGCGCAGCCTCGCGACGGGCGAGATCGACTCCTATACGGAAGACCGGCGCTACGTCGATGCCTCCGGCCGTTTTGTGGATCTGTCGGTTACGGTCTCCATGGTCCATGATCGCGCCGAGGCCCCGTATTTGCTGATTGTTGCGCAGGACATCGGCGATCGGAAGCGGGCCGAAACCGCACTCCGGCAATTGACCGCCGACCTGGAATCGCGCGTCCGCCAGGAGGTAGCGGCACGTGAAGCGGCCCAGGAGCGGGCCGCTCACGCCGAGCGGATTCAGGCGCTCGGCCAGCTCGCCGGCGGCATCGCACATGATTTCAACAACGTGCTCCAGGCGGTGATCGGAGCGGCGACGCTGATCGAGCGCCGTCCGGACGAAGTGGCGGGCGTTCGTCGCCTTGCGCGGCTGGCGATCGAGGCCGTGGAACGGGGCGCATCCACCACGCGCCGGCTGCTCGCATTCGGTCACCGCGGAAATCTGAGCGCCGAGCCGGTGGAAGTGGCCGCGCTGCTGGACGATCTGCAGGAGATCCTATCCCACACGCTTGGCGTTTCCATCGACGTGCAGGTCGATTTGGCAGCCGGCGTCCCGCCGCTTTTCGCGGACAAGGGGCAGCTTGAGACGGCCGTGGTCAATCTTGCCACGAACGCGCGCGATGCGATGCCGGCAGGCGGACGGCTCACCCTCTCCGCCGAGACCGAAATCGTCGATGTGGCGCATCCGGCAGGGCTGGAACCGGGGCGCTACGTGCGGCTCACTGTTGCCGACACCGGCAGCGGCATGGACGCTGCCACGCTCGCGCGGGCGGCCGAGCCGTTCTTCACCACCAAAGGTCTTGGCGCCGGAACCGGGCTCGGCCTGCCGATGGCAATGGGCTTCGCCGAGCAATCCGGCGGAGCGTTGAGCATCGAGAGCGCCCCGGGCAAGGGCACCACGATCACCCTTTGGCTGCCGGCGGCTGATTCTGAACCGAGCTCCATCACGACGGCACCACGATGGGCGGAGGACACGGCAGCGTCCGTCAGCGGTGCCTCGACCGCACGCGCCCGGGTGCTGCTGGTCGATGACGAGGCGATGGTTCGCGAGGTCATCGCGGAGCATCTGGAGGATGCAGGCTATGACGTGCTCACCGCCGCGAACGGCACCGACGCGCTGGACCTGCTCGGGTCAGGGGAAACGGCAGACATTCTCGTCACCGACTTGTCCATGCCGGGCATGGACGGTTTTGCCCTGATCCGGGCCGTGCGGGAACGCCGCCCCGGGCTGCCTGCGGTGCTGCTGACCGGCTACGCCGGTGACGGCGCCGCTCTCGCGACTGGCGGTGACGGCGCTTTTACGCTGCTACGCAAGCCGGTGAGCGGCCTTCAATTGCTCGACCGGGTTCGTGCGCTGTTGGCAGAGCGGACGCCGCGCGACAGGCCCACCGGGCACGGCGTGCCCCATCTGGTCAGCAACCGTGGAGATGGCGGGCTGGCGGACCGCGCTGGCGGATCGCCGGAGTGCGGAGCGTCGGCCGAACCGGTATTCCAGCGTCAGTGCAACCGGCGGGCCGGTGTCGAGACGGAGACGCCGTCGCTGGCTTTCCCGGCCGCTGGCGCAATCGAACACAACTGGTACGGCTGCCGCAAGCGACACTGACGCCAGAGGCGCGGCATTGGCGTTGGCGGCATTGGCACATGCTGCTGAATCCAAAAGCATCGCAACTGGACCATCGAGATCGTCAAGCGCTCCGATGCTGCCAAGGGCTTTGTAGTTCGGCAGCCGCTGGCCTAACCTACACGGCCTGGTCGGGACTCGACCGTGGAGCGACCCTCGGCTACCGTGAATGATCGGTTCGTAGGTAGTCGTTGCGCAGGAGGACACGGTGCGGATTGCTCTCGCAGCAGGTCTGTGGCTCATGTTCCTGTCAGCTTCCAGCGCGCAATACCCCGGCAATGGCGCCGCCACCAATCCTTATGGCCCCCCCGATCCTCCTCAGAAGCGCAACCCGTTTCCTTTCAGCGGCGACCCCGGCACACCAAAGTCGCTAGACAATCAGGTCCGCCGCCCGTTGCAAGGCAACCTCAACGCCAACCCGTATGATCCGAATAACGTCAATCCTTACGGGCCAGAGCCTCAGTACAGACCGGGCAATCCTTAAGACTTTCCCATTTGCGAGGTTCCCGGCGTCCGGACCGCGTTGTGGTTGGGGAACAGACGCCGCGCAGTGTTGCAGGACGGAGAAATAGCGATAGCGGGTTACCTCGCGCCACCGGAGGGCATCGACCTCATGCGCGGACCCGACAGTAAGATCATCGGCATGCGGCACCATGACCATCTCGCCGGTGGCCTCGCGGATGACGCCAACGCCCTATATCGTAACCCGGGCTCGCCGGCTGTCCGTCCGCAACTGCCCGCACGCCGCCAGGATATCCCGGCCGCGTGGGCTGCGGACTGGTGACGAAAATCCTGCTTCCATCACGATGTTTGCGAACCGGTCGATCGCGGATGCGGTGCTGGTCTCGTACGGACTGCCAGGCCAGGGGTTGAACGGGATCAGGTTCACCTTCGCGGGCAGCCCGGCGATCAGCCGCACCAGTTCCCGCGCGTCCGCCGCGCTGTCGTTGATCCCTTTCAGCATCACGTATTCGAACGTGATCCGCCGCGCGTTCGACGCGCTGGGATAGCGCCGGCACGCCGCGATCAACTCTGCGATCGGATACTTGCGGTTCAGCGGCACCAGTTCGTTGCGCAGCTCGTCGCGCACAGCGTGCAGCGACACCGCCAGGTTCACGCCCAGCTCCGCGCCCGCCCGGTCCATCATCGGCACCACGCCCGAGGTGGACAGCGTGATCCGTCGCCGCGATAGCGCAATGCCCTCGTTGTCCATCACGATCACCATCGCCTTGGCGACGTTGGCGTAGTTGTACAACGGCTCGCCCATGCCCATCAGCACGATGGTCGAGAGCAGCCGCGGCGTCTCGCCCTTCGGGCTGGGCCACTCGCCATAGGAATCGCGCGCGGCCATGAACTGCCCGACGATCTCCGCCGCGCCCAGGTTGCGCACCAGGGCCTGGGTGCCGGTATGGCAGAACCGGCAAGACAGCGTGCACCCCACCTGCGAGGAAATGCAGACCGCGCCTCGGTCTTCCTGCGGGTCGGGGATGTAGACGGTCTCCGCCTCTTGCCCGTCGCGGAAGCGGAACAGGAATTTTCGTGTCTCATCCGCGCTGGTCTGCACGACCGCCGCATCCGGCCGGCCGACCACGAAATGCCCGGCCAGTTTCTGCTGCAACGGCCGCGCGATCGAGGACATCCGGGAAAAGTCGGTCACGCCCTGGTGGTAGATCCAGTGCCAGAGCTGCTTGGTGCGGAACGGCTTTTCCCCGATCGCCGCCAGTTCCGCGGCAAGCTCGGCGCGGGACAGCCCGACCAGGTCACGCCGCCCGTCCGGCAGGCGGGCCGGCGGCGGGTCGAACAGCGCCGACTTCGCGAGGACGCGCGCGCGCTCGTTTTCGCTGAGGTCGCCGGCGGAGGGGTCTATTTCGCCGGGCATGCCTTCACGATCGCGGCATAGGCCGCGCCAAAGCCGCGCAGGCTGAATGTATCCGCCACTTGTGCCCCGCCGCGCGGACCGGGCGCGCGCGCCGTTGCCTGACCGGCCTTCTCCAGCGCCGCCACCGCACCCCGGCCGTCGCGGGCGAAGGCGTTGCGGCCCGCCGTGTAGAAGTCGAGCCCGGTCTGGTCCGCCGTCACCGTCACAGTGGCACCCTGCGGAAAGGTGAATCCGGCGCTGATCGCCACCGCGTCGCGGCTTGTCGGGCGCTGGGTGACGGTCAGGATCACCTGCTCGCGGCCCGGCACGGCGGGAACCGACGTCCTGGCCCGGGTGAAGGCATAGCAGACGGTGGCGCCGGACTCCTGATGGGTCGCGGCGATCCAATCCTCGAACTTCCCCAGCTCCTTGGGACCGGCATGCGCGGTCTTGGCGGCCGGCCGCGTGGCGTGATGCGTCTGGGCCGCGGCACGCAGCGCGACGCCCAGGCACAGGGCGACGATCAGGGCGGGTATCAGCAGGGCGGGGGCTCGCATGGCGCGGTAGATACGGCGGCGCTTTGAGCGGAACAAGCGCCGCGGCGTCATGGCTTCTTCGCGTCAGCCATCCAGTCGGGCACGGTGCGGCGGAAGCGCGGCGTGCCATGGCCGCGGGGGGCGGGGCTGGCCTCTCCCGGGGCTGCGCCCGGGTGTCCTGGTCCGGGCCTGGCCGGTTCCGAAGGGATTGGTTCCGCGCGCGTCGATCCCGTGGCGGGTGCCCCCGTGGGGGTTGACTCCGTGGGGGGTGACTCCGTCAGCGCTGCCCCCATGATCGCCGGTCCCTGGCCTGTCCCCAGGGCCGAGCCATAGGCCGACCCAACCGGCCGCTCCGCGAATCGCCCGTGCTGCAGCAGCCGGTCGTACAGCACCAGCGCCCCGGCCACCGCCAGGTTGAGCGCGAATCGGGTCGGGATCCGCACCACATGGCGGCAGCGCCCCAGCAAGGCGGGGGACAGGCCCGACCGCTCCGGCCCCAGCACATACGCGGCGTTCAGCGGGTGGCGGAACGAGGGCAGATCGACCGCGTCGTCCAGCAGTTCGACACCCACCAGCACGCAGCCCTGCGGCAAGGCCAGGCTTCCCAGGTCCGCGAACCGCCATAGCGGCACATGCGCGGGCGTATCCGCGGTGTCCGCCTGCCGCCCCGCCCGCGCGTCCCATCCTGGACCCACGGTGAAGCAGAACGCCGCGCCGAAGGCATGCGCGGTGCGCAGAAGGGCGCCGACATTCGCGGATTTCGACACGCCCTCGGCGCCGATGCCGAAATAGCCGCGTGCGTGCAGGGAGCGTCCTCTGGCTTCGGGCATGGCGGCGGTCTATGCCCTCGGCCCGATGAGGAACACAACCCCATGAGCCGTCCGGTCGCGGACGCCACTGATGCCGTCCTGGCAGCGCAGTACGAGGCCTATCCTTATCCGAAGCGCGACCCGCGCGACGAGGCCAGGCGGCTGATCGTCGGCAGCCCGGGCCATCTGCGCGAGATAGACCACTGGGTGTTCGGCGCCACGCGCCCGGTGTCCCGCCCGCTGAATGCGCTGTTCGCCGGCGGCGGCACCGGCGACGGTACGATCATGATGGCGCAGCAGATGGCGCGTGCCGGGCGGCCCGGCATGGTGACCTGGCTGGACCGCTCGGCCGCGGCGCTGTCCGTCGCGCAGGGCCGGGCCGCGGTGCGCGGCCTGACCAACATCGCCTGGGAGCAACGCTCGCTGCTGGACCTGGCTGGCTCCGGGCTTGGGCCGTTCGACTACATCGACTGCTGCGGCGTGCTGCACCACCTGCCGGACCCGGCCGAGGGGTTGCGCGCGCTGCTCTCCGTGTTGGCACCCGGCGGCGGCTTGGGCCTGATGGTCTATGCGCCGCACGGCCGCACCGGAGTCTATATGTTGCAGGACGCCCTGCGCCTGCTGGCGCCGGCCGAACAACCGCCCGCCATGCGGCTGGATGCTGCCCGCCGGGTGATGCGCCACCTGCCGGAAACCGCCTGGCTGCGGCTGAACACCAATTTCGGCGACCACGTCGATGGCGGCGATGCCGGGCTGTACGATCTGCTGCTCAACCCGCGCGACCGCGCTTTCACCGTCCCGGGCCTGCACGCGCTGCTGGCCGAGGCGGGCCTGGAGGTCGCCTGCTGGGTAGAACCCGCCCGCTACGACCCAGCGCTGCTGCTGCCGGACCCGAAGCTGCGGGCACGGGTCGAGGCGCTCGACCCGCTTGCCCGCGCGGCGCTGGCCGAGGCATTGGCCGGCAACATAAGCGTACATATCGTCTACGCCGTGCGTGCCGGCGAGGCAGCCGCCCGCGCCGATCCGTTCGCCGCGGACGCCGTGCCGGTGGCCCGCGAGCTGCCCGGCGAGGAACTGGCACGCGGCATCGGCCCCGACGGCATGCTGACGATGAATTTCGACGGGCTGCGAATTCCGCTTCCGCTGCCCCCCCAAGCGCCCGCGATCCTGCGCCTGATCGACGGCCGGCGCAGCCTGGCCGGGATCGCCGCGGCGCTGGCCGAGCGGGGGACCAGCGCCGATGCCTTCACCCGCGCCTGGCGCGCCACCTGGCCAACGCTGGAGCGCCTCAACCGCGTTCTCCTGGCGCCGCCGCCGGCCTGACGAGTCGTTTCAAGCGAGGTCGATCGCCCTCGACAATCGATCGCGGATCAGAATTGCCGTCTCGCGCGAGATCGTCGCCCGGTACACTGAGCGGTTGACGCATTGGGCCAGCAACAGGATTCGGTTCGAATCGGTCTGCGGCAGCGCATCGACATGGGTGACATAACGAATTCCCTCAACCGGGATGGCGGGGTCGCTTTGCCCGGAGTGTTCAGGGGCGGAAGTTGCTTCGGCGGGCACTTCGGTTCGCGAACCGAAAGGCTTCACCACATAAACAATCAAAGCAAACGCCAGAAATATCGAAACAACCATGCCTGTCGTCATATTACCACTTCACTGTAGGACACTTCCAGGTGTCACCCGGACCACATGAGACATCAGGTTTAGCCTTGAGAGCCGGCTGACGTTTCCTGGCCGCCGCTTGCACGATGTTATCTTGCGATGCAAGTGCATTGGCGCCGATTCGGGCGTGGCATATTGCGGAATCGATAAAAGTTCACATTCTGGAGGCGGTGCGGCCTCCAACCCTATTGCGCCGCCTCGCGCCGCCGTGTATCACGGATGCGGTTGCAAGTCATTCGCATCTGCAGCGCGCCAAGGGGGATGAATGGTCCGCACGCCATTTCGGGAGGCGCTGGAAACAGGGCTGATGGGGGCACGGCCTTCGGGTATCGGGCGCGTTGCCCGCCGCGCCCCGCTGCCGGCGGTTTTCTCCCGCGCAGCGGCCGGGCCGCATGTCCGCGCACTCGCGGCAGCCGCAGTGCTGCTGGCCGCAGTGCTGGCGGACGGCTCGCCTGCACGTGCAGACGACTTGCCAACGTTGGTGCTCCGCCAGCACCGCTTCGTGCCGGACCGCATCCAGGTGCCGGCGCATGTCAAGTTCCAACTGAAAGTACAGAACACCGACGACTCGTCCGACGAGTTCGAGAGTGTTGACCTCAACCGCGAAAAGCTGGTCGGCCCGGGCAAGACCATTACTGTGTTTCTTGGCCCGCTTGATCCCGGCGAATACAAGTTCTTCGGCGACTTCCACCAGGACACGGCGCAAGGCGTGTTGATCGCGAAATGACCCGCCTGATCTATGCGCTGGCGGCAGCATTCACGCTGCTGGTGCCGCTGCGGGCGCGGGCCGATTTCCATGTCATCTCGCCGTACGAAATCGACCTGGGCGAGCTGGAAATCGAACACAACGGCTCCGCCTCCTTCGACCATCGGCCCGGCGTCGGCGGCCAGCAGAGCTACACGCTCGAACTCGGCACCGGCCTGACCCCCTGGTGGCACAGCGAGATCGAATTCGGGTTCAACAACGATCCAAGCATGGGCCAACCGACCCTGCTGACGCAGGTGGTATCGGAAAATATGTTCCAACTGACCGAGCCGGGCCAAGCCGTCGCCGATTTTGGTTTCTTCGTCGAGTACGGCCAGACGGTTACGCACGGCAGCTACGCCGGCGCCAACGAAATCACCTTCGGTCCGGTGATCGCCAAAGAGATCGGCCGCACGACACATACGGTGAACCTCTTCCTCACCCGGCAGCTTGGGCCGGACCAAACCAGCCACGGCCTGGATTTCAACTTTGCCTGGCAAAGCCGGTGGAACCTGTGGGCACCTTTGTCGCCGGCGATCGAGATCTACGGCGACACGGGCACGCTGGGGAGCATGCCTGGCTTTGCACAACAGCAACTGATTGCCGGGCCGGTTGCGGTCGGCAGGCTCCATCTGCACGACCTCGGCCTCGGCAACGCGGGGCAGATCAAGTACGAACTCGGCTGGCTGTTCGGCGTCACCCAGGCCAGCCCCGCCGGCACGTTGCGCTGGCGCCTGGAACTGGAAATTCCGTTCTGATGCGGAGCACGCGCGCCCTTCGCGATGAGCCGCGGCAGCCACACCGATCGCCACGGTTGCCCTCGGCAAACGCCACTTTCGCCATCGTCCGCCGCTGTAGCCTCTGGCCACCGTGCGGCACCCTGACGCCGCAACGTCCTGCCATGCCATCCGGGGAAACGAAATGACTCCCGACGACCGTTACAACGCCGGCGCCATCGGCCTGCACTGGGCGATCGCCCTGACCATCTTCGGCCTGCTGGGATTGGGCTGGACGATGGTGCTGATACCGCTGGGCGATCCGCTGAGGGTGCCGCTGTTTGCCTGGCACAAATCCCTGGGCCTGACGGTGCTGGTGCTTACGCTCATGCGCATCTTCTGGCGCCTGAAGCATCGTGCACCAGCGCTGCCCGACGCCATGCCGGCCTGGCAGAAGGCCGCATCGAAACTCGGCCATATCCTGTTCTACATTCTCTTGGTTGGCCTCCCGCTGTCGGGGTGGGCACTGGTATCCACCAACAGCCGTAACATACCGACAATATTCTTCGGCCTTTTCGAAGTGCCCCACCTGCCGGTGCTGTCCACGTTGCCGGACAAAGCTCCGGCGCACGTCGCGGCCCAGGCCGTGCACAGTCTGGCGGGCTGGTTGCTGATTGGGCTTATGGTGATCCACGTCGCCGCTGCAATCCGCCATCACTTTGTACTGCGCAACACCGTGCTCACTCGCATGCTTCCCCGCTTCGGCCGTTCCTCAAGAAACGTCTGGCGGGACATGCGATAAACCGGCGACCGGGCTTGTACGATAAGCGAGCGGGCGTATGCGGGGCTGCCATAGGCCGCTCGATTGTCACCATCCGGTGTCAGGGTCCGGATGCGCCTTCGTCACGTCACGATCCGCGTGTAGCGGGCATTCCGCAAAGCGCCCTCGCCGCTGCCCGCGAGGACCGCCGTGTGGTTGCGTATTTCCTCGATCGTCGCTGCAAGCGCGGCGGTAAAGTCGTCGGTCATGCTGGCCGCCTTTAGCGGGTCGGTTCGGGCGGCGTCCTCGAAATGCCGGGCTACGACGGCGAGCCGCTGGAAGCCTAACATACCGGCGTTGCCGATAATCGCGTGCGCTCCCTCCGCCAGCGGGCCACCGGTGCCGGCGAAAGCGTCCGGCGCCCCCAGGCCGTGCAGCAGTGCCTCGCATTTCCCGGCAAGGGCGCGCAGGTGATGCACGATTGCGACGGGCTTAAGCAATGAGGAGATCCGCCCCAGTGCGGCAAGGTCGACGACCGGCAGGTCCAGGCCGAGCGATTTCGTGGCAGGCACGGTATCGCTGCGGCAATCATGGCGTTTCGGCTCCATCACCGACAAGGGGAACCGCAAAGTCCACCGGGAGCCGTCATTGCCTGATCGAAGATCCGCCGAGCCGCTGATTTGCTTGATCAGGCGCCTCACCAGCCCAAGTCCCTGGCGCTTGTCGTCACCTGTCTCCTGAAAACCGACGCCGTCGTCGGCGAAGGTTAACGTGGCCTCGTAGCGCGGTTCGCTGACAAGCAAAGACACGCCGATCGTCCCCTTGCCATCGGGAAACGCGTACAAATAACTGTTCGAAATCAGCTCCGCGACAATAAGGCCCAACGTCGTCGCGGTATCCAGATCAAGCATGACCTTTGCAGCCTGGCAGGTCAGCACGACATTCGGCTGCCGCGGGTCCTCCATCTCCGCGAAACTGGTGCACAGTGATGCGAGGTACGCCCCAAAATCAATCTTCTCGCTTAGCCCTGTGCCCAGGAGATGATCGTATACCCTGCCCAGGGTTATGACGCAGCGCGCAATCGCGCCGATACCCTTTCTTTCAGACGGCTCGGTGGCGGTTTGGAGTTGCCTGCTCAACATTCCGTAAACAAGCTGCAGGTTATTGCGGACTCGATGCTGCAGCTCCTGCGTAACAACCAGTCTTTCCTTCAGGGCGAGCCGGCTTATCGCGGTCTCGCGTTCCCGGTCACTCATCGACCGGATTTTGTCGGAAATCATATCGTTCATCTGTGCCACCTCGCTCTGCAGGACGCTATTGAGCCTGGTGGAACTCGCGCCTTCCGCGAGGACATTGGCGAATCCGGTCATGATGTCGATATCGTCGGTAGCATACGTTTGGGGGTCTCGGCTGTCGATTTCCAGCACGCCCCATGGCTGCCCGTTACTGCCCTTGATGGTCACGTCCAGTATCGAGGTGATGCCCTGATCGGTGCAATTGGATGGAACAGTGAAACCCGTTTCTTTGCTCAGGTCCGCACAGATTGTCGGCTGTCCGGTGATGAGCGCGCTGATATGCGGCGAACTGACATCGGATCGAGGAATTATCGACCCGATCACGCCTTGAGGCCAGCCCGCAACCGCCTCCAACCGAAGATCGTTTTCTTCCGGACGGAACCGCCATATCCCGCAGAACGGCACCCCCATGATCTCGGCACAAACACGAGCGGCCGCCGTCAGCACCCGACCGGGATCGGCCTCGCCGTGTGCGAAACAGGCGAAACTCAAGAACGCCGCTTGCTGCGATAAGAGCTGCTTGACGTCGCCAGTGCCGCGCCGTTTGCCGGACACTTTGGTGTCGCACTTGGGCGGCGGCAAAAGTCTATGGAATCCGCCAGGGAAAGGGGGAGAAGCCTCGCCGGTACCGACGATCTGCTCGACGATCTTCAGTGCCCGAACAACATCTTCAATTCGATAGGGCTTGCCGATGACGGCTTCCCCGTTGGCATCCGTCAGGTCGATCTGCGTTCCATCGCCGGTGGCGTACAGGATACCTGGACGGCCGGGGCGGTCCAACCTGGCGGCGATCTCGGTTCCAAGACCTCCATCCGCCAGCCGTATGTCCAAAAGCGCGAGATCAGGCTTGCAACGCTGGCCAAGGGAGACGCCTTCTTCCACGGTGCGGGCGACGCCACAAACCTCATATCCGTTTGCGACGAGAACATCCTCGAGCATGTCGGCCATGAGCAGGTCGTCTTCAGCAATCATGACTTTGAGCATCAGGCTCACCCTTTCGTATGAAGCCCCTTGCACGCGGCGGCAAAGGCCCGACTGAACGGACCAGGGGGCTCGCTAAGTCGCTATCATCGCTTTGCTTCAGCCGGAAACTCATCCTGCAGGTCCCGGACCGGCGCGCTGCCATACGTTCCCTCCGGCTGAAGCGCCGGGAACCTAATCGTCCAGACTGTGCCGCCAGGGCCGGAGCTGAGCGCTGAGGTGCCGCGAACCTGCTCGACGAGCCGCCGCACCAGGCCGATGCCTTGCCGCTTGTTTCCGGCTTGGGGTTCGAAGCCCTGGCCGTTGTCGCTGATGGTCATGATCGCAGCGCGTGCCCCCGCCTTTGTATCGTGGCGAACCGACACGCGGATCGACCCCGTGCCGCCGGGGAAGGCGTGGTCATAGCTATTGGTGACCACCTCCGCGACGACGATCCCCAGGGCTGTGACCGTATCGAGATCCAGAGCGACTGCCTCGCCGTCGCAGGTCAGCGCGATGGTGTCCGCCGGCGCCGCCTGAATCGAAGCGAGATTGCGGCACAACGCCACTACATAGCTGCCGAAGTCAGTGGTGCGCGTCATCTCGGTGCCGAGCAAATGATCATACACCTGCGCCAGGGTCGTGACCCGGAGCGCGATCGACTTGATGCCCTTTTGCCCAACCTTATCCGTGGTGTCTTCCAACTGTTTGCTCAGCATCCCGTAGATAAGCTGGAGATTGTTGCGCACCCGGTGCTGCAGCTCCGCGGCCAGGACTTTCTTCTGGCCCAGCAGCCGGTCCTTCTCCTCGACCAGGATCTTCATCCGATCGATGGTGTCCTGCAGCATTGACGTGCGCGCCGAGGTGGCGACGGCTGCAGCCAGGACGTTCGCGAAGCCGGTCAGGAAATCAATGTCGTGCTGATCGTAATCGTGCTGCTCGTTATTGTCGATTTCCAGAACGCCATAGGGCTGGTCGTCGGCTGCCGGCGTGGCAGAGGGATCATCGCTGCCTTTGATGACGACGTCGATGGTCGAAATGATGCCATGTGCTGCGTAGAATGGCGGCAAATTATACTCGTTGTCCTTCCCCAAATCGTTACAGATCGATGGCTGGCCGGTGATGAAGGCATGCCCCTGCGGCGAGCTTTCATCGGCGCGCGAGACAACGTGGCCGATGACGCCGGGATGCCAGCCGTAACCAGCTTCGATGAGAAGATCGTTCTCGGCGGGGCGGTACCGGCATATCTTGCAGAATGGGACGTTGAGCCCTTCGGCGCAGACCCGCGCCGCTTCCGTCAGGATCTTCAGCAGATCGCTCTCGCGGAGGGCAAAGCTGCCAAACGCCGCAATCGCCGCCTGCTGGCGAAGGAGCTTCTCGGTTCTTGCGGTTTCCATTTTCAAGGCACCGGGTTTGAGAAACCTGTTGGGAACAGCCGTTGGAATCCTCGGGGATGCGCCAATGTCGTCGCGCCATGAGCAACGATGTCGCTGACAATCCGCAGGCTCGTCAGGAGGTCCGCCGAGCGGTAGGGCTTGACCAGGCATGCGTCGCCGTCGGACGCGGTCAGCACAATCTGGGACATGTTGCCGGAGGCATAAAGAACGCCGAGCCTGCCCAGGCCGCTCAACTGGGCGGCGACCTCCGTGCCGAGCCCGCCATCAGCCAGCCGCATGTCAAGGACCGCAAGGTCGGGCTTGTGCTGCCGGCCGAGCGCTACGGCCTCGGCGACGGTGCGAGCAATGCCGCAGACCTCGTAGCCATTTTGCACCAGGATTTCTTCAATCATGTCGGCGATCATCAGATCGTCTTCGGCAATCAAGACCTTGTGCACGCGCTCAGACCTCCGGTGAGGCGATAATGTCCTTATGGGAGGGCAACAAGAAATCGCACGACCCAAGCGGGCGGCCCGCCAATACGCCCGAGATTCCTCAGTCCCGCAGTTGCCAACTGCAGGATTCAGGATATTTCTTTTCCACGCCAACGCCTAGCAGAAATAAGCCGATTTGACCAGCGTATCGGTGTCACGCAACTTTTTATTGCGTTCATGCTGTGGGATACCCGAAGACACCAATAATTCTTCGTCAGAATACCGACAACAGTGGCGAAATGCGCTAAAGCGCCTTCAATCTGCGACACTGAAGGAGTTCCGGCGACGACGATGCGACCGACCGCCGTGCTGGTACTTGGCGGCACAGGCGGCCACAGCAGGCACAAGATACCGGCCACGCTCACCTCCATCGGCAGCCGGGGAAACGCAAGCACTGAACGGACGGCCGGCACGAGGACTCAGGAACGACTTATTCTACACCCCGGTCAACGCTTTCCTGGCCGCGGTAGCCAGCACGTCGGCTCGCTCGTTCATCACATCGCCGGCATGGCCGCGCACCCAGCGCCATTCGATCTCGTGCCCCTTGGCCGCATCCAGCAGCCGCCGCCAGAGGTCCATGTTCGCCACGGGATCGCCCGCCGCGTTGCGCCAGTTGCGCCGCACCCAGCCCTGATGCCAGCGGGTTATCCCATTCTTCACGTATTCGCTATCCGTGTGCAGCACCACGCGGCACGGGCGCTTCAGGGTCTCCAGCGCCGAAGTGGCCGCGGTAAGCTCCATACGGTTGTTGGTGGTGACTGGCTCGGCCCCGGACATCTCGCGCTCCACCCCGCGAAAACGCAGGATCACGCCCCAGCCGCCGGCGCCAGGGTTGGGCTTGCACCCGCCGTCGGTCCAGATCTCGACCGCCTCGGCCGAGGCCGGTCCCGGGGTGACGGTGACGTCCTCAGAGTCCATAGGCGTGCTCATCCCGGGCAGCGAGGTGAAAGCGCAGCCGGTGCAGATACTCCAGGGGGTCCTTGCGGGTGACCAGCGCGCCGGGCGGCGTATGCAGCCAGTCATACAGCCGGGTCAGCAGGAACCGGATCGCGGCGCCCTGGCACAGCACCGGCAAGGCCGCGCGCTCGGCGGACGATAACGGGCGGGTTGCGTCATACGCCGACAGCATCGCCCGGGCCTTGGTCACGTTCAGCGAATGGTCTGGCTCGAAGCACCAGGCGTTGATGCAGACCGCCAGGTCGTAGGCCAGGATGTCGGTCGCGGCGAAGTAGAAGTCGATCAGGCCGGACAGCCGCCCGTCCAGGAAGAACACGTTGTCCGGGAACAGGTCGGCATGGATGTGGCCGACCGGCAAGTCCCCGGGCCATGCCTCCAGGATCGCCGAAAGCGCCGCATCCAACTCCGCCGCCAGCCCGGCCCGCACAGCCTCGGCCGGCCCGCGCAGATGGTCGAGCAAGGGCCGCCACCCCGCCGGCCCCAGCGCGTTCCGCCGCCGTGGCCGGTAGTCGGCGCCAGCGAGATGCAGCGCGGCCACCGCGCCGCCGACCGGCCCGCAATGCGCCGGCCGCACCCGGCGGGGCCAAACCCCGGGCAGGAAGGTGGTGATGGCGGCGTGCCGGCCGCAAAGCTGCCGCAGCGCGATGCCGTCTTGCCCGTGCACCGGCAGCGGGCAGGAGATGCCGCGCCGCGCCAGATGCTCCATCAGGCCGAGGAACCACGGCAGGTCGTCCGGATCGACCCGCTTTTCGTACAGCGTCAGGATGTAGTCGCCGCCCGTGGTGCGGAGCGAAAAATTGGTATTCTCCACGCCTTCGGCGATACCGCGGAAGGCGACGATGGAGCCGATGTCGTAGTCTGCCAGAAAGGCGGCGACCGCTTCGTCGGAGACCTCGGTGTAGACCGCCATCAGGCCAGCGGCGCGGGCAGCTTGAACGTCACGTGTTCCTCGGTCACGCAGCGCTCCTCGATGGTCAGCCGGAACCGCTCGCCCAGCCGGGCCAGCAGGTCCTCCACCAGCGACTCGGGGGCCGAGGCGCCTGCGGTGACGCCAAGGGTGGCCACACCGCACAGCGCCGTCCAATCCAGGCCCTCGGCCTTCGGCAGCAGGATGGCGCGCGGCGCACCGGCACGCTCGGCCACTTCGCGCAGGCGCTGCGAGTTGGACGAGTTCGGGCTGCCGATCACGATCACCAGGTCGCAGTCGGGTGCCAGCGCCTTCACCGCGGACTGGCGGTTGGTG
>Ga0302279_10000779_pt1 | contig 46797 bp, 36 predicted proteins | sample III_Bog_N3_3_FD_194541 | JGI IMG/M metagenome (GOLD analysis project Ga0302279, IMG submission 194541) | Peat permafrost microbial communities from Stordalen Mire near Abisko, Sweden - III_Bog_N3_3 | ecosystem: Environmental > Terrestrial > Soil > Wetlands > Peat | place: Sweden: Abisko... | reverse complement strand
CCAGCCGCGCCGCGTGAAGGAACTGCCGGCCCAGCGCCTCGATCGCCGCCCGGAGCCCGGGCTCACGCACCAGGACGCCCGAGGTGTCGCGATCGAGCCGGTGGACCAGCCCCGGCGGCGCGCCCCTGCGGTGGGGCAGCCATGGAGGGTGCCCCGTTTCAAACCGAGAGGTCGCAGGCGACGAAGCGGACGGCGACTCGTCTCCTTGTAGCCGCAGTCGACCAGCCATTGAAGCGCGTAACTCCTCGGTCGACGACCCCGCGGGTTCGCGCTGCCCGCGCGGAATGCTATGGCCGCGTCCTCGTCCCTTGCGCACCTCGCTCTCCAGCCTCGGCCACGCCCTCCTCGCCGTTGCGCACTTCGCCTGCACCACCCCCGCGCCCGTGGTGGCTCCCCCGCCGGTGGCCGCGCCCGCGCCTCCGGCGCCCCCTCCTCCGCTCGTGCCTGCGCCCGCCGAGCTCCCTGACCCCGCTCCGCTGGCGGTGATCTTTCACCGCGAGCTGGAGGTCGCCGTCACTGCCCTCGCCGTCGAGCGGCCGCCCTTCGCCGCGGCGGTCACGCGCGACGCCGTGTGGATGCACGAGGCGCGCGGCTGGCACGAAGAGAAGCTGCCGCGCGCGGCCCAGGGCGGGCTCATGGCCGTGTTCTACGGGCGCGACGAGCGCGTCCGCGTCGTCGGGGGGCGCGATCGGGAGAGCGGGAGCTACCTGCGCTGGGAGCCGGAGGGTGGGTTCCGCGCCGCGCCGCACGAGCTCGGCAAGCTCGCGGCCCTGCCCAGGCCTCTGGTGAGCGTGCTCGGCACCGCGGATCCCGAGATCGTCTGCCAGCCCGGCGACACCTGCCTGGTGAAGCGGCGGACGGGGTGGAGGTTCCTCGACGCGCCGGCCGACCTCCGCTGGGTCACGCTCGGCGAGGGGGTGGGCTGGGCCATCGCCGGCAAGCAGCTCCTGCGGCTCGGCGATCGCTGGGAGTCGGTCGGCCCACCGGGCGAGTGGCGGGTCGCCGACGCGCTCTTCGCCACGGGAGACCGGGCCTGGGTCGTGGAGACCACCGCCCAGCGCGTCCACACCTTCGACGGGGTGCGCTGGCAGACGGTCGCTTCGCCCGTGGAGCGTCCGCGCGCGCTCTGGGGGCCGCGCGGTGATGCGCTCTGGCTCGCGGGGGAGGGCGGGCTCGGCTTCTTCGATGGCCAGGTGTGGCGACGGGTGGCGGACGCCCCGGCGCCGTTTTCGGCGGTGGCGGGTCGCGGTGAAGGTGAGGTGTGGGTCGGCGGAGATCGCGGGCTCTTCCGGATCGACCCGCGACGGTGAGCCACCGGTCACCTCACGGCCCCGGAGCCCGCGGCACCGCCCGCTCGACCGGCGCCGGGATCGACGTCTCCGGCGGGCAGCCATTCTTCTTCGGGTCCGCGCTCTTCACGCCCCACTTGTCGGGGCACGCGTCCTCGGCGTTGGGGATGCCGTCCTCGTCGTCGTCGAGCACCGGGCAGCCGTCCTTCTTCGGGTCCGCGCTCCTCGGGCCGAAGGCATACGGGCACGCATCCTGGGCATCCGGGATCCCGTCCCCGTCGCTGTCCTGCGTCGTCTCCGACACCCTGGGCAGCCCCGGCGCCCACCCCAGGCTACCGACGAACCGCACGTCCGGCGTCCCGATCGCCTTGGTCAGGCCCGGCCCCACCGCCCAGCCGGCGATGAGGTCGCGAAAGAAGCGCACGCGCGCGCCCAGCAGCACCTCGGCGTTGGTGGAGGTGTTGGCGGGGATCTTCACCGCATCGGTGAGCGTGAAGGTGCTGCCCTGGATGGGCGTGGAGCCGTACCCCTCGGGGCCGATCTGGACCCGGTCGTGCCACAGCGACGCCGCGAAGCCCCCGCCGTAGACGATCATCGTGGGGTTGTGCGACGGGCGCACCATCACGCCGCCGAAGGCGGACCACACCCAGGGCACCCCGGCGCGGAAGTGGCCGCCGGTGAGGAGGGTGGGCTCGGCGCGGAAGGCGCCCTCGCCCGCGAAGGAGCTGCCGGGGGCGGTGGGGATGTAGAGGTTGGCGCCGAGGCCGAGCTGGAAGGGGTCCTCGTCGTCGCCGACCATGCGGACGCGGAGGCCGACGCGGAGGTCGCCGATCTGCGTCGACGAGGGCGAGGTGAGCATGGCGCCGCTGGTGGCCGGGCTGTCGCCGCTCTGCACGACGGCGACCGGGAGGAGCACCGAGACCAGCAGGCGGTCCTGGATGGTGAGCGAGGCGTTGACGTCGAAGAAGCCCTGGCGGGAGACCACCATCGCGGCGGTGCCGCCGTTGGGCGTGAGCCGCAGGGGCTGATCGGCGTAGTCGAACATCAGGGCCGCGCGCAGCACCCAGTTGCCCCGCGCGAACGGCGAGGGCACGCCGAACAGCGCGTCGCCCGCGGGCGCCGGATCGAACTGGTCGAGCGCGATACCCGCCGCGCCGGCCGCCTGCGCAGCCGGCACCGACACCACGCCGGTCATCAGAAAGCCGAGGAAAGCGGCCCCGGTCGCGAGCCTGAAACGCATACCCATATGGAGCGGGCATCCTATCGCCACGGCTCCCCCGAACGAAAGCGACACGCGCCGAGCGCGCCCCGATTCCGCCCATGGGCCGATTCGAGTACCGTGGTCGTGGCCGTTGCCGTTCTTTCCCCGAGGTCACTGGATGCGATCGCAGACCAAGAGCACGGGCTCATCACGGGGAGGACCCCCGAAGCCCCTGGCGCTCCTCCTGGCCGCCGGCCTGGGGGTGCTCGTCGCGCCCCACCCCGCCGCCGCCCAGGGTGCCCCGCCGACCACCACCGACGCTCCCGCCGTTCCCAGCGCTCCCACCGCTCCCACCCAAGCCACGCCCGCGCCCACGACGAAGCCGCTGTCGGAGAGCCTCTCGGGCATGGCCAAGGCCGAGTACGAGGCGGGCCGCATCCTCTACGCCGACAAGGACTTCGGCAACGCCATCGTCAAGTTCCAGAAGGCGCACGAGATCTCCGGCGATCCGCGCCTGCTCTGGAACATGGCGGTGTGCGAGAAGAACCTGCGCCGCTACGGCAAGATGCTCCGCACCATCCGGCGCTACCGGCACGAGGCCGCGGCGCTCCTCACCGAGGAGGAGCGCGTCCAGGCCGTCGAGATCATCAAGACGGTGGAGACCTTCGTCAGCGCCCTCAAGCTCACCACCAGCGAGCCCGGGGCCGAGGTGTTCGTCGACGACGAGAGCCTGGGGACGACGCCGCTGGCCGAGCCGCTGCTGGTCGACGTCGGGGTGCGGCGCATCCGGGTGGTCAAGGCGGGGTACAAGCCGGTCGCGCTCAGCCGCGAGATCGTCGGCGGCGGCGAGGTGGCCATCGACGTGCCGCTTGAGAAGGAGATCCACCGCGGCCGCGTCCAGGTGGTCGCCGGGCCGGAGGATCTGATCGCGCTGGACGGCAAGGCCGTGGGCCTGTCCCAGTGGGAGGGCTCGGCCGTGAGCGGTGGGCACACGCTGCGGGTGACCGCGCCGGGGATGACGCCGTACCAGTCCGAGGTGGTCCTCCAGGACGACCAGCTCCGCCGCGTCGAGGTCACGTTGACGCCCCTGCCCCGGACCGACACCGCGCGCACGGTGCTGTGGATCGTGGGCGGCGCTGTGCTGGCCGCGGGGGCGTCGGTGGGCGGGTACTTCCTCTTCAAACCGCAGACGGTGACGCCGGTGGCGGGCTCGCTGCCGCCGGGATCGACGCAGCTCTCGTTCGGAAGCGGCGGGATCTCGTTCGGAGGTCGACGATGATCAGGCACACGCGCGGGGCCGCCGCGGCCCTCGTCCTCGCCGGCCTGGCGGTCGACGGGGTCGGCTGCACGGCCAAGCCCATCGGGCAGCTCGTGCTCGTGGTGCAGACGGACCTGTCCATCCCCAAGGACATCGACACCATCCGCATCGAGGCCTTCAACGACGGGACGCTCAAGTTCCAGCAGGACTACGACAAGATCGGCCCTGATCCCAACACCCAGATCCGCCTCCCCGGGAGCATCAGCCTGGTCGCGTCCAGCAACCCGGCCGACGTCATCACCATCGTCGTCAGCGCGCGCACCGGCGGAGCCGACGGCACGGCGCGCATCGTCCGCAAGGTGGTCACCACCGTCCCCGCCACGCGGGTGGCGCTGCTCCCGATCTCCATCGGCTTCCTCTGCGACGGCCAGGCCGCCACCGACCCGACCGGGGACGCCGTCGGCACCTGCACCGATCCCAGCGCCACCTGCATCGCCGGCGAGTGCGTGGCCAACGGGGTCGACTCGTCGACGCTGCCCACCTACAGCCCCGACAGCGTGCAGGAGAGCGACGGGGCCTGCTTCGACGCCACCCAGTGCTGGACGGCGCCCACCGTCGCCATGGTCGACACCACGGACTGCACCATCCCCCCCATCCCCGCGACCGGCGTCAACGTCGCCCTCCAGACCGAGGGCGCGGGCATCTGCGGGCCGGTGGGCTGCTTCGTCACCCTCAACTCGAACGATCCGGTCGAGGGCTGGTCGGTCGCCAAGGACGGTCGCACCACGCTGCCGCCCGGCGTGTGCCAGCAGATCGGGACGCAGATCGTCAACGTGGTCACCCAGCCCACCACCGCCGCGTGCCCGACCAAGGTGGCCGCGCTGCCGACGTGCGGCCCGTGGTCCAGCTCGCCGTTCAACCCCGCGCCGTACACCGGCCCCGTGGCGCTGGCGGGCGCGCAGGCGCGGCCCGTGGCGCTGGCGCTGCTCAACGGCACCCTCTACTGGACCGACGGCGGCGTCTCCGGCGGCTCCGGCGCGCTCAAGTCGATCCTCCCCGCCGGTGGGACGCCTGCGGCTGTCGACTCGATGAGCCAGGCGCCGCGCGCGCTGGTGGCGGCGGGCACCTCGGCCCTCTTCTGGACCGACGCGCCCGGGACGGCGGGCACCGGATCCATCTACCGCTCGGCGGGCAGCTCGCTCAGCCAGGTGGTCAAGGGGCTCGACTCGCCGGAGGGCCTGGCCATCTACGAGAGCACCCTCTTCTGGAGCGATTTCCAGGACGGGGCCATCTACACCTCCCCCAGCAGCGGCGGCACCGGCACCAAGCTGGTGACGGGCGAGAACTACCCGTACCGCGTCGCGGCCGACGGGAACTACGTCTACTGGACCAACGAGGGCACCGCCGACGCGTCGCCTCCCGACGGCTCGGTGGCGCGCTACCAGTACACCGCCGCGACCGGGACGCCCGAGGTGCTGGCGACCGCGCAAGACGTCCCGCGCGCCATCGCGCTCGACGTCGACAGCAACGGCGTCACCCAGGCGCTCTACTGGGCGACGTTCTCCGCCACGGGCGCGATCATGCGCGTCCAGCTCGGCGGCGCCACGCCCGGCGCGCCGGAGGTGGTGGCGGGCTCGCTCGCGTCGCCCAATGGCATCGCCCTCGACGCGACCAGCGTCTACTGGACCAACCGCGACGACGGCACGGTGATGAAGCTCGCCAAGAGCGCGCCCGCCGGCACCAAGCCGACGGTACTGGCGCAGAGCCAGCAGGGACCGGGCTCGATCGCGGTGGACAGCACCAACCTCTACTGGGTGAACGAGGGCTCCTCCAGCGCCCAGAGCGGCGCCATCCTCAAGCTGGCCAAGGGCCAGTAGCGGCACGGGCACCGCACCATGAGCGAGCCCAACGGTCCGGCTCCCCCGGCATCGACCACCAAGGCCCCCGTCGCCGAGGGCGAGGTGGTCGCCGGCAAGTACAAGATCGAGCGGCTCCTCGGGCAGGGCGGCATGGGCGTCGTCGTCGCCGCCATGCACATCCACCTGCGCCAGCGGGTGGCCATCAAGTTCCTCCTCCCCGACGCGGAGAAGGACCTGGTCACCCGCTTCATGCGCGAGGCGCGCGCCTCCGCCAAGCTCAAGAGCGAGCACGTCGCCCGCGTCATGGACGTGGCCGAGCTCTCCGAGGCCCTGGGCCGCGCGCCCTACATGGTCATGGAGTACCTCGACGGGAGCGACCTCTCCCGCGTGCTCCGCAAGCGCGGCGCGCTCCCCGTGGAGGACGCCGTCGACTACCTGCTCCAGGCCTGCGAGGCCATCGCCGAGGCGCACTCGGTGGGCATCATCCACCGCGATCTCAAGCCGGCCAACCTCTTCCTCACCAAGGCGGCGGACGGCTCGGCGTGCGTCAAGGTCCTCGACTTCGGCATCTCCAAGGACACCAGCGATCCCATCGGCGACGAGGACGAGCAGCTCACCCGCACCACGGCGGTGCTGGGCTCGCCCTACTACATGGCGCCCGAGCAGATGCGCTCGACGCGGACCGTCGACGCGCGCGCCGACATCTGGTCCATCGGCGTCATCCTCTACCAGCTCGTCACCAAGGTGGTGCCGTTCAAGGCGCCGGGCTTCGTCGAGCTGGCGCTGATGGTGGTCAACGACGAGCCCAGGAAGCCCACCGAGCACCGCCCCGACCTGCCCCCCGCCCTCGAGGCCGCCATCCTCCGCGCCCTCCGCAAGAACCCGGCGGAGCGCTTCGCCACCGTGGCCGAGCTCGCGGCGGCGATCGCGCCCTTCGGCCGCGCCGGGGCGATGACCTCGGCGGAGCGCATCGCCCGCACCCAGGGCGCGCCGCCTCCATCCCTCGAGCGTCCCTCGGGGCTGAGCCTGGTGCCGCCGCTCCCCGCCGCGATGTCGGGATCGGGCGCGGGCACGGCGGCAGGATCGGCGTCCGGCAGGCCCTCCGGCGGCAACAGCCTCGGTCCGCTCTCCAGCGGTCCGCGGCCCGAGGTCGAAGGGGCAGCCGTGGCTGCGCCGGCCGTGTCCGCACCGCGGGCCACGACGGTGACACAGGCCGGCAGCGGGGCCGCGACGCAGCCCTCGGCGAGGCCCGAGATGAGCCACGTCGACGCGTCCGAGGCTGGGCGCGAGGCGCTCCCCCCACCGCCAGCCGCCGTCGCCCCGAACGCCCGGTCGATGGCCGCCCCCCCGGTGGCGCTGGTGCAGCCCGGCGCGCCCAGCGTCCCGCCGCCGGCGGCGCTCACCGGCGCGCCCAGCATCCCGCCGCCGGCCTCGATCACCGGCAAGGACGCGGCGAACGCGGCCACCGCATCGACGTGGGCCGGCGCGCCGGCGACGTCACCACCGGCGCGGCGCTCCTTCACGCCCGTGATCGTGGCGGCGGGCGTCGTGATGGGCGTGCTGGCCGTGGCCGGCACTCTGCTGGCGCTGCGCGGTCGCAACGGAAACCCCGTCGCGGCGGCGCCTGCCTCGAGCGCCGGGCCCGGGGAGGCGGCCGTCATGGCCGCCGCGCCCAGCGGAGCACCGGCGCCCCTCATCACCCGGGAGCCTCCCGGCGCCCCGCGCGCGCCGGGAGCGCCTGCCGCGAGCGACACCGTCGAGGTGACCGCCGGCTCGGCCGCGCCCGCGCTGGGAGCCCCCGTCGCGGTGACCCAGACGTCGCCCGGGACGCGGGCATGGACCCGGGGGGCCCCGGCGCCGCCGGCAGTCATCACGGCCCCCGCGGCGGCTGCGGTCGAGCCCCCTGCGCCACCACCGCAGCCCACGCCGGTCGTGGTGGCGGTGCCGCCACCCGCACCGCCGCCGGTCGCGCCGCCGCCTCAGCCCGCGCCGGCGAAGAAGAACGTGCTCGACATCGACATCAAGTAGCCGCCGCCGGCCCCGCGTCGTCGGCGGCCCAGCGCACCGCCACCACAGGGCAGGCCGCGTGCCACACGACGTGATCGACCACACTGCCGAGGATGGCCCGGGACAGCCCCCCCCGGCCCTTGGCGTTGACGCCGATGGCGATGAGGTCGGCGCCCAGCTCCCTGGCGCGGGAGACGATGCCGGGGCCGGCGTCGCTGGTCTCGAAGACCGCAACCTCCGCGGGGACGCCGTGGCGCGCGGCCAGCTCGAGGAGGCGCTGCTGACTCTGACCGGGGTCCTCGGTGAGGCGCAGGGCCGGGATGAGCGGCACCTTTCGCGTGGGCGGCGCGGGCACAAGGATGACGTGGAGGAGCACGAGGGTGCCGCCCGCCGTCCGGAGCAGCGAGCCGGCCCAGGCGAGCGCGTTGTCGGCTTCGGGGCCGTAGTCGTGGGGCACGACGATTCGGTACGCCATGGGATCTCCATGCGTCGCGACGCCAGGGAGAGCAAGGGACCGCGACCGCCGCCGCGCACGCCGCCACGGCCCTGTCACCGGCCCGTCAACAACGCGCCCGAGCTTGCGGCCGTGGGCTACCCTGCCACGCGTGGATTCCTCCTGGCTGGTGGCGCTCGCGCACACGTACCCGCTCCTCGTCCCCTCGACGTACCTCGCCGCCTCGGCGGTCGGCGCCGGCTTCGCCCTCAATGCCCACCGGCCGCTGGCGCGGAGCGGAGGGCTCTCCATCTCCGTCTTCTTCGCGGGCTGGCTCACGGGCGAGCTGCCTCTGCACCACCTCGCCTGGCAGGTCGCGGGCACCGCCCTGTTCGTGTGGGCGGGCGCGCTCGGCGCGTGGCCCGGCTGGGTCGGCCTCGCCGTCACGCTGGTCTCGTGGGGAGCGCTGCTCGACCTCTTCCGGCGCGCCCGCCAGGCGGAGGCCATCGTCGAGCGCGCGCTGGTGGAGGCGCTGGGCGCCGACTACCAGCGCCGCATCGCGCCCGATCTGCTGGCCCGCCTCGACCCGCAGCCGCGGCTCGCGGAGCTGCTCTTGCCCTTCGCCATGGGCCACCGCGACGTGGAGCGCCTGCGCGGCGTGCCCTACGGGTCGCACGGGCGGCGCAACGAGCTCGACATCTACCGGCGCAAGGACCGCCCGGCCGGGTGCCCGGTGGTCATCCAGGTCCACGGCGGCGCGTGGGTGATCGGCGACAAGCGGCAGCAGGGCCTGCCTCTGGTCAACCTCCTCGCCTCGCAGGGCTGGCTGTGCGTCGCGATCAACTACCGCCTCAGCCCGCGATCCACGTTCCCCGATCACATCGTCGACGTGAAGCGGGCCATCGCCTGGGTGAAGGCGCACATCGCCGAGTACGGGGGCGATCCCGACTTCGTGGTCCTCACCGGGGGCTCGGCGGGCGGCCACCTCTCGTCGCTCGCGGCGCTCACGGCGGGCGACGCCGACCTGCAGCCCGGCTTCGCCGAGGCTGACACCCGCGTGCAGGCGTGCGTGCCCTTCTATGGCGTCTACGACTTCACCAACCGCAGCGGCGAGGGCCGCGCCGACCTGGTGGGCCTCCTGGAGCGGCTGGTGATCAAGAAGCCCTTCGCCGAGGCGCGGGACGTCTACGATCGCGCCTCGCCGATGAGCCGGGTGCACGCCGGGGCCCCGCCCTTCCTGGTCTTTCACGGCACCCACGACACGCTGGTGCCGGTGGCGGAGGCGCGGATCTTCGTCGATCTGCTGCGGGCCGCGTCGCGCGCGCCGGTGGCCTACGTCGAGCTGCCGCAGGCCCAGCACGCCTTCGAGGTGTTCGCCTCGGTGCGCACCGCGCACGCGATCCGCGGAGTGGCCCGCTTCCTCGCCTTCGTCTACAGCCAGCACCGCGCCGCCGCCGCGGCCAACGCCGCGCCCCCGTCCACGCCCGCGCGCGTCGCGTAGCGTCCGCCTCGGGCGCCGCGTCCCTCGTGGCCCCGACACCGCGTTACGGATTCGTCCCGACCGACATGTTCCATCCGGCGTGATACTCCGGGAGGCCAGGGTGGGGCGCGTCGGGGGAAGACGATGAGCGATGTCCGTGCCGGCATGATCATCGCCGGGAAGTACCGGATCGAGGAGCCTCTCGCCCGTGGCGGGATGGGCTCGGTCTGGCGCGCGCGCCACCTGGCGCTGGAGACGCGCGTCGCCGTCAAGTTCATCAGCCCCGAGGTCTTCGCCCAGCCCGAAGCGCGGCGCCGCTTCCAGCGAGAGGCCCGCGCGGCGGCCCTGCTGCAGAGCCCCCACGTGGTGCAGATCTACGACTACGGGGTGGAGGGCGACGTCCCCTACCTGGTGATGGAGCTGCTCCGCGGCGAGGACCTCGGCGAGCGCCTCAAGCGCAAGGAGCGGCTCTCGCTGGAGGAGACGGTGAGCATCGTCATCCAGGCGGCGCGGGCGCTGCGACGCGCGGCCGACGCGGGCATCGTCCACCGCGACCTCAAGCCGAGCAACGTCTTCATCCTCCGCGGCGACGAGGACGAGGAGCTCGTCAAGGTGCTCGACTTCGGCATCGCCAAGACACCCACGATGCTGGTCGAGGACGACTTCACCAAGACGGGCGCGATCATCGGCTCGCCCCGCTACATGAGCCCCGAGCAGGCGCGCGGCAGCCGCCTCGTCGACCCCCGCAGCGATCTCTGGTCGCTCGCCGTCATCGCCTACCGCGCGATCACCGGGCAGCTCCCCTTCCAGAGCATGGACATGCTCGAGCTCATCGAGAAGATCTGCACCGAGACGCCCACCCCGCCCTCGCGGCTCGATCCCTCGCTCGATCCCGAGATCGACGCCTTCTTCGCCAAGGCGCTCTCCCGCGATCCCGCTGGGCGCTACCAGACGGCGCGGGAAATGGCCTCCATGTTCGCCATCTGCTGCGGGCAGCCGCCGCCCTCGGTCACGTCCTCGCGCCTCAAGCTGAGCTCCTTGCTCGGACCGCTGCGGCCCGGAGCAAACGTGGAGCCGCGAGCCTCGGGGGACACCCCCAGGCCCCCGGGCAGAGCGACCGCTCAGGCCGCCGAGCGCGCGGTCGCGATGGCCGCCACCCGCCTCTCTCCGGTCCCACCGCTGGCACGGCTCGCAGCGTCGGCCGCGACCGAGGCGGTGCTCGCGCCCGCGAGCACGCGTGGTGCGACGAGCCCCCCCTCGGGCAAGTCCTCCCTGTCTCCCGCGCCAGCCTGCGAGCCCACGCGCATCTCGGGGGGCCCGCCGCTGGCGTCCGGTCGAGACCCCCGCGACTCCCCCACCGCCGCCGAGCCGCGTCGCATCACGCCGGTGCCCAAGGGCACGCCGACGCCCTGCCCGAGCGACGTGGACGTGCCCTGCGAAGAGAGCGTCCCTCCCCCGCGGCGGGTCCTCTCGCGGCGCGTGGCCTTCGGCGCCGGGCTGGCCGTGCTGGTGCTGGGCGCCCTGGCGCTCCAGACCTGGTGGCGCGGCACCACCATGCCGGCCGTGGCCGACAGCGCGGCCGCTCCTCTCGGCGAGGGGCCGCAGGCCGTGACGCCGGTTGAACCTTCGTCACGGGCCTCGGCGGCAGAGCGCGCCGCCCCGTCCGCGGCGTCCTCAACAACCACCGCGCCCGAGTCGACCGCGCCGCAACTGCCGCGCACGGCCCCGGCGCTGCCCGGTCGGCTTCGCCCGAAGAAGAAGAACCCCATCCTGGGCATCTGAAGCCCCCGGCCCCTGCGCCGCGGAGACGGCGGCAGGAGGCGCGACGCCCGGTTCGGGCCGGTTGCCCGTCGAGGCCCTCGGGTGAGCCTCTCAGCCCCTGACCCCCGGCGCCTCGTGCCCGCTCTGCCCGACGTACTCCACGTATCCCCCGCCGTACAGCCGCGGGCCCTCCGGCAAGAGCTCCAGCACCCGGTTGGAGAGCGCCGCCAGGAACGCCCGATCGTGCGAGACGAAGAGCATGGTGCCCTCGAAGCCCTGGAGGGCGCGCACCAGCATCTCCTTGGTGGTCATGTCGAGATGGTTGGTAGGCTCGTCGAGGACGAGGAAGTTGGGCGGATCGTAGAGCATCTTGGCGAGCACGAGGCGCGCCTTCTCCCCGCCGGAGAGGATGCGGCAGGGCTTCTCGATGTCGTCCCCCGAGAACCCGAAGACGCCGCACAGCGTCCGCAGCGAGCCGATCGATCCGTTGGGGAAGGCCCCCACGATCTCGTCCCAGACCGTGTTGGTCGGGTTGAGCAGCTCCATCGCGTGCTGGGCGAAGTAGCCCATCTTGACGCTGGCCCCGAGCGAGACCGAGCCGCTGTCGGGCGCCGACTGCCCCGCCACCAGCTTGAGCAGCGTGGACTTGCCCGCACCGTTGATGCCCATCACGCACCAGCGCTCGCGGCGGCGGACCAGCATGTCGAAGCTGTCGTAGATGACGTTGGAGCCGTAGGCCTTGCGCACGGAGCTGAGCTTGGCGACGTCGTCGCCGGAGCGCGGCGGCGGCTTGAAGTCGAAGTCGATGCTGCGGCGGCGCTTGGGGGGCTCGACCTTCTCGATCTTGTCGAGCTTCTTCACCCGCGACTGCACCTGGGCGGCGTGGCTGGCGCGCGCCTTGAAGCGGGCGATGAACGCCTCCTCCTTGGCGAGCATGGCCTGCTGGCGCTCGTACTGGGCCTCGGCGTGGGCCTCGAAGACGGCGCGCTGGCTCTCGTAGAAGTCGTAGTTGCCGGAATAGGTGATGATCTCGCCGCTGTCGATCTCGAGGATCTTGTTGACGATGCGGTTCATGAACTCCCGATCGTGGGAGGTCATCAGCAGCGCGCCCTCGTAGCCCTTGAGGTAGCCCTCGAGCCAGAGGATCGACTCGATGTCGAGATGGTTGGTCGGCTCGTCGAGGAGCATGGCGTCGGGGCGCATCAGGAGGATGCGGGCCAGCGCCACGCGCATCTTCCACCCGCCGGACAGGGCGCCCACGTCGCCGTCCTGCATGGCGGCGTTGAAGCCGAGGCCGGCGAGGATCTCCCGGGCGCGCGCCTCCAGGGCGTAACCGCCCAGCTCCTCGAAGCGGGCCTGGACGTGGCCGAAGCGGTCGATGATCTGCTCGAGCTCGTCCATGCGCTCGGGATCGGCCATGGCGTGCTCGAGATCGTGCAGCTCGGCGGCGACCTCGGAGACGGGGCCGGCGCCGTTCATGGTCTCGGCGACGGCGGAGTGGCCCGCCATCTCCCCGACATCCTGGCTGAAGTAGCCGATGGTGACGCCGCGATCGATGGCCACCTGGCCGCCGTCGGGCACCTCCTCGCGCATGATCATGCGGAAGATGGTGGTCTTGCCCGAGCCGTTGGGCCCGCAGAGGCCCACCTTCTCGCCGCGGTTCACCGCGGCGGACGCTTCGAGGAAGAGGATCTGCTTACCGTGTTGCTTGCCGATGGAATCGAGACGGATCACGCGCTTGGCTCCCGGGGGGCGCGCACACTAGCGCGGGTCCGCGGTGAAGCCAGCGACATCCGTGCGGATTTCTCGGGACGGGCCGCGCAGAGCAGGTTCAGCAGCCGTCGCGAGCGCCCCGAGGCCAGGGAGGCCGAAGGAGGCGTACTCCTGTACGTCGACTGAGGCCGACGCATCCCCGTCGGAGGGCGTCGGGGCGCGTAGCAGGCTGATGAACGTGCTCTCAGGAAGGGAGGGCGGCGTGGGCCAGGTGGCCCAGCTGGGCCGTGTGGCGGCCCGGCTCCGGCGGCGGGAGGCCGCGCAGGTGGCGGAAGAGGAGATCGCGCGACGACACGTCGAGGCCGTCGAAGACCAGGCCGAGGCAGCGGCCGCGGTCGGTGGGGCGACGGCCCTGGACGACGCGGGCGACGGTGGCCTGGAGGTCCAGCCAGCGACTGGAGCGCGGCGGGCGGAAGCTGACCAGGAGGGGCTCGCCGGGGAGCACGGTGTGCTCGCTGGAGACCAGCATGCCGTCCGTGGAGAGATCGAGGGCGAGATCGGAGACGAGACGGAAGTCGCGCTCCCGGACGACCTGGCAGGTGAGGAGCACCTCCCGGCGAAAGGCGCGGCGCGGGTGCTTCCTGGCGAGGATGACGCTCATCGATGTACCTCCAGGAAGAAGCGTACCGACGGCCACCCGGGAGGGCCAAAAACGCGCCCGCTCCGGGCGAGGTGCCGCGTGCTAGCGTCGTGAGGTGGGAGGGGTGAAGCTCGCGCGCGCGGGTATCTTCTTCGGAGGTGCCTTTGCAGGCGTCGCCCTCGGCTGCGCCCCACCGGCGCCCGGTGCGCCTGCGGCCGACTCCACCGTCACCGTCGCCGCCGAGCTCGACGCCCTCTCGCGCGGCGTCACCCGCGGCCACGAGGCGACGTTCCTCTCCATCCTCGACGACACCCTGAGCGCCGACGCGTACCACTGCCTCCCCTCCCCTCGGCGCGTCTTCTCCGCCGACGCCCCCGACGGCGAGCGCCGCATCGCCGGGGTGATGCCGCACTACGGCTTCTTCTTCGGCCCCATGAGCTACCTGCTGCGGCACCGCGCGGGCCGCTGGGAGGTGGACGTGCGCATCGCCGTCGAGCTCCCCACCGAGGGCGACGTGATGGAGCTGCCCGACTGCGCGATCCCGCGCGAGCTCGAGGGCGACCGCGGCGACATCGCCGAGGTCGGCGCCACCTGCGCCGGCACGCCATACTCGGCCTCGCCGTCGCTCTCGGCCTGCCCGGGGTCGGGCACCTTCTCGATCGTGGGCACCCGCGGCGCGCAGCTCGCCCTGCTGCGCCGCTGGTCGCGCGAGGCCGCGAGCTACTGGAACCGCGACGCCGCGGCGTTCGGCCTGCCGGTGCGCTACCGCTTCACCTTCGAGCCCTCGGCCGCGGTGCCGCCCGGCTTCGCCGACCTGCGCGTTCCGCTGGCGCTCACCTGCGGCCGGACACCGTACTTCTCCGCGTTCCGCAGCGGCTGGTCGCTCCCCATCGTGGCCCACGAGGTCGGCCACGTCCTCGGTCTGCTCGACGAGTACGAGACGTTCTCGGGCCTCTCGCCGTGCTACCCGAAGACGCCGTTCCCGGGCGCCGAGGTGAGCCGGATGGGGCTGTCGATGCGGGAGGGGACGCTGGTGCTACCGCTCCACCACTACCTGGTGCTGCGGCGCTACTTCTGCGAGGAGCCGCCCGCGGGGCCGTACGAGGGCGGGCTGTAGCCGACGACCGCCACCTACGGCCGCGCCGGTGCCGCCCACAGGTCGTGGCGCACCGGAGCCCCCAGGCCCAGTCCTTCCAGCGAGCGCCGCAGGTCCCCGGGGCCGACGACGACGACGTGGAGGGCCTCCTCGCCGAGGTAGCGCTGGGCGGCCCGACCGACGTCCTCGCGGGTGACGGCCTGGATGCGGTCGGGGTAGGTCGCGAAGGCTTCGAGCGAGGCGCCGTGGGCGATGGCCTCGCCGACGAGCGAGGCCAGGCCGTCGCTGGTGGAGACCCGGGTGCGCCACTCGGCGAGCAGCGTGGTCCGGGCGCGCTCGAAGTCGGCCTCGCGCACGCCGCGCGTGCGGGCCTCGGCGATGGCGTCGAGGATGGTGCGCAGCGCCGGGACGGCCTTGCCGGCGTCGAGCGCGCCGGACACGGTGAGCGTGGAGCTGCCCCGCTGGCGCTGGAGGCCCGCGCCGAAGCTGTACGCGGCGCCGGACTCGACGCGGACCTCGCCGCGGAGGCGCGAGGAGAAGCCGCCGAACACGCGCGCGAGGACCTCCACCGCGGCCAGATCGTCCCCGGTGGCGGCCGGACCGCGCGCGGCGACGGCCGCGTGGACCTGGGAGCTACCGCGGCGCTCGACGAGCACCAGCCGCGGGCCCGGGATGGACGCGGGGACGGGTGGCCGCTCGAGCGAGGGGGACGGCGGCGCCCAGCCCCCGAGCCAGCGCGCCGCGGCGGCGTCGACCGCGGCGGGCGTGGCGTCGCCGACGACGACCAGCGTGGCCTGCGCGGGGTGGAAGAGCTGCGCGTGGAGGGCGGCCAGATCCCCGGGCTGCACGCGCTCGGTGTGGGGCGCTTGCGGCCGCGCGAAGCCGTAGGGGTGGAGGCTGCCGTGGAGGGCCGCGTCGACGTTGCGCGAGAGGATGCTCCCGGCGCCGTTCGCGCCCACCGTGAAGTCGTGGAGCCAGCTCCGGCGCGCGTCGGCGACGTCGCGGCCGGCGAGCCGCGGCCCGGTCGCGGTCTCGGCGAGGAGTCCGACGGCCTGGTCGAGGTCCTCCGCGCCGACCACGGTAGCCACGAAGACCCCGTCGTATCCGCAAGCGACCCGGTGGGGCGCGCCCAGGTGGGCGTAGGCGGCCGAGAGCTCGGCCGCGGATCGTTGCGCGGTGCCACCGCCCTGGAGGATCCGCTCCAGGATCGCATACGTGTCCCCCGGCGCGCCCGTGTCTGCCGAGCCTCGCGCGACGACGATGCGGACCGAGATGATGGGGAGGCCGTGCCGCTCCACCAGGACGACGCGCAGTCCGTTCGGGAGCGTGGTCATGCGCAGCAGCAGCGGCACCCGCGGCGGCACCGGCGAGGCGTCGGGCGGGACCGCGCGGAACGGCTCCTCCGGGGCCGGCGCGACCGGCTCGTACCGCAGCGGCGCGACGATGGGCGAGACGCACCCCGCGATCGTCGACAGCAGAGCGAGCGCGAGGGCGAGCGCCGGCGGGCGGCCGGCCGTCATCGGGGCACCTCCTGCGAGGACGCCACCTCGCCTGCCGCGGGGCGGCCGCGCTCCGGCACCCCGAGGACCGCGACCCAGGGCGCCGCGCCGAGCCAGGTGTGGACCGCGGAGCGGACGGCCCCCGTGGTGATCGACGCGTAGAGGCCGTGCCGGCCGTCGTAGGAGGCCGGCAGGGGCCCCAGCCGCGAGAGCCCCGCGAGCTCCCGGCCGAGCCCGAGGCTCGACTCCATGCCGAACAGCTTGCCCCTCTGGAACAGCCGCCGCGCGCGCTCGATCTCGTCGTCGCTCACCTCGCCGTCGAAGCGCTTCAGCGCGGCCACGATCCCCGCGAAGGCCTCGCTGACGGACCGCCCCTCGGCGACCACCGCGTGGATCTCGAACACCGAGACCAGCGCCCGCGAGCTCTGCGCCGCCGACACCGCGACGCAGAGCCGTGGCTCGGCGAGGAGCCGGCGCTCCAGCCAGCCCGCGCCGCGATCCACGAGCAGCCCGGCCGCCAGATCCAGCTCCACGTCCCCCGGCGCCCCGAAGCGCGGCGTCGCCCACGCCAGGTGGATCTCCGACCGGAGCGCGTTCGCCCCGACGCGCACGGTGACGGACGAGGCCGTCTCCGCCGCCGGCATGGCGGGGCGCACCGGCGGCGCGTTGGCGGGCAGCGAGCCGAAGTACCGCTCGACCAGCGCCTTCACCGCCGCGGGGTCGACCTTGCCGGCGACGACCACGGTGGCGTTGGCCGGGCCGTACCAGGTGCGGACGAACGCGCGCACGTCTGCGGTCGAGGCGTGCTCGATCGACGCCGGCCGCCCGATCGGGAGGTGATGGTACGGGTGCCACGCCGGGAAGAGCTGGGCGTGCAGGATCGCCGGCACCTCGCCGAAGGCGCGGTCGACGACGCGATCACGCCGCTCGTTCTGCACCTCGGCGCGGGCGCGGGCGAGCGTGGGGTCGTCGAGGCGAGCGAGGCCGTAGCCCATGCGATCGCTCTCCAGCCACAGCGCGAGCTCCAGCCGCTCCGGCGGCACGGTCTCGAAGTAGGTGGTCGAGTCCATGTCCGTCGTGCCGTTGAGGTTGGTGGCCCCCGCCTGCTCGAGGAGCCGCGCGAACGCGCCCGGCTCGACGTGGGAGGACCCCAGGAACATCACGTGCTCGACGAGGTGCGCGAGCCCCTCCAGCCCTCCGGGCTCGTCGCGCGAGCCCGTGTCGTAGCGGACCAGGACCGACGCGTCGGTGCCGGCCGGATCGGGGGCGACGACGAGCCGCAGGCCATTGGCGAGGCGCGTCTCGTGGACGGGCCTCGCCACCTCGGCGCGCGCGGGGCTCGCCGCGGCGAGGCTCAGCGTCAAAGCCAGGAGCCAGGCGCGTCGAAGGATCATGGAGCGAGCGTCGCCCGGTGAGGTGGCGAGGACAAGGCTCCCGCGGAGTGGTCAGCGCGCGCGCAGCATGGCGCGGCACTCGTCGACCATGCCGTGCTTGGCGCTCTTCGCGCACAGCTCGTAGGCGCGGTGCGCTTCCCTCCAGCGCCCCGCGTCCTGGAGGGCGGAGCCCAGCACCAGGTACGGCATCGCGTCGGTGGCGTCCGCCTCGAGCGCGGCGCTCGCCTTGGCCATCGCCTCGGGGTTCTTGGCCTTCTCGAGCAGCTTGAGCGCCTCGTCGCGGAGGGCTGCCGCGCTCACCGCCGCTTCACTCGGGGGCGGGCTCGCCGCCGCGGTCGCGCTGCGTTCGCCGGTGGCGGTGGCCGCAGTGGCCGCAGCGGTCGCGGTGACGCTCGGCGCGGTCGCGACCGGCTCGGCGACCTGCTCGACCGGGGGCGGCGGCGGCGCCGGGCTCGGCATCGGCTCGGCGACCTGCGCCGCCACCGCGGGCTGGGCGGCGCTCGCCTGCGCCCCCTTCGGCCGCATGATCTTGACTCCCACGGCGACGCCGGCGCACGCCGCCAGCGCCGCGACCAGCGCGACGACCCGCTTCCACCCCGCGGCGGACGGGAGACCGTCCGGCATCGCGTCGAGCTCCGCGGAGGCCGACACCGGCGCAATCGAGGGCTCCAGCCCGGAGCCTCCACTCGAAGGGTTGGACGGAGGCGGCTCCGGCACGACGAGGAGCCGCGGCGGGGGCTCGGTGAACACCGGCGGCCGCGCCAGAGGCGCGACGCGCAGCGGCTCGACCGCGGCGGCGGGCGCGACGGCGGCCGCGGAGGGCGGCGCCGACGGGGCCGTGGACGCCTGGCGCTTCTGTCGCACGCGCTCGCTCGGAGACCGGCTGCGGTTCTTGGCCATGGTGACTTTGAGGGTGGCACACCTCGACGCAGGCGCAAACGGGGCAACCTTCGCCATGGCAGTCCGCCGCGGGACTACGGCAGGGCGGGAGGGCCCTTGTCCACGTGCATCTCGCTCACCTCGCCGAAGCGATCGGCGACCGACATGAGGTTATTGCCGATCGCGGTGAGCAGGTTGAGCGCCACCTCGGGGCTCCGGGAGACCTGCCGGGGGAACGCGTCGCGCTCGAGGACCATCAAATCCACATCGGTGAGGGCTACGACGTCAGCCGAGCGCGGCTGCGCGGTGCTCAGCGCCAGCTCGCCGAAGACCTCTCCCGGGCCCATCTCGCGCACCGAGAGCGGCCCGGAAGCCCCCGCCGAGGGGGTCGGAAGCGCCGCCGGTGGCTCGCTCATGCGGCCCCGATCGGTCATCAGGCCGGGGTTGCGCACCGAGAACGGTCCGTCGCCCTCCGGGTCCACAAACGGCGGCGGCGGCGGATACGAGGCCGTGCGAACATTGAAGCTCCCGTCGTAGCGGAACCCCACGGGCGGCGTGGACTGGGTGAGGTGGGGCGGGGGCGGGACCTTCGGGGGCTCGGCGGGGGCCTGGGGAGGCACGGCCGAGCAACGCACCCCGCCCACCGAGACGCCGACGCGGCCCTCGACGATCACGTACGCGGAGTTGCTCGCTTCGCCGCGGCGGAGGATGTGCTCGCCCTTCGGGTGGAACTGGCGCTCGAAGCGTTCGAGGAAGTGCCGGAGCTGGTGCTTGTCGATGAAGGCCGAAAAGCGATCGTCGAGCGCGGCGACGTCGAGCGTCACCGGCAGCACGTCGAGCCCGCCGCCCTCGTGGAAGAAGCGCGCGCACACGGGGCGGTAGCCGCTGCCGAGGAAGAGCTTCTCCGCGTCCGGGGCGGCGAGGGCGGTGAGGTGGGTCAGCCCCTTGCAGAGCCCCCGGTAGTACATCATCCCCAGCATCGCGAAGGTCACCGGGGGGACGCGCCGGAGCTCCTCGTCCATCACCAGCATGCTGCCACTGCCGACGATCGCGCCCTCCGGCAGGTACGGGGCGAAGTCGAAGAAGTCGTCCGCGGGGGTCCCGCATCCCGAGGGCTCGACGATGCGCACGCCGCCGAGGACGCGCCCCTCGCAGACCGCGATGAGGTTGGCGGTGGTGGGATACGCGTCGAAGCGATCGAGGTGGCGCCCGTCGGTGCCCCGGGGGAAGGAGCGCTTCTCCCGCATGAAGACCCGATGACGCACCCGGAAGAGCTCGTCGAGCTCCTCGGTCGTCGACGCCATCTTGATCCGAACACCCATCGCCCGACAGGGCAGCGGAAAACCGGTACGACTGTCAAGCGCTACCGCCGCCGGGCACCATTCTTGCGAATCCACGGGGCATGATGCAAAGCTCGCGCGGCATGCCCTCGAACCCTGGACCTCCGAGGCGCCCGCGGGCCCCGCTCCCGACGCTGACCGAGGCCGACTTCCACGCCCAGGGCGAGCGACAGACGCTGCCACCGCCGGTGCCGATCGGCGAGCTGGTCGAGCAGATGATGGGCGACATCGACGGCGAAGGGCCCCCGCTGCGTTCCCCCGGCTCCGCCGCCGACACGCAGGTCACCTTCGAGGAGGTCGCCTACGAGGCCGATGTCCTCGACGAGATCGGCGACGCCTACCTCGCCGACCTCGGCAGCCGCGCCCACATCCCCTTCACCCTCCTGCGCGGCGACGAGGCGCTCCGTATGCCGCTCGACCACTGGGCCGGCTTCGTCCTCTCGCTCGTCGACGGGCACGCCACGGTCGACGAGATCATCGACGCCTCCTCGATGCCGGAGATCGAGGCCCTGCGCCTGCTCTGCGACCTGCGCGAGCAGGGGCTCATCGGCCTCCGCCCGCGCTGAAGATCAGCGCTTGGCCTTGGCTCGTCCGCGCTTCTTCGCCGGGGGCCGAGGGCTCTTGAGGATCGTCCCGCGGCAGCCGGGCGCGCCGCAGCGGCAGACGTAGAGCTCGGCCCAGCGGTCGTCCCAGGGCTCGTCCCGGGTCAGCGAGTAGTCGTAGACCAGCTCCGTACCGGCCGCGATGTCGGCGATGGCCTCGATGAAGATGCGCCCGTCCTCGCTGACGGCCTCGCAGTTGGGGGCGCAGGCGTGGTTGATGAAGCGCGCCTCGTTGCCGTCGACCGCGGCGTCGATCACCGTGTCGTCGTCCACGGCGAAGAGCACGGTGTGGTGCTTGGTCATCGCGTCGTCGTCGTAGCGCTCGTCGGCCTCGTCCGACGAGATGCGCTCGCCGAGGTATTCGATGACGCGCGTCCCGGCCTTGATCCGGCGGGCGGCGAAGACGCCGAGGCCAGCGATGGGGGACTCGCGGACCTCGAAGCAGGGGGCCTTGGTTTTCTTGGCGGCGGCAGGCACGGGCGCGATTATGGACCCGCGCTGGGGCAGCAGCGCAAGCCTTCCGTGACCTCGCTGCGCGTCCGGCGCGGGAGCGTCCCCGTCCGCGCGACGGGCCGCAGCCTCGTCAGTACGCGTGCACCAGCGGCTGGACCTCCGAGCACGGCCGGCAGATCGCGTTGGGGATCCCCGAGTTCCTCCGGGTCCTGCCCGCGACGCCCTTGAACACGGGCCCGCTCAGGTCCTCATCGCACTGGATGCACGGGTTGAGGGACCCGTCCGGGGTGTTGTAAGGCTGGTAGAGCACCGGCGCGCAGATGGCCTCGCAGACCGATCGATCGTTGTCGGCATCGTAGGCCCAGGCCTGGGCGCACGGCAGGTCGAAGCCGAGCTGCTGGAGACAGGCCACCTCGGTCATCGGGTCGAGCGCGCAGTTGCGCACCGGGGCCGTGAGATCGTCGTTCTTCATGTACACGGCGAGGTTGGCGAGCGTGGAGCACACCCCGCAGTGCCCGAAGTGGGTGACCTTGGCAGAGGCCGCCTGCGCTGCGGCCTGGGAGGCATAGGTCGCCAGGGTGTACGGGCGCGGCGTGGCCCCGGCGTCGCCTTGCGGGAGGATCGCGCACACGGTCGCGGGCGGGTCGGCGGCGGGGGCGGGGCTCTGGTAGGGGCTGACGGTGAGCGGTGGATAGGGCGTGGCAAGGATCCAGTCGTCGAGGAGAGACTGGATGAAGGCGGCGGAGTAGGTGGGCGGCGTGAAGTCGAGACCGCCGCAGCTACACGACGGTCCGCACTGGTCGGCGCCGAGGCCAGTGTTGTCGTTGGGGGCGCCGAAGAGGACGGTGCAGGGCTGCAGGTCACCGGCGTCGGCGGGGGTGGAGGCGTCGCCCGACGTGCAGGCGGCGAGGGCGAGGGCGAGCAGGAGCCAGGGAGCCTTCATGGGGAGGCGATCAGGAGCGCGAACGGCGCCCGGGAGGTCAAGGTATTTCTGCGTCGCCTGGAGCCGCCGGCTCCCGGGGGACACGCTGGGGTATCCTGACGACCGGGCCCTCGGCGTGAAGCCGGAGCCGCAGGAGAGAGCATGCCGACCGACGCCCATCCCAGGCCCGCAGCAGAGGCTCGCCGCCTCGTGGCCCACGCGACCCCGGGCGCGCGCTACTGGGTCCTGTCGATCGGGACTGCCGTCGGCTTCATGGCGGCCAACGCCGCGCTACAGGCCGCGCTGCCCTCCGTGGTCGCCGACATCGTCGCGCCCGTCCTCGGTCTCGCCAGCATCGGCGTCATGGTCTTCGTCATCATGCGCGCCGCCAACGGGCGCGAGGTGGTCCTCGACGTCGGGCGGGACCGCGTCGTCGTCGACCAGGGGCGTGGCGGTACGTTCCCGCTCGCGGGCGCCGCCGCCGGGCCGTGGCGCATGCCCGGCCTGGGCGTGGTCAGCGGCACCATCCTCCAGCTCGCGGGCGACTCACGCACGTTCCGCATCGTCGGGATGTTTCACCAGCCGCGCCCCGGCATGCGTGTCGAGCTCCCTGCCGACGCGGGCTACGACGTCCGGGTCTCCCCGGAGGAGCTTCAGAGCTTGCTCGACGTCGTGCCGACCGCGGCCGTCGACACGCGCCCGGCCCAGCACCTTCGCTGCGATCTGCTCCCTCATCCGGCGTCCCCCGGCTTCGCGTTCGGGGCGATGGCGCCGTGGATGGGTACGCTCGCGGCGGTGTTCGCCCTCCAGGGGATCCTCGGCGCGGCGGGCCTGTTCGAGAGGCGGGGGGGCCAGTACCTGAGCCTGGCCATCACCCTGCCCCTGGTCATCGGTGGAATCGTGTGGACGTTCCGGCGCTTTCAGCACAAGCAGCCGTCGCTCCAGATCGAGCTCGGGCCAAACGAGCTCTCCGTGCGCAGTCCGACGAGCGGGCAGGTCGTGTCCAGCGTCCCCCTGGCGGCGATCGGGGGCACGCGCGCGATGTGCCGCATCGTCATGAAGGGCACGACCTTCGAGCACGCCGTGCTCCAGATCCACATGCCCGGACACCCCGACCTCACCGTGGGCGTCTACGACCCGCGCTACGGGTGGAAGGACTCGACGCCCTGGGTCTCCCGGCCGACCTACATCGTCAGCGCGCTCGACTGGGAGGCGCTCGCGGGGCGCCTGGGGCTCCGGGCTCCGATGCGCGGGCCCTGACACCGTCACGGGGTCGGCGCGGGCGAGCCGCGGCGTGGCGCCGGCCTCCGGTCCCTCGCTTGCCCCCCTCGGGCGTTCACCGGGCCGGCAGGTAGATCTCGTCGGCGGCCACCGAAGCGACGCCGAGCTCCGCCGCGACCGCGTCGATCGCTTGCCGCGCAAGGTCGAGGTCCACCTGACCGTGGGGGGTGAAGTACGGGCCGATGTAGCGTTCGTGATGCCGCTGCGCTTCCTCACGCGTCAGCCGGTCGAGGAACGACGCGATGTAGTCGACGGCCAGCCGGGGTCGCTCGGCGATCGTTCGCAGGGCCCGCTGGTTGGCCCGCACCAGCGCCTGCAGCGCGGGGCTGTCCAGCGGGATATGGACGGGGTCCACGGCGACGCCCACGGTGGGGATCTGGAAGTGATCGCCGACCCAGGCCAGCAGGTGGAGCCCCTCTTCCTCGACGACCTGCTCGGGTGAGAGCGTGCTGCCTACATAGGCGGCGTCGATGGAGCCGTCCCGAAGGCGTCGCAGGTCCATCTGGTAGTCACCCGGAACCCGCACCACGCATTCCAGGTCGCGGTCGGGGTCCAGGCCGTGCTTGCGGAGGACGATCCGGGCGAAACAACCGGGGGCCGTGCGGGCGGCGTGGACGGCCAGGCGGCGCCCGCGAAGATCCGCCATGGATGTCACCTCGGCCCGGCCGAGAAACCAGAACAGCGGGCGGTGGGTGTTGACGCTGAGCGCTTTCCAACCGATGCCATCGGTCAGCCGCGACAGCAGGGCCCGCCCCAGGCCGATCGTCGCGCTGCGGCGCAGACGCTCCGTCTCCCAGCTGACCCCGTCGCGGATGGCCACGTGGACGCCTTCATCCTCGTAGTAACCCTCCTGGTCGGCGACATGGGCGACCAGCTCCTCGTGGATACCGCGCCCGACATAGGCCAGGTCGATCGTGTACATGGGGAGACGGCCCTCCTTCCGGTCCGGTGCGTCGCAGTCTCCTTCAATCCATGGCGATCCCGCCGTTGACCGGGATGTAGTGGCCCGTGGTGAAGCCGGCATCGTCGCTCGCGAAGAACGCCACCGTCCTGGCCACGTCGTCGGGCCGGACGAGCCGTCCCATCGGCGTGGCCGCGCCGAGCTCACGCACCTGCTCCCGCGTCAGCTGCTGGGCCACCGTCGTCCCCTCCACCGTCGCCGGCGCGACGAGATTCGCGGTGATCCCGTGCGGCGCCAGCTCGAGCGCGATGAACCGGACGAACTGGTCCAGTGCCGCCTTGGCGGTGCCCAGCGTGATCATGCCGTCGCGGGGCCGGCGAGACAGTCCCGTGCTGAGATAGATCAACCGACCGCGGCGGCGGGAAGTCATCCCCGGCACGACGGCTTTCGTCATCAGGAATGCGGCACGCAGCTCTCGGTCCAGCTTGCCGCCGAGCTGTTCCCAGGTCAGCTCGGCGAACGAGGTGATGGCAAAAGGGATCAGCGCATTGTGAACCAGCACGTCCACTCCACCCCACCGCTGCTCGACTTCGCCGACCATGCGGGCGACCTCGCCGGGCGCCGTGACGTCGGCCTGAATCGCCACGGCGTCGCCACCCGCCGCGGCGATGGTCGCCACCACCTCCTTTGCCTGCGAAGCACTGGCGCGATGATTGACGACCACCCGGAATCCACGCTCCGCGAGGACCCGTGCGGTCGCCGCACCGATTCCCCGGCTGGCTCCCGTGATCACCGCAACACGACGCATCCGCGTTACCTCCGTCGTGGGCCCGCGACGACGAGATCGAGCAGCGGGCTCCTCCCGGTGGGAGGCTCCTCACCCTCGCTCGTCTCGCTCGTCGGCTGCTGACTGCCTCCTGTACGTCCAGGATCGCCCGCGGGGCTATCTGTTGGTCGGGCGCACCGATGTCAAGCGCCTCGTCAGAGCTCGCTGGGTCGTGGCGGCGAGCAATCAGTGCCGGTCGAGCGGGAACGCCCACGCGCGGAGGTGACATCGCCGAGCTCACACCTGCTCGCGCTCCCTGATACGGTCGGCCACGGAGGCTTGGCATGCGCATTCGTGTATTTGCTCTGGTGGGGGTGGCGCTCGGCGCGGTCGGTTCGGCAGGCTGTGGATCGGGCAGCGCGGGAGCGGGCACCGGCGGCAACCCCGGGGTCGTGGTGTCGGGCACCGCGCCGGTCATCGGCGGGTGCTCGATCTTCCCCGCGGACAACGCGTGGAACGCGCGCATCGACGACACGACCGCGTTCCCCGTGGACCCGCAGTGGACGGCCTACCAGGCGACGATGAACACCTCGAAGAACCTCCACCCGGACTGGGGCGATTGGTCGACGGACCACTATGGAATCCCCTGGCAGACTGTCCCTGGCTCGCAGGCCGCCGTGCCGATGACGTTCATGTACGCGTCGGAGAGTGACCCGGGCCCCTACCCATTCCCGCCGAGCGCGCTCGTCGAGGGCGGGTCGGGCTCGGGAGGAGACATGCACGTCCTCGTGCTCGAGGAGGGCACGTGCGAGCTCTACGAGACCTGGGACAGCCAGTACAAGAACCCCGGCTGGGACTGCGGGTCCGGCGCCAGGTTCGACCTGTCGTCCGGCGCGCTGCGGCCCGACGGATGGACCAGCGCCGACGCGGCCGGGCTCCCCATCCTGCCCGGACTGGTGAAGGTGTCGGAGGTCGTGGCCGGCAAGGTGGCGCACGCCATCCGCTTCACCATGAACACCACCCAGCAGGCGTACATCCACCCCGCGACGCACGCGGCGGGCAACGTCGACGCCACGCTCCCCCCGATGGGACTGCGCCTCCGCCTCAAGGCGAGCTTCGACACCAGCAAGTTCACGGGGCCGACCCTGGTCATCCTGACGGCGCTCAAGGAGTATGGGCTGATCCTCGCCGACAACGGGAGCGACTGGTACTTCCAGGGCGACAGCGACGACGCCTGGACGCCCTACATGGACAATCTCGTCGGCGACTTCGAGATGGTCACCGGGAGCGACTTCGAGGCCGTCTACACGGGGCCGATCTCGACCGCCGGCCTCTGAGACGAGCCCCACCAGCCATCCCGACCGCTTCTGCGTCGACGGATTCTCGGGTACCGTACGGGCGTGGCAACCGATCCCTTCCACGAGCGTCTCCTCGCGATCGTCCTCCGCCTGCCCGGGGCCACTGAAGACAGGCCGTGGGGCAGCGTCCACTGCAAGGTCGCGGGGAAGATCTTCGTCGGATGGGGGCGCCACGACGACGGTGAGATGGGGATGGGTATCCGGGTGGACAAGGAGCTCCAGTCCACGCTGGTGGCGTCCGACCTCCGGTTCACCATCGCGAAGTACGTCGGCCAGCACGGCGGCGTCGACATGCGCCTCGGGCCGAAGCCGGACTGGGCCGAGGTCGAGCAGCTCATCGTCGAGAGCTACCGCATCATCGCTCCGAAGAAGCTCGTGAAGGAGCTCGACGCGCGCGGTGGCGCCGGAGGTGCGGCCGCGCCGAAGAAGGCGGCCGCGCCGAAGAAGGCGGCCGCGCCGAAGAAGCGCTCCGCGAAGACGTGAGCCCGTGGGGATTCCTACGCCCGCCCCTTCTGCGTATCGAACCTCTCCGCCACCGCCGCCAGCTCCCGGCCCTTGAGCACCGCCTCCAGCATCTGCGGCAGCACCCCCGGCGTACAGGCGAAGCACGGCACTCCCACCTGCGCGAGCCTCTTCGCCAGATCGTGGTCGTAGCTCGGCACCCCCGAGTCGCTGAGTGCGAGCAGGCACATGGCGCGCACCCCGCTCGCCGCCATCTCCGCGAGCCTCCGCACCAGCGAGGCCTGATTGCCACCCTCGTGGAGGTCGGTGAGCAGGATGAACAGCGTGCGCGGCGGGTCCGAGACGAGCCCGCGGCAGTACCCGACTGCACGGTTGATGTCGGTCCCGCCCCCGAGCTGGATCCCGGAGAGCAGGTCCACGGGGTCCGAGAGCTGCCCGGTCAGGTCGACGACCTCCGTATCGAAGGCCACCACGTGCGTCTCCAGGGCGGGCAAGCTTGCGAGGATGGAGCCCATCACCGAGCCGTAGACGACGCTGTCGGCCATCGAGCCGGACTGGTCCATGCACACGATGACGTTCCACTCCCGCCGGCGCTGCTGGCGCGCGTAAAAGAAGAAGCGGTCGGGGAGGAGGGTGCGGCGCGCCTTGAGGTAGTTCTTGAGGTTGCCACCGATGGTCCGCTTCCAGTCCAGGTTGGCCAGGCTGGCGATGGGCTGGTGCCGGCTGCGATCGAGCGCGCCCCGCACGGCGCGCTCGATCGCAGCCGCCATGCGCTTCCTGATCTCGTCGACCACGGCGCGGATGACCTGGCGGGCGGTCTCCTTGGTCTCCTCGGGGATCAGCCCCTGGAGCGACATCAAGGTTCCCACCAGCTCCACCGAGGGGGTCACCTGGGCGAGCGACTCGGGCTCGAAGAGGAGCTGCTTCCAGCCCTTCCTGTCGATGGCGTCCTGCTGGATGACACGGACCACGTCGCTCTCGAAATACTTGCGCACGTCGCCAAGCCAGGTCGACACCTTGGGCCGGCTCCGGCCCAGACTGGCGCTGCGCCTTCCGCGCTCCTCGGGCTGCGTCTCCTCGACGTCGTAGATGGCGCCGAGCGCGCCGTCCATAGCGACCATCTCCGCCGAGAGCGTGGGCTCGCCCGGGGCCCCGCGACCGCCGGCTCCGCGCTGGCCGGAGAGCTGGTCCTCGACGCGCTTGCCGAGGATGAGCCGCCAGCGCTGGTAGCGATCGAAGGTGAGCGGGGCCGACGGCGCCGCGGGTGCCGACGCGGGCGCGGCCTTGGCCTTGGAGAGCTTGGTGGTCGCCATCTAGAGATCCAGATCCTCGAGCCCCTCCAGATCGCTTTGCAGCGCGGCGAGCTCCGCCTCGTCCACCTTGGTCTCGATGGCCTGGAGGAGCGCTGCTCCGCCGCCGCCCCAGACCTCGGCGAGGATGTCCGCGATCTTGCGCGCCTCGCCCACCTCGAAGCGCGCGAACGCGCGCCGCAGCGCCACCACCGCGCGGCGGAAGGCGTCGTCGTCGAGGTCCTCGATGAAGGCGGACAGCGCCGACCACAGCGACTTCCTGGACAGCAGGGCGTAGCGATTGCGCGTGGAGAGGCCCTCGAAGAAGCCGGCGCCCTGGCCCGGATCGGCTCCCGGGCAGAGGCGCACGGCGACGCGCCGGTCGAGGACGTCGTCCGTGATCTGCCCCCGCTCCAGGAGCAGCGCGCAGGCCACGCCGGCGACATGCGAGCTGGCGAAGGGATCGTCGGCGATGGCGTCGAGGGCCCGGCTCCAGCGCTCGGGATCGATGTCGGCGCTGTCCTCGTCGCCGAGGAGCACGACCGATTGCAGGTCGGCGAGAGCCTTGCCCACCGGCCCGGCCGCCTCGGCCGAACAGCGCGCCGCCTCGGGTGCCACCAGCACGCCGCGGAGGAAGAGCTGGGTCACCAGCGGTCGCAGCGGTGCAGGGTCGAGCTTGCGCACGTCGCGGTAGCGGGTCAGGTGGGCGAGCTCGATGGCGGCGCCGGCGAGGCCCGTGAAGTCGGAGTCGTCCACCGCCAGGCTCTGTACGCGAGCGAGCGCGGTCACCATGGCGTCCGGCAGATCGCACTCCACCGCTCGCCGCGTCAGCGTCGCGGCGTCACCCAGGCCGGTGACCGCGGCGATCTTCTCCTGGAAGAGCCGGACCGCGGCGACCTCGATGGAGTCCCCGCACAGCGCGTTCTCCACCAGCACGATCTCGCACTCGGGCGTCCAGCGCGCCTTCCAGACCTCCTTGAAGGTGCTCTGGGCGCGGTCGTCCTCGGTGGTCTGGTTCGTGGCGAAGCCGATGCCCAGCACACCGAGCCGGTGGAGGAAGATGGACCGGCTCCGGTCGCGAAACGCCGCGTCGGCGCTCCGGGTGAAGCGATCCTCGCGCAGGTCGAGCCACTCCTTGCCCGTGGCTCCCCGGATGACCTGGTCCCTGTCCTTGAGGTAGTCGTCGAGCCGGAGATCCTCGATCGATCGGTAGAAGTCCTCCTGGAGGGCCGTCCGCAGGACGCCCGGCGGCACCTTCCCGAGCGCGTCGCCCACGGCGACGTCGTCCAGCCAGCGGGTGATCGCCGTGGCATCTCCCTGGCTCAGGCAGGTCACCGCGGCGTCGCGGAGATCGCGCAGGGTGGGGGCGGAGGCGTCGCCGCGGAGGGCGGCCAGCGCGGTGGCGAGGCGCACGGCCTCGATGACCTCGGCGCTGGAGCGGAGGGTCCCGGCCTTGCGGAGGCGGCCCGCCACCTCGGAGAGGTAGCGGGGCGCGAGCCGCTCGGTCGAGCCCGAGCGCAGCTCCTCCCACAGGGCCTGGAAGTACCCCGGCGCGCCGTTGCCCGCGCCGTACCCGGACTGAGCGCTGAGCCGGTAGTAGCTGTAGGGCATCAGCGTGAGCACGGTGGCGGCGCGGGGGAGCGCGTCGCGCTGCGCGTCGGTGAGGGCGGGCTCCTCGGCGGTGAGCACGGGGGCGTGGTAGGCGCCGCAGACGACCACGACGCGATCGGGATCGTGCCCCTCGGCGAGAGTGTCCTTGATGGCGCGGCGCATGAACGCCTCCCGCAGCAGGATCTCCTCGCGGCGGCGGGGTCGCTCGTGGTCTACGCCGCGCAGCCCGGCGCCGAACGCGAAGATGGCCTGTCGGTAGGCGTCGGCGGCGGTGGAGTGCTCGAAGTGCTTCTCCCACCAGGTCTCGTGGTCGGGCTCGCCGGTGAGGCGGGCGATGGCCTCGCAGGGATCGGCGAGATAAGCCTGGGTGTCCGTGGGCGGCGCGTCCTCCTGCGCGACCGCGCTCCTGGCAAGGAAGGTCTCGGCGGGCAGATCGATGAAGCGCGCGACCCGCTTCTTCTTCAGCGCCCAGGTGAGCGCCACCCACTCCGGGGAATACTCCGCCAGGGGGAAGAGGATGGACCGCACCGGCCGCTCCCTGGTGAAGGCGAGCAGCGCCACTGGCGGCTTGGTCCTCTTGTCGGCGAGGTGGACGATGGTCGGAGTGGCGTCGCTGGGCCCCTCGACGAGCACTGCCGTCGGATCGACGCTGTCGAGGAAGCGCGCCAGGTGGAACGCGCCCATCGGCGACAGGTGCCTGACGCCGAAGATGCGGGCGAGAGGGCGTGTCCTGGGCGCGGCCGAGGCTGCGGATGCAGAGCTCTTGCGCATGGCCATCGGGCGACCCGCTCCGGTCCCGGCCTTACACCAGGTCCTTGCAGGCCTGGTAGAGAGAGGTCCAGTCACCGCCGCGCTTCTTCATCACGTTCTCGAGGTACTCGACGAAGACGGCCTCGTCCTTGGAGTCCTCCCTGACCACCGCGCCGAGGAGGCCGGCGGCGAGATCGCGGTCGGTCACCGTGCCGGAGCCGAAGTGGCTGGCGAGAGCCATGCCGTTGCCGAGCACCGAGATGGCCTCCGCGGTGGAGAGCACGCCGGAGGGGCTCTTGAGCTTCTGCTTGCCGTCGGCGGTCTGGCCGCGACGCAGCTCCTGGAAGACCTGGACCACGCGGCGCACCGCCTCCTGCGCGGGCGGCGCCGCGGGGAGGCGCAAGCTCGACCCGATCTCGCGGACGCGCTTCTGGACGATGGCCACCTCGGTGTCGAGGTCGGCCGGGAGGGGGAGAACCACGATGTTGAAGCGCCGCTTGAGTGCCGCTGACATGTCGTTGACGCCCCGATCACGGGTGTTGGCCGTGCCGATGATGCTGAAACCGCGCCTGGCCTGCACGTAAATGCCCAGCTCAGGGACCGCGAGCACCTTCTCCGAGAGCAGGGTGATGAGCGCGTCCTGCACCTCCGACGGGCAGCGGGTGATCTCCTCGAAGCGGACGATTTTCCCCTCGCTGAGGCCGCGGTACACGGGAGAGGGCACCAGCGCGCGTGGGGAGGGGCCCTCGGCGAGGAGGAGGGCATAGTTCCAGGAGTAGCGAATCTGCTCCTCGGTGGTGCCCGCGGTGCCCTGGACCAGCACCTGCGAGTCGCCGGAGATGGCGGCGGCGAGGTGCTCGGAGAGCCAGCTCTTGGCGGTGCCCGGCTCGCCGAGAAGGAGCAAGGCGCGGTCGGTGACCAGCGTGGCGATGGCGATCTCGACGAGGCGGGGCGCGCCCAGGTACTTGGCGGTGATCTCGACGTCGCCGGCCTTGCCGCCGAGGATGTACGTGAAGACAGCGCGCGGCGAGAGCCGCCAGCCGGCGGGGCGCTCGTGGGTGTCGATCGCGGCGAGCGCGGTGAGCTCGTGCGCGAAGAGGCGCTCGGCGGGCTCGCGCAGGACGTCGGAGGTGTCGTTCTTGACCGGGTCCTTCTTGGAGCTCGCCATCGTGGCGGGCATGCCATCACGGAATGGCCGGGCTTGCCAATCACGCCAGAGAGCGATCGCGCGAGAGGAACTGGAGGGTCTCCTCCAGCGCTTCCTTCTCGCCCTTGTCGAGCTTCTTCTTCCCGGCTGCCCACGCCGTGATCAGCGGCACGACCGCGGCGTCGTCGTGTTCGCGCAGGGCGTTGAAGCACGAGTCCCGGGTCCCCTCTCGGTCACGAATGTCGAGGAACCGCACCAGCAGCGGAGACACCCGGGGGTCCCGGTAGGGCGCGATCGCGGCGACGAGCCGCCCGATGTTGTCGCCCTTCGTCTCGTGCGTCATCCGCGCGATCACGGCGTCCCGGGCGCGGTCCGCCTTCACGTTGACGAGGAGGTCGAGCGCGGAGCTCATCAGATCCTTGTGGTCGACCAGGGCGATCACGGCGTCGAACCAGCGAGGATCCTTGCGGATGAGCTCGGAGCGGTGACGCACGGCGGTCTTCTCGCGGTCCTCGTCCTCCCTGTCCTCCTCGGGGTCCTGCGCGCCGTGGTCCAGCGCGTCGAGGATGTGCTCGGCAAACGCCACGCGGTTCTTTCCCGTCAACCAGGCGGGATCGAGGAAGCGGCCGAGGCGGTCGAAGGCGTGCTCCAGGTCGCGCGCGAGGACGCCCGAAAGAAAGCGGTCCCGGATGTCAAAATCGCCGTCGACGACGGTGGGCGCGAGCTCGTCGAACGCCTGCTCGTAGCCGTTCGTGAGCAGGGCCAGCGCGGCGGCGTTCCGCACGTCCTTGATCCGGTGATCACGGAAGACTTCGAGCACCTTCTCCAGGGTATTGAGCTCGTCCTTGCGGCCGCCGAGCAGCTTGAGGACGGTCGACACGAAATACACCTGGTTCGAGAGGGCCGTCTCGAGCTTTTCGTTGGCGGCCTTCTTCGCCTTGGTGTCGGCCTTGGGGAGCTTGAGCTCGCGGAGCGCGAGCAGCTCCGGCGTGAGGAGCGCGAGCGCCCTCTCGGTGGCGCGCGGGTGGTTGAAGCGCGCCAGGGCGATGCCGGCGACGGTCTCCAGATGGCGGTTCTGGAACGCGTCGAAGAGGACGTCGAGCGCCGCGTCGCTGGTGCCGCCGCCGAGCGCCAGGACCGCGGCCCTGCGCACGTCGATCGAGCGATCCTCGGCGCAGAGCCGGAGCGCGATCGGCTCCGCCTGGGCGGGGTCGAGGTTCGCCAGGAGGTCGACGGCGACGACGCGGATCTCCGGGGCCCCCTTGGCAATGGCCGCCACGAGCTGGGGCGCGATCTCGGCGCGGTCGAGGAGGGTGGCGAGCACGCGCAGCTTGCTGGCGTCGATCGCCTTGCCCGTCTCGACGTTCAGCGAGGCCCTGAGCTCCGGTGCCACCAGCCGCCCGAGGCTGGGCATGAGCTTCTGCTCCACGAAGCGGCCGATGGACGCGTCCCCGAGCGCGCGCACGCACAGGGGCAGGAGCCGCAGATCGCGCACGGCGCCGCGCTTGACCGCATCGGCGAGGACGCGCGTGCGCCCCTCGCCCCGCACCGTGAGCGCGTTGACGAGCGCGAGCAGCTCCGTGGGGGAGCGCGGCGACTCGATCGGGGGCCCCGCGGGCAGCGGCGCGAGATCGCCGCCCTCCGTGCGCGCCACCGCCGGAGACGCCTGCGCGCCGCGGACCTGGGCCATCAGCACCGCGAGGTCGAGCAGCTCGCCCGCGGCGGACTTGCCGCGAGCCTTCTGGACCTTCTCGACCTGCTCCACCACCCTGGCGAGGGCCGGCGCCTTGGACCCGAGCGGGGCGAGCTTCTGCCGCCGGGCCTCGAGATCGGCGTCGGAGCGCGCCACCTGGGCGCCGGCGAAGAGGAGACGTTCGGTGTCGCGATCGAGGAGAGCGAGGGTTTCTTGGGGCATCGTCGTGGGTCCTTGTCACATCCCGAGGCGGAGGTGCTCGTCCCCCCGCCGACAGCGAGAGCGCCTGTCCGAACGGCGCCCGCCGTGAATCGCGAATCAAAAGGCGTGCCCCCGCCGCGTCCTCCGCGACGAGGACCTTATCGTTGGACGCCATCTCGGCGACCGACTGCTCGGTGAGGTGCACGGCCACGGGCGCCGACGCTACCATGAGGGACCGCGGTCGACGCAACCGTCCCGACTCCCCGAGGGAACGCTCGGAGGCCCGACGCGGACGGATCTCGCGATGGCGGCGTGGGGCCGCTACGTGCGACGCGCGAGGCGACGCGCGCCTGGGGCGGCGTCCCGCGTCCGCGAGGACCCGGCGGACGGCCGCGAGGCTCGCTCGCCGAGGCGTGCGCCCGGCGCAGGGGACGCGCGGCCGAAAGGCGGGAATCGCCGCGCAATTTGTCGATGTTGGTCCTCGTTGCGCACAAAGCGTCGCCCCTGCGCAGGGATGACCGAACATCTCGCAGCGACGCCTCTCCCTGCGCACGGAGCAGTCGTATTTGCGCACGTGGGGGCCGTCCCAGGGTTGTCGCCGGTCAAAATGGCCAAAAAGTCGCCCGTTCGTGCGCAAGGACGATTCACTTTTGTGCAGAAGCGGTCGCTTCTGCGCAGGGAGCATCGAACAATCCGCAGGGACGACGGTCCCTGCGCAAGGACGAGTCGTAATTGTGCCGGCGGACGGTCGCCGCGGCGCAGGGACGGTCGCTCCTGCGCAAGGTTCGATGAACATTGCGCAGGAACGATCGCTTCTACGCAATGTGGAATGAACCTTGCGCAAGAGCGACCGCGCAACGCGGAGAGTGAATTACAAAAGCCGGGGGACGACCGGAGGTGCGCCGGGGAACGTGATCCGTGTGCAGCTTCGCTCGACGCGCGCGCCCCCGAAGAGATACGGGGTCGGGGAAGGGAACCGCGCCGGAGATGCACGACGACAAGAGCGCCCTCGTCGCTGCGCCGGCGGGGCCCCCTGGAGCGGGCCACCCCGAAGCACCACCGGCGCCGGAGGAGCGAGCTCGCCCTCGTGGCGGGCATGCCATCACGGAATGGCGGGGTTGCCCATCACGGCAGACAGCGATCGCGCGAGAGGAACTGGAGGGTCTCCGCCAGTTCCTCCTTGTCGTCCTTGCTGAGCTTCTTCTTCCCGGCCCCCCACGCCTTGAGCAGCGGCACGACGGCGGGGTCGTCGTGGTTGCGCAGGGCATCGAAGCCCGAGCTCCGGGTCCAAAATCGGCTCTCGACGTCGAGGAACCGCAGCAAGAGCGTGGATACCCGGGGGTCCCGGTAGGGGGCGAGGGCCTTGACGATCTCCTCGATGTCGGCGCCCTTCGCGGCGCGTGCCAGCAGCGCGATCAGGCCTTCCTTGACGCGGTCCGACGACGGGGCCTCCTGGAGGATCAAGACCGCCTCCTCCACCAGAGCCTCGTGGTCGAGCGCGGCGATCGCGGCGTCGACCCAGCGAGGCTCCCTCTGGAGCCTGGTGGGGCGACCCTTGGCGGCCATCTCGTCCTCGTCCTCGTCCTCGTCCTCGTCCTCGTCCTCGTCCTCCTCCTCCTCCTCGCGCTCCTCGGGCTCCTCCTCCTCGGGGCCGAGGAGCGTCTGATGGCACCAATGCGGCCCCGCACGCTTTGCCGTCTCGTCGAGGCCCTCGGAGAGGGGGTAGAAAATCTCACCCATGACATCCTCGTGTACCGCGCTGAGGATTTCGTTGGCGAACGCCACCTGGCTCTTCCCCGTGAGCGAGCGGGGATCGAGGAAGCCGCCGAGGCGATCGAAGGCGCGTTCCGGCGCGTCGAGGAGGATACCGCCGATGAACAGGCGCCAGACTTCGTCGTTGCCGACCTCGACGATGGTGCCCGCGAGCTCGTCTGCGGCGCGCTCGTAGCCACTCCTGAGCAAGGCCCGGGCGGCGGCGGTCCGCACCGCCCTGACCTCGTGATCGCGGAAGAGGGCGAGCACCCTCTCCGTGGTCTCGGGCTTGTCCTTGCGGCTGGCGATCAGGTGGAGGAGGGGCGAGATGAGGAGCAACTGCCCCCAGTAGGCGTCGTCGAGCGCCTTCTTGGAGCCGCCCTTCGGGACCTTGCGGACCGCGTCGAGCTGCGCCGGCAGGAGCGCGAGGGCCCTCTCCGTGGCGTGCGGGTGGTTGAAGCGCGCCAGGGCGGTGCGGGCGACGCTCCGCAGATCCTTGTTCTGGAACGCGTCGAAGAGGACGTCGAGCGCCGGGTCGCTGGTGCCGCCGCCGAGCGCCTGGACCGCGACCTTGCGTACGTCGAGCGCGCGATTCTGGGCGTAGAGCCGGAGCGCGATGGGCTCCGCCTGGGCGGGATCGACCTTCGCCAGAAGGCGGAGGGCAACGACGCGGATCTGCGGGGATCCCTTGGCCGTGGCCGCCACGAGCAGGGGCCCGATCTCCGCGGGGTCGAGGACGGCGGCGAGCACGCGCAGCCTGCGGGCGTCGGTCGCCTTGCCCTTCTCGATGTTCAGCGAGGCCATGAGCTCCGGCGCCACCAGCCGCCCGAGGGTGGGCAGGAGCTTCTGCTCCACGAAGCGGCCGACGGAGGCGTCCCCGAGCGCGGGCACGTAGAAGGGCAGGAGCCGCAGATCGCGCGCGGCGCCGCGCTTGACCGCATCGGCGAGGACGCGCGTGCGCCCCTTGCCCCGCACCGAGAGCGCCTTGACGAGCGCGAGCAGCTCCGTGGGGGAGAGCGGCGACTCGATCGGGGGCCCCGCGGGCAGCGGCGCGAGATCACCGCCCTCCGTGCGCGCCACCGCCGGAGACGCCTGCGCGCCGCGGACCTGGGCCATCAGCACCGCGAGGTCGAGCAGCTCGCCCGCGGCGGACTTGCCGCGAGCCTTCTGCACCTTCTCGACCTGCTCCACCACCTTGGCGAGGGCGGGCACCCTGGGCCCGAGCGGGGCGAGCTTCTGCCGCCGGGTCTCGAGATCGGCGTCGGAGCGCGCCACCTGGGCGCCGGCGAAGAGGAGACGTTCGGTGTCGCGATCGAGGAGAGCGAGGGTCTCTTGGGGCATCGTCGTGGGTCCTTGTCACATCCCGAGGCGGAGGTGCTTGTCCACCGCCAGGAGCGAGAGCGCCTCTCCGAACACCGCCCGCTCGAGCGGATCGAAGAAGAGCCGCACCGCGAGCGACCCGGGCCCGAAGGCCCCCGCCGCAGCGCGCAAGTTGACGGTCGTGGCGAACGGCGCCCGCCGTGGATCGCGAATCAAAAGGCGTGCCCCCGCCGCGTCCTCCGCGACGACCGCGTCCCCCACGAGGCCAAAGCGCTTCACCGCCAGGAGCACCACGGCATCCCAGGGGTCGAGCGGATTCTTGAGCTGGCCGCGGAGGAGCTTGAGGAGCGGTTCGAGGGGCTTCGCCTGAGCGTGCACCGCGACGTGGTCGGCGGGCGTGCGGGGGCGCTCGCTCACGCTGTCGCCGTCGTCGTTCCAGCGGATGCGGCGGTTCACCACGTCGCCGGGGTAGAGCGCGGCCTCCTTGACGTCGAGCACGCCCAGGCGCGATCCGCGCAGCTTGCCACCGGCCTTCAACGCCGCGTAGGGGAGGACGGTCTGCTCCTCGACGATGGATCCGTCGCCCAGGTCGAGCAGGTAGCCGCGCGCGGTGTGGAGCGAGGTGACGGGATCGTCGATGCTCTCGTGCGCGAGCTCGAGGAGGGTGCGGCCCGTGACCCAGTAGCCGGCCTCCTTCAGCTCCGGGAGCTTCCACGCGCGGCCAAGGAGCGACTCCACCTGCGCGTCGGCGTCGCCCTGCGTGGCGCCCTCTTCCAGCTTGCTCTCCAGCGCCCGCTGACCCCAGCGCACGGTGGCCCAGAGCTGGGTGACCAGCGCGGCGATCTGCGCCTGTCGCCAAGCCGGGAGGCCGCGGGCGGCCTGCTCGTCGCCATCGTCCTCCTTTTTGCCGGCGGAGACCAGCGCCGAGAGCCGCTGCAGGGAGCCGGCCGCCTTCCTCATGTCGGCGTCGGCCATGCACTTGGCCTGGGAGTCGATGGCCTTGATGCTCTTGCCAGTGAGGCCGCCGAGCCCACCGCCCACCAGGTCGGCCAGGAACGTCTCCAGGGTGTCGAGCGCGCCGCTCTGCTCCTTGCTCTTCTTCGCCGCCGCAACCTTGTCGACCTTGCGCGGCGCGGCCTCGGCGGGGGCGGCCGCTTTCTTCTCGGCCTTCTCGGCGCGCGCGGTGAGCTTGGCGCGCTTCTCCAGGAGCGCGGCCGGCGGCACTCCCACGGGGAGGGTGTCGCCGCGGGCGACGAAAGCGAGGAGCAGGCCGAGCCCGTGCTTGCAGGGGAACTGGCGAGAGGGGCACGTACAGCGGACCGTGGGCTGGTTGCCGCCGGTGGCGAGATCGATGGAGACCTCGTACGGCTTCTTCCCGGAGCCCTCGCAGAGGCCGAACATCAGCGTCCCGTCGTCGTTCTTGGCGAGCTTCTTGAGGGCCCCCTTCTTGAGGAGATCCCGCCCTTCGACGAGGGCCTTGTCGTTCGGCGCCATCTCGGCGACCGACTGCTCGGTGAGGTGCAAGGGCATGACGGGGGACGCTACCATGAGGGCCTGCGGTCGGCGTAGCCGAGCGCACGTCATGATGGTCGGTGCGCTGGCCGCCTGAGCCGCAGTCCGGTACCAGGGCGGGGGTCGCCCCCCGCCCCTCTCGTTACTCGACGCTGAGGATGACCCCGGCGCCGACCGTCTTGCTGCCCTCACGGACGGCGAACCGCATCCCGGGCTCCATGCCCACCGGCTTGCCCAGCTCCAGGGAGACTTCGGCGTGGTCCCCCGGGGAGAGCTTCAGCGCCCCGCAGAGGTCCACGACGGCCCCCGTGACGTCCGTCGTGCCGAAGAAGAACTGGGGCCGGTAGCCAGCCGTGATCGGCGTGTGCCGGCCACCTTCCTTCTCGGAGATGACGAACAGCTCGGCCTTCGCCCTGGTGTGCGACTTGACCGAGCCAGGGGCGATGAGCACCTGACCGCGGACCACCTCGTCGCGAGCGACGCCGCGGAGGAGCAGACCGCAGTTCTCCCCCGCGCGGGCCTCCGGCTGGTCCTTGTGGAACATCTGGATGCCCGTGACGACGACCCGGCGAGGCTTGGACTCGGCGTCGACGAGACCGACGATCTCGACGGCCGCCCCGACCGGGAGGACCCCCCGCTCGATGCGTCCCGTGACGACGGTGCCACGCCCCGGGATGGTGTGGACGCCTTCGATGGGCATCATGAACGGAGCCGTGAAGTTGCGCTGCGGGTCGGGGAAGTGCGCGCTCATCGCCGCGAGGAGCTCCTGGATGCAGGTCCCATCCTTGCCGGGGTCTCGCAGCGCCGCCAGCGCGGAGCCCTTGACCACGGGCGAGCCCTCGAAGCCGTGGAGCTTCAGGCAGTCGATCGCCTCTTCGACGACCAGCTCCAGGAGCTCGGGGTCCGCGACATCCACCTTGTTGATGAACAGGACGATGCGCGCGACCCCCACCTGGCGAGCGAGCAGGATGTGCTCCTTCGTCTGGTGCTGGGGCCCCTGGCTTCCATCGACCAGGAGGATCGCGCCGTCCATCTGCGAAGCCCCGGTGATCATGTTCTTGATGTAGTCCGCGTGACCGGGGCAGTCGACGTGGGCATAGTGGCGGGTAGCCGTCTCGTACTCGACGTGCGAGACGGTGATGGTGACCGTCTTGCTCTCGTCCCGCACCGTGCCGCCCTTGGCGATGTCTGCGTAGCTCTTCGGCTTGGCGAGCCCCGCGTGAGCCTGGACGGCCAGGAGAGCCGCCGTCAGCGTGGTCTTGCCGTGATCTACGTGCCCGATGGTCCCGACGTTCACATGCGTTTTCATGTTCCTTGCCCTGGGTTGCCAACCCGTTCCTTCTTCTCTCCTTGTTGCGCCCCGCCGGAAGCGCTCCGGCTCCAGGGACGTTGAACGTGACGTGATGAGCGGCCGTCTTCATCGACGAGCCGGGGTGATGAACCGCTCACGGGGAGGGACTCGAGCCCCGACCGAGTGGTCAACAGCCACCCGCCTCGCCACGTGGCCACCCGTGAATACAGCTCCGGTACGGGTGTCATGAGCACACGTATCCTTCGCTTCCCAGGACAGCGCCTGGAATCCACTGGGGCCCGAAATGCCGAAGGCCGCTTTCCCTCGAGGGAAGCGGCCTTCTTGAGTGCCCTGTCGGGCGACTGGAGGAACCGCTTCCCTAGGTATTGGCCTCCGAGTTCGCGAACCCGGAGTACCGCTTGCTCAGATCGAGGCCCAGCTCGAGGGACGACGCTGCCATCAGGCTTTTCGCCTGCGGCTGCGTCGACGGATGAAGGGCCCTGAGCGTCATGTCTGTAGTCCTCGACTCGTACAGCAGCTCGGACGCTCGTGCAAGGAGGAAGTCCAATCCACATCATTCTTCGCGGCTTCGTCGTCGACGACGCCCTCGCCGACCTTTCCCACCACCGCAAGACCGAGGAAGGCTGGGGGGCGGACTGTCGGGGCGCGCCTTCGATCTCGGCGATCACGAGATCGATGAGCGCGGCCCCCGCACGTCGGTTGCAAATTCCTGTCGACTGCGAGAGCTTGCAGCATGGCCCAACCGACCGCGCGCACGTCGCGGGTCCTGCTCGCAGCGCTGGCAGCCATCCCGTTCCTCTCGGGCTGCAGATCGTGCCGGACCGCCGCGCCGGCGTCGTCCTCGTCGGGCGCCGCGCCCTCCGCGCCGGCGGCGTCCGCCGCGACGACGGTGCGGCCGCGGCATCCGGCGCGGGTCCGTCAAGGCAGCGTCGTCGGTATCGCGCCCGATGGGGACGTCCTCTACGTCGCCGACGAGGACGCCAGTGTGCTCCACGTGGTTCCCCTGCCCTTCGACAAGGACCAGCCGACGAGGGCCATCCCGCTGCCGGGGCGCCCCGCGCAGGTGTTGCCGCTCGACGGCGAGATCCTGGTCAGTGTCCGCGACCCCGGTCTCCTGCTCGTCCTGCGTCCGGACCCGGAGGCGGGCCTCGTCGAGACGGCGCGGATCGCGCTGCCGGCCGACGCGTGGGGGATCGCGGTGAGCGGGGACGAGAAGACCGCCATCGTCAGCTCGGCGTGGACCCACCAGGTCTCGAGCGTCGATCTCGCCACGCGCACGGTGCGCTTCTCGGTGGACGTCGCGCGTGAGCCGCGCGGCATCGCGGTGCTCGCAGACGGGTCGCGCGCGTACGTGAGCCACCTGATCGGTGCGGCGCTGACGCGGATTGACGGGATCGGGGGCGACGCGCCGAAGGTCGTGCGCGACGCCTTCCCGGCCGCTCCGCTGCGCGCGCCGCGGGGATCCAGGCAGCTCGGGGAGGCCTCTCTCGGCTATGCGCTGCTGCTCTCCGCGGACGAGCGCCGCCTCTACGCCGCGCGCCACGCCTTCGGCGCGCAGTCGAGCCGTGGCTGGGCTGGCGAGCCGACGGTGGACGTCCTGCTCCCGCGCGACGACGCGCCCCTCGCTCCGGCCGCGCGGCCCGACGCCGGGACCGCCCTCCCGTGGCGGGACCTCGACCCCGATAGGGACCGACCGTTCCTCGCCCTCCCGGCGATCGGCGCCTTCGCGCCGCGTGCGCTCGCGTGGCGGCCGCGGGAGGGCACCCTCCTCCTGGTCGGGGAGGGGAACGGCGTCCTCTTCGAGCTCGATCCGCACGCGCTCGATCCCTCGTCGGTGCCGCTCGACAGCTACCCGCTCCCCGGCTGCGGCGCCCCGAGCGGGATCGCCGTCTCCGCCGACGATCGCACGGCCTACGTCTTCTGCCGGTCCACCAATCAGCTCGCGGCGCTCACGTTCGCTCGGCCGGGGGGCGGGCTCGACGCGGGGGACGCCGTCCGCGTCACGCCTCTCGGCGAGGGGCCTCGCGACGCGCAGGTCGCGGAGGGACGGCGGCTGTTCTACACCGCGACGGACGTCACGCTCACCGACGTCATGTCCTGCGCGAGCTGCCACCCCGACGGCCGGGACGACGGGTTCACCTGGCTCCACGACACCGGGAGCATGTTCCCCACCTGGACCTTCCAGACCAGCGCTCCCAGGGGGGCCCGCCGCCAGACGCCGATGCTGGCGGGTCGCGTGGAGACGACCGGGCCCTACGGGTGGCTCGCGGAGAGCAAGACCCTCACCGATCGCATCGTCGCCGGCTTTCGCCTGCACCGGCGCGGGTGGTGGTCCAATTACTCGCCCGAGACGCCGAAGGACCCGACGGAGGCGCCCAAGGCCCGCGCGCTCGCGGCGTTTCTCCGGACCGGCCTGGTGCCCCCGCCGCGTCCCGCGGGGGAGCTCTCGGACACGCAGAAGCGTGGCAAGGCGCTCTTCGAGAGCGCGGCGGTCGGCTGCGCCAAGTGCCACAGCGGGCCTTCGTTCACCGATCGTGCCCCCACGCCCCTGCGCCTGCCCACCCGGGACGCCGGGCTCGACGACGAGGACGACACGCCGTTCGAGGAGGGGATCGTGGGCGGCTACCGGACCCCCTCGCTCCTCTTCGTCGGCGGCACGCCCCCTTACTTCCACGACGGGAGCGCGCCCACGCTCGAGGCTCTCTTCGAGCACAACGGCGACCGCATGGGCAAGACCCAAGAGCTCGACGCCGGCGACCGCGCGGCGCTGATCGCCTACCTGAGGACCTTGTGAACCTTCGCGCGGCCTTGCCCCTGATCGCCGGCCTCCTGCTCTCCTCCCGCGTCGCCAGCCCCGAAGGCGCGCCCGACGCGGGCGTGAAGCGGGAGTCCCTGCCGCTCCTGGGCCCGATCCCCGAGGAGCGATCCAGGCCGCCGACCCTGGCCGAGTGGACTGCCGCGCTCGACATCGGCGGGATCCCGCCCAGACGCCCGCTCACGATGGGAGCAGCGCCTGGCTCTGCTCCCGCCCCCCCGCGCTCGTCCGAGTGCAAGCTGCGGCGCGTGCGGGAGTGGATCCGCTTCCGCTGCGTGGCGGACAAGCTGATCGGCGCGGAGCTGCTGGCCGGCACTGCGAGCGAGGTGTCGTACTCCAACATGTCCGACGCGTGTCCCCCCGCCGTCGCGGCGGACGACCAGGCTGACCCCTATCGAGACCAGACCATGGTGTGCAACGCCAGGGTCGAGATCGTCTTCCCGATCCGCCGCGGGGATCGCCGCTTCTTTCAGATCCTCCGGCAGGGTCCCAACGAGTGGAGCGGGGTCATCGGCAGGTTCGCGACCGTCGAGATCCGCTCCGTGCTCGAAGTGGCCTGGGTGGCAGAGGAGCCTCTGCCGGTGGTGGTCACCGCGCAGTACGGGCCGTGATCGCTCGTGGGAGAAAAGCCCCAGATCGGCCTTCGAGGTCGACGTCCGCATCCCCCGGCCCGCGACGGCAGCCGTCGCCGCCAGCCCTTCCGGCAGGTAAGGCGACGTAGGCGTCGGTCGTTCGGGGCGCGATCTCCGCAGCCAGCGCGTCCATCGACTACAGTTCGCCCCTTGGACCTCCCCATCCACGCGCTGCGAGCCGAGTTCGACCGCCTCCGCGACGAGCGGCGGCTCGTCGTGAGCGCGCCCACCGGCTCCGGCAAGTCGACGGAGATCCCTCGCTGGTGCGAGGGCCGCGTGCTCGTCGTCGAGCCGCGGCGCGTCGCCTGTCGAGCCCTCGCGCAGCGCGTGGCGGACCTCGAGGGCGTGCCGCTCGGCAGCTCGGTCGGCTACCGCGTGAAGGACGAGAAGCGAGCGAGCGACGACACGCGGGTGGTCTTCGCCACGCCGGGGCTCGTGCTGCGGGCATGGGAAGAGGTCGCGCGCGTCGATACGCTCATTCTCGACGAGCTCCACGAGCGCAGCCTCGACATCGACCTGCTCCTCGGGCTCGCGATGACGCGCTTCAAAGGGAGGCTCATCGTCATGTCGGCCACCGTCGACGGCGACCGCATCGGCGCCCACCTCGGGGCGCCGCACCTCCGCGGCGAGGGGCGGGTCTATCCGCTCACGATCCAGCACCTGGGCGGCGAGCCGCTCCTCCCTGATCCGCGGGGGCTCGAGTCGCGGGTCGCGCTGGCGCTCGACGCGTGCCGGGACGCGCCCGGCGACGTGCTGGTGTTCCTCCCTGGAAAGGCCGAGATCGCCGAGTGCGCGCGCTCTCTCGGCGCGCGTCGCGACCACGACGTGGTCGTGCTTCACGGCGAGCTCGCGCTCGACGATCAACGCCGCGCGTTCGACGCCTCGACTCGCCGCAAGGTGATCCTCTCGACCAACGTCGCGGAGACGTCGCTCACCATCCCCGGCGTCGGCGTCGTCATCGACGCGGGCCTCGTGCGGCAGACACGCTACCACCAGGGGCGCGGCTTCTTGACGCTCGTGCCCATCGCCGACGACAGCGCCGCCCAGCGCGCGGGCCGGGCAGGCCGCACGGGGCCAGGGCTCGTGATCCGGTTGTGGAGCGCGTCGGCGCGCCTCGCCGCGGTCACGCCCCCCGAGGTCCATCGCGAGTCGCTGGTCCCCATGGTGCTCGGCGCGGCGGCGTGCGGCGTCCGGCTCGAGGACCTCCCGCTGCTCGATCCTCCCAGGGATCACGCGCTCGCCGCCGCGCGCGGGGAGCTCATCGCGCTCGGTGCGCTCGACGGCGCCGGGACGATCACCGAGCGAGGCCGCGAGCTCTTCGGCCTGCCGCTCGACGCGCCGCTCGGGCGCCTCTTGATCGAGGCGCGGGCGGCCGGATGCCTGGAAGACGCCATCGACCTGGTGGCCGTGCTCACCGCCAACCGCCCGCTCTTCGTCGCCCGGGATCGCCCCGCGCTCGGCGACGATCTGCGCGCCGCCGCGTGCGACGTGACCGCGTGCATCCGCGCGTTGCGCGAGGGGAGCCCGGACACGCACGGGCTGAATCGCGTCACCCTCGAGCTCGCGCGCACGGCGTCGAAGCGCCTCCGCCGCGCGCACGGGCTACCTCCGCAGTCCGGCGCGGGTGCGCCGATCGAAAGCGAGCGCCTCGTCCGCGCGGCCATCGCCGCCGATCCGCGCTGCATTCACGTCGCCCGGGCGCGCGGCCGCGCCGTCACGTGGAGCAACGGCGGCACCGAGATCGATCTCGGTCGCGAGAGCGCCCTCACCGACGCCAAGAACGTCGAGGCGATCGCGGTCTTCGCGACGCGCGCCCTCGGCCTCGGTCTGCAGGGCGACACCACGGTGCTCATCACCTGCGCGACGCCGGTGTCGCTCAAGCTCCTCGCCAGGCTCGGGCTCGGGCGCGATCGGCTCGCCGACGTCACCCTCGAAGGCAGGTCGCGCATCGTCGCGAAGGTCGAGCGGGTCCACGCCCGGCGCGTCCTCGAGACCCGCGAGGAGGTCCCACAGGGCGAGGTCGCGCGCGAAGCGATGGCGACGCTGCTCCTCCGTGGGTCGCTCTTTCACGCGGCGATGATCACGACCAGAGAGCGGCTCGCCGCGACGTCGCTCTGGGCCGGCCTCGCGGCGGCGGGCCTCGGGACGGGGAGCTACGAGCTCGATGGCGCGCCGACCGAGGTGCCGGCCATCGAGGCCTGGGTGCGCGCACGGATCGAAGCGCTCGGCGTCGAAGGCGCCGACGACCTGGCGCTCCTCTCGCCGCAGGACTTCGAAGCACCCGACGTCCCCGCGCCCGTGCGCGCCTACCTGGACAAGCAGTACCCCCGCACCGTCGACACCGGCGACGCGAAGTACGAGGCCGAGTACGCGATGAACGCGCGGCAGGTCACCCTCCGCATGGTGCGCGGATCGCGTCGGGAGCCGCCGCCGACCGGCTACCTCCCGCGCTTTCCGGGGCTGCGCGTCGTCGTCGAGACCGGCAAGACGGTGCGGGTCGTGCGCGAGCGAGGGTAGCCCTTGGCTGCCGTGGCGCGCCCAGGCCCGAGCCGACCATCTCGCAGAAAGACCGGAGGTGGACGCGAGCGGCGGCTTCGACGTAGCCTCGGCGCATGCTGGGCCGCAATCGACGCTGGATCGCGCTCGCGGGGGTCGCCTCCGTGTCGGGCTGCACGCTGATCCTGGGTGCCAACAAGAGCTACCACGAGGTCGAGGGCACCGGCGGGGCCGGCGGCACGTCGAGCTTGCCGGCGACGAGCAGCACCTCGACCAGCGGAGGCAGCGGCCCTCCCGCCATCAGCAGCGCGTCGGGTGGCCCGGGCGGCTCGGGCGGTTCCTCGTCCACCACCGGCAGCGGCGGCTCGTCGAGCGCGACCAGCAGCACGTCGTCGACGAGCAGCACGTCGTCGAGCAGCGGGGGGAGCAACAATCCCGCTCTTTGCCCAGGCGAGGCCGTCAGTCTCAGCAAGGGAACGCCGGTGACGATCTCCGGCAACACCACGGGTGCGACCGACAAATTCACCGGGGGTGGGGCGGTCGGCACCTGCATGCAGGGTACTTTTCCAGGCCCGGATCTGGTGTATGCCGTCCAGCCACAGACCAGCGGCACGCTCACCGCGACGTTGAACGCGAACTACAACGACAGCCTCCTTCACATCCGCTCGGCGTGCCCGGGGACCGCGGCGGATGAGCTCGCGTGCAACTACTTGCTCGCCCCCAAGCCGCCGCCCTTGGACGTGACGCTGGCCGTGACCTCCGGGCAGACGTACTACGTGGTCGCGGACAGCTTCGATAACACCAGCGGCCCCTTCACCCTCGTGCTCGCGCTGAACTGACTCTTCGGGGGGCCACCACGACGACGGGGAGCGCGCAGACGGCCGCGATCCGGAGCTCGGGGCTCATCGTTCAGCTCCCGACGTCACGAGCGGACCTCGCCCAGGGCAGCGCGCATCTCGTGGTCCCGGGCACGCGGGAGCGCGGCGCGGAGCAGGTCGGCATCAGTCTCGGGGGCGCCGAGGCTGGTCAGGAACTGGACGTACGGCACCGCGAGCGCCCCGTCGTACGCCACCGCCGTCATGACGTGCTCGCGCACGTGCGCGCCGAAGTGGGCGACGACGCGGCACCCCACGTCCGGGCACCCGGCGCGGGCGCACGCGTCGAGCAAGGGCTCGAGGAGCGCGCCCGAGGGCGGTGAAGCCGCGAGCAAGCGCTCGATCTCGGCGTCGTCCGCGGCGGCGAGGGCGCGCGCAGCCCGCTCGCGGGCGTACCCGGCGACGGCGCGCCCATCGTGCTCGCGGAGCGCGATCCTCTCGAAGTGGGTCCAGAGCGTGTCCGCAGGGCGCGGGCGCCGGTAGTCCGCTACCTCGGCGGGGACAGCGGCGGCGCGGGCCTCCAGCTTCTTCCAGAGGCTGACGTGCGTCGGGCGCACCCTCGCTTCCAGCCGGGTGAGCTTGCCCTTGAGCTCTTCTCCGGTCTTGTCCTCGAGGATGCTGGCGCCCTTGCCAGCACACCTCGCCACCGCCAGCGCGACGGACATCGCGACCTCCGGCTCTCCCCAGTAGGTGCCGCTCAGGAGGTGATACTGCCCGCCGTCGAAGGCAAGCGCGAGGGCGACCAGCGGCTGGAAGGAGAGGTCCGCCAGGATCGGGAAGGCGTGGCAGAGCTGTTCG
>Ga0302279_10000778_pt1 | contig 46844 bp, 35 predicted proteins | sample III_Bog_N3_3_FD_194541 | JGI IMG/M metagenome (GOLD analysis project Ga0302279, IMG submission 194541) | Peat permafrost microbial communities from Stordalen Mire near Abisko, Sweden - III_Bog_N3_3 | ecosystem: Environmental > Terrestrial > Soil > Wetlands > Peat | place: Sweden: Abisko... | reverse complement strand
TGGAGAGCCGGTCGAGGCCGGCGCGACACACCCGCGGAGCACGCTCCCCGGCGAGCATGGCGGCGACCGCCTGGAGCCCGGCCCCGCCACGCGCCCGTGCGACCCCGGCGAGCGCGCGGCGGAGGATGTCGCGGTCGGCGGCGAGGGCCGTGGGATCGGCGTCGGCGCGCGCGTCGACGTCGCGGCAGACGTCGCAGTGACCGCAGCCGCCCAGGGACTCGGCCTCGTCGCCGAAGTAGCGGAGGATGAAGTCGTGCCGGCACGTCGCCGCGTCGACGTAGTGGAGCAGCTCGCGGAAGAGGCGCAGGGCGCGCGCCGCGTCCTCGGGGCTGGCCTCCGCGCCGCCCTCGCCGCGCGAGGCGAGGCGCCGCCGCAGGACGATGTCCGCCCCGGCGAAGAGCAGGAGCCCGCGCGCCGCGTCCCCGTCGCGCCCGGCGCGCCCCACCTCCTGGTAGTAGGCCTCGATCGACGCCGGGAGCTGCGCGTGCACCACGACGCGCACGTCGGGCCGGTCGATGCCCATGCCGAACGCGCTGGTCGCCACCACCACCGGCAGCGTGCGCTCGGCGAAGCCCGCCGAGATCCGCGCCCGCAGCGCCGGCTCGAGCCCGGCGTGGTAGGCGGTCGCGTCCCAGCCGCGCTCGCGTAGCTTGCCGGCGAGGGTCTCCGCGCTCCGCCGCGTCGCCGCATAGACGATGCCTGCGCCGGCGGGCGACAGGGGATCGCCGAGGGCCTCGGCGAGCGCGCCGGCGGTGTGTCCCTCGGCCTCGCGCGGGCCACGGACGCCGCGCGCCGCCAGGTGCAGGTTGGGACGAGCGAAGCCGCGCAGGAGGAGCCGCGTGCCCGCGGGGTCCCAGCCGAGGCGCCGCACGATCTCCTCGCGCGCGTCGGGCGTCGCCGTGGCCGTGCAGGCGATGACCCGCGGAGGCTGGAGCCGCGCCAGCGCCTCGCCGATGCGCAGGTAGTCCGGCCGGAAGTCGTGCCCCCACTGCACGATGCAGTGGGCCTCGTCGATGGCCACCAGCGCCAGGCCCGCGGCGCCGATCGCCTCGAGGAAGCCCTCGCTGCCGAGGCGCTCCGGCGCGGCGTAGACCAGCGGGTGCTCGCCCCGGCGGATCGCAGCGAGGCGGCGCCCGTTCTCTTCCCGCGAGAGCGTCGAGGCCAGGAACGTGGCGGCGATACCGCGGGCCTCGAGGGCGCGGACCTGGTCCTCCATCAGCGAGATCAGCGGCGAGAGCACCAGCGTGGTGCCGGGGAGCAGCACCGCCGGGAGCTGGTAACAGAGGGATTTCCCGCCGCCGGTGGGCGCCACCAGGAGGACGCGGCTGCCCGAGGGGAGGAGCGCGTCCACGGCTTCGCGCTGGAAGTCGCGGAGCGAGGCGAGGCCGAAGCGGGCGCGGGCGAGGTCGAGGACGGGGTCGGGGCGCACGACGGCGCGCGTGTGCGCGAAGCGTGCCCGCGGCGGACAGGCTGGAGTTGCCGGGCCGCACGCGGGGTGGAGGGTGGCGGCGCCAGATCCGGGGGTGGCGGCGCCAGGCTGGGAGGGCTCTCCCGATGGGCTATGCTCCCGCCGTGGCCCAGCACCTCCCGAGCCCCCAGGCACCGGCCGAGGCGGCGATGCTCCCCTCCGACGACCTCATCGCTCTCGCCCACCGCCTCGCCGACCGGGCGGGAGAGGTGGTCCGCCCGCTCTTCCGCGCCGGCCTCACCGCCGAAGACAAGGCCGACGGCAGCCAGGTCACCCGCGCCGATCGCGCCGTGGAGGAGGCGATCCGCGCGCTGCTGGCCGAGGCCGCCCCCGACCACGGGGTCCTCGGCGAGGAGCTCGGGGCGAGGGGCGCCGGCGCCGAGCTGGTGTGGATCGTCGACCCGATCGACGGGACGCGGGCGTTCCTCACCGGCAAGCCCCTCTTCACCACCCTGATCGCGCTCGCCCATCGCGGGCGGCCGGTGCTCGGCGTGATCGTTCAGCCCATCACCGGCGATCGCTGGGTCGGCGCCGCGGGCCGCCCCACCCGGTTCGGTAGCCCGGGATCCCCGGTGTCAACCCGCGCCTGCGCCTCACTGGCAGAGGCGCGGCTCTCCAGCACCGGCCCGCAGTACTTCAGCGCCGCGGAGCTGCGCGCGTTCGAGCGCGTGGCGGCGCGGGTGTCGTTCACGAGCTGGGGCGGGGACGGCTATCAGTACGGCCTGGTCGCGTCGGGCAGCGTCGATCTGGTGATCGAGTCCGGGCTCAAGGTCCACGACTGGTCGGCGCTGGTGCCGATCGTGGCCGGCGCCGGCGGGGTGATCACCGACTGGCAGGGGCGCCCTCCCGGGACGGGGGACGCGGGCGACATCGTGGCCGCCGGCGACGCGCGCTGCCACGCCGAGGCGCTGGCGCTGCTCGGGGGGTGAAGCGCGCGGGGTGCGCCCGTCTCTTATGCGTCGAGCACCTTGCCCGGGTTGAGCAGGTTGGCCGGGTCGAGCACCCTCTTGATGCCGCGCATCAGCGCGATCTCCTCGGCCGAGCGCGAGTACCCCAGGTAGTCCTTCTTCAGCAGCCCGATGCCGTGCTCCGCGGAGATGCTGCCGCGGTAGCGCTGGACGAGGGCGAAGATGGCGTGATCGGCCGCCTTGGTCTTCTTCAGGAACTCGCCCCGGTCGAGGTCGTCCGGCTTCATCACGTTGACGTGGAGGTTGCCGTCGCCGATGTGCCCGAACAGGGCGATCTCCCACCCCGGGTACTCCCGCTCGAAGAACGCCTCGAGCTCGGCGCAGAAGCCCTCGAGCGCGTGGATGGGCAGGGCGATGTCGTTCTTGTGGGGGAGCCCGGTGGCGGACAGGCTCTCGCTGATGCCCTCGCGCAGGGTCCACAGCTCGGCGGCCTGCCGGGCGTGCTGGGCCAGGGTGCCGTCGGCCACCAGCCCGCGCTCGAACAGCGAGGTGACCCACGCCTCCAGGGCGTCGGGCTCGCCGCGCTCGACCTCGAGCAGCACGTAGTAGTCGGACGGGGCCGACAGGGGCGTGACCACGCTGCGGTGGCGGCGCACGCGGGCGAGGCAGCGCTCGGTGAAGAACTCGTAGGCCATGATCACGAAGGGCCCGCGCCGCGCCTCGCGGAAGAGCGCGAGGACCGCCGCGAGATCCGGCACGGCGAAGAGGAAGACGTCGAGCTTCTCGGGGGGGCGGGTGAGCTTGAGGGTGGCCTCGGTGATGACGCCGAGCGTGCCCTCGCTGCCGATGAAGAGCTGGCGCAGATCGAGCCCGGTGTTGTTCTTCTCCAGGGCGCCGCCGAGCTCGAGCACGTCGCCGCTGGCGAGCACCACCTCGAGCCCGAGGACCCAGTGGCGGGTGAGGCCGTAGCGGATGACCTTCACCCCGCCGGCGTTGGTGGCGATGTTGCCGCCCACCTGGCTCGATCCCTTGGAGGCGAAGTCCACGGGCCAGGTGAGGCCGTGCTCGGCGGCGTGCTGGTGGACGGCCTCGGTGACCGCGCCGGCCTGGACGCGCACCGTGGAGCCGAGGACGTCGACCGGGTCCATCCGGCGCATGCGAGCGAGGGAGAGCACCAGCTCGCCACGCGCGGCGACAGCACCGGCGGCGAGGCCGGTGCGACCGCCCGAGGGGACGACGGGGACGTGGTGCTCGGCGCAGAGACGGAGGAGGCGCGAGACCTCCGCCGTCGAGCGCGGCAGCGCGACGGCGACGGGGGCCGGCTCGAGGACGCGGGTCCAGTCGCGGCCGTAGGTGGCGAGGTCGCCGGGATCGGTGGAGAGGAAGTCGGCCGGAAAATCGCGCGCGACGGCGGCGGCGAAGGCGGCGAAGGCGCCAGGGAGCAGGGCCATGGCCCGCCTCAGCGCTGCGGCGAGGGCAGCGGGTAAGGGATGGTGAAGCCCTCGAACGGATCCCAGCCGCCGCTGGGCTCGGAGACGCCGAGGATCGAGAGCGCGCGACGAGCGCGATCGACGACGGGAGCAGGGAGCGGGTCCTCGAAGCGCAGGGTCCCCAGCGCACCGGCGATCTCCTCGACGATCATCGCAGCCTGGACGAGGCGCTCGACGTCGCCGCCCACGCCAGCGCTGCCTCCGACCTTGGAGGCGGCCTCCGCGCGAGCTCGGATGCCGCTGGCGTGGCGGAGGAAGCGGCGCAGCGAGGCGAGCGAGGCGGCCGAGTCGAGCCCGCCCATGCCGCTCCCCCGCACGCTGGCGAGCACGCGCGGCGCGGCGAAGAGGAAGAGCAGGTTCATGCACTCGGACATCGCCAGGGCGATCTCCGCTGCCTCGGGGGCTCCGTTCGTCGTCATGGGCGGGAGGCTACCACCTCGCGAGCGCTCCATGGGAGGCTGCCGGCCCCACGCGCGGCGAGCGTGCCTCACCCCCTGCAGCCCCAGGTCCGGAACGTTTGCGGCGCGATCGCGGGGTGGGCGCGGTGCCGTTCGGCGGTGGCGCTCGTGCGGCGGGGAAGCATCCTCCCCCACGGAGACGCCGGTGGAGTCCTCCGCTGGTCGGGAATCACCGGGCCAAGCATACGGGGACTCCCGGGCGACACCCAAGGAGCGCTCGCGTATCGTCGGGTCACCCTCGATGAGCACGCGCCGCTGGGTCCTCACGCCGCGCACGACGGGCGGCTTCGCGCTCGCCGTTTCGCTGTCGCTCGCGGCCTGTCTGGGCAACCCGGACGAGCCGGCCCTGGCGCGGCGCCTGGCGACCCTCACCGCCGCCCTCCTCGCCGCGGCGACGCTCCTCGAGCTGAACCGGCAGACCCGGCGACAGCTCAGCGCCGACGAGGAGCACCGCCACCTCCTCCGGATCGAGGCCGCGCGCGTCGATGCCACCAAGGAGGCCGAGCGGGAGGCGCTGATGCGGGTGGCCGAGCACGCCCAGACGCAGGCGGAGGCCGCCAACCTCGTGAAGGACGAGTTCCTCTCGATCCTCTCGCACGAGCTCCGCTCCCCGCTCCACGCCATGCTCGGCTGGCTGGCCATCCTCAAGAAGGGCGTCGCCTCCGGGCGCAACGTCGAGCGCGCCGTCGAGACCATCGAGCGCAACGTCAAGCTCCAGGCTCAGCTCGTGAACGATCTCCTCGACGTCTCGCGCATCGTGTCGGACCAGCTCGTCATCGAGGAGGAGCCGGTCGATCTGGCCGTCGTCGTCCAGGCCGCCGTGGAGGACGCCCGGGCCGCGGCCGCAACGAAGGGGGTCGAGCTCTCGTGCTCGGTCTCGCCGCCGCCCGGCCCCGTCCTCGGCGACGAGAAGCGGCTGCATCAAATGGTCGGCTGCTTGCTGGCGAACGCCATCAAATTCACGCCCTCCGGGGGGCGGGTGAGCGTGACGCTGGTGACGCGGGGCGCCGAGGCGACCCTCCAGATCGCCGACACCGGCGACGGCATCGCGCCCGAGTTCCTCCCCCGCGTCTTCGATCGCTTCCGGCAGGCCAACGCGAGCAGCACGCGGACCCACGGCGGGCTCGGCCTCGGCCTCGCCATCGTCAAGACGCTGGCGGAGCTCCACGGTGGCGACGTCGAGGCGAGGAGCGAAGGCGCTGGCCGGGGCTCGACGTTCGCCGTGCGCGTGCCCCTCCGGCCCGCCCCCCGGGAGCCGCCCCCCGTCGAGACGACGGAGCCGCAAGGCGAGCTCGATGGGATCACCTTGCTGCTCCTCGAGGATGATCCCGACGGGCGGGAGGCGCTCCGCATCGCCCTCGAGCAGACCGGCGCGCAGGTGTACGCCGGCGGCTCCGCCGCGGAGGGGCGCCAGATCATGGAAGAGGTCACCCCCGACGTCATCGTCAGCGACATCGGCATGCCCGGCGAGAACGGCTACGAGTTCCTGCGCACGGTGCGCGCGAAGAGCGCGGCGCACACGCCCGCCATCGCCATCACCGGGTTCGCGAGCAAGCAGGATCGCGAGGAGGCCGTGCGATCGGGCTTCGACGAGCACGTCGCCAAGCCGGTGAACGTGGACGTCCTCCTCGGCAAGCTGCGCGACCTGGTGCGCCGCAGCGGAGCCGGCAGGCCCCCAGCGCGTCCCCTCGCTGCGCCGCTACGGCATCAGACCGCCGGTTCCTCCCCCCCGTCCGCCGCATAGGCTTCGTGCTGGGGAACGCCCGACCCACCACGCCCCGGCGCCCGAGCGTGATATTCTCGGGATATGCTTCGAGCTTCCTCGAGTCGCTGGATGGTCGTCGCGCTCCCCGCGCTGGGGACCGCGCTGTTTGCGGCCTGCTCCCCGAACACCGGGGATCTCTTCGGCGGGGGGGGCACGACGGGCTCCGGCGGCGCCACCTCGTCCGGTACCACGACCTCGCCGACCACGAGCTCCTCGAGCGCCTCGAGCTCCACGGCCTCGAGCACCACCACCACGTCCAGCACCTCCAGCGCCACGAGCGCCTCCAGCACCAGCGGTCTGGCCTGCGGCAAGGCCCCCGATCCGCCCGGCGGGACCTGTCCGGCGGTGTGCACCGGCGGCTGTAGCAAGGGGGAGTGCACCATCTCGTGCGACAGCGTCCAGGCCTGCCGCAACCTCACCATCGCGTGTCCGGCGGGGTTCGCGTGCCTCGTTCACTGCGGCGGCACGCAGAGCTGCTCGGGGGCCACCATCGAGTGCCCCGACGAGTATCAGTGCACCGTCGAGTGCGGAGGCACCGCCGCGGCGGTCCAGGCGTGCGCCCAGGCGAAGGTCGCCTGCTCCAAGACGGGCCCCTGCTACGTGGGTTGTGCCGCGGAGACGCAGGTCTGTGACCAGGCCACGGTGAGCTGCGGCGACAATGGCTGCTCCGCTGCGTGCACCAGCACCAACCAGCCCACGCTGGCGTGCGGCGCGTCCTGCTCCTGCAAGGGCTGCTGAGCCCAAAGCCCGGGGGCTTGGAGGCAGAGCTCCAGCGCCGCCCGAGGAGTCCCTGGATGGGGCTCCGCGGGCGTCCGCCGGAAGACCGATCAGCGACGGTGCCAGCGACCGGGGGCGTAGCCCCAGCGAGCACCACGCTGCTCCCAGCGCGGGCCGTAGTACGAGTAGCCGGCCCGCTCCGGGTACCAGCCGCCGCCGTGCCAGACGTGGTCATGACCGTTCCACCCGTAGTAGCCGGGGGCCCAGAAGTGCCCGGCTCGCGCGGCGCCACGCTCCTCGACGCGGATGGCGGGGGGGCCATGCGGCGCGAAGTAGGCGAAGGCGCGCGCGTCCTGCTCCACGCCCGGCGCGGCGGCTGCCTCGGTGCTCACGGGAGCCGTCGTGGGGGACTCCTCGGGGGTGGCGGTCTCGGTGCTCTGGTCCGCGGCCGCCGCGGTGTCCTTGCTCTTGCAGCCCATCGCGCTGAGCGACCCGGCCATCATCGCCACCACCAGCAGCCCACTTGCGTTGAATTTCATGTTCGTCCCGTCCTTCCGTTGCTGGTGGGAGCCTAGAGCAAGGGGTGGGCCAGCGCGAGAGCCCACTGAGGCCGCAGGATTTCGGCGGGTTCGCCGCCGCCGTCCAGCGTCACATCGGTCCGCGAGCGTCACTGCGTGCGTAACAGCGCGCTCGCCGTGGCCCTCACCCCGTAACGCGCGCTGCAAGATCGTTACGTCGAGCGGCCCGCCTCTTGAGCCAAACCCTGCGGCTGACTAGAGTGGCCGAAGGCGGCACGCTTCGTGCGAAGGGAATCGGCCATGGAATCTCTCAAACTCAAGAACCTCGTCTTCGTCGCGCTCATCGGCGCATGCGCTGCATTCGGCACGGGCTGCTACGCCGAAGTGCAGGCCGAGCCGACGGCCGCCTACGGCTACCAGCCGCAGTACTACGATGGCTACGTCGTCTATTACGACGAAGGCGGGCGCCCCTATTACTACAACGGCGGATCCGTCGTCTGGGTGTCGCCCAGCTCGCCCTACTACAACGGCTACGTGACCCACTACCGGGCCTACGGGCCTGCCTACGCGCGCTGGCACGCCTCCTACGGCGTCCGCTACCGGACCTACCGCCGCCGCTGAGAGAGCGGTCCCCGACGGCATCCTGTGGACCGCCCGAGAGCGGTCCCCGACGGCATCCTGTGGACCGCCCGAGAGCGGTCCCCGACGAGCCCCCTACCCCACCTTGCCCAGCCGCTCGAGCACCGCCCGGACGAGGAGCGGCCACGCGACCGTGGCGTCGGCGTAGACCTCGGCGAACTTGCCGCCCTCGGCGGCAGGGACGAACTTCCCCCAGCTCACGCCTTCGGAGTAGGTGCAGCCGGAGAGGCCACCCCAGTGCACGGGCTCGGGGCAGATGCGCACGCCGTAGGTGAAGCGGGGGTGCTCCATCTCGATGCCGAGGCGGTGCTGGACGATGTCGTAGAACGGGGCCACCTGCTGGGCCCAGTTGCGGGGGACGCCGCCGCCGATGGTGAAGATGCCGAGCTTCTTCTTGGTGCCGATCAGCCGCGCGTAGCTGAGCAGGTCGAGGAAGGGGTTGTACGCGGGCGGCACGGCGTCCTTGAAGGGGTCGAAGTCGGGCGCGTTGCCGTGCGCGGCGTGGCTCTTGCGCAGCATCCAGGTGGCCACGTCGAGCCCCATCTCGCTGTCCGTGAAGGCCGGGACGAAGACGGGGACGTTGTGCAGGTAGGCGCTGCGGAGGATGCCGGGCGAGTCGCCCATCTCGGCGAGGGCCTTGCCGAGGTGGCGGCAGATGAGCTCGCTCGACCAGGGCTCTCGGGTGTCGAGCGTGTCGAGCTGGGCGCGCACGAACTCGTCGATGGTGTTGAGGTTCTTCTCCATCTCGAGCGTGTCGTAGACGCGGTTGTAGCCCTTCTCGAAGAGCTCGGTGTCCGACACGCCGGGCTTGGCCTTGTAGTGGGTGAGCCCCACCGCCTCGCTGAGGCCGTGCGCCATGAGCGCGCCGGTGCTGACGATGGCGTGGATCATCCCGGCCTCGATCATCCGCACGATGACGGTGGCCATCTTGGCGACGGTCATCGCCCCGGAGAACGTGGCGACCACGAGGCAGTCGGGATCCTGCGCCATCGCGGTGAGCACGTCGGCGGCCTCGCCCAGCGCGCGCCCGCTGAACGCGGTCTTGCCCATGGCGCGGACCAGATCGTCGCAGGTGCGGATCTGGAGCGGATCGAGCGAGGTGAGCGGCTCGAGGTGATCCTCGCCGCCGTCGGCGAGGCTGCGGACGGCGCCCGCGTGCGGAGGAGTGTGGTGCCGATCGGACATGCGGCGCTTATAGCCGAACGCGCCGGCTAGCGCCTCGCCGGCGAACAGGTCATCCGCCGCATCGCCGCCGGAGGGAGCCCACGGTCACCGCCCTCGGCCCGCTTCCCCGCCAGATCCACGCGCACGAAGGCCGCCCCGTGGCTCGGGGCGGGCGGTCCACGCCGGGCTGGAGCGACGGGCGCGACGGGCTGGGCCGGCGGGCTCGCCGCCTGCCGTTCGGGGGTCAGCGTGGCGACCACCCCCACCAGGCACGGGTCCGAGCCCAGGCGCACGTCGTACACCGCGTCGCGCGTGGTCTCGCTCACGCCGTCCACCTCGGCGTGCAAGGAGAGGTGCGCCAGGGTGAAGCGCGCTCCGGTGGCGCGGGCAGCGCAGACCGGGAGGCTCTCGAGCAGGCGCGGCAAGGGCGGGAGGCGGGTCCAGCCGTCGAGGGAGGGAGGCGCAAGGGAGGCGGAGGGCTCGGCGGAGGCGCTGCTCGCGGCGCCGTGATCGAGGGGCGGGACGGGGAGCGTGCGCAGGAGCGACCAGTCCGCCCCCCCGAGGAGCAGGGGCACTCCGGCAGCCGTGGGTGCGCCCAGGGTGCGGCTCGCGTGCGTGCCCAACCGAGCGATGGCGCGCGGGCGCTCACCCGGGAGCCACACCATCACCTGCGTCTCGCGGATCCAGGCGATCGCCTCGCTGCGGCCCTCGCCGAAGCTGACGTCGCCGGCGGGGATGCCGTCGGCAGGGATCTCCACGATCTCGGTGCCGCCCGGCTTGACGCGGATCAGGCGCACCTTGCCGACGGAACGCAGGGCGAAGAGCGCATGACCCGCGGACGCGGCCGCGAACCGCAGGGTGGTGCCCCAGGTGGCGCCCCGGGGTGCCGGGAGCGAGGCGCTCCGCACCTTGCCGCCCAGCTCGAGGGGATCGAACCAGCGGAGGGTCCACTTCGCCGGCGCCGAGCCCGGGGCGTCGGGGCCCTCTTCTTCGAGCAGCGCCACGGTGTCGAGCGCGTCGAGCGATCCCCCCCGCGTCGATGACCACGCGGCCGACTCGCGCCGCACCCCTCCCTTGACCGAGGGTCTGGGGCCAGACCCCGGGGTGCTCGGGTCGCCGCCCAGGAGCTGCCGGAGCTGGGCGCTTGCCTCGAGCAGGGGCGTGCCCTTCACCGGGCCCCGGGATGTGCACTCGAGCAGCGACGGCCCGCCGGGCCCGGACGGCGCGGCGGGACCGGGCGTGAGGAGGACCGTCCCGGGGGCGTCAGCGACCTGGCTCGGCCCGGGCTCGGCTGCGGCGTCCGGCGGGCCCCACCCCAGCCGGAGCATCGGGCCGACGCGCGCGCCGCCCTCGCTCACGACGAGCTGCCCGGGATCCTCGTAGGACGCGGCGACCCGGCTGGCCGCCTCGAGCACCGGCGGCGAGGCGGGGACCGCGCTCCAGCTCGCGCCGCCGTCGAGCGAGGCGAGCACCCGCCCCTCCCCCACGGCGATGCCGCGGCCCGCGTGGAGGCGCGCCACGGCCGCGTCCGGCACGCGGTGGGCTTGCGCCCCTTCCTTGCTGGAGGGGACCACCACCGCGAAGGGGCCGTCGCCGTCCTCGACCACGAAGCGCAGGCTGTGATCGGCGTCCTCTTCGATCGGGCTCTGCACACGCGCGTAGCCGCGCGACGGGGCAAAGCCGATGGGCGCGAGGTGCCGCTCCTTGCCGTCGGGCCCGACGAGGGAGACGTGGAGGCGGTGAGAGCGCGCGTTGTCGTCGTCGCCGGGCGGCGCGGGCGAGGGATCGGCCACCTCGTCCCCCTCGAACATGCCGCGGAGGAAGGCGAGGTGGCCGTCCGCCAGGGCGCCCGCCCCGCGCTCGGCGAGCTCGCCCTCGACGGCGATCGTCTTCCACTTGCCGTCGGGCTGGCGCACGCAGGCGGCGCCGGTCTCCTCGTTGCTGCAGGGAGCGAGCAGCAGGGCGCCGCCGCTCGGCGACACCCGGAGCTCGGCCTCGCCGTTGCGGACCAGGGCGGGTCGCGAGGCGGTGAGCGGCCCCTCCCCGAGGGGGACGGCGACCACGCCGAACGGGTCGAACAGATCGCGCCCGGCGTCGTCGGTGAGGGTGCAGGCAACCCACGCGGTCCCCTGGGCGCGGCCGGCGCCGCAGGAGCCGATCCACTTGCCCCGCGCGATCTCGATCAGCTCGGGCACGGCGCCGCTCGCCGGATCGATGCGGGCGAGCAGGCCATTGCTCGCCGCCAGCATGCCGCCCGCCGGGAGCTCGAGGCCGCCGGAGGCGACGGCGTCCAGGGGATCGCGACCGGTGACGCGGATCCAGCGGAGGATGGGCGCCTCGGCCGCGGGCGGGTGCTGGGGCTCGGCGGCCCCGAGGCGCGCGCCCGCGAGGTCGATCGCGCCGTCGGGCCCGTCGGGGTAGGTGAAGGCACGCAGCTCGCCGCCGCGCCGGCGCAGGCCGCTCGCCCGCAGCGCGTCGCCGGGGCGGGCCGCGCCGACGACGTGCCACGAGGCGCCGCCGTCGGTGGTCACCGCCAGGCCGACCGCCTCGAAGATGGCGGCCCCCCGCCGCGCATCGAGGAACGCCAGCGCCCGCAGCGGCGGCTCGGGGAGCCCGGCGAGCCTCTGCTCGTGGCCGTCGGGGACCGCTCCCGGGCGTTCCACAGGATGACCGGTGTCCACGTCGACGAAGCGCGGCAGCGCCGAGTAGCCGGCCCACACCGCGACCAGCCCGGGCCCGGCGCCGAGACCGGCGAGGGGTTCGGTGCTCCGGGCGATCACCACCGGCGCGCCCAGCGGATCGTCGAAGCGATAGACGGCGTGCGCGCCGCGCCCCACGAGGCGGGTGCCCGCGCCCGCCGGCACCTCGACCAGCTCGGCGAGCGGCTCGGGGGCAGGCACCCGCTCGCTCTGCAGCGAGCCGTCGGGGCGCACCAGCGCCCGGCGGCCGCCGAGGAGCACCAGCGTCCCCGCGACGGACGCGGGCCCGACCAGGGTGGCTCCCCCGCTCTCGATCCACCGCGCTGCCGCCGTCGGCGCGGCGAGCACCGGCTTGCTGGTGACCTCGCTCGGCGTCGCCCGGGGCGGAGGTACCGGCGCCTGCCCGCAAGCGGCGGCGAGCACGACGAGGAGCGCTGGAGCGCCGCGAGCACGGCGAGCGGGAGCCATGGCGGCGACGATACTACGCGCGGTGCAGGGCGAAGAGCACCAGCGCCCCGAAGACGATGCGGTACCAGCCGAACGGCGCCAGCCCGGTGCGCTTGAGGTAGCGCAGGAACGCGGCGATCACCACGAACGCGACCACGAACGAGACCGCCATGCTCACGCCCAGCGCCATCGAGCCTCCCGGGGCGTCCGCGATCTCCTTGTGGTGCTTGTACAGCGAGAAGAGGGTGGCCGCGCCCAGCGTGGGGATGGAGAGGAAGAACGAGAAATCGGCCGCGGTCGCCGTGTTGAGCCCGGAGAGCTGCCCGCCGACGATGGTGGACATCGACCGCGAGGCCCCCGGCCAGAGCGAGAAGCACTGCGCGAAGCCGATGATCAGCGCCCGCCGCGGGGTCACCTTGTCGAGCCCGTCCTCGCCCGGATCCCGGGCCCCGCCGCGGCGGCGCACCCGCTCGATCACCACCATCACCACGCCGCCCACGATGAGCGCGATGGCGATGGGCACCGGCGCCATCAGCACGCTCTCGATCCGCTTGTGGAGGGGCAGGCCGATCACCACCACGGGGAAGAAGCCGCACGCCAGCGCCACCAGCAGGCGCAGGCTCTCGGGGTCACGCGCGAGGATGCCGCGGAGGAGCGACCAGAGCCGGGCGCGGTAGAAGATGACCACGGCGAAGATGGCGCCGAGCTGCATCACGATCTCGATCGACTTGGTCGCGTCGTCCTTGTACCCGAGGTACTCGCCGAGCAGGTACAGGTGGCCGGTCGACGAGACGGGGAGGAACTCGGTGAGCCCCTCCAGGATGCCGAGGAGGAGGGCGATTTGCCAGGTCATCGGCGCGCAGCATAGTGCGCGCACACCCCTCGACGGAGCGAATTGTTCGAGCGTTCCGGGGGACGATGGGGACGCCCCCCACGGACCTCACGGACAGGAGTCGTTGGCGGGGTCGGTCGCCGGGGAGCAGCCGTCGGCGACGGCGCCGGCGTCCTGGAGCGAGCCGAGCACCGCCGGATCGGCGGAGAACCCGATGCCGACGGAGAGCGCGTCGCAGGGCGCGCTCTTGGGCTGGGTGCCGTCGACGAGGATGTCGGCGTCATTGCAGATCGTCGTCTTGACGACGGTGTAGCTGAGTCCCGAGTTGGTGCAGATCGGGTTGCCGTTGTTGTCGCGGTAGCTGCTCAGCGCCTTGAACACGTCCGCTGCTGCCCAGCGCGCAGCGATGACGCCGTTCTTGAGGCTCCACACCCCACCCACGGAGGCGATCTGGGCGGTGAGGACGCCCGCCGAGAGGCGCACCGTGATGGTCTCGGTCCCGCCGCCGGCGAGGATGACCTCGGTGGTGGGCAGCGTCGCCACCAGCACTCCGCCGGAGACGTAGCCGCCGTTGGAGGTGAACAGGGGGGTGCTGACGCCGCCGTCGCCCACGGACTCCGCCGACACCGCCCAGACGTCGGTCCCGTCCCAGGCCGGCGTCTTGCCGCCGGTGCCCCCGCTGGGGAAGAGCGACACCGACACGGCGGGATCGTTCATCTCGCCGCTGTAGCCCTCGACGCGAATGAGCAGCGACCACACCCCCTCGCTGGCCTTGTCGCTGAAGAACTCCGAGCCGAAGAGCCCCTTGCCGAGCGGCAGCTCGATGAGCTGGAAGAGCTTGGCCGCCTGGTTGTCGACGCCGCCGGTCGCGTCGCAGTACGTCGAGATCTGAGGCGACGCGCCGGTGCAGCTCGGCCCCGCGCCCTCGAAGCAGGTGCAGACGTTGTCGAGGTCGTAGCCGGGGGTATCGCCGTTGTCGCCGAGGTCGATGGCGTGGACGGCGAACACCAGCCCCGGCAGCGAGACGGCGTTGTCGGTGCCGCCGGGCGGATCCGGGTACGTCGCCGCGACGCACACCGGAGGGCCCGCCTCCACCGGAGCGTCGGGCCCGGCGTCCTCGGTGGTCGACGGAGGCGCGAGCGTGAAGCTGGGGAGCGCGCAGCCGTTGGCGAGCGCTGCGAGCACGGCGAGGCCCGAGGCCATGCCCAGGGCAGCGAACGCAAGCGACGATGGACGCACGCCCACCATCCTAGAAGATTCCGCGGAGGCCCGCGCCCCCCAGGGTGACCCACGGAGCGATGGCAGCCCGCGCCGGGGCATCTTTGGGTGGGGGCGCCACCTGCCCGTCCGGATACGCGTACTCGACGCTCGGCGAGGCGATCACGATGGGAATGCCCGCGGCGAGGCCCACCGCCCCGACGATGAAGCCGGCGGTGCTGGCTGCGCGGGCGGCGTTGTAGGGCCCGGCCATGGCCAGGGTGGCCGGATCGGGGCAGACGTGGAGCGGGCACGCCGTCAGCAGGCTCTGCCCCTTGGCGACGGCGGCCAGGGCCGCAATCCCGCCGGTGAGGAGGCCCGCCCCGCCGGCGCTGACGGCGACCCACCCCACCTTGGGCAGCAGGGGCATGCGCGGCGCAGGCGGAAGCGGCAAGGGCGGGAGCGGGAGCACGACCTGCGCCGCGTCCCTCAGGGCGACGGCGACGTCCCGGGTCACCGTGGTGTCGGCGCGCTTCGCCACGATGGTGTATTTGCCCGGGTCGACCGGGCGCTTCTCGCCGAGGAGCCCGGCGAGCAGGGGCTTGCCGTCCACCGCCACCTCGACGCCGTCGCCGCGGGGGCCTTCCAGCCGGATCTCCAGCGTGGGGATGGTGGGCAGGAGCCGGTCGCGCTCGACGACCGCGTCCGCCTGGGCCTTGCGCATCACCTGGAGCGCGCCGCGATCGAGCTGCATGCGCGTCACCTCCAGGTAGCGCTCCGAGGCCTCGACCAGTCGGCCGAGCCTGACCAGGCAGCGCGCCGCGTACAGCCCCAGCGTGGGCGCGGGCACCAGCGAGTCGGCGGTGTTGAACTTCTCCAGCGCCCCGGCGAAGTCGCCCGACTCGAAGAGCTTCACCGCCTCGCCGCCGACCTTGCGGGCGGTGGCGCGCGAGGCGGCGTCGACGCCGTCGGCCGCGGCAGCGGGCGCCGGCACCGAGAGCGCGGCGGCCGTGGCGACGGTGAGGATCCGGAGAGAGAGAGCGCATCGCATCGGCGGAGCCTTCAGATCCCGAGGTCGACCGGGGGCTTGGCGCCGCCGGTGGCCCGAGGGGCGCGGGGGACGGGCGGTCGAGAGGACGCGCTCGCGCTGGGAACGCTCGTCGCGGCGCTCGCCGTCGGGGGAGGTGAGCCGACGGACACGGGGGTCGCGGTTCCGGGGGGTCGCGGCACCTCCGGAAGAAGAGGAGACGCAACCGCCGCCGCCGACACCGGAGCAGAGCTCGCTGCCGGGGCGATCGGAGCCCTCGTCTTGACCGCCAGCCACCAGGCACCGCCGAGGACGAGGACGGCCAGCGGAGCCAGGGCGAGCCCGGCCAGGAACGCGACCGGCGGGCGCCGCTTCACCGGAGCGGGGCGAGCCGTCGACCAGGCTTCCTGCCGACCGGTGGCGGCAACCGCCGGCCGGGAGCTCATCGCCAGGGTGGGGATCGCCGATTCCCCGACGCCGCCGGGGGCGAGGATGGCGCCGAGCGCCTCGGCCATCTCACCGGCGCTCTGGAAGCGCCCCGCGGGGTCGCGGCTGGCGGCCCGTGCAAACCAGGCATCGAAGGCCGGCGGCAGCGCCGCGAACGTGGAGGGGACCGGGAGCGGCTGGTTGCACACCGCCATGAAGAGCTGCCCCAGCGTCTGCCCGTCGAAGGGGCGGCGGCCGGTGGTGCACTCGAAGGCGATGACGGCCATCTGCCAGAGATCGGAGCGGTGATCGATGGGCTTGCCGAGCACCTGCTCCGGGCTCATGTACGCCGGCGTCCCGATCACGAAGCCGGCCTGCGTCTGCAGGTGCGCGTCCCGCGAGGCGCCCAGGATCTTGGCGATGCCGAAGTCGAGCACCTTGACGATCTCGACGCCGTAGAGGCGGGCGAGGAAGACGTTGGGCGGCTTGAGGTCGCGGTGGACGACGCCGGCGGCGTGGGCGCGATCGACCCCGCGGGCCATCTCCCGGAGGATGTGCGCCACCTCCGACGGGGTGAGCCGCCCCCTCCGCTCGAGGCGCTGCTCCAGGCTCTCGCCCTCGAGCAGCTCCATGGCGATGAAGGCGACCCGCCCGTCGGCGCCGTGATCGAGGATCTGCACCACGTGGGGGCTCTTGAGCTGCGCCGCGGCGCGCGCCTCGAGCTGGAAGCGGGCCAGGAGCTCCTTGGCGTCCGCCTCGGTCTGGTTCGCCGTGTCGACCAGCTTGACGGCGACGGTGGTGCCCAGCGAGACGTGATCGGCGAGCCACACCTCCCCCATCGCGCCCGCGCCGAGGGGCGCGCGGAGCCGGTAGCGCCCGCCCACCAGCGCGCCGGGTCGCCAGAGCGGGCTGCGCGGGGCGGTGGGACCGTTGCCCTGGGGTGGTTGCGGGGGGTGCACGAGCGGCTGCGGACAGCCTAGCCGAGGCGGAGGCCGGCGGGTCAATCGTCGGGGAGCGCTCTCGGGCGCGCCCCAGGGTGACCGCGGAGCGCGCGCCGGCCTCCCCGAGGCAATTCACCGCGGTCTTCCCTGGGCGATCCACGTCTCCACGAGCTGCACGTCCTCCGGCCCCAGCGACGGGTACCCGAGGGGCATCCCCCGCACGTCCTTGTCGGGGTGCCCGGCCTCCTCGTCGCGGCGGGCGAGGAGGGCGCGCACCAGCCGCGGCGTGCCGTCGGCGGTCTTCTCGAAGAGGCTGCGGCGCTCGTTCCTGTCGTCGAGCCGCCCCGCGGCCACCGAGCCGTAGTCCACGAAGTTGATCCCCCTCGGCTTGAAGCCGAAGCCTCCGGTGTTCCCCGGCCCTCCGTCGCCGGCCGCGTAGTCCGGCTCGCCGTGGCAGTGCCAGCAGGTGCGCCGGAACACCTTGGTGCTGACCTCGTCGTAGGTCACCTTGCGCTCCAGCACCGGCAGCCGGGCCACCGGCGCGCGCGCCGGCACGGGCTCGAGCGGCGTGGTCAACAGGTACGCGGCGATGTCGCGCGCGTCCGCGGGCGCCAGCGTGAACTCGGGCATGGCGGTGTCGGGCTTGACGGCCCTGGGGTTGCTCACCCAGGCGATCAGCGCCTCGGGGCGGAGCCTCTCGCGGGCGAAGCGCAGGTCGGGCGCGAGGGCCATCCCGGTGGAGAGCGCCTTCTCGTCGGCCTGGTAGGGCGTGGATCCCTCCAGCGGCGGCGCCCCCGTGAACCGGTGGCACGAGCCGCACCCGTTGGCCTCCATGAGCTTGCGCCCGTGGGCCGGATCGGCGGCGGTGAGATCGGGCATCGCCGTCGCGTCGTCGGCGTCCGCGAGGTAGGCGGCGATGTCGCGCGCCTGCGCCCGGGTGAGATCGAGCCGCGGCATCGTCGGCGCGAGGCGAGGGCGGAGGTCGTAGGGCTCGAGGAGGAAGCTCGCAAGCCAGCTCCTCCGGAAGCGCCTCTGCGACGAGGTCAGGGTGGGCACGTCCTTGAGGTCCAGGACCCGATCGTGCCAGCGCGCCTCGGAGCCCTTGGAGCCCTTGAGCTCGCCGGAGACGATCTTGACGTGGCACGCGAAGCACTGCTTCTCGAAGGCGGCCGCGGGGGTGCCCGTCCCCTCGTGGCAGCGGCTGCACTCGAAGGCGGCGACGAGCTCCTTGCCGTGGACAGCGTCGCCGCCCCCGGTCGTGAGCGGATCCTCGAGCGTGCTGGAAGGCGTGGGCGCCCGAGCGGCGCTCGCGGACGACGCCGTCGCGGAGGTGCCGGGCGAGGGGCCCGCCTCCGGCTTCTTGCCGCAGGAGAGCGCGAGCGCCGCGGCGAGGCAGAGGGTGAGGGCCCGGTTCACGGCGCGATGGTCCTTTGCGAGACCGGGGGGGCGCAAGCCTCAGGTCTGGCCGGCGACCGGCGCGGCGGCCCCGAGGGCGCAGTTTCCCCGGGGTCGCGCCTCGTGGCCGTGCTAGCCAAACCTTCGAAATGCCTGAGCTCCCCGAGGTCGAGCACGCCGCCTCCACCCTGCGCCTCTGGCTCGCCGAGGCCCCCGTCCTCCGCGCCCGGGCCGCCGCGACCCGCCTCTTTCGCGCGGGAGACCACCGCCTCTTCGAGCAGAGGCTCACCGGCCGCCGCCTCGAGCGCGTGGAGCGCCGCGGCAAGGTGCTGCTCCTCTCCTTCGACGGCGATGTGGGCCTGCTCTCCCACCTGGGGATGACGGGCAAGTGGGTCCGCCGCCCGGGCAGCGACACCCCCGCCCACAGCCACGCCCAGCTCGAGCTCCCCGGCGCGTTCGTCCTCCACTACTGCGACCCCCGCCTCTTCGGCCGCCTCGAGGTGCACCGCGCGGTCGACCTGCTCGATCTCCCTGTCGTCCGCGCTCTCGGGCCGGACCCCATCCTCGATGGCATCGACGTCGCCGCCCTCCACGGAAGGCTCGAAGGCACGGCGCGCGCGGTGAAGGTGGCGATCATGGATCAGGCCGTGCTCGCCGGCATCGGCAACATCTACGCGACCGAGGCCCTCTTCCGCGCCGGCATCCATCCGGCGAGGCCGGCCCGCTCCCTGACGCGGCGCGAGGTGGGGCGGCTGGCGAAGGGGATCGAGGCGGCCCTGGGCGAGGTGCTGGGCAGGCCGGCGGAGGAGATCGCCTACCTGTCGGAGGGCGGGGCGGTGCAGAACCCCTTCCTCGTCTACGACCGCGAAGGCGAGCCGTGCCCGCGGTGCGGGAGGGCGCTGGAGAAGAGAGTGATCGGGGGGAGGGCGAGCGTGTTCTGCGGGAGGTGTCAGAAGGGTTAGCTCAGCCCTCGGCCGGCTCGCAGCGGCAGTCCACCACGTTCCAGGCGCCGCAGGGCCCCGGCGGTGCGCAGATGCAGGTGCCGTCACCGTTGGGCATCAGCCCCGGCCCACAGCACGACATGTTGGCGGGATTGCACACGCTGCCGTCCGAGCACCCTCCGCACTCGATCATGTGCCCGCAGGCGTCATCGATCACGGTGTTGCAGGACAGCAGCGACTCGCAGGTGAACGGCTCGCACAGGCAGTCGACAGGGCCGGCGGTCGTGAACGGGGCGTCGCACCGGGTCCCGATCGCGTCCACCACGCACACCCGGTAGGTCAGCTTCGCCGGCGGCCCCGTCCCGTCGTAGAAGGTCCAGCCGAAGCCAGGCTCCTGGACCGCCTCGGTCTGGACCACCTGGAACTGGGAGAGGATGCTCCGCTCCAGCAGCAGGTTCCACGGTCCCACGAAGTAGACCGGGTCGCACGTGATGACCGAAGCGCCCGACCAGTTGCCGGCGCTGTCCATCACGCACTCCGAGTCCGATCCCGTGCAGCTCGGCACCGGCGGTCTCGCGTCGGCCGCATCGCTGTCGCCCCCGTCACCGGCGTCCGCCGCAGGGCCGGCGTCCGGGGAGCCGCCCCCCACGCCGCTCGAGCCGCCGTCGAGCACGACGCGCCCGCCGCATCCCGCAAACGCCATCCCGACAAGCACCGCAAGCCGCCCCCGCATCGCGGGAGAATACATCTCCAGGCGCCCAGAGATACTGTTCCAGCGAAAACGGAAGAGTCCAGCAAAGCCGCCACGGGCCCTTCTTCCGAAGGATGCCCGCCCCACCGGCCTCTCGGCCGAGCGCGTTGGTGGCCCGAGCGCTGAGCAGGAAGGGCCCGCTCGCCCCTGCCGGCGCAACCACGCGGCAACTCTTTGGCTCCCGGCGAGCAAGATGGCATACCTTTGCCCCCATGCGACGCGTCGACGCGCTTGGAACGAGCGGCGAGGACCGCTTGCAGGCCCTGGCCGGGCCCTTGCTGGATCGGGCGCTCGACCCGGCCCTGCAGGAGCTGGTGCGGGACGCGGCCCGCGAGCTGGCGCTGCCCATCGCGCTGGTCTCCCTGGTGCTGCGGCGGACCCAGTTCTTCCGCGCGCACCATGGCTTGCCGCACGATCTCGCCACCACGCGGGTCACGGACCGGGACGTCTCGTTCTGCCAGTTCGTGGTCCGCGACGGGGCCCGCTTCGAGATCACCCACGCGTCCAGAGACGAGCGGCTCCCCCAGGAGCTGGTGGAGCGCTACGGCTTCGAGGCCTACCTCGGCGAGCCGGTCGTCGTCTCCGGCATGACGGTCGGGTCCCTCTGCGTCATCGGCACCGAGCCGAGGGCGTTCTCGGACCAGGACCGCGCCACCCTGGTCGACCTCGCGGCCAAGGTGACCCAGCGGCTCGAGGATCTCGCCCTCCGCGGCCGATCCACCAGCCGGGGCCTGATCGCGCAGGCGGTGGGGCCGGCCTTTGGCGAGCTCCGCAACCTCCTGGCCGCGCTCACGACCAACGCGCAGTGGGCTCGCCTCAGCGCCGCCGACGCCGCGCCGCTCGCGAGCATGCTCGGGGCGCTGCCGGCGAGCGTCACGGCGGCGATCCCGGCGCTCGACGCGATCACCCGCGCGGCCTCTGCGGCCAGCTCGCTCGGCGAGGTCACCGCCGACATCGATGACCTGAGCGGCCGCCTCGTCGGGATGGTGGAGGCGCTCGAGGCCGTCCTCGGCGACCTCGCGCCGAAGACGGTGGCCGCGGAGGAGGTCGTCGAGGTCGCCTCGCACCTCGCCCATCACCGCACCAAGCTCGTGGGCGGCGTCTCCTGGTCGGAGATCCCGCCCAACCTCCGCGTCACCGCGCCGCGGATGGTGGCGGCCTCGATCGTGGCGGCGGCGCTCTCCTCGGTGGGGAACGCTCTGGGCTCGCGGCAGCCCGGGATCCGGGGGTGTGCCTACTCCGGAGAGGGCTACGTGATGGTGGAGCTGCGCGCGGAGGGCGTCGAGGGGATCGCCCTCGCCGAGTGCGTCGCGGACCTCGCCCGGCTGGTGGACGACGACCCGTTCGTCGCCGTCGGTCAGGCCGCCCACGACGCGCTCGGGATCCGGCTCGCGGCCCAGAGAACGCAGGCCTGAGCGCCCCCCGGCGACACGCGGGGGAGCCCACGACCGTGCTATGAACCATCTCGTGTCGACCTCCACCCAGATCCGGCGCGTCACGCTCCCTCGCTGGGAGGTCGACTACGCCGACCCGACGCACGCCCACACCGACCTCGCCAGGCTCCGCGACCGCAAGGTCCTCCAGCTCGATCACGCGCTCCCGGGTGAGCTGGGCAGCGAGGTCGTGCTCGACCTCCGCGTCAGCGGCGTCACCAGCGAGGTCACGCTGCTCTTCCGGATCATCCAGCGGCACGCGGCGATCACGATCTTCGAACTGTGGGCTCGCCGCGCCTCGGATCCGCTGCTGCTCGCGGCCTTCGTGGAGGCGGTGAGGGCGCACGGCCCGACGCCTGGCGCCGGCGCCGCGCCCGCGCCCCCTTCCCCGGAGCTGACGCGGCTGCTCGCGACCTGCCGGCGGGCCCTCTCGCGCAACCCGTTCCAGGCGGTCGGCATCCACTGGACCGCCGGCGAGGCCGCCGCCGACGACGGCGTGGCCAAGACGCGCGCCGACCTCGAGGAGCTGCGCGCCTCCCGGGGCCTGTCGCCGGAGATCCACGCGCTGGTGACGCAGGCGCTCACCGACCTGCCGCGGGCGGCGCAGGTGCTCTCCAGCCTGGAAGGGCGGCGAAACGCCCGCGCGACGTTCGTGCCGACCGATCAGCTCCAGCACGCGCGGGAGCTGGTCGAGACCAAGCTCGACGTCGCCCGGATGCGCGGCGACGCGACCGGGCTCATCGATGCCCAGCACGAGCTCAACGAGCTGCGGGTCAGCCGGCAGCGGTGACGCGCCTCATCCCTCCGGGGGAGTGACCGCGCCCACCCGGCCGCCGCGGGCCCGACCGGGCCTGGAGGCGGAGCCGAGGGCCTCGTCCTTGAGCCGCTGGTACGCGCGCAGGATGCGGTCGACCTCGGCCCTGGGTGCCTCGGCGCGGGTGTACTCGAGCCCCGAGCGCAGGTTCGAGGCCACGGCCCAGGGGTAAGGCGGCGGCGCCAGCCAGAAGACCGCGCGCAGCACCCCGCGCATCACCGCCGAGTCGGTGACGAGGGCGAAGGCCGCCGTGGTCGCCGCCATCTTGGCGCGCCGCGACGCGAGGATCCCCGCGAGCTGTTGCCGACGTCGCGCGTCGACGTCGACCCCACCCAGGGCGTCGTAGACCACACCCACGCGGTTGCCGAGGTCGCGCTCGTCGATGCTCCGCGCCATCTCGGCCAGGTAGCGCGCGTAGACCGCATCGGTGACGTGGACGCCCGCATGGACGAACAGCATGCCGTCGATGCCGGCCATGAGCAGGCCCTCGTCGACGATGGGCCACCCCGAGGGGGCCGACCAGGGCACGTACACGCTCGCTCCTCCCCCCCGAAACCCGCACGACGCGAATCGAGGCCGCCCGGCACGGTACTACGGACGGACCGAAGCGATCCGCTACGAAATGGAACAGCCTCGTTCGCGGACAGACCGCACCGGCCCGCCCCGGCCCTGGGCCGCCGCCCCCAGGGTGAGCCGGGGAACGCTCAGCGGAAGCCGATGAGGAGGCTCTGCACGTAATAGAAGGGCTGGGTGTGGTCGCTCCCGTCGTAGGCGCAGCCCACGCCCGAGGGGCAGCCGGTGCAGAGCCCGCCGTCGGGCGCGCTGCCGTTGCAGGTGTTGACGTACGGCGTCACCGAGTACTCCACGACGGTGGAGGAGCCGGCGCCGACCTGCGGGGTGACGTCGAAATCCCACGGCGTGACGGACGCGCCGGGGCACCAGCCCGAGCGCGGATACTGGTAGGTGCCGCTGCTCGGGAAATCGGCGCAGTCCGTCCGCCAGACCGTGGCCGTGTTCGGCGTCGTCCCGACCTGCCAGGTGTGGTCCTTCGAGCAGAACTCGGCGCAGTTGTCGAGGTTGGCCTGGCCGTGCCCGGTGATGGTCGAGCGGATCCCGTAGGACGACGCGCCGGCGGGGAGGGTGACCGTCTGCGGGGGGACGCTCGCGGAGATCGGCTGCGACGGGTCGCCGTAGACGGTGCCGACGGGCTCCTTGCCCGTGGTCTTCCAGACCCAGATGGGCGTCACGGCGACGGGCACCTTGGCGGGCGTCCCGCCCGTCATCTCGAACGTCGCCCCGAGCAGCCAGCCGGCGCCGTAGGCGGCGACGTTGCCCTGAGGCACCCAGGTGTCGATGAACGCGCGGACCGTGACGGCGCCCGCGAGGAGCGGCCGGAGCTCGGTGACGTCGATGTCCCAGACCGGCGGCGCGTTGGTGCCGGGCGTGATGCCGAACGGCGTGATGAAGCGGCCGAGCTCCGTGAGCGTCTCGACGGGCGCGGCGTCGGGGGCGCCGGTGTCGCCGGCGGTGGTCACCAGGTCGATCGAGCCCATCCGATCCCAGGGATCGCACCCGCCCGCAGGGCAGGTGAGCGTCAGGTGGAGGAGGATCTTGCTGTACGTGCCGGTGGCCGGGAACGTCACCTGGGCGTCCTGGGTGCGCGAGCAGGGGCCGTCGCCGCCCGACCCGAAGCAGATCAACGTCGCGTCGAAGGCCACGATCGACGCATCGACGCCCGGCCCCTCCGCGTCGGCCGGGCCGCCGTCGCCGCCCCCGGCCTCGCCGCCCCCGGCGCCGCTCACGTTGCCCCCGGTACCCACGCTGGCGGGGTGCTTGGTGGAGCAGGCGACCATCGCCTCGAGGGCCAGGGCACCGATGAAGAAGAGCGCGCGACGGGACATGGGAGCCTCCGACGAGAGGCGCCGATCCTAACCGAAGCCTCCGGTCGCGTCGCCGGCGAGCGTTCCATTCCCACCGCCGGCTCTCCCGGTCCCCCCTCTGCGCGCCCGTGCTAGACCCGGCGCCTCATGCCGAGCCCGAGCGCATCCGCCGCGCCGCTCACCGCCAAGCTGGCGGAGCTGGCCGACCTCGACGAGCTCACCCTCGAGCCCTCGGAGCCTGACGAGGTCGAGCTCGAGCCCCTGCCTTCGTTCGACCTGCCCTCGGATCGCCCCATCGTCACCGCCCGGGCGATCGCGGCCGCCGTCCTCGGCCCCGACGGAGAGGCCCCCCGGGTGACGCACCTGACCGGCGTCTCCGGCGGCGCCGGCGCCCTGGTGGTGCGGGCCCTGGCGCGAAAGAGCCGGCGGCGCGTCGTCGCCGTCACCGCCGACACCGACTCCGCGCGGGCGCTGGCGGCGGACATCTCGTTCCTCCTCGGCGAGCGCGACGCGGACGACGCGGAGGCGGGAGGCTCCGATGCCTTCGGCAAGGTGCTGCTCTTCCTCCCCAACGAGGCCAGCCCCTACGCCGACGTCAACGCCGACCGGCGCGGCGCCGAGATGCGGCTGGCGACGCTCTTCCACCTGGCGGTGGAGCTCCCGTGGACGGTGCTGGTGTGCCCGATCGCGGCGCTGGCGCGCAAGGTGGTGCCCCGCGACGAGATGATCGAGCACGCCGAGCTGGTCGTCGCCGAGCGGGAGATCGACCGCGACAAGCTCACCTTCCGCCTCGCCCAGATGGGCTACGTGCGCAGCCCCCTGGTCGAGGATCCCGGCACCTTCGCCGTGCGCGGCGCGCTCCTCGACGTCTGGTCGCCTTCGGGCGAGGCGCCGGTGCGGATCGAGCTCTACGGCGACCTGATCATGAGCCTCAAGGTCTTCGACCCCGAGAACCAGCGCACCCTGCGCGAGGTGCGCGAGCTGTGGATCTCCCCGGCGCGCGAGGCGGTGCTCACCCCCGCCAACGTCGAGCGGGCGCGCGAGCGGGTGCGGGCGGCGTGCGACGCGGTCGATCTGCCCTCGTCCAAGGCGCGCGCGCTGGTGGAGGACGTGGCCTCGGGGCGCACCTTCTTCGGGTCCGAGGGCTTCCTCCCCGCCTACGTCGAGCTGGCGCCGCTCGGCGAGTACCTGCCCTCCGACGCCCTCTTCACGCTCGAGGATCCCGCCGCGATCACCGCTGCGCTCCGCGAAGAGCTGGGCCGCGCCGCGGCCGACGAGGCGCTCAAGGGCCGCGAGGCGCACTTCCCTCTGCGCGCCTTCTACGAGTCCGAGAGCGAGGTGGCGGCGCTCCTCGGCGGGCGCGCCGTGGTCGCGCTCCACCGCACCGGCATCGAGGGCGAGAGCGCGGATCCCGGCTCGCTGGAGCGCTTCGAGGTCACCCCCGCCGACACGGCCTCGCTGGCCACCCAGGATCAGTCCGACCTGGAGCGGGCCATCAAGGCGGCGCGCGCCTCGCGCGGGAAGACGGGCGCGCTCGAGCCCCTGGTGCGGCGGGTGCGCGCCTGGCAGGAGGCGGGCCTGCTGGTGGTGATCGCGGCGCGCGCCGAGACCCAGGTGGAGCGCCTGGTGACGCTGCTCCGCCACCGCGATCTCAGCGTCAAGGCGCGCCTCGGCAAGTTCGATCCGGCGACGCTCGACGACGAGCGGCCCACCGCCCGCCAGACCGCCCTGGTGGTGGTGGGCTCGCTGGCGCGCGGCGTGGTCGCCCCTGCGGAGGGGCTGGCGCTGGTCACCGAGGAAGAGATCTTCGGCGCCCGCGCCCACCGCCGGGCCGCCCGCGCCGCGAGCTCCACCAGCAAGAGCCGCCCCTTCGTCGAGGACCTGCGCAGCCTCTCGGCGGGCGACTTCGTCGTCCACGTCGAGCACGGCATCGGGCGCTACCTGGGCCTCCAGCACAAGCAGGTGGGCACGCTCACCGTGGATCTCCTCGCGGTCGAGTACGCCGGCGGCGACAAGCTCTACCTGCCCGTCTACCGCCTCAACCAGGTGCAGAAGTACTCGGGCGGCGAGAGCACCCCCAAGCTCGACCGGCTCGGCGGGCAGACGTTCTCCCGCACCAAGGCCAAGGTCGAGAAGAACCTCCGCAAGATGGCGGACGAGCTGCTCCGCCTCTACGCCGAGCGCAAGGGCGCCTTCGGGATCGCCCTGCCGCCGATGGACGACGACTACCGCGCCTTCGCCGCCACCTTCCCCTTCGACGAGACCCCCGACCAGGCCCGCGCCATCGCCGACGTCGACGGGGACCTGGAGGCCCCGCGCCCGATGGACCGCCTGGTCTGCGGCGACGTCGGCTTCGGCAAGACCGAGGTGGCCATCCGCGCCGCCTTCCGCGTCGCCTCGGCGGGCCAGCAGGTGGCGGTGCTCTGCCCCACGACCATCCTGGCGCAGCAGCACTTCAACAGCTTCCAGGCGCGCATGGCCGGCTACGCCATCGAGGTGCGGGCGATGTCCCGCTTCCAGCCCAAGGCCGAGCAGGACGAGGTGAGCCGCGGGCTCCGCGACGGCAAGGTCGACATCGTGGTGGGCACCCACCGGCTGCTCTCGCGCGACATCCACTTCAAGCGCCTCGGCCTCCTCGTCGTCGACGAGGAGCAGCGCTTCGGGGTCACCCACAAGGAGCGCATCAAGCAGCTCAAGACCAACCTCGACGTGCTCACCCTCTCGGCCACGCCCATCCCGCGCACCCTCCAGATGGCCGTCACCGGCCTGCGCGACATGTCCATCATCACCACGCCGCCGGTGGACCGCCGCGCCATCCGCACCGTGGTCACCCGCCACGACGACAAGGTCATCCGCGAGGCCGTGGAGCGCGAGCTGGGCCGCGGCGGGCAGGTGTTCTACGTGTACAACCGGGTCGAGGGCCTCTACGAGCGGGCCGCCCGCCTCGCCGAGATCGTCCCCTCGGCGCGCCTCGCCGTCGCGCACGGGCAGATGGCCGAGGCCGCGCTGGAGCAGACCATGCTCGACTTCGTGGAGGGGCGGTACGACATCCTCTGCGCCACCGCCATCATCGAGAGCGGCCTCGACATCCCCCGGGCCAACACCATCCTCATCGACCGCGCCGACATGTTCGGGCTGTCGCAGCTCTACCAGCTCCGCGGCCGCGTCGGCCGCGCCAAGGAGCGGGCCTACTGCTACCTGATCGTGCCGCCCGCCAACGCCATGACCGACGACGCCCGCGCCCGCATCGAGGCGCTCGAGCGGCACACCGACCTCGGCGCCGGCTTCCAGATCGCCTCGCTCGACCTGGAGCTGCGGGGATCAGGAGATCTGCTCGGCGCCGAGCAGAGCGGGACCGTCGCCTCGGTCGGCTTCGAGCTCTTCTGCCAGATGCTCGACGAGGCCGTCCACGAGCTGCGCGGCGAGCCGGTCATCCACGACGTCGATCCCGAGCTGTCGTTCGACGCGGATGCGCTCCTGCCCGAGGACTACATCGCCGACATCGGCGTGCGCCTCTCGCTCTACAAGCGCCTCGCCAGCGCGAGCGAGGCCGAGGAGGTGGCCGATCTCTCCGGCGAGATGGAGGACCGCTTCGGCCCGCCCCCGCCCGAGGCGCGCCGCTTCATCCACCTGATGCGCCTCAAGACCGAGCTGCGGCGGCTCAAGGCGCTCGGGTGCGAGGCGACGGCCAAGGGGGTGACCTTGCACCTGCGCGACGACACGCCGCTCGATCCCGCCAAGCTGATGAAGCTGATGGCGGCCAAGCACTCGCCGTACAAGCTGTCGCCGGACATGCGGCTGACGCGCAAGAGCCGGGAGGGGGACGCGTTCACCAGCGGGCTGGAGGCGGCGGACAAGCTGCTCAGTGAGCTCACGGGGTGCATGAAGGATGCGGCGTAGGGCGAGCGTGGCGCGACGCCACCGGGCGCCGGGTGCGGTCGTCGGCGAGATCCCGACCGGGACCAGGTCGATCGGGGCTACAACGGTCCTCCGCACGCAAACGAGCTCGACCCGTGGTGAGCGCGACCGCTGTGCGCGCCGTGCGCGCCCGTCGCATCATCGCCGCAGGAGACGGCAGCAGGGACGGGGGCGAACCGGAGAAGAGCGGCACCGCCTGTGAAGCTCGGGGCGCACCGCGCGATGGCGCACCGCTCGCAAGGTCAGCGACCATGCGCGTGCACCCCCTCGCGGTCTCGTGGACCATCCTCACCGCCTCGTGCCTCCAGAGCCCGACGACGGCGAGTCCAGAGGCGGACGCCACGATGGCCCCATCGCTCGAGCAGAGCAGCGCCGCGGAGCGGATCGGGGAAGCTGCGCAAGCTGCCTACGAGCACACGTTCCATTTTGTCGTCGTCGTCGACGATGACGGCAACGACGCGGGCGGCGGTTGGCAATCCGCCACCGCGACGCTGAGCTTCGTCACCTGGAGGGGGATCCTCCCCTACTATTTCACGTGTCCCCTCGAGGTCGGGATGCCGATGCGGTCCAGGGTGCACGGACGCATTTCGCCTGCGTATGCGGCCCGCATCACGGCCGAGGTCGCCACGGATGTCACGGATTCCCTGGAACCCGAGCAGGACTGGCAAGGCCGGGGCGTGGTGTTCTGCGCGGAGCTTCGCGAGAGAATGAAGAAGCAGTTGCACGAGGCCCCGTACCAGGTCCCTGCTACGGTGAAGAGACCGTGACGCGCTCCGAGCTGCTCGAGGTGGTCTACCGATTCTATCCACGGGATTTGTGGGTCGACAGCCCCGGCTACGACGAAACGCCGGAGCGCCATCGGCGAGTGACGGCCGCGCGACGGGGCGCGAGCGAGTACCCGACGTGGCAGGCGATGCTCGGCCGACTGCGGCTACGATACTGGATTCACGATCTCTCCCTGCACATCCTGGGAGGGAGCGTCGACTGCGCGTATGCGGTCCAGCTCGGGGTCCGCGCAGCGGAAGCGGAGGAGGCCGCGTGCCCCGACCGGCCTGGCTTTCGCTTGAGCTCTGGCTGCTGCGTGAGCTTGCTCGGTCCGTATTACGTGGTCCTTCCTGCCGGCTCCCCCGACGAGGCGCCCCGGGATCTGGCCCGCGAGATCGAAGCCACCTACCGCGGATACCAGCCGATCCCCCCTGAGATCGGGACCGTGGTGGTGCCCGACGTGGCGTTGGACGACCGAGCCCTCGGCAGAGCTACGGTTTACGACTGCCTCTTGTCGACGTGGCCTTGGCTCCCGCTGCGCCCTCAGCGCGGATGACCGCGTGCTCGGCGCCGCCCGGCTCACGTCCGACGCCGAAGCTCGCCCTGCCCTTGCCTCGTCCGCCGCTTTGTTTCCGGCGGCGTTGGCAGCCGAGATCACTCTCTCCTCGGCAAGGTGTAGGCCGCAAGCTCGCGGGCGTCGTGAGCTGCGAGCTCGACGGGGTCGTAGCCGTCCACCTCCCGTTTTGTCATCGTCGCCGGCATCTTCGTCCACTGGCCGCCGCAGCCCCGGCGCATCGATCAGGGGGGCACCGTGGGGAAGGTAGTCAAGCAGGGGCACGCCCCGCGCGCCTCGGTGCAGCGACACGTCGCGACCGCCCAGGTACTCGCCGAAGGCGCGGTTCAGCGACCTTGAACGGGGTGAGGTTAGCCTGCGTCGACACGGCGGCGCATCCTACCGTCACTCCCGTGGCCTCGTCTCCTCGCCGTCACGCGCCAGGGTCGGGCGTCTGCCCGAGCTGCGCCGCGCGCTGCCTGGCGGACTGCCACTGGGCGCTGCGATAGTCGCTCGGACGGGTCCCCGTGACCCGCTTGAACGCATTGCTGAAGGCGCTCTCGGAGGCGTAGCCGAGGGAGGACGCGATCTCGGAGACCGACGTGTCCGCCTGGCGAAGTATCCTCTCCGCCAGTCGCATCCGCCACTGCGCGAGATAGGTGAGCGGCGCCACGCCAGCGACCGACTTGAAGTGCACCGCGAACCGCGTCCGCGACATGCCAGCCGCCCTGGCGAGGTCCGTCAGAGTCCACGCCTCTTGCGGGCTCTCGTGCATCAGCCGCAGCGCAGGCGCGATCCGCTCGTCGCCCACCGCTCGCATCCAGCCGGCGGCGAGCGCCGCCCGGCTCGCGAGGTGAGCGCGCAGGATCTGGGTGAACAGCAGCTGGGCGAGCTGCGCGGAGGCGATGCCGCTACCCGGGAGCGTCGAGCGTTGCTCCTGGAGGATCTGTTCGACGATCCAGCGGAGCGCCGGGGCTGCACTGGAGGCGCCGCCGACGCGCACGACCGCAGGGAGCACGCCCGTGAGGAGCGTCGCGCTCGACGGATGAAGGAAGACCGCCCCTGCCAGCATGACACACCCGGACCCGTCGCCGATCCTCGCCGGCCTGCCGCTCTGCTCGGCGAAAAGGCGAAGCGCGTCCATCGAGGGCACGGCCAGGTCGCTCGCAATGACGTAGCCGGTCCGCCCGGAGACGAGCGCGACGTCCCCCGGCTCGCAGCGCGCGGCCTCCTCGCCATCCAGCCGGAACCAGCAGGTTCCCTTCGCGACCGCGGCGAAGATGATCTGTTCCGGTGGCGGAAAGCGGAGCGACCAGGCCCCGCCGGCCTCGAAGCCGCCGGACATCACCGATTGCGCTTCCGTGAGCCGCAGGATGTCCGACAGGGGATCGCTCGACACCCGCGAAGGATGGCCCAGCGGCCCCTGCGCATCAAGCGGTGATCGGCCTCAACTCCCCATCTTGCCGGCGACCGGAGACGCGGTGACGTGGGCTCGCCTCACAGGTTCGCGATGAGGTCGTCACCGATCACGGGCTGATCGGTCTTCCCGAAATAGATGCTCCAGACCGCCTTCATGAAGTCCTGGCCCTCGATGGTCGCCGTGCTCCCGTCGGCCACCGCGATCGTCGTCGTCCTGCGCGACGCGTGGTAGGTGATGGTGACGGCCGAGCCGTCCCTCACCTGGTCCTTGCTGAACGCGCCGACGAACGCGCTGATCTTGGCGGCGTCGCCGTAGGCGTTCAGCGCGAAGGACTCACGCATCCCCTTCTGGAACCGCGAGCTGTCGACGTCCCGGAGCATCTTCCAGGTCAGCTTCTTGTCCATGTCCCAGTCGATGACGGCCTGCTTCGACCTCGGAGGATGGCCCTTGGTGTCGTGTCGGATCGCGTAGACCTTCAAGGTGAAAGGCCCCAACGCATAGGTGCGCATCGAGGTTCCCGTGAGCAGCCAGTCATCGGCGAAGGCCGCGCGGGTGAATGGCAGCGTCGAGATGCCGGCGGCGAGGAGCGAGAGAACGATGATGCGGCGGTTTGTTTTCATGGTTCCTTGCGTGGCTGACCGTTGCGATTCGAGAAGCCGGAGGTCACGGCGGTCACGGCGAGGAGGCGACCTCGACGATGAGCTTGCCGGTGGTGCGGCCCGACATCGACCGCTCCCAGGCGGCGCGCGTCTGCTCCAGAGGGAAACTCTGGTCCACGACCACGCGCAACCTGCCGGCGTCGACCAGCGCATCGAGGACGCGAAGGTCCGCGGCGTTCCCCTTCATGAAGACCGGTCGCACCTTCGTGCCGCCCACCCAGTTCCCCAGGCTGCGAAGGAAGATCGCGGGCCCCGGCGTCAGGGCGACGAAGCAGCCTCGATGGCCGAGGCGGGGGAGCCAGCTCGACGCGGGCTGACCCACGCAGTCGAGAACGATGTCGCACGGGGCGAGGTCCCGGTAGGCGTCGGCGACGCCATAATCGATGACCTCGTGGGCACCGAGGCTCTCCACGAGCGCGCGATTCTTGCCGCTACACACGGCGATCACCGTCGCTCCTGCGGCACGGGCGATCTGGACCGCGAGATGGCCCACCCCGCCGGAGGCGCCGAGCACCAGGACGCGCTGCGTCGCGCCCTGGAGCGGCATGCCACCGGCGTCGCGCAGGCCCTGGAGGGCGGTCATCCCGGCCAGCGGCAACCCGGCCGCGGTCACGTAGTCCATGCCGGCGGGCATCCGCGCCGTGTCGGCGGCGGTCGTGACGACGTACTCGGCCGCGCCGCCGCCCTGAGCGAGGTACGCGTGGACGCGGGCTTCCGACGCAAAGCCGGTGACCCCGGGCCCGCAGCGCACCACCTCGCCGGCGACGTCGTAGCCCGGCACCTGGGGAAACCGTGCGCGCAGGAGGGGCCGGAAGCTCCCGGTCGCGATCTTGAAGTCGAGCGGGTTCACGCTGGTCGCGTGGACGCGCACGAGAATCCGACCCGGCCCGGGCTCGGGGATGGGAAGCTCCGCCGACGTGACGACCTCCGGCCCCCCGTAGGAACGGTAGACGACGGCTCTCATGAAATCGGAAGGCATCGAGGCGAGCTCCTCTGGGGAATCGGATCGTGACGTCGCCCAGGTCCAGCAGTGCCTGCCGGAGACCGGGCTTCACGCTGTCGAAGAGCGACGGTTGGAACGTAAGCAGAAGCCGTCGACGGAGGAATGCTCCGGAGTTCCAGAGGATGTCGCGATCGTTCCAGGGCAGGGTGTGGCCGCAGGAAAGGACACCGTGAGCGTGCTCACGAGAATCGGGGGGGCTCCGCGCACGAAGCTCGCGGGACGCACTGCGTCGCCTTCCACGAGCATCATCAGGCCGGCCGCCTCCGTTGCGAGAGGCCACCCAGGCCCGCATCTTCGATGAGCGCATCGAGCAGGAGATCCTCCCGCGCCTCGATGCCCTCGGACTGCCCGCCTACGAGGCCTGGGCACTCCGCGGCGAGGCCCCGTCGCCGGCGTAGGCCCGATCCGCGTGTACCCTGCCGCATGGACTTGCGCCACCTCGTCGTTCCCGCCCTGGTCTGCGCCCTGATCGGCTGCTCGCGCCCGAAGCCTGAGGCGGTCCGCCAGACGGAGCCCATGACGTCCGCGAGCTCGCCCCTGCCGAGGCGAGCGCCTGTGGCCTCGGCGTCGAGCCCCGTGCCCGAGTCGGACGTCGACATCTCTGCCGTGTCCCTGCCCGCGCTGGACACCAGGGCAAGGGGTGCGCTCGCGGCCTTCGTCACGGCGCAGAGGTTGCTCGCCTCGGAGCGCTACCCAGGCGACAGCCTCGCGATCACGCCCCTCGCGAGAGACACGCTGCCAGTGCTCAAGCGAACCGCGCTCGAGGCGGCCCGGCAGGTGATCGGAGCAGCCCTCGGGAGCGGAGCGAGGTCGGGCAAGCTGCTCTCGATGCAGGTGCTCGAGGCGCTCCGGAACGCGGGCGCCGTCGTCGTCGTTCGCGGCTCGAGCACGGACAAGCAGGAAGTGGGCGCGATCAGGAAGATCGAGATCAAGAGGCCGGCCGGGCACCCCACGAAGCTCGGCGTCGTGATCGAGCTCTCGCTCCCCTGCGACGAGGACAGCTCGCTCTACGTGCTGGAGGAGCAGCCGGACGGCGCGCCCACCGTGCTCCTGGTCGACGAGGCGAACGGCTACACGGACATCTCCGGCGGCCACATCGCGCTCGCCTACCAGCTCTCGGTCCCCGACGATCACGGCGGCTGGTTCGCGGTGATCTCCACCGCTGCGCCCTGGTGCAGCTCTGCCTGGCGCGGCATCCGGACCCGCGTCCTCGAGCCCGGGCCCTCGGCAGAGGCGCCCCGGATCCTCTGGTCCGAGCACAGCAGCGCGTTCCTCGAGCACGACGAGGTCGGCGCGATCACCGCGGGGCGGGACGACTTCGAGGTGCGCTACGTCGACCACGCCCCGCCCTTCAGTGAAGGTGACATCCGCGACCACGTTCACCACTACGTACGGGGCCCCACCGGGTTCGAGCGCGTGCAGCCCATCGTCGCGAAGGCGATCGATCTGCCGGGGGAGTGGATCGCGATGCCCTGGGGAGAGGCGCGGCGCTTCGTGCCGGGCGGGGCCGCGGAGGCGCTGCGGTCGTGGCACCAGCAGCTCGAGCGCGCGAGCAAGACCTGCAGCGGCAGGATCGCCGTGGAGCGCGAGGACGAGACCACCGGGCGCACGCGCCTCTCGCTCACCAGCGAGCGCTGCACCGCGCTCCCGCCGCGGCTGGTCTTCGAGGTGGAGAAGGACGGGGACGGGTGGGTGATGGCGGCCGTCGCGAAGGCGCAGTAGCGCTGTCGAGGAGATTGAGGACAGCGATAGGAGGCCGAGGCGTGGTCGTTCATCTGGCCCGCCGCCGTGCAGGAGCCCTCACCCGTCAGTCGAAGTCTGTCGGTAGATCCGGGTGATCGTGATGCTCGAACATGCGGGCGATCTGCGCCTCGGTCACCCTCCCCACGGAGAGCGGCGGCAGCTCGTGCCGGCCGAAGAAGCCGACCGCCGTGGTCTCGAGGCTCGTCGTCTCCTCGCCGCCGAGCAGGTCGCAGAGCACGAAGAGCTTGTAGACGTGCCACAACGAATCCGGGTGCGCGTGCTTCGCCTTGTCGTAGATGGCAGCGATCTTGTCCGCACGGACGAGGTAGCCTGTCTCTTCGCGTACCTCGCGAACGGCATTCTCGCTCGGGCTCGCGCCCACGTCGGCCCAGCCCCCCGGCAACGACCAGAGGCCATCGGTCTGCTCGCGAACCAGAAGCACCTTGCCGTCGCGGAAAACGACAGCGCGCACGTCCACCTTGGGGGTCAGGTAGCCGCGCTCCGCTTCGAGCAACGGTGCCACACGCTCGGGGAGCTCGCCGATCGCTGCGGCGAGCATCTCCGCTGCGAGCGCGCGCACCGCTCGGTAGCGCTCGAGGTCGTAAGCGTCGCGCGCGTACGTGAGCCCCGCCTGCGCGATGGTGTGAAGCTTACGCGCCCACGTGCGCACGCGGCTCGTCGTGCTGTCGTCGTCCATGCCGCCGACGCTATTTAGTCAGTTCGTCGCACGCAACAGGCATCGGCGTCCCGTGCGCCTTCGCCTTCGACCACGCCGGCGACGAGCGGACTGCCCCCGTTGTCGCACCCGGCCGCCGGTGATAGCGGGCTCCCCATGCCGAGCTTCATCAGCATCCTGCGCGTCGGGACCTGGACCGACGCCATCGCCGATCAGGAGGACGTGGACTTTGCCCTCGCCCAGGCCGCGGGGATCCAGGAAGCCGACCTGCACACCGAGCGGACGCTCGGAGAGGCTCTGCAGAAGCTCACCCTCGACGTGCCCGGCCTGCGGATCGCCGTCCGATTCGAGACCGAGGAGGGCGACGACTACGTCTTGGGTTACGCGAACGGGGCGTGGTGCGAGGGGCGGCCCGAGGATGCCCCCCCGATGGACGCTCGCCGGGGCACGAAACGCATCGCGCCGGACTACGCCGCCTACCTCGCCGCCGCCGCGGAGGCGGAGCGCGCGATCGAGGTCGACGATGGGGCCGCCATGCGCAGCCTGCTCGACGATCCGCGGCTCGCCGAGCCTTCGCCCGCCGCGACACGCAACCTGGAGCACCGCCGCATGGAGCTCCACGCCACCCGGCACCGGCTCTGGTCCGCCCTCCTGGCGAAGCCGCGCGACCTCCCCTTCGACCGCGTGCTCCGAGCCTTTGCGGAGGAGGTGGACTCGGTAGATCACATCATCGCCTACAAGCTCTACCGGCAGACGCACCTGATGGCGCCGCTCGCCGCGCACGTGCCGGGGCCCGACGCCCGCGTCGAACGGTGGGTCGCCCAGGCGATCCGCGAATGGCCCGACTTCCCCGCGGCGGTCCCGGTGGCTCCGGCACCCGTCCCGCGGAGACGCGCGTCGGGGCTCGACAGGCTCGACGGCGCGCTGGCGCAGCTCGAGAGAGCCGGAGCGACGGGGCTGGATCCGGGTCTCTTCCGTGGCTTCCGGTGGCCGAGTGACACGGCGGAGCTCGCCGAGGCACGCGCTCATGCCGGCCCGCGGCTCGCCGCCTTGCTCGCGCCCAGCAAGCCCCACGGCGTGCGCACCGCCGCGATCGAGCTGCTCTGGGCGCTCGACGTGTCGCCCCAGGAGCTCCTGCCCCACCTCGAAGGCATGGTCGGTTCGACGGTCGACGCGATCCGCGCCGCGGTCGCGCCTCCCTCGGCGGAGTCGCCCGCTGTCCTCGTCGCGCCGCAGCGAGACCTGGCCGAGCCCGTCCTCGGCGTCGTCTGCGACGTGTCGAAGATGCGCGACCGCTCCCAGGCGGCCATGGTCCTCGCCGAGTGTCGGGCCCTGCCGGCGGCTCGCCGGAGCGCCATTGACTGGCTGGGCGACCTGGCCAAGGCGTTCCCCGAGGCGACGATCGCGTACGCCGACGCAAAGGGGGTCCGCGTGGCGCGGGGCGGTGCCATCGACTGGGGCGGCGAGCGCCCGCCGGTCGCCGAGGTGATCGCCGGCGATCTCCGGGCGCAGCCGCCGAGCGAGACCGTCGCGGATCTGCCACCCCGCTACGTCGCGTTCGCTTCGCACCGGGCGGCGCTGGAGCGCGGCATCGAGCAGGGAGACCCCGCGGAGAAGCTGTGGACCATGCTCGCCGATCCCGTGCTCACACCCAAATGGGGGCCGTTGCGGACCCTCGGCGCGGCGGCGCGGACCGAGCTGTACGAGCGACTCGCCCGCGCCCCGAGGCCGGTCCCGATCGGGCTCGCTCTCTCTGCCGTCCTGCGGGAGCCCACGATCGGGTTTCGGCTCGTCTATGCCCTCCGCTCTCGGCTGGATCTGGTGCCCGCGTTCGGCGGCGCCCTCTACCAGGCCACCTCCCCCGAGGTGCGCGAGGTGCTCCGCGAGATCCTCGGCGGCGCGGCCGAGCGCTACGAGAAGCGCGCCCTCCCCGAAGTGTCCCTGGCCGCGCCCGTCGAGGCTTCGATCCGGGACGCCGTAGGCGACGCGCTCGCGCGGGAGGCGGCGAGCACCCTCGGCGCCGCGGGCCCGAAGAAGCGCTCTCCACAGGAGAAGGCCGCCTTCACGGAGGCCGAGGCGCAAGCCTCCGAAGCGGCGCGGCGGGGCGATCTCCCCTCCCTCCTCGCGGCCCTCGAGCTCCCCGCGCTGGCCGGTGAGCGCGGCAACGCGACGCGCGCGGCTCTCTGGAGAGGCGGAGTGCTCCGCGTCCCCCGCCCGTCGCTGTCGTTCGCCCGCGTGCTCCGCGCGCTCGGCGAGGAGGTCGACGAGGTCGCGGCCGGGATTGCCTACAAGCTCTACGTCCAGAAGCACCTCCAGGCCGCGCTGCTGGAGGCGGCGAAGGAGGCCTTCGAGCGCGAGCCGGGCCGTCTGCTCGCGCGCCTCTGTTACGCCGCCCGCGAGTGGCCCGACTTCACCGTCCCCGAGGCGCTGCCTCCGGAGCTCGCGCGGCGTCTTCGCCCGCGGTGACGGGAACGCGCTCCACGGATCGGCGGGAGCCCGCCGCCAACGCGGAGAGGCCCGAATTCTGGCGCATCGCGATCCGCCAACGCGGAGAGGCCCGAATTTTGGCGCATCGCGGTCCGCCAACGCGGAGAGGCCCGAATTTTGGCGCATCGCGGTCCCCAAACGCGGAGAGGCCCGAATTTTGGCGCATCGCGGTCCCCAAACGCGGAACCGCACAAACTTCGGCGCATCGCGGTCCCCAGATGCGGAGAGGCCCGAATTTGGGCGCATCGCGGTCCCCAGACGCGGAACCGCCCAAACTTCGGCGCATCGCGGTCCCCAGACGCGGAACCGCCCAAACTTCGGCGCATCGCGGTCCCCAGACGCGGAACCGCCCAAACTTCGGCGCATCGCGGTCCCCGAACGCGGAACCGCCCAAACTTCGGCGCATCGCGGTCCCCAAACGCGGAACCGCATCCGCATTTGCGGACCACGAGCCGCCGATACGGAACCGCCTCCGCATTCACGGACCGCGATCCGCCAACGCGGAGCCCAATCCGCATTCACGGACCGCGATCCGCAATTCTCGCAAGCCGACGCTGGACCGAGAAGGCTCGCGGTGCGCGCTCGGGGTCATCTCGCAGAGGCGCGGGCTCGCGGCAAAAAAAAGGACCCTCGTCCGATGACGAGGGCCCTTGCTCCCGAGAGCGGGCTCAACCTGGTTCGCAGCGGCTGTCCGTGCGCGGCCACGCGCTCCGCGGAGGCGCGTTCGGTCAGACGGCGGTCATCTCGAAGATCAGCCACGGCGTATAGCCGGTGCCACGCATGAACCGGCGCGTGCGGACGGCGACGGCCTGTCCGACCGTGAACACCAGGGGGAGGTTCACGTGGTTCACCTCCGTGTCGGTGCCTCGGCTCCAGGTCTTCTGGCCGTCAGTGCTGTATTCCACGCAGGACAAGACGCGCCCGGGTGCGCTGATGAACCATGCGGTCAGGAGCAACGAGCCCGCCGGCCCGTTCTTGACCGTGTCCGCCACGACCAGGTCGTGATGCCCCGGCGTCTTCGCGGTGGTGAGGCCGGCATTGACCGCGTAGGCGCTCGCGGCGGCGGCGGTCATGTTGAGCATCTGGCTGTTGAGCCACGCGCCGTGGCCCATGATGGATCCCTTCAGCGTGCGCGTCAGCGTGAGGAGGGTCGCGTTTGCCGACACGCCCCCGTCTTTGGCGTTCGGCATCTGGAGCTTGACCGCCGCGTTCTCCGTCGTCATGGCCGGGAGGAAGGGTGAGATCCCGATGGTCGTCGGGAAATCCGTACCTCCTTTGATGCAGGAGTCCGCGAGGGCCGTCATCCCGGCCGAGTCCGTGTCCTTGGGCGGGTTCACCTTGACGCGCACGACGGGGGGCAGCGGCGCCGGTGCTTCCTTCGTTCTCTTTACCATCGCAGTGTGCCTCTCTTTCTCGGCGGCGTGATGCTCGCCCGTTCTCGTCGGCTTCGACGCCGACGCCGGCGAGTTCATTCACCACCTCTTCGCGAAATCCCGCTCGCGACCGTGGGCCCCGAACCCTCCGACCGCGACCGCGCCTGGCGCCCCGGCTCCGTCGTGACCCCGAGCCTTTCGCCGTCCTCTTGCGGTGGCCGGTCTCCGCCGAGCGGAATGCGTCGGCGGCGCCGAGCGTCGCACCGAGATGCGGCTCCGTCGCGCCCTCGGGGGCGTCCTTCTCTTCTCCACGATCGGCTGCCATCCGCCGATGGCTCCCCTCGAACCGTCTCCTCCTCCGTCGCCCGTCGTCGTGACCCCCCGACCCCCCGAGCCGGAGCCGGAGCTCGCCGACCGCTGCGAGGCGCTTCAGGCGGAGAGCCCCGACCCCCCGCGCCGCCGCTTCTGCGTGGTCACCGCGAGCGGCCACCTCTGGGCCATCGAGATCGACGGGGACGACGCCGCGCTCGTCGTGCACGAGGACCCCGCTGGACATCGCGCCGGCGCGACGTTTCGCGGCCAGCGCGACCAGGGCTCGCCGAGCTACCGCGGTGAGGAGGCCGCGCAGGTCTTCGACTTCGATGGTGACGGCGATCCGGAGCTCTTCTTCACGCTGATCAGCGCCGGCTACGAAGACCGCGTCGTGCGGCGCGTCTTCGTCACCGTGCGAGGCGACCAGGTCGTTCCGTATCGCGCCGCCCCGCCCGGCGTGGACGAGCTCCGCGACGTCGATTCGGACGGCCGTCCCGACGCGCTCGTACACGTCGACGTCGGCGGCACCAAGGGGTGCGAGCAGTGCACCGGCGCCGTCCTCCACGAGACGTTCGTCGCCCACGCGCAGCGCGATGGCACGTTCTCCTTCACCGACGACACCGCGCGCGCCCACGTCCGCGAGCGCTGCCCGACCCGCCCGCGGGGCCCGGTCGTCGGCAGGGACGAGTCGGTGTCGCTGGCGAACGTCCTCTGCTCGCGGATCTGGGGCGTGCCGACCGCCACCCTCGTCACTCGGCTCCGCGTCCAGTGCGCCTCTCACGCCGCCGAGTCTGCGCGCTGCCAGGGCCCCTGCCGCCACCTGGAGCTCCTCGAGGCGGCGGCTCTCCTGGACCCGCTCACTCGGCTCTGAGCGCTCCGGCCAGGACTGGCTCGGTCGCGAAGCGACGAAGCGCCCGCTTCACCGCCCCTCGACCCGATCGAGCGTAGCCGTCTCCAGGAACGCCCGCAGCTCGGCCATTCCCTCCGGGAGATCGTCGGGCCAGGCGCGCACCACGCCCTCGGCGCCGAGGGTGACCAGGATCTTGCCTCCGGCGGCGAACGCCGTCGCCACCACCGCGCCGCTGCGCCCGGGGAGCTCGCGGCTCTTGCCGCTCTCGAGGTCGAAGAGGCGGGCCGATCGGTCCACCGAGCCGGTGAGCATGCGGCGCCCGTCGCTGGAGATGGAGAGGCTGGTGATCGACCCCTGGTGCGCGGCGAGCGGGGGGAGCTCGGCGCCGCTCGCGACCGACCAGCGCCGCAGCAGCATCTCCCGCTCCCCCACCGCCAGGACGACCTCGTCACGGGCGGAGAACGCCAGCTGGAGGAAGCCCCCGCTCGCGACGAGCGGGCGGTACGAGCCGTCCGTGAGCCGCCACAGCCTCGCCGTGTGATCGCCCGAGCCGCTCGCCAGGAGGCCGGCGCCCTTCGCGAACGCGAGCGCCGCGACCCGAGCGCCATGGCGGCCGAGGTCCCGCCGCGTGCCGGCGGTGAGGTCGGCGACGCGCACCAGGCCGTCGTCGCCGCCCATCGCGAGGAGCTGGCCGTCGCCCGAGACGGCCAGCGACGCGACCGGCGCGGGCAGGCGCTCGATCTCCGTGGTCAGGCCGTCGAGGGTGACCTTCTCCACCGCGCCGTCCGCCAGCGCGACGAACACCCCGTCCGACTCGGCTCGCCAGGCGAGGGCGCGGACCGCCGCCGGCATCGCCACCAGCAAGGGCCGGGCGCCGCCGAACGCGCCGATCGCGATGAAGGGGTGACCGCTCTTCTCGCCGGGCGGACAGAGGGCGTAGCCCGCGCACGGGATCGCGGCGGCCGCGAAGCGGCGCTGATCGGGGGAGGTGAGCAGGACGGCGCTCGAAGCCGGCCCGAGCGCGTGGTCGGCGATCGCTTCGCCGGAGAGCGAGACGATGCGGAGGTGCCCCTCCGCGTCCAGGGAGGCGACGCGGCCCTCGCCGGAGACCGCGAGCGCGAGCGCCCGGGTCCGGGTGTCCGAGAGCACGACCCCGGCGGTGGCCGGCTTGAACAGGCGCACCTCCCCCGTCGCCGAGCCGGCCAGGAAGGCGCGCTGGTCGGGGAGGAAGGCGATCCGCCCGACGGCGCCGGAGAGCCCGGGATAGACCCGGCCCTCGTTGGTGGTGAGATCCCAGGTCCGCACCGTCCGGTCGTCGCTGCCCAGGGCGAGGATCCGGCCGTCCCCCGAGAACACGGCGAAGCGCGGCTCCGAGCTCGGCCCCGGGTACCGGCGCACCAGCGCGCCCGAGCGCGCGTCGACGATCTCGACGCGCTCCTCGGTACCGAACGCGGCGAGATCCCCGCGCGGCGAGAGCACCGCCCAGTACCAGACGCCGGGCGTCACCACGGTGTGCCGCACCCCGGTCTCCAGGTTCCAGGCGGTGTGCTCGCAGGGGCCGTGCGGGCTCGGGACGGTGCGCACCGCGGTGCGCCCGTCCTCGCTCAGGTACCAGTGGCCGCGCCCGGAGGCGGTCCCCAGGGCGCGCCGCCGCCCGGTCTCGGTGTCCACCACGAAGACCGCGCCCTCCTTCGTCTCGATCACGACCCGCCGCCCGTCCGCCGAGATCTGGGAGGCGGCGAGGACCTCGGTCGGGTCGCTGAGGAGGCGCACCTCGGAGGCGCCGGGCGGCAGCACCCACGGCGTCCACGGCGCCGCTTGCCCCTTGCCGACGACGGCGCCGTCGGCGCGGACGGCCAGCTCGTGCGCCGGGCCCGGGAGGGCGACGGTGGCCAGGAGCGCGCCCGTCTCGAGCTGCCAGATCCGCGCGGTACCGTCCTTGGAGCAGGAGACGATCCGATCGCCCGCCGGGAACGCCACGGCGCGCCAGGCCTCGTCGGTGTGGCCCTCGAGCACGCGAGAGCTGCCCGTGGCGACATCCCAGACGCGCAGCGTGCGGTCGTCGCTGGCGGTGACGAAGCGCCGCCCGCCGTCGAGGACCAGGATGTCGTTGATGAAGGCGCCGTGGCCGCGGTAGACGCGGCTGAGCCCGCGCGCGAGGGCGTCCGCCGCGATCCGGCGCACGGCTTCCGCGTCGGTGGCCGAAGGGGAGAGGGTCTTCAGCCAGGCGATGGCCTCGTCGGGATCGCGCGCCGACGCGCTCTCCGCCTGGAGCAGGGTGAGCTCGTCGGCGCGCGCCGTCGCCTGCCGCCCGGCCGCCTCCGCGACCTCGCCGGCCCGCTCCGCCTCGGCTTTGTGGGCGAGGGCACGGCGCCGCGAAGCGTCGGTCTTCACCAGCGCGAAGACGACCACCGCGGCCATCAGCACGCAGGCGGCGGCGGCGCTGGAGATCGCCGCCCGGTGCCGCCGCCAGAAGCGGCGCGCCAGCTCGCCGGTCGAGTAGTGGTGAGCGCCGACCATCTGGCCCGTCTCGAAGCGGACCAGGTCGTCGGCGAGCGCCTTCGCCGTCGGGTAGCGGGCCGCCGGATCGCGCGCCATCGCCTTGTGCACGATGGCCGAGAGCTCGAGCGCGAGGGTCGGGGCGTGATCCTCCACCGGGCGGGGCGGCACGGCGCCGATGGTCGCGAGCAGCCCGCTCGCGGACACGTCCCGGTAAGGCGGCGCGGCGGCGATGAGGTGGTAGAGCATCGCGCCGATCGCGTAGATGTCCGCGCGCTCGTCTACCGCCTTGCCGAGCGCCTGCTCCGGCGGCATGTAGGAAGGCGTCCCGATGACGGCGCCGACCATGGTGGCCCCCTCGTCGGCTGCGCCCGGGCCGGGGGAGACCGCGGCGTCCTCCTCGGTGAGATCCTTGGCGATGCCCCAGTCGATGACGACGGTCTCGCCCAGCTCCCCCACGATCACGTTGGCCGGCTTGAGATCGCGGTGGAGGACGTGCTGGCCGTGGGCGTAGGCGACGGCCTGGGCCACCGTGCGCACGTGGGGGAGGAGCGCGAGGCGCTCCTCGAGCGTGGGCCGCTCGGCGATGAGCTCCGCGAGGTTCCGCCCCGAGACCAGCTTCATCGCGTAGAACGGCTCGCCGTCGGGCCAGCGCCCGGCCTCGTACACGGGCACGATCGCGGGGTGCTGGAGGCGCGCGGTGAGCAGCGCCTCGCGGATGAAGCGCCGCTCCAGCGCCGCGTCGCGGACCAGCAGCTCCTTGATGGCGACCGGTCGATCGAGCCGCCGATCCCGGGCCGAGAGGATACGGCCGATGCCCCCCCGGGCCACCTGCGGGCCAATGGCGTACGCGTCCCGCGACACGATCGGCAGCGCCGCCTCGAGCGCGTCGAACCGCGCCGACGAGGCGGGCCGCGTCGTGTCCGCCGTGGCGTCCGAGAGCTGCCGGAGGGCGCGCGCGCCGGGCCGAGGCGCGACGGTCTCCGTCACCACCAGGGTGCAATCCTGGGCGGCTGGGCTGCTCTTCACGGGTCGACCCGGAGGAGATGGCGTGGGCGCCCTCGTGTCAAGCCTCGGGCATCTGGCCCCGCCCTACGGGCACTCTCCTCCCGGTTGCACGGAGACCGTGACGGTCTCCACTCCGGGCTTGGCCGCCACCGTGAGGAGCGGCGCACACGGCGCCGACGTCACCCACCCGCCCGTCGCCGTGGCCGTGTAGCCGCCGGGATAGGTGAGCGCGGGAGTCTCGAAGCTGGTCACGGTGCCCGTCGCATACGATCCGCCCCCCGGGCGAGGCGTCGACCAGGTGAACGAGAGCGTGCTCGCGGCGGGGTCCACGGTGAGCTGCTGGGGGGTCCCGGCGACGGCCAGCGGATAGGGCTGGATGAGGACCGCCGCGGTGGAGGAGACCAGGTTCGCCCCCCCCGGCGCCTGCCCGAACGAGGGGATGAGCTCGCAGCAGAACGACCAGAAGATCCACGGCACCAGCGCCGCGTCGAGGGCCGTCGAGTAGGTGGTGAGCGTCGGGCCGTCCTCGGTGGCGCCCCACTCGGTGTTGAGCAGCGCGCCGCCCGAGAGCGAGGCCCAGGAGAGGGCGTTGTCGATGACCTCGGGCACCTGGCTTACCAGGATGGGATAGACGTGAAAGCTCATCCCCGCGCTGGCGTCCGCGCCCGGCACAGGCATGCTCGTCGTCGAGTAGCCGAGGTTGAACAGGTTGAACGGCTCGCCGAAGACGAGGTGCTCGTCCCCCGCCGCGCGGATGGCCGCCACCGCCTTGGCGTAGGCCGGGCCGAGCTCGCCCTGGTCCTCCGTCGGACAGCCGCCGGCATCGTTGAGGCAGCCGCTCCAGGTGTTTCCCGGCCAGGGCTCGTTGAAGAGGTCGTAGCCGAGGACGTAGGGCTCGCCGGCGAACTGCTTGCCCAGGGCGCCGAACATGGCGGCATAGTCCTCCTGGAGCCCGTTGCCGTCGGGGCCCTGAGCGTCGTCCCAGAAGCTCTGGAACGCCTGCTGGAGCGCCGGGTTCTGCTGGTAGTAGAGCGGGAACGTCGCGCTGGCGTCGTTCACCGCGGTCCCGGTGAGCGTCATCCACGCAGGGAAGCCGTCGGACCCCACGGAGGGGCCCCAGCCGTCCTGGTGGAAGTCGAGCAGCGAATAGACATCGTGCTTGGCGAGGTCGGCCACCGTGGCGGCGATCTGCGCGACATAGCCGCTGTCGATCACGCCCGGCGTCGGCATCAGCCCGGTCGCGAGGACCCCCAGCCGCACCACGCGAAACCCGTTGTCGGACAGCCAGCTCGCGTCGGCGTCGGTGAACCCCTCCGAGGCCGGGTAGTAAGGGGCGTTCTTGGCGACCACGTTGAGGCCGTGGACGAGGAGCACCCGGCCCTCGGCGTCGGTGAGCCAGCGGCCCTGATGGCCCACGGCGCCGACCGGGAGCGCCGGACCGCTCGGGGGCGGCCCTTCCGCAGCGCAGCCGGAGGCGAGGACGGCGGCGGCGCAGAGCCAGCCGAGCGCGGCGCGGGACGGGCCTGCCGGAAGACGCATCGGAGCCGGCATGCGACGGATGCTAGCGCGCAGGTCCGACGAGCATCAAGCGAGGCGAAGACGAGCTCGTCACATCCGGACGATCGCCGCCCCCCACGCCAGGCCGGCGCCGAGCGCGCACATGAGCACGGTCTGACCGGGCTTGATGCGCCCGTCGCGCACCGCCTCGTCGAGGGCGATGGGGATCGAGGCGGACGAGGTGTTGCCGTACTCGGCGACGTTCTCCACGAACTTCTTCCGCGAGTAGCCGAGCCGCTGGGAGATCTTGTCGACGATGTTCTCGTTGGCCTGGTGCGGGACCACCCAGTCGAGCTCGGCGCTGGTGAGGCCGGCGGCCTTGAGGGCCTGCATCGAGTACGAGGTCAGGTGGCGCACGGTGATGGCGGCGAGCTCCTTGCCCTCCATCTTGATGGTGTTGCGCCGCCGGGTGAGGCGGTCCGCGTCGAGGGGCTCCGCCGAGCCGCCGGCGGGGATCTCGAGGAGCCGGGCCAGGGTGCCGTCGGCGTGGATCTTGGTGGAGAGGATCCCGCGCCCGTCGCCGTCCGCGGGGCCGATGACGACCGCCCCCGCGCCGTCGCCGAAGAGCGAGAGGCCGAGCCGGTCGGTGGGATCGACCTGGCGCGAGAGGATGTCGGCGCCGATGACCAGGATGGTCTTGCAGGTGCCGCCGGCGATGAACTGCTCGGCGATGGTGACCGCGTAGAGGAAGCCGGCGAACGACGCGGCCACGTCGAACGAGGGGATCAGGTCGGCGCCGAGCTTCTGCTGGACGTGGACGGCGGTGGCCGGCATCGGGCTGTCGCCGCTGACGGTGGCGAGGATGATCATGTCGAGATCGGCGACCGTGAGGCCGGCGCCCTCGATGGCGGCCCGGCCGGCGGCCACCGCCATGTCGCTGGTGACCTCCCCGGGGGCGGCGATGTGGCGGCGCTCGATCCCGGTGTGCTGGCGGATCCAGCCGTCCGTGGTGGCGACCCGGCTCTCGATCTCGGCGTTGGTGAGGATCGTGGAGGGCACGTAACGGCCGGTACCCAGGATCCTGGCGCGGGGGGCGGGTGTCTTGGCGGTCATGGGCGGCGGAGCCTACCAGAATCCAGGCCCGCGCCGGCCGCTCCAGGGGTCCCCTTGTACGCGAAGGCTTGAGCTTGATCCTGTCTCGGGTATTGTCGCCGGCGCCATGGCAACGAGCGCTGACCGGGACGAACGCGACGAGGACGAGAAGACCGAGGCGGCCGAGGACAAGGAGTCGGCCGAAAAGAAGGACGAGAAGGCTGCCTCGACAGCGGCCAAAGCCGACGCCAAGCCCACCGAGAAGGCCGACGACGAGGACGAGGACGAGGACGAGGACGACGAGCCCGCCCCCAAGCCCGCGGCGAAGCGCCCCCCGATCAAGGCCCGCGGCCCCGGCGCCGCCCGCGCCCGCAAGGCCGCGGCCCCCCCGCCGAGCGGATCGCTGGGCAAGAGCGTCCTGCTCTTCTTCGTGATCGTCATCGGCCTGGGCGCCGGCTTCGCCATCCTCGGGCGCGAGACGCCCCAGGGCGAGGCCGCCAAGCCCAAGTGGAAGGTCGGCGAGGTCGTCGACGTCGAGATCACCGTCGTGAAGAGCGACCGCCAGGATCTCTCGTGCGCCTCCGCGGAAGAGGTCGGCGGCAAGCACTGCGCGTTCGAGGCGCTCGACAAGCCCCCGGCGTCGCCCAAGCCGTGGAGCAAGGGCGACGTCAACGACGACAAGAAGCTGCTCAAGCCCTACACCACCGTCGACCGCATCCAGTTCGCCGCCGCCGGGCTCTGGACCGACCCGGCCCTCTCGCCCGACAAGCTCCCCGCCACGCGCTTCAGCGTGAAGTGCAAGTACAAGGTCGAGGGCAACCTCAAGGAGCTCGGCGTGCGCTGGAACCCGACCGACCAGTGGTACGCCAACAAGGACTGGTACGCGGGCTCCGTGTCCGACTGCAAGATCACGCAGTAGTCCACGATGGGGGGGGCCGACGCCCCCCCCAAACCCCCCTGATCCTGCTCTGGGACCTCTGATCCTGCCCTGGGACCCCTGATCCTCGTCCCCCGCCCCGGCTCTGCCGCGCCTGATCCACCGCCCTTGATCCGCCCCTGAGCCTGCTCCGCCGCCCCCT
>Ga0302279_10000777_pt1 | contig 46877 bp, 38 predicted proteins | sample III_Bog_N3_3_FD_194541 | JGI IMG/M metagenome (GOLD analysis project Ga0302279, IMG submission 194541) | Peat permafrost microbial communities from Stordalen Mire near Abisko, Sweden - III_Bog_N3_3 | ecosystem: Environmental > Terrestrial > Soil > Wetlands > Peat | place: Sweden: Abisko... | reverse complement strand
CGAAGACCTACACTTATCCACAGACGACCGTCCTCTGGACGGCGTCCAGCCCTGGCTCAAATTTGGATCGGCACGGTGGCTCAATTTTGAATCGGCGCCAACACTCCGGGGCCGAACGCCATCGGCCACAGACCAATTCCCTCCAAGGACCACAACCAAATGAACAAACTTCTCGTGACGCTTGCCCTCCCGCTCGCTGTGCTGACCCTGACCCCGCTCTCAGCGTCGGCGCAAGTATTGCCCGGAAAGCATCCAGCGTATGTGCATGCGCTGAAGGACCTGCGCACCGCACGCTGGCTGCTCGAGCACCAGGCTGGCGACGCCAAGACTTATGGCGACGAGGACGTCGCGATCACCGAGGCCGACGCCACGATCAACGAGATCAAGCATGCGGCCATCGACGACGGCAAGGATATTCACGATCACGAAAATGTTGACGTGCATGAGCATGGCAGCCGCCTGCTGCGTGCCATTGAGACGCTCAAGAAGGCGCGCGCCGACATCGACGGTGAGGAAGACAACCCCGAGACCCACGAACTGCGCCACCACGCCCATGAACACCTGGATCGCGCTATCCAGGCTGCCGAACGCGCCCACGCTGCTTGGCTGAAAGATGTGAAGCAGTGATCTGCTGAATGCAAGCGTGCGATGACGACGGGGCGGTGCGACGCACACCCGCCGTCTCGCCTGCGAGCAGACGTTCACGAGCGACTTCAACTGTGGCCGGGTGCAGCCTGGTCGCAGTCGGACCGTTCGTAACGCCATCGACCCCAAGCCGTTCCTTGAGCATCTGATCGGCTATCGGCAAGCTGTACGGATGCATGTCGCCCGCCGGCGCCGATTCTGGCAACCTGCTGCGACGCTGCCGGGCGCGTCTGTCAGTTGGCCGGTTCGCGCCATTTCGAACGATTGCTTCGTGAGCGCTCAACGGAGTGTGCAATTGGTCGATGGTACCAAGGCGAGGATGACGGACGGTGCATCGCTTGCTCCGGTCTCCGGCGCAATCGGTAGCGATCGTCCGCGCGGCGCGCACGCATGCGCTCGAGCGAGCCCATCGGCGCCCGCCCTCGCGCCACGCCCTTGGTTGCGCTCGACCTCGAGCGGACCTAAGACTCACCCGAGGAACCGGATGCAGACGCTCCTGAATCACAGGTCGTGGCTGGAGAGAGACCCTGACGACCACTCGCAGGCATGATGGGTCGCCACCCGCCCTTGTCTCTGCTCATCCATTGTCAGCTCCCCTGCACGAAGCGCGCCGCAAGCCGCTCAGTACGTCAGCAACGCTCGCCTCCCAGGCGGGAGCGGTCAGCGTGCGAACGATCGACGTGAGCCAATCGGGCCTGTCGGTGACCGCACAGGTCAAGCTTCCCATGGGTTTGACCTGCACCATCGACGTGATGCTGCCGTCCGCCAGCGGGCCGGGAAGACGCGTGCGCTTGCAAGGCCAGGTGACGAACTGCGTACTGGGCAGAGCTGGATATCGCATCGGGCTCCAATTCACCGCGCTTTCCAGCGATGCCGAAGCCGGCATCGCCGACTGCATGAGGGCTTGAAGGGCGGCGCTCACACGGACCCACTGGAACTGGGTGGACTTCTCGGAGGCTGACGTTTCCGACCGGCAACGGCCGGCCGAGGCTGTGATTGCTGCTCGTGGAGTGCGTCGGGTCGGCAAGGTGGCCGGCCACGGACCATGGTAGTCGGGCCTCAAAGGCGTGCATCGTGAAGAGCCAAGATTCGATGGACAGGGGCTCGAGTCCCCATCGAACTGACCGCGTCCATCGTTTTGGCAATACCGAGGGTGTTGTCCGGCAGGCCATCGGTACTCGTCGTCCTTGGCGATGCAGATGAAGTCGCGCTTGTCGTAACGCCCGCCTCCGGGGTTGTACCGCCTGTCTGGCACTTCCGTCGATTGGCGCCGTGCAATCGTCGGTTCGTCGCAGTAAATGCCGGCACAGGATGTGCACTTGTATGATGGCCGCGCACCTGGACCCCAGCCAAAGCGAGGCCGGAAATCGACACGAACCTGTTGAAAGAACTCCGCATCGATGGCGGTCAGCGCGAAGCCGATGGAGGTGGCGTGCCACGCTGGCTCTGGCCCGTGGCGAGCGTTCTCCTGCTCGTGGCGATGGCCGCTGCAGGCGCGTGGTGGCTGATGGCGGCCAAGCCGGTGGTCGTCCAGACCGCGGTCGCGACTTCGCAGACCCAGGGCAGCAACGGATCGGCCGTGCTGCAGGCGACCGGCTACGTCACCGCGCGGCGGCAGGCGACCGTGTCGACGCAGATCACCGGCACCCTGACCGAGGTGCTGATCGAGGAAGGCGACCACGTCCAGAAGGGCCAGGTGCTGGCTCGGCTCGACGACCACGCGCTGCGGGCCGCGCTGAACGCCGCGCAGGCGAGCGTGCAGAGCGCGTTGGCGCAGGTGACGCAGGCGCAGGCACAGCTGGCACAGGCGCGGGCCGACGAGGGGCGCCAGAGCGAGCTGGTCGCCAGCGGCATGGTGACCCGGCAGGCTGCCGAACAGGCGCGCACGACGGTGGCGCTCGATGAGGCCCAGCTCGACACCCGGCGCCGCGAAGCCGATGGCGCCCGCGCACAACTGGCTCAATCGCAGGTCAACTTCGACTACGCGGTCGTTCGCGCACCGTTTTCCGGCGTGATCATCGACAAGGCGGCGCAGGTCGGCGAGATCGTCTCCCCGTTGTCCGCGGGCGGCGGCTTCACGCGCACCGGCGTGGGCACGATCGTGGACATGGATTCGCTCGAAGTGGACGTCGACGTCAACGAGGCCTACATCGGCCAGGTCAAGGCCGACATGCCCGCCGAGGCGGTGCTCGATGCCTATCCCGACTGGAAGATCCCGGCCCACGTGATCGCGATCGTGCCGACCGCCGACCGCGGCAAGGCCACGGTGAAGGTGCGGGTCGCGCTCGAACAGAAAGACGCGCGCCTCGTGCCTGACATCGGGGTGCGCGTCTCGTTCCTGGCGCCGAACCGGACGCCTGCCGCCGCGGTGCAGCTGCGCGGCGTGCTGGTGCCTGCCCAGGCGCTCACCGAGCGCGACGGTCACGCGGCCGTGTTCGTCGTGCGCGATGGCAAGGCGCTGCTGCGTCGCGTGACGCCGGCGGCGGGAGACTTTGGAGCGATGAAGCTGCTGCCCGATTCGGTGGACGCGGGCGACAAAGTGATCCTTTCCCCGCCAGCCACCCTGGCCGACGGCAGCGCCGTGAGCGTCGACGACGCGGCGCATTGATCCTTGTCTGCAAGCGACGCGACGCACGACGATTTCGCGCATTGCAGGTGACCACTACGACTGGAGAACGCCCATGGGCAGCCTGATCGAAATTCGCGACGTCTCGAAGCTCTACCTGCGCGGCAAGCAGAAGGTGGAGGTGCTGCACCACATCGACCTGGACATCGCCGAAGGCGATTTCCTGGCGTTGATGGGCCCGTCGGGATCCGGCAAGACCACCTTGCTGAACCTGATCGGCGGACTCGACCTGCCATCGGCCGGCAGCATCGTGGTGGGCGGCCAGCGCATCGACCAGCTCGGCGCGAACGCGCTGGCGCGCTGGCGTGCGTCGCAGGTGGGCTTCGTGTTCCAGTTCTACAACCTGATGCCCACGCTGTCCGCCCAACGCAACGTGGAGCTGCCGCTGCTGCTGACCAAGCTGTCCGGCGTGGAGCGGCGCAAGCGAGCCGCGATCGCGCTGCAGCTGGTCGGCCTGGCCGATCGCGCGACCCACAAGCCGACCGAGCTGTCGGGCGGCCAGCAGCAACGCGTGTCGATCGCACGCGCCATCGTGTCCGACCCGAAGCTGCTGGTCTGCGACGAGCCGACCGGCGACCTCGATCGCCAGTCGGCCGAGGAAGTGCTCACGCTGCTGCGGGCGCTCAACCGTGACCATGGCAAGACGATCCTGATGGTGACGCACGACCCGAAGGCCGCCGAGTACGCGAACAGCACCGTCGAGCTCGACAAGGGCACGCTGGTCGTGCGCGAGCCTGCCTGAGGTGCCGGCGATGAAATACCTCCACCTCGTATGGGCGGCGCTGTTCCGCCGCAAGACGCGCACCTTCCTGACGCTCGTTTCGATCATCGCCGCCTTCCTGCTGTTCGGGCTGCTCGATGCCGTGCGCGCGTCGTTCGAGCAGGCCGGCCAGAGCGCCAACGGCGCGCAGCGCCTGCAGGTCGGCGCGAAGCTGTCTTTCATCCAGGCCTTGCCTTCCTCGCTCGAGGCCCAGATCGCCCAGGTGCCCGGCGTCAAGGACGTGACCTTCGCCAACTGGTTCGGCGGCGCCTACCAGGATCCGCACAACCAGGTGTTCAGCTTCGCGGTCGCGCCGAACTATCTCGACCTGTATCCTGAGATCTCGGTCAGCGGCGCCGAGAAGAAGGCGTTCCTGGCCACTCGCAGCGGCGCGCTGGTCGGCGAGCGGCTGGCGCAGAAGTTCCACTGGAAGGTCGGCGACCGCATCCCGATGCAGTCGACCATCTTCCCCGATCGCGAAGGCAACAAGAACTGGACGTTCGACATCGTCGGCATCCTGCATTCCACAGACAAGAAGTCCGGCGGCTTCTTCGACCAGATGTTCCTGTTGAACTGGAAGTACTTCGACGACACCACGCCGTACAACCAAGGACAGGTCGGCTGGTACGTCACTCGCGTGACCGACGTCAAACGCACCGATGCCGTGGCCAAGGCCATCGACGCGCTGTCGGCGAACTCCGACCACGAGACGCGCTCGCAGACGGAACAGGCGGCGACTGCCAACTGGCTCAAGCAGCTGGCGGACATCGGCCTGATCGTCAGCTCCATCATGGGCGCCGTGTTCTTCACGCTGCTGCTGCTGGCGGGCAACACGATGATGCAGGCGGTGCGTGAACGCACCAGCGAGCTCGCGGTGATGAAGACGATCGGTTTCAGCGATGTCAGCATGCTTGCCATGGTCTTGGCCGAGTCGGTGTTGCTGCTGCTGCTCGGCGGGGTCGTCGGCCTCGGCCTGGCGACCCTGTTGGTGCCGGCGATCGGCGCCGGCAGCGGCGGGATGTTGAATCTTCCGACCGTCGGGGCGAGCAGCTGGGCGTTGGGCGCAGGCCTGATGGTGCTGTTCGGCGTGATCGTCGGGGCGGTGCCCGCCGCCAGCGCGATGCGCCTGAACATCGTCGACGCGCTGCGTCGTTGAAAGGAACTGCGATGGGCGTGCTCAGAAATCTCGGACTGTTGCTGTTCCTGGTCGTCGTCATGATCGGCTGGGTGGTGTTGCCGTGGCCCGGCGCCGCGCTGCTAGCGTTGCTGGTTGCCGCGTGGCTGGCACTGACGCGGCGCGGGCGTCAGTCGGCCTCCGTCGCCGTCGTGGGCATCAGCACCCTGCGCCAACGCCTCGGATCATCGGCGGTGATCGTCGTGGGCATCGCGGGCGTCGTCGGCGTGCTCGTTGCGTTGCTGTCGATGGCAGAGGGTTACGCCGAGACGCTGCGCAAGACGGGCGGGCTGGACACGGCGATCGTCATGCGCGGGGCGTCGGCGTCGGAAGTGATGTCGGTGATGGATCGCGACAGCGTCACGCAGGTCGCGCAGACGGCCGGCATCGCGCGCGACGCGAAGGGCGAGCCGCTGGCCTCGCCCGAGCTCGTGGTCGCCGCCAACCTGCCGATCAAGGGCGGCACGGCGGATGACCAGGGCAGTGTGCAGTTGCGCGGCGTCGGCGCGCAGGCGTGGGCGGTGCGACCGCAGGTCAGGATCGTCGAAGGACGGCGTTTCGAGAACGGCCTTCGCGAGCTGATTGTCGGCCGCGGTGCCGCCCGGCAGTTCGCGGGCCTGGTGCCGGGACAGGAGGTGCGGCTGGGCAACCAGAGCTGGAAGGTGGCGGGCGTGTTCGCGTCCGGCGACGCGCTCGAGTCGGAGGTCTGGGCCGATGCCGCGGTCGTCGCCGACACCTATCGGCGCGGCAGCAGCCGCGCGTCGGTGACCGTGCGCCTGGCCGATCCGAAGGACTTCGCGGCGTTCAAGACGGCGTTGGAGGCCAATCCCCAGCTCAAGGTCGACGTCGCGACGACGCTGGACTACTTCAGCAAGCAGTCCGAAGGCATGACCAAGGTGATCCGCACCGTGGGCATGGTGGTCGGCTCGATCATGGGCATCGGTGCGTTGTTCGGCGCGCTGAACACGATGTTCGCGGCCGTCGCGGCGCGCGCGCGCGAGATCGCCACGCTGCGCGCCATCGGCTTCGCCGGCTTGCCGGTGGTGGTGGCTGTGATGCTGGAGACGATGCTGCTGGCCCTGCTGGGAGGCGTGATCGGCGGCTTCCTGGCGTGGGGCATCTTCAACGGCTACCAGGCCTCGACGCTGGCCGGCGGCGCGGTCGGCAAGCTCGACTTCGAGCTTCATGTGACGCCGCAATTGCTGTGGACGGGCCTCAAATGGGCGCTCGCGATCGGCTTCATCGGCGGGCTCTTCCCGGCGATGCGCGCCGCCCGGATGCCGGTGACGGCAGCGTTGCGGGAGCTTTGAGCGGCATCGGCTTGAGCGGCGCGGTGTTCAGGTGTGGGCCGCGCGCGTGTACCGGGCCAACATGCCACTTTCGTGACATGTCGCGCACGTCCCTCATCGCGCAGGTGCATTGATCCAAGGAGCCGCGGCTCGCGATCAGAATCGGGCCGATGACCTCGGCAACGATCCCGGGCCGGCGCTGGAGCCGCAGCCGTCGCTTCGCAGCTCTCGTGGGCGTGCTTTACCCGGGGTTGGCAAGTCACGCGATCGCGGAGTTCGTGCCGGGGCGGGCGGATGTCTGCACCCCGCCGCCGATCAAGGTCGCCGTCGCCACGCCGGCGGCCCAGCCGCGTATGTCGCTCGCCGTGTCGACACCCCCAAAGCCGGCGTCGGAGCCGGCGCCTTGCGTACGTCCCGAGCCGGGCACCCTGGTCGGCGAGCCGCGTGACCTGCGCAGCGTCGGCGGCGTGCTCAAGGTCGAGCTGCGCCTGCGGAGCGCGAAGCAGGCCGACGGCGCGACGCGCTTCTGCTACGTCACGCCCGATGGCGCGCAATCGCCGACGCTGCGCGTGCATCCGGGTGATCTCGTGATCCTGGGCTTGAAGAACGAAGCGAGCCCCACCGAGGTCGCCGCCGTGTCCGCATCTGCGCCGCGCATGGCGATGGCGGGCATGCCGAACGCGAGTCCGCATCGCGGCGCGGTCGACCCGTGCAACAGCGGCCAGATGTCCGAGCTGTCGACGAATCTGCATTTCCACGGCATGACGATGCCCGCGGTCTGCCACCAGGACGAGGTGCTGCGCACGTCGATCCAGCCCGGCGACCCGCGCTTCGAGTACCGCTTCCGCGTGCCGGCCAACGAGCCGCCGGGCATGTACTGGTACCACCCGCACATCCACGGCTTCAGTTCGGCGCAGGTGCTGGGCGGCGCCTCGGGTGCGATCATCGTCGAAGGCATCGAGCGTGCGACCGCGGCCACCGCTGGCCTGCCCGAGCGCGTGCTGGTCATCCGCGACCAGGACCTGCTGCATCCGGACGCGCCGCCGTCGACGTCCGAACCCGTCGTGCCCAAGATGATGATCGACCGCGACGGCGATGCGGCCAACAACGGCACGGGCTTCGGCAGGCCGGCCAAGGACCTGTCGGTCAACTACGTGCCGGTGCCGTATCCGGACTATCCGCCCGCGCGCATCGAGATGCGCGCTGGCGAGCGCCAGCTCTGGCGCGTATTGAACGCGTCGTCGGTGACCTATCTGAACCTCGCGCTGTTGTTCGGCCGCGCGCCGCAGCAACTGGGCATCGTCGCCATCGACGGCGTGCCGCTGAGCCACGACGGGCGCGCGCAGGACGCGATCCTCTGGCGCGACCGCATCGGCGTGCCGCCGGCCTCGCGCGTCGAGTTCATCGTCAATGGTCCGCCCGCGGGCGTGCCGGGCCTGCTCGTGACGCGCACCGTCGACACCGGTCAAGGCGGCGAGAACGATCCGAACCGCGCGCTGGCCACCGTGGTCGCGAATGCCGATGCCGCGGAGCCCGCGTCGCGCCTGCCGTCGTCGCCGATACCCTTGCCCATATCGACGCTGCCCTGGCTCGGCGATGTCGCGCCGGTGCGCACGCGCAAGCTCTATTTCTCCGAGAAGCTCACCGACCCCAAGGATCCGAACAGCGCGACCGAGTTCTACATCACGGTCGATGGCCAGCAGCCCAAGCGGTTCGACCCGCATTCCAGCGTTGCCGACATCGTCACGCGCGAGGGCGACGTCGAGGACTGGATCATCGAGAACCGCACGTCCGAGCTGCATGCGTTCCACATCCACCAGATCCATTTCCTGCTCATCGACTGGTCGGGCGTGCCGGTCAACGAGCCGTTCCTGCGCGACACGGTCAACGTGCCGTACTACGCGGACCGCATGCTGAACTACCCGAACGTGCGGCTGCGCATGGATTTCCGAGACCCGAATGCGGTGGGCACGTTCGTCTACCACTGCCACCTGCTCGAGCATGAAGACGGCGGGATGATGGGCCTGATCACCGTCGAGCCGCGCGCGAAGTTGAACGCACGCTGACCTCCTTTCTGCCCGCAAGGAGGGTCACGGCGTTGACACTTCGCGGGCCTAAAAACGTTGCTGCCTCATCCGACTACAAACCGCAGGAGAGATAGCAATGAAGATCACCTCACGTCACGCCAAGCGCCTGGGAATGGTCGCGTTGGCGATATCCCAGATGACCTACGGCGCACTGCCGGTCTGGGCCGCCACCGTCACGCCGGACAACAGCTCGAGCGCCGACCAGAGCCGCAACACCACGTCGCCGATCAAGCACGTCATCGTCATCATCGGCGAAAACCGCAGCTTCGACCACGTCTTCGCCACCTACGAGCCCGCGCATAGCGGCGAGTCGGTGTGGAACCTGCTGTCCGAAGGCATCGTCAATCGCGACGGCTCGCCTGGCCCGAACTTCTACAAGGCGCAGCAGCAGGCCGCGGCCGACCCGGGCGGCGACGCGTTCCTGTTGAGCCCGCCGAAGTCGTCGTTCCCGAGCGGCGTGCTGCCCGCCCCGCTGACCGGCGGCCCCAAGGACTCCTACATCACGGGCGACAGCCTCGCGCTCGCCAAGTCGTCCGAGAACGGCCTGCCCGATGACTACTACCCCTACCTCGTGTCCGGCGGCACGGGCCAGGCGTCCAAGGTGCCCGACGTGCGCATCAAGAACGTCGAAGCGCTGCCCACCGGCCCGTTCCAGCTGACCAACTCCAGCACCTTCGACTACCACGCGTATTCGGCCAGCCCGGTGCACCGCTTCTACCAGATGTGGCAGCAGCTGGACTGCAGCATCCTGCACGCAACGCCGCAGCGTCCGTCGGGCTGCGATTCGTCGCTGTTCTCGTGGGTCGAGACGACCGTGGGCGCGGGCGCCAACGGCGTCGCCCAGCCGGCCAACTTCAGCACCGAGTACTCGCCGACGGCGCTCACCACCGGTGAAGGCTCGACGGCCCTGGGCTTCTACAACGTGCAGAACGGCGACGCGCCGTACTTCAAGAGCCTGGCCGACCACTTCGCGATGAGCGACAACTTCCACCAGTCGGTCAACGGCGGCACGGGCGCCAACCACATCATGCTGGGCCACGGCGACGCGATCTACTTCACCGACGCCAACGGCAAGGCCACCACGCCTCCGCACAACGTGACCGTCGCCGCCGGCACCGCCAACGCGGGCGTGGTCGACGAGATCGAGAACCCCGATCCGCGCACCGGCACCAACAACTGGTACACCCAGGACGGCTACGGCGGCGGCTCCTATGGCTCGCCCTCGTACGGTGGCGGTTCCTACAGCGCCTGCGCCGACACCACGCAACCCGGCGTCGCGCCGATCGTGAACTACCTGAACTCGTTGCCGCGCAAGGTGGATCCGCGTTGCGAAGCCGGTCACTACTACCTGCTGAACAACTACAACCCGGGCTACTTCGGCAACGGCGCCAATGCCTACACCGATACGAACGCCAACAACACGGTGTTCACGATCCCGCCGTCGAGCGTGCCCAGCATCGGCGACACCCTGCTGGCCAAGCGCGTCTCGTGGAAGTACTACGGCGACCAGTGGAACAACTACGTGCCTGATCCGTATCAGCTGAACTACGGTGCGGTCGGCACCAACAGCGACGAATACTGCAACATCTGCAATCCGTTCCAGTACGACACGTCGATCATGGCCGATGCGTCCGTGCGCACGGCGCACATCCAGGACACCGCCAACCTGTACGCGGACATCAAGAACGGCACGCTGCCCGCGGTCTCGTTCGTCAAGCCCAGCGGCCTGGTCGACGGCCACCCCGCCTCGTCCAAGCTGGACCTGTTCGAAGGCTTCTCCAAGAAGATCGTCGACGCGGTCAAGGCCAATCCGGAACTGTGGAAGGACACCGCCATCTTCATCACCTTCGACGAAGGCGGCGGCTACTACGACTCGGGCTACGTGCAGCCGGTGGACTTCTTCGGCGACGGCACGCGCATCCCGCTGATCGTCGTCTCGCCGTGGGCCCGTCATGGCCACATCTCGCACGACTACACCGACCACGTCTCGATCCTGAAGTTCATCGAGCGCAACTGGCGCATGGATCCGGTGACGCATCGCAGCCGCGACAACTTCCCCAACCCGGTCACGACGCGCGACAACCCGTACGTGCCGCTGAACACGCCGGCCATCGGCGACCTGTTCGACCTGTTCGCCTTCGAAGAACATCCCTGGTTCTGACCCAGGCGGGGCGGTTGCCGCCCCGACGCCTTCGCGAGGACTCGGTGCTTCTGCCCGAGTCCTTTTTTTTGTTGACCGCGCGCTTTACTGGATGCGAATTTCCGCGGACGCCGGTTTGGCTGCGGCGATGTCGTGACGACCGGTCGCCTGGTCCGCGCGCGCCGCCGCATAGCGCTGCGGGTACAGCTCGTTCAGCTTGAGTCCCGAGTCCCCGCCGGCCAGGATGTCGCCGGTGCGGATCGCCTCCAGCGTCTCTGCGCGCACCTGCTCGCGCGTCTTCCCGGCGGCGGCGTCGGCGACCCGATAGCGCTCCGGATGCAGTTCGTTCAGCCGCAGCCCCGAATCGCCGGGCGCGAGGACGTCGCCGCTGCGCATCGCGGCCTGCAGTTCGGCGACGACTTGATCACGGGTCTTCGCGGGCGCGGTTGCCGCCTTCGGATAGCGCTCGGGATGGAGCTCGTTGAGCTTCATGCCGGAGTCGCCCGGCGCCAGCACGTCGCCGGTGCGCCGGGCCTGCTCGAAATCCGCGACGACCTGGGCGCGCGTGAGGGGCGCCTGCGCGTGCGCGGCGCCGGCGAGCGAGGTGGCGGCCAGCAGGCCGGCGAGCGTGTTTCGGACGGTGTTCATGTCGGTTCCTCGAATCGGGTGGACGGTGCCGGCGGCGTGCCGTGCCGGCGCTGCGGGCCGCATGGGCCACGTCTGCAAGACCGTCCGGCGATCGGGGAAATTCCGGGGGACGTCATCGCGACGTCCGCGGGAGTGTCTTTCGCTTGCGCGGGAATAAACGCGTCGCGCGCGCGTTCAGGCGCCTGGCCGTTCGATGAAGGCCTGCATGAAGCGCGCGACGTCCAGCCCGTCGTGCGGCAAGGCCATGTCGGCCCGGACGGCCGCGCGGCGGTCGTCGCTGACCGAGTGCGGCCGCTTGGACAGGATCCACGCGCTGTAGTCCTCGACGAACTCGGGGTGCGGCTGGATGCACAGCACCTGGTCGCCGACCGCGTAGGCCGCGATGGGGCAGAACTCGCTGCGCGCCAGCAGCGTCGCGCCGGCGGGCAGCGTGAGCACCTGGTCCTGGTGCGATGCGAGCAGGTGGACCGCCGAATCCGCGGCGCCGGCCTTCAGGGGGGCGGCGCCGACCCATTCGTAGCGCATGCGGCCCATGCCCCAGCCCTGCGGTGCACGGCCCACGTCGGCGCCCAGGCAGCAGGCGATCAGCTGGTGGCCGAAGCAGATGCCCAGCAGCTTCTTGCGCTGCGCCAGCAGCTCGCCCACGCGCTCGCGCAGCGTGCGCACCCACGGCTCATCGGAGAACGAATCGGCCTTGCTGCCGGTCAGCAGCACGGCGTCGTACGCGTCGAAGGAGTCGGGATACTCGCCCCGGGTCGTGTTGAAGCGCTCGAACCGCCACGGCACGCCCGCGGCGGCGAACATCTTCTCGGTCATCGCGCCATAGCTCACGTAGGTGTCGACGACGGCCGGGTCAAGGTTGTCGTTGTCGAGGATGCAGATCCTCAGCGGCGAGGCGGCGGCGGGCGGGCTCATGGCGGCATGGTAAGCCGCCTTCGAGGGTCCGGTACGGGCAGTCTCGATCACCATGGCCGTCGACGTACGACTTGCGATCGCGGTCGCGCCAGGCCGGTGCATCCCGGCGCCATCCCCCGGACGACTCCTGATTTACCCGAACACCGATCGCCCAAACCCCGCGCATTGGGCGGGTCCGCGCGTTACATCGAGGCAACTAGACGTTTCCGGCGCACTCCTGTTTGGACTGACGGCCTCGGGGCACTGCATACTGTGAGGATGAGCGAAGATTTCAAGCCTGGGACGAGACCGCTTTTGCGGCTTGCCGGGCTCGACGCCGTGCGGGCCTTCGTGTCGCGTGCCGAAGAGGCGCACGTCATCTGGACCGCCGTGGTGGCGTTGATGTTGCGGCTGTACCAGGAGCCCGATGCCAAGGCCCGACGCGAGTCCGGGCCGACGGACTCGCAGGTCGTCACGGCCCTGCGCTCCTCGCTCAGCGAGAACTTCGGCAGCGAGGCGGCCGACTACCTGTCGTGGGCGCTGGTGCGCTACGGCTGCCGCCAGAAGCCGACGATGGCCGCGCTGCATCCGTGGGAAGGCCTGATGTTCGAGTGGCAGCAGCGCAAGGCGAGCGCTCCGCGCATCGCGCTGATGCTGCGCGACGGCGGCTTCGACAAGCCGCTCAAGGCGGCGTCGCTCGAATCGCTGGACGGCTGGGTCACCGACCCCGTCAAGGCGCTGGGCGAGGCCACCGAGATCATCGAGGCCCTGTTCGGCGAACGCCTGGTCGCCTACAACCTGCACGACGACGGCACGGCGCCGGCGCACGACACCCTGTTCGGCGGACTGGTGGCATCGTTGATCCCGCAGGCCCGGTTGTCCATGCTGCGCCAGGAGCACATGCCCAGCGAAGACGGCGACATCTGGCTCGTCGAGTATCGGTACGAGGACATCGATGGCAGCTTCGAGGCGCGCTCGGCCGGCTCGGCGATGGACGTCGACGGCGTGATGGCCGGCGTCGACGCGCTGCTGGAGCGCATCGGCCGTATCGAGCGGGTCTATCGGCTCGCGCCTGGCCGCTACAACAACGGCGAGACCGGCACCTTCGTCGTCGCCGACAGCGTCAAGTTTCCCGAGGTCGCCTGGCGCCTGCGCCTGCCGCTGCTGCGCAGCCCCAGCGTGTCCGAACTGCCGGCAGGCATCGCCACGGCGGCGCCGGAGCCCTTGCGCGTCGGCGCGCGGCCAATGGCCCCGCGGCCTCCGAGTGCCCGCACTGCAGCGGCCGCCGCCGCTGCGGCGCGCGAAGCGGCGCAGGACGACGTCGCCACGGTCACCGGCCCGACCGCCACGGCGCCGATGTCGCTGCTGGAGTCGCAGTTCGTCACGCCGACGCCGCCGTCGCCGCCGCCGTCGACCGGCTCGGTCGAGCGTGCGGCCGACGTGTCGATGAAGCAGCTCATGGGCGCGCTGCGCCGCTCGTTCGGCGCCGGCCGGCTGCTGCAGGGCGGTCGCTGGATGAAGCAGGTGCGCGCGGAGCCGCCGGCCTGGATGACCGCCAGCGCCGACCCGGTGCGCATCTTCTACGAGAAGCAGGAAACGCTGTTCCGCAAGGGCCGTATCGGCTGGGGCGCGCTGGTGCAGGCCGACGACGGCGTCTTCGCGCCTGGCCAGGACGACCTGCCAGGCGTGCTGGTCTACAGCGAGGACGAGTATTTCGACGCCCGCCCCGCCGAGTTGGCCGCGATCGGCGCGCGCCTGCTCGAACTGAAGTCGGCGGGCGCCAGCGCCGCGGTCGAGCTGAGCCGCTTCGCGCAGCTCGTGCGCAACGATTCGGGCCGGCCGCTGGGCGTGATGGTGCCTTCGGCGCTGAGCGCCAAGGGACCGGTGCTGAGCAGCTTCATCGCGATCCGCGCCCACCTGCCCGACGGCGTGCTGGCCGGCGACTGGTTCCCGGTGCTGATGCACTCGTCCAGCGTCGTGCCGATGATCGTGCCGCACACGTTCTGGCCGCCGGCGATGCTGACGGCCTGGAACGAGCGTCGCCTGAGCCTCGAGGCGTCGGTCAAGGCCTGAGAAGCCTCGTCCTGCGCGGCGTCACGCCGTCGCCGACAGGTGCGGCGCCAGCACCTGCGTGAGCCACGCCATCACCGCCTGCACGCGCGGGGGCAGCTGGCGCCGGTGCGGCACCATCAGCGAGACGGGCATCGCGGGTGCGTTGAACGCCGGCAACACCTCGACGAGCCGGCCCGACGCGACCAATGCATCGGAGCCCAGCCGTGGCGCCTGGATCAGGCCCAGGCCGGCGAGCGCCGCTGCCTGATAGGCCTCGGTGCCGTTGACGGTGACGTGGGCGCGCATGGCCAGCGAGCGCGGCTGCCCGTCGGCATCGACGTAGTCCCACCCCGCGCCCTGGGCGTTGAGCGACGGCATGTAGTGCACGACGCGGTGATGCGCGAGGTCGGCCAGCGTGCGCGGCGTGCCGTGCGCGCGCAGGTACGCGGGGCTGGCGATGTTGCGCATGCGCATGAAGCCCAGCGGCCGCGCGACGAGCTCGGAGTCGACCAGCGCGCCCACGCGCAGCACGCAGTCGAAGCCCTCTTGCACGAGGTCGACGCGGCGGTCGGTGGTGCTGATGCCGATCTCCAGCAGCGGATGCGCAGCGAGGAACTCGGGCAGCCGCGGCAGCACGTAGTCGCGCGCGATCACGTTGGGCAGGTCGATGCGCAGCCGGCCGACCAGGCCCGTGGCCGCCGGCCGGAACATTGCCTCGAGCTGCTCGGACTCCGTCAGCAGCTCCTTGCAGCGCTCGAGGAAGCGCTCGCCGTCGGGCGTCAGGCGCACGCTGCGCGTCGTGCGCTGCAGCAGCCGCGTGCCCACTTGCGACTCGAGTTGCTGCACGGCCGTCGAGACGCGCCCTTTGGCCAGGCCCAGCTGCTCGGCCGCCCGGCTGAAGCTGGCCAGCTCGGCCACGGTAGCGAAGATGCGCAGTTCGTGCAGGTCCATGGCGCAGATTGTTCTGTTTTAGGAAACAGTGTGGCGTTCGTAGCGGACTTTATCGCTTGGGCCGGAATTCTTAAAGTCCACCCATCGCCTTTCGTTCCATCCACCAGGAGTCCTCCATGACCACGACCACTCAACGCATTGCCCTCGTCACCGGCGGCAGCCGCGGCCTGGGCCGCAGCACCGTGCTGCAGCTCGCCCAGGCGGGCGTCGACGCGATCCTCACGTACAAGAGCAACGAGGCCGAGGCGCATGCCGTCGTCCGCCAGGTGCAGGCGCTGGGGCGGCAAGCCGTCGCGTTGCAGCTCGATGCGGGCGACAGCAAGCGCTTCGCGGTGTTCGCCGAGCGCGTGAAGTCGGCGCTGGCCGCGACCTGGCGGCGCACGGACTTCGACTACCTCGTCAACAACGCCGGCATGGGCGTCGAGCACGCGACCGTCGCCGAGACCACCGAGGCGCAGTTCGACCTGCTGTGCAACGTGCATCTGAAAGGCACGTTCTTCCTCACGCAGAAGCTGCTGCCGCTGCTCAAGGACGGCGGCCGCATCGTCAACACCTCGAGCGGCCTGGCGCGCTTCGCGCTGCCCGGCTACGCGGCCTATGCGGCGATGAAGGGTGGCGTCGAGGTGCTGACGCGCTACCTGGCCAAGGAGCTGGGCGCGCGCGGCATCTCGGTCAACACCATCGCTCCGGGCGCCATCGAGACCGACTTCGGCGGCGGCCGCGTGCGCGACAACGCGCAGCTCAACGCCTTCGTCGCGTCGCAGACCGCGCTCGGGCGCGCCGGGCTGCCCGACGACATCGGCAGTGCCGTCGCCGCGCTGCTGACCGAAGCCAACGGCTGGATCAACGGGCAGCGCATCGAGGCGTCTGGCGGGATGTTCATTTGAGCTTCGGGTGGCGCCCCGAGCTCGCCTCGATCAATGCGGGCGAATGCGCCCGTGCTCGCCCATCTTCGGCGGCTTGCCGGAGATCGCGGCCTCGGCCATCTTGTACAGCTGCACGAGCTTGTTCTCCTTCACGTCCCAGTAGTCGGCGTGCTCGATCCGCACGCGTACCAGCGCGAGGTCGGGATCGTCGATGCCGCCCTTGAACCAGGCCTGGGCGGCCTTGTTCCACAGCGCCTGCTTCCTGGCGCGGTCTTCGACGACCTCGGCCACGCCCGACACCGACACGTAGGTATCGGAACCCGGATCGGCATACGACACGTTGACCTGGCCGTCGCCCTCGAACTCGGCGACCGGGTCGCCCGAGCGCGACATGAAGAACCACAGCGCGTCGTCGTCGATGCGCTTGTTCTGCGTTGTCATCGGGCGCGAGTGCAGGTGGCCCTGCAGCTTGTGCGTGGTGAACATCGCGAACTTGATGTCCTTGATCAGCTCGGAGAGCTTGTCCTGGCCCTGGGCCGTCTGGTCGTGTGCGTCGTACATGGGCGACTCCTGTAAGGTGCGTGGTCGTCCCGTCGCGGCAAGGCCCGCGCCCGCGCATTCAATGACCGCCGATTCCTCCACGCTTGCTCGACGCCCGCACTGCGCGACCTGCGCCCTGCCCTTGCGCACCTGCCTGTGCGCGCTCGTTGCGCGCGTTCGCAACGAGGTCGAGGTGCTTGTGCTGCAGCATCCGCACGAGGCGCATGAAGCCAAGGGCAGCGCGCGGCTGTTGCGGCTGAGCCTGGCGCGCTGTCGCGTGGTCGTCGGCGAACGATTCGAGCCGGAAGCGCTGCGCGGGCTCCTCGGCGGTGACGTATCCGGGAGCATGCTGCTTTACCCGATGGATACGGTCACGGGCATCGCGGCGGCATCGGCAGGTGTCCGGCCGACCCGGTTGGTGGTGCTCGACGGCACCTGGCGCAAGAGCCTGCGCATGCTGCACGCGAACCCTTTGCTGCAGTCCTTGCCGCGATGGTCGTTGCCGGCGACGGCGATGCCACCGCGCTATCGCGCGTTGCGCAAGGCCAGGCTGGCGACGCAGCTGAGCACGCTGGAGGCGACTTGCATCGCGTTGGCCGACATCGAAGCCGCGACGACACGCTACGCGCCGCTGCTCGCAGCCTTCGAGCGGTTCATCGACGATCGCGCTTCGCGCGCCCGCGTCGGCGCGACCTGAAAAGAAGATCGCCGCCATGCCGGAGGGACATGGCGGCGATCGTGTCCCGGCTCCTACACGCTCAAACCTGAGTGGGTTGGGAGCCCGGAGGCACTCGGGGACGCGCTCTTAGTTGCGGTCGGAGCGCGGTGCCGGCGCGGCGGCGGTCGAATCGTCGGCGGGCGCCGGAGCGGCGGACGTGTCGGCGGCGGGCGCCATGTTGGTCGTCGAGGTGTCGGTCGGCGCGCTGCTGTTGAGCGTGCTGTTGGCCGTGGTATCGGTCACGGTGCTGCTGCTCGTGGTCGAGCTGGTCACCGGCACCGTCGTCTTGCTCGTGATGATCGTGGTGGACGGGCTGGAATTGATCTGGTTGACCGGCGCGCCGTCGGTGTCGGTCAGGCCCAGCGACTTCTGCGTCGTCACCGTGGTGGTGGCGCCGGTGCTGGGATCGGTGCTGGTCGTGGTCGTCGCGGCGACGGCGGCGCCGATCCCGGCAAGCAGGGCGGCAGAGGCGGCGACAGCGGACAGCTTCTTCAGGTAGCTTTGCATTTGATATCTCCAAGATGGTGTGTTGGTGGTAGCCCGGCGCGCGCCGAACCTTCTGGCAGGACAACCGAGGCAATCCGGGTGCCATGCATGTAAGGAAACGCTGCGCGCGTAACGCGACCGCGCCGTACGGTCGCGTTGGAACGGTCGTCGCGCGAACCTCGAAACTCTGCGAGCATGGAGCCCGCGCAGGGCGTCGCCTTGCGCCTTGTTCTCGAGCACAAGCGCGGAGACCTTCATGGAAATGACCCACGACCTGATCGTGATCGGCGGCGGCTCGGGCGGCGTGGCTGGCTCGCGCCGCGCCGCGGCGCATGGCGCCAAGGTCGCGATCGTCGAGGCCGACCGCTTCGGCGGCACCTGCGTGATCCGCGGCTGCGTGCCCAAGAAGCTGATGATGTACGCCGCCGGCTTCGCGCAGCAATTCAAGGATGCCGAGGGCTTTGGCTGGAGCGACGTGCACGCGCGCTTCGAGATGGCGCGCTGGGCCGACGCCAAGAAGCGCGAGATCGACCGGCTCGAGAAGATCTACGACGAGATGCTGCTCAACGCCGGCGTCGAGACGGTGCGCGGCCGCGGCCGGCTCGTCTCGGGCAACGAGGTCGACGTCGCCGGCCGCCGGCTCGCGGCGCCGCGCATCCTCGTGGCCACCGGTGGCGCGTCGGCGGCCGATGCATTCCCCGGCCTTGCCGCGGCGATGACGTCCAACGAGGTGCTGGACCTGCGCGATGTGCCCGAGTCGCTGCTGGTGATCGGCGGCGGCTACATCGCGGTGGAGTTCGCGAGCATCCTGGCCGCGCTCGGCAGCCGGGTGACGCTGGCCTACCGCGACAACTGGCCGCTGCGCGGCTTCGATGCCGAGCTGCGCGGGCGCCTCGCCTTGGCCCTGGGCGAGCGCGGCATCACGCTGGCCTGCGGCGTGGCGCTGCAGCGCCTGGAGCGCGACGGCGCCGGCTTCGCGCTGCACCGCGCCGACGGCAGCGTGCTGCGCGCCGGCGCCGCGCTCAACGCCACGGGCCGCAAGCCCAACACTGCGGGCCTCGGATTGGCCGAGGTCGGCGTGCAGCTGAACGCACGCGGCGCGATCGCCGTCGATACCGAGAGCCGTACGAACGTGCCCACGATCTGGGCCGTGGGCGACGTCACCGATCGCGTCAACCTGACGCCGGTGGCGATCGCAGAAGCGCGCGCCTTCGCCGACACCGAGTTCGGCCAGGATCCCAAGCGCGTCGACCACCGCACCGTCGCCAGCGCCGTGTTCACCGATCCGCCGATCGGCACCGTCGGGCTGTCCGAGCAGCAGGCCGCGTTGCGTGGACCGGTGGATGTCTACGCCGCCGACTTCCGCCCGATGAAGACGGCCTTCGTCGGCGGCGTGCAGCGCTCGTTCATGAAGCTGGTGGTCGACGGACTGGACCAGCGCGTGCTGGGCGTGCAGATGATCGGCCCCGACGCGCCCGAGATCATCCAGAGCCTGGCCGTGGCCGTGACCTGCGGCGCGCACAAGCGCGACTTCGACCAGACCATCGCCGTGCATCCGACGCTGGCCGAGGAGTTCATGCTGATGCGCGCGCCGGTGCGCCGCGTGGCGCAGGCGGTTCAGCCGCCGGCCGCTTCAGTGGCTGGTTAGGCCGCCCGGGGCGGCGTCACCAGCCGCTCGATCACCGCGAAAATCCCTTGCACGACCAGCGCCAGCGCCGCCGCCGGCACCGCGCCGGCCAGCAGCATCGCGTGGTCGTTCAGCGCGAGGCCGGTGACGATGCGCTCGCCCAGGCCGCCGGCGCCGACGAAGGCCGCGATCGTGGCGGTGCCCACCGTGATGACCGCGGCGGTGCCGATGCCGGCCATGATCGTGGGCAGCGCCAGGTGCAGGTCGACCGCGCGCCAGCGTTGCGCGGGCGTCAGGCCCAGCGCGGTGCCGGCCTCGCGCAGGCCGCCGGGCACGCCCGCCAGGCCGGTGGCCGTGTTGCGCGCGATCGGCAGCAGCGCGTAGAGCGTCAGCGCGACCAGCGCCGGCACGGTGCCGATGCGGCCCATCAGCGGGATCAGGATCGCCAGCAGCGCCAGCGACGGGATCGTCTGCAGAACGCCCACCGTGGCCATCACCGGGCCTTCGGCGCGCGGATACGCGGCCGCCGCTGCGCCCAGCGGCACGCCCAGCAGCGTCGCGAACAGCACCGCCACGGCCACGAGTACCAGGTGCTGTCCCAGCAGGCGCGCGAGGTCGGCCGAGACGAGGCGCTTGACGAAGCGGTCGCCGAGCGCATCGCGCTGCGAGGCATCGGCCGTCTCGGCATTGGTGGGCAGCGCGTTGACGTCGAGCTGGCCGCTCACGAAGGCCTTGGCGATGTCGGCGAACGACTCGTGGCGCATCTCGGCGCGGCCGTTCATCGCGATCACCGTCGCGGCGGAGATGCGCCCGGCCAGGCCTTGCAGCGCCTGCCATTGCGCGGGGTGGCGCGTGGCCGCGTCGAGCCGATACAGCAGCATCGCGTCGTAGTGCGGGAAGTAGTCCTTGTCGTCGGCCAGCACGCGCAGGTGGCGCGGCGCGATCTGCGCGTCGGTGGTGTAGATGTCGGTGACGGCGATCTTGCCGCTGGCCATCGCGTCGTACGACAGGCCGTGGTCGATGCCCACCGGCTTGGCGGTCAGCCCGTAGCGTTTCGACAGCCCCGGCCAGCCGTCCTGGCGGCCGAGGAACTCGTGCGACAGGCCCAGCACGACGTCGGGATGATCGGCGAGGTCGCTGATCTTCGTGATGTGCAGCCGTTCGGCTTCGTCGGCCGGCATCGCCAGGGCGTAGCCGTTGGAAAAGCCCAGCGCGATGCCCAGCCCCAGGCCTTGCTCGGCGAGTTCCCTGGAAAGGACCTCGGGCGGGACCGGTGTGCGGTGGCCCAGGATCTCGGCGGAAATGGTGCCCAGGTACTCCGGATAGACGTCGATGGCGCCGGCCTTCAACGCGGCCAGCACGACGGCGGTGTTGCCCAGGCCTTGGCGATGTTCGGCCGGGCCGGCCGTGGCGGCGGTCTGGCGCAGGATCTCGCCGAGGATGTACGACTCGGTAAAGCGCTTGGAACCGACGATCAAGGCACCGCTGGTGCTGGCCGATGGCGCGGAGGCCGGGGCCAGTGCGAGCGCGCGCGGCACGGCGTTGACCTGGTCGGCCCGCGCGGCGTCCGCGGCGGCAAGCAGCCCGGCGGCGAAGGCGAGCGACGCGAGCAGGCGTCGGGCGGCCGGAAGGCAGGCCAGTCTCATGCGGGATCCACCAGCAGTTGCGAAGGAGGGCTATCGTCGCATGGCCGTGGCCCGAAAGCGCACGCTGCGGGAAAATGCAGCATTCACTTACCTGACGTTGCCTTTGTGCGGCGCCCACCGTGTCTCCTGAATCGATCTGCGCCACCGAACCCGCCGCCGATGCGTCGCCGCTCAACGCGGGCGCCAGCGCGCTTGCGGATCTCGCGCAGCGCGAGCGCTTCCTGCAGGCGCTGTCGCAAGCCGTTGCCGACGGCAGCGCCGCGCGCGTGCTGCTCAGCAAGCCGACGACCAAGGGCGACGACCTCGAGCGCGTCACCGCAAGGCCGCTGGTATTGCGCGGCGAGCGCTGCCTGTCGTTCGTGTTCAAGCATCGCACCAAGGACATCACGAAGAACGAGCCTGTGGCGACGGCGCTCGAGACGATAGCCGGACTCGTGGGCGCGCGTTTCGCGCATGCGCACCTGTTCACGCAGGACGCCGAGCTGCAGCTGATGATGAGCCGCAAGGGCCGCTACACCCTGCATCGCTCGCGCCTGGATGCGGACGACGCGACGCGGCTGGCCGTGGCCGCGGCCAGTGGCGACGAGGCTGCGCAGCATGATCGCCAGAAGCACCGCCTGCTGAGCCTGGACGCGCCCTTCCTCGCGGAACTGGGCGTCACCACCGCGCGCCGCGAGCTGGTGCCGGCGATGGCGCGCAAGTGGAAGCAGATCAACAAGTTCGTCGAGGTGATGTCGCATGCGCTCGAGTCGGCCGGCATCGGCGCGACCGCGCCGCTGAACATCGTCGATTTCGGCGCCGGCAAGGGCTACCTCACCTTCGCGCTGCACGATTACCTGCGCCGCCAGGCCGCCGGCGCGCCGCGCGCGCTCGACATCGTCGGCGTGGAGCTGCGGCCCGACCTGGTCACGCTTTGCAACGACGCGGCAGCCAAGTGCGGCCTCGAAGGCCTGCGCTTCGAGGCCGGCGACGTGAGCAGCTTCGTCCCGCAGCGGCTGGACGTGATGATCGCGCTGCACGCCTGCGACACGGCCACCGACCACGCGCTGCACACCGGCATCCGCGCCGGCGCGGCCATCATCATGTGTTCGCCATGCTGCCACAAGCAGATCCGCCCGCAGATGCAGATGCCGGCGCTGCTCAAGCCGATGCTGCAGCATGGCATCCACCTGGGCCAGCAGGCCGAGATGGTCACCGACGGCCTGCGCGCGCTGCTGCTGGAGGCGCACGGATACGACGCGCAGGTGTTCGAGTTCGTCGCGCTGGAACACACCAGCAAGAACAAGATGATCCTGGCGGTGCGCCGCACGGGTCGGCAGGACACGCCGCAGGCAGAGCGCCGACGCACGGACGTGCTGGCGCAGATCGCCGAGTTGAAGCAGTTCTACGGGATCCGCGAGCATTGCCTCGAGACGCTGCTCGCGGAACCGGCGTGAGCGCAAGCGTTCAGTCGACCGGGTGTCGCCTGAACATCGCCAGCAGCAGCAGGTCGTAGGTGATCTTCAGCGCTCCGCAGGCCACCAGCGGCGCGGCCAGCACGCCGCTGGCCAGCAGCGAGGCACCTATCGTCGGCCCCAACGCAGAAGCGAGGCTGCGCGGCACCGCGGTGAAGCTGGCCGCGGCCGCGCGCTCCGGCGGCGTGACGACGGCCATCACGAACGCGTTGCGCGCCGGCACGTCCATCGACGACAGCACGCTGCGCAGCAGCAGGCAGGCCAGCGCGACCGGCAGGGTCGAGGCCAAGGATGCCGCGATCAGGAACAGGCTGGCGGGAATGTGCGTGAACGTCATCGTGTTGACCAGGCCGAAGCGGCGCGCGAGCACGGGCGCGAGCAGTTGCGAGGCGGTCATCATCAGGCCCGACCAGAAGAAGAACTGGCCGGCCGACCCGAGCGACAGCCCGAAGCGCTTGAACAGCCACAGCGCGAGCATCGAGTTGACCAGCAGCCCGCCCGCGAACGAGTCGATGCAGAACAGGCCGGCCAGGCGCACGACGATGCCGCGCGAGGGCCCCAGCGGCTGCGGCGCGTCGGGGTTGGCGGCGGCGCCGTCGCCCGCGGCCGCCTGGTCGCGCCGCTCGTGGGCGATGAAGCCGCGATACAGCAGCGCGACCACGCCGCCGATCAGCGCGTACAGCACGAACATCGCGCGCATGGCATCCAGCGGGTTGCCGCCGACATGCGAGTGCCACCATGCGGGCCACGCGGACGCGAGCGCGCCAACGGCCGCGCTGAGGCCGCCCGCGAGCGCGTAACGCGAGAACAGCGCGGTGCGCGCGGCACTGCTCGCGGCGGCACGCGCCAGGCGTGCGTGCTCCAGCGGCAGGAACACGCTGACATCGCCCGAGCTCGGGTTCAGCGTGCCGACGAAGGCCACCAGCGCGAGCGGCCAGAACGTCTGCAAGCCCGCGAAGCCCAGGCCCGTGGCCACCATCGTCAGCGCGGCGGCAAGCATCAGGCGTGACGCGCGCAAGCGATGGCCCAGCGCACCGACCGCGATCGTCGCCGCGGCCGAGCCGGCCAGCGTCAGCGTGCTCAGCACGCCGATCTGCACGACGCTCATGCCCAAGGCGCCCAGGTAGGCCGGCAACAGCACGGCGACGTAGCCGTCGGCGAAGCCGCGCAGCATGCGGCTGGCGAGCAGCCACGCGGCCGCGGGTTCGACACCGGCGGGAAGCCACCAGGAGGGGGTTCGCATCGTTGCGATTGTGCTGCGACGGCGGGCACGTACCGCGCAGATCGGGCGATTAACCGGCCGATTTACACCGGCGCGCGGGCGGCTCCCTTGAAGTGGGGGATCGCCGGCTTGGTGGACTTGGCAGGCCGTGAAAGCATCGATCGATTCTTCATCTGCAACGGGCCGCTTGGCCGTGCGGCGGGGATCTCGCCACGATGCGTGGCGGTCTTGTTGTCGATTCGGGAGGTCGATTGATGGGTTCGTTCGTCCGGGCGCGGTGTTCGCGTCGCATTGCCGTGGCGGGCCGGCAGTCGCTGGCGGTCTTGTTCCGTCGGGTGGCCGTGACCGTCATGACGGGTGGGGTGGTGGCGTGTGGCGGCGGCGGTGGTGGTGGCACGTCGCCATCGCCCTCCGCGCCACCCCCGTCGCCTGCGCCGGCACCCGCGGCCGCAGGCCCGATCGCGGCGCAACTGTCCGTGCCCGCGCCCGTGGGGTACGACGCCGATCGGCTCGCGGCATTCAACCGGCTCAACGAGATCCGTGTCTCCGCCGGTCTGGGAATGCTGGCGCAGAGCGGGCCGATGGACCAGGCGGCCCAGGCGCATGCCGCGTGGATCAGCGCGAACGACTCGTTCACGCACGTGGAACAGGTGGGAACCCCCGGGTTCACCGGGACCGACTGGGCGCAGCGGGACGAAGCGTTCGGCTATGTGCCCGTCGAGGGCTACGAGGTGATGTCGGCGCCCGTCCATGGCGCCGCGGGCGTCGACGGACTGGTCAACACGGTCTATCACCGCGCGGCCATGCTCGCGTTCGAACCCGTGGATGTGGGGATCGGATGGTCCGCGCTGGCGGCGACCGACGTCTCGATGCCGTTGGTCATCGACTTGACCAGGCCCGGGAACGATCCCGTTCGCGGACTGGGGCAGTTGGCGCAAGCCTCGATCGGCGGCGTCGCGATCTGGCCGTTGGCCGATGCGCTCGACGTCCCGGTTAGGCTGGGGCAGGAAAGCCCGAACCCGGTTCCCGAGCAGGATGTGTTGACGCTCGGAACACCCGCCTCCCTCACCGTCGAGGCCGACAAGACGATCACGGCGGCGAGCTTCGTCATGACCAACGGCACGACCGGCGCGATCTTGCCGACCCGGATCCTGACGAACGCTAACGATCCCAACTTCTCCATTCCGGGATCGTTCGTCGCGCTGGTTCCCTTGACGGTGCTGGATCCGGGCACGCGCTATGTCGTCGCCTTTTCGGGCAGCACGACGCAGTTTCCCGCGGGGACGACCGAGACGGTGAATCGGCAATGGTCGTTCACCACCGCAGCCCAATAGCACGACGGGTCTGTTCAATTGCCTCCTTGGCAGTCGTTGAACGCCTGCGCTCGCTCGTAGTTGCCCAATTGCTGGGACCAAGCGCCCAGCAATCCGTTCGAGAAATAGGTGCCGTCCGAGCAGGTGGCGGTACTCTGGTCGCCGCAGATGCACAGGTGCGTCGACGCCGGCATGGCGTTGGCCAGGGCGGGAAGCGCGGGCATGCCGACGTCCGCCAGCGTGGCGGCGCTCCCCTTGGGAACGGTGACCGTCAGCCGGGGATTGGTCGACTGCCACAGGCCGATCACCCAGCTGAAGCCCTGGCCGGGTTCGAACGCCTGCGTCAGGGACACCGTATTGCCGTTGATCACGTAGGCCGGGTCGACATGGATCCAGCCGGGGCCCACCCGGAACTCCACGCCCGGAAGGCAATCGTGATTGCATGAACCGGTGGATGGAAACGTGAAGCTCAGTGTGATGGTGACCCGAACGCTGCTCCGATTGATGAACTCGTCGGGCCTGACCGGGCTGGGTAGCCCTGTTTGATTGGCGGCGAAGTCGAAGCCCCAGTAGGCGTAGCCGGCCGCCGGCACGCCGCCGAGCGGTCCGTCGTAGAGCAGCTGGTCCGAGACGTTCAACGGGAATTCCGGCGTCGTCGCCCCCGCCACCGCCGTCGCACACGTGCTGTCCGCATCCCTGGCCCTGCAATCGCTGGGCTGCATCTTCGACAGGCTCGCGTTGCCGGCATGGGCGAACTGCGCGGCCATCGCCAGGCCGAGCGCAGGACAGAGCTTCCATCGAATCGACGACATGGTGGGTGGCTGGCGAGGTTGACCGTGAAGCCGGCGGTTGGCGACGAGCCGATCCTCCGGTGCGTGTCACCAGATTCTCCGGTGCACTGCGCGCGTCGTCAGGCGCCAAACAGCGGGTTTCACAGCTTCTGGCGCTGCGTCGGGAACCGGTTTTCTCAGCCCTGCGGCTCGACGAGGCGGTAGCCCACGCCGGGTTCGTTCATCAGCAGCCGCGGGTCGGCCGGGTTGTCTTCCAGCTTGCCGCGCAGCTGCGCCATGTACAGGCGCAGGTAGTGCGTGTGTTCGGTGAACTCGGCGCCCCACACGTCCATCAGCAGCTGGCGGTGCGTGACCACCTGGCCGGCGCTGCGCACCAGCCGCGCGAGCAGGTTGAACTCCGTGGGGGTCAGGTGCACCGGCTCGCCGGCCAGCGTCACCTCGCGCGTGCCCAGGTCGATGTTGAGCGCGCCGACCGCGTAGCGCGTGACGGCCGGCGACACGCTGGTGCCGCGATGGCGCAGCCCGACGCGCATGCGCGCGAGCAGCTCGCGGATGCTGAAAGGCTTGACGAGGTAGTCGTCGGCGCCGGCATCGAGCAGGCGCACCTTCTGGCCGTCGCTCTCGCGCGCCGAGATCACGATCAGCGGCACCGTGTGCTTCTTGCGCAGCGCGGCCAGCAATTGTTCGCCGTCGCCATCGGGCAGCCCGAGATCGAGCAGCACCATGTCGACCGGCGCGCCGCCCGGTGTGGCGCGCGCGCCGAGCCCGGTCAGCAGCGCGAAGCTCTCGCTCAGGCTCGCGGCGGTGAAGACCTCGTAGCCTTCAGCCGTCATCGCGTCCTTGAGCGTGCGGCACAGCTCGCGGTCGTCTTCCACCAGCAGGACACGCAAGGTCATGGCTGCGCTCCATCAGGCGCCGGATCGCGCTCGTCGACGCGCGGCGAGTCCTCCTCCGGCAGCCAGCACTCGAAGCTCGATCCGCCGTGGCTGCGCTGGCGCAGCTTGAGCTCGCCGCCATGGGCGCGCGCGATCGAGCGGCACACGGCCAGGCCGACGCCTGCGCCGCGCTGGGCCGCGCTGTTGCTGCTGCCCGAGCGCCAGTCGCCGCGCTGGAACACGTCGAAGATCTTCTCGCGCCATTGCGGCTCGATGCCGGGGCCGCTGTCGCGGACCGCGAACACGATGTGCTCGCCGTGGCGGCGCACGTCCAGCTCCACCGGCGCCGGCGGATCGCTGTACTTCAACGCGTTGTCGATCAGGTTTTCGAGCATCTGCGAGAACAGGACGGCGTCGCAACGCACCAGCGGCAGGCCGGGTTCGGCCCACACCTTGATGCGGCGCTCGGGATCGTGGTGCCTGCGTGCGCGCTCGGCGGCCACGCCGGCGAGCTCGTCGGGCGATTCCCAGTCCAGGTGCAGCTGCACGCCAGGCGCGTCCAGGCGCACGAGTTGCAGGGTATTGTCGGTCAGCCGGCTCAGCTGGCGCGTCTCGGCGACGATGCTTCGCGCGAGCCGTTCTCTTTGTTCGATTGCGAGCTTGCCGCCTTGCTCGCACAACGACGATGCCGCGCCCATGATGGCGGCCAGCGGCGTGCGGTAGTCGTGTGAGATCGCCGCCAGCAGCGCGTTGCGCACCGCCTGGCCCTGCGCGCGCGCCTGTGCCGACTCGGCCTCGCGCTGCGCGCGCGCGCGGTGCAGCGACTGGCCCATCTGGTCGCACAGCGCCTGCGCCTGCACGAGCACCTCGTCGTCGCGCATCTCGGTCGGGATGACGGGAATCATCGCCGCGCCGAAGGCCTCGTCCTCGGCACCGCGCAGCGGCAGGTACAGCGCCGGCAGCTCCTGTTCGTGATCGGTGCCGGGTCCGAACTGGCGGCACAGGCGCACGCAGTGCCACATGCCGACCAGGTCGTCGGCGCTCGGCTCGCCCAGCGTCGTCGAGGACTGAGCGTCCTCGGGCATTGGCGTGTCATTGCGCAGCAACAGCAGCTTGGGCACCTCGCCGAACAGATCCTGCAGTGCGCGGCCCAGCGCCTCGCCGCGGCGCAGCGGATCCTCGGCATCGCGCAGCGCGTCGCCCAGGCGGCGCATCTGGTCGGCGTGGCGGGCGCTGCGGCGCGCGCGGGTCGCGAGCACGCGGCCGCGCGCGAGCAGGCCCGTCACCACCCAGCTCAGGATCAGGATCTCCGCCAGCAGCAGCATGTCCTCGGTGAGTTCGACCGCGAACGCGTGCCTGGGCGGCACGAGCAACCAGTCGAAGGCCATCACCGCGAGCAGCGTGGTGCCCAGCGACGCCAGCGTGGGCAGCCAGATCGCCGCCAGCGCCGACGCCAGCACCAGCGTGATCGCCGCTTGCGCGAGGCCGATGTGCCTGTCCAGGCCCAGCATCAGCAGCCACGCCACGGTCCACACCGCGCACGCCCAGGCCCATGGCCAGCGGGTCATGCGGCGGGGAGTGATCGCGTCGTCGTCCTGCATCGGCGCAACCGTACCAGACATCGCGGCCTGAACCAGTGCACGCCGCCAGTCCGCCGACGCGTCGATGCCGGGCAGCGGGATCACAGCGTCGCGAAGCGGGCCCTCAGCGCCGCCGCCAGTTCGCGGAACTCGGGGCGCGATTCGATGTCGGGGTCCCACGCCAGACCGGTGCCGGCCAGGTCGTGGATCTCCTGGAGCGAGGCGCCGCCGGCCGGCTTGCCGCCGGCGTCGCGATTGCGCCCCAGCAGCCACAGCGTGTCGGCGATGCGTATCGCGCTCTCGATGTCGTGCGTCACCACGATGATGGTGTTGAGCTCGTGGCTGGTCGACACGTCGACGAGCGTTTCGCAGACGGCGGACTTGGCCAGCGGATCGAGTCCCGAGAACGGCTCGTCCATCAGCAGGAAGTGCGAGCTGCACAGCAGCTGCTGCGCGATCGCGACGCGCTGGCGCTGGCCGCCCGACAGCATCATCGGATGGCACCTGGCCTGGTCGACCAGCCCGAACTTCTCCAGCAGCGCGAGGCAGGCCTCGGCGGCGGCGTACTCGTCGCGGCCATGGCGCGTGGCGGCCAGCATCAGGTTTCCCCACACGGTGCGGTGGTTGAACAGCGGATAGTTCTGCGCGACCACGCCCACCTCGCCCGGCTGAACCGCGCGCTGCTGGCCGTTGAGCCGCACGCTGCCGGACGTCGGCCGCTGCAGCCCTGCGATGCAGCGGAACAGCTGCGACTTGCCAATGCCCGAAGGCCCGAGCAGGCACACCACCTGGCCTTGCTGCAGGCCTTCGCGGCGGATGTTGTCGATGTGCCCGCTGACGCCTTCGAGGATGGGCCGGTCGTAGTGCACCGAGACGTTGTCGATGGTGAGCAGGCGTTCCCCGACCGTGTAGGCAGGTCGCGCAGTCATGTCGTCGTCCTTTCCTTGACCAGCGTGCTCCACGGGCACGCCGCGTCCTTGACCAGCGAGAGCAGGCCGTCCTGCGCGAGGCCGACGACGAGGATCGTGGCCTGGATCGCGAACACGCCGGCCAGCAGGAAGTAGCGGTTCTGGTTCAACAACATCGCGCCGATGCCGCCGCCCGAGCGCGTCATGCCCTCGACCAGCGTCAGCAGCGTCCAGCCGATGGCCGCGTTCTGACGCATCAGGTCGAGGATCACGTCGGCCTTGCCCAGCACCATCACCTCGAACGTGATGCGCCAGTGATGCATGCCCAGAGTGCGGCAGTGGTCGACCTGGTCGCGCGAGGTGGCGGCGATGTCGGCCAGCAGCGCCGTCACCATGAACACGAACATGCCGAACGACAGGATCCACACGCGCAGCGCGTGCGCGTCGCTGGACATCAGCATGAACACGTAGGTCAGGCCCGCGAAGCCGAGGAAGCGCATCGCGGCCGCGAGCCGCGCGAGCGGCATGAAGACCGGCGCCGTGGCGAGCGCGGCCACCGCGATGGCCGCCAGCGTCGACAGCAGCAGCGCCAGCAGGCTCACCTGGAGGCTGGTCCACAGCTCGAACAGCAGGCCCTGGCGGCGCACGAGGTCGAGCCACGCGGCGCCGACTTCCATCGGCGACGGCAGCGTGCGCGAGCCGCTCAGCGCCCACGACGCGAGGGCCGCGACGGCCTGGAGCGCGACCATGGCGTGCAGCCAGCGCGCGCGCACGGGCGTGAACGGCAGCAGCAGGTTGAGGAATTTCAAGAGTCTTCTCCGTGGCGAGCCGTTCGCGCCTGGCGGCGGGACGGCTCGCATCTCAGGCATCACGCCTCATTCGGTGCGCACCAGCGCGACGTCGACGCGGCGGTTGCGCGCGCGGCCTTCGGCCGTGTCGTTGGCTGCCACGGGCTGCTGGTCGCCGTAGGCGCGGGTGCGCACGCGTTCCTTCGGGAACGACGAGGACGCGTTGGCCTGCAGCCAGGCGCTCACCGCCTCGGCGCGGCGCTTGGACAGCGCGAGGTTGGACGACGGATCGCCGACGTTGTCGGTATGGCCCGAGACCTGCACCGTCAGGCCCGAGACCGCGACCTGGTCGAGCATCTCGTCGAGCACCGGAATCGCCTGCGGACGGAACGTCGCCTTGCCGGTGTCGAACTCGATGGCCCACGAGCGCTTGGCGAACGTGGAGGTCGCTGGCGCGTTCGCGTCGAACACCGGCGTGGCGGGACGCGCCGACGCGGCGGCCGTGGCTTCGGACGCGAGCGACTGCACGTAGCTGGCGTCGACCACCGATTCATACGGCAGCACCACCGGCATCTCCTGCGGGTACAGCGACCTGGCGATGCCGCCGTAGACCGTGTAGACGCGCTTGTACAGGTTGTCGTTGCCGTTCAGGCCCAGCAGGTACAGGTTGTCGGCCAGGTTGTTGGTGGTCGAGCCGCCCAGGCGGATGTCCAGGCCCTTCGAGTCCTTCTCGACCACGCCGCGGTGGTACTTCGCCCACCATTCGGGCGTCTGTTCCTTCATCACCTTGGCCATCACGGTCGACGCGGCGAGCAGGTTGGCGTCGCCGGCCTTGATCGCGTCGCTGCCTTCGAACGCCGCGGCCAGCATGTTCTTGACGAACGCCGGGTTCTGCGCCATCCACTGCTTGTTGCCGATGATCGCGGCGGGCATCTGCCACATGTACTCGCGCGTCGACGCGACGGCCGCCAGGCCGCCCACTTCGCGCGCGACCTTCACGTCGCCCGGCGTCCACGTAGCGGTGCCGTTCTGGCACACGCGGCGCGACTCGCCGGTGAGCTTGCCGCCGCTGACCACGGGGCGCGTCTCGCAGGCGCCCTTGCTGGCGGCGATCAGCTTCTCGTCGGCCTCGGTGAACGCGCCGACCGAGACGAAGTTCATCGCGTCCGGGTCATACGTCTTCGGGTCCGCGTTGACGGGGATCTTGTTGTCGGCCGCGTACTTGATGCAGATGTTCCAGTCGCCGTCGCGCAGCACGGCGCCGATCAGCGAGCCGCGCGCCTTCTGCGGATCGGCGACGACCTCGGCCGGCAGCATGCACTTGTCCTCGCCGCGCGAGTAGCCCAGCGCGCCGACCACCTCGACCTGCTGGCCGAGCTTGTCCAGCGCCGCCTTCGCGGAGGCCGCATAACCGGGCAATGCGTCGCCCATGATGACGACGAACGCGGCGCCCTTGGCCGGACGCGCGACGCCGCTCGCGACCTCCTGCGCGAACAGCGCCTGCTCGGCCACCATCTGCGAGTAGTCGTCCTGGCGTTCGAGCGCCAGGTGCACGCCGTGGCGCGCCATCAGGCTGTCGGCCGCGGTGTTGACGTCGCCGTTGGCGAAAGCCAGGCCGGCCTCCGCGTTCCACGGCAGCAGCAGCGTGCGCGCGGTGTAGTCGCCGGTGGCGGGCGCGAGCGTCGACGTGACCAGCGTGGGCTGCGCCGCGGCGCTGGTGGTGCCGGCCACGGGCACGTCGGCCTGGCCTGGCACGCTGCTGGCGGTCACGCTGTTGGCATGCGCGTACTGGCTGTAGCGATTGATCCCGTACCAGGCGCCGCCGACGGCGGCGACGATCAGGATGAGACGGGGAAGCGGCTTGATGGCCATGATGGTTCCTTTCGAAGTGTTGTCGTTGACGCTTGGGTTAGTTGCTGGACTGGCCGAACCAGTCGAGCCCCGGCGTGTCGCCGCCGGTGTTGCGGGGTCGCGTCGGGCCGCCGCGCGTCTCGTGCGCGGCACCCTCCGGGTGGTTCTCGATCAGCAGGCGCTTGGCGTCGCCCAGCACGATCGAGTCGGCGTTCTTCTCCCAGTCGGCCAGGAGCTCGACGGCCTGCTGTTCGTACACGCCGTTGCGCAAGTCGATCGACTGCATGAAGGTGTCGGACATGCGCACGAAGTCCTCGATCTCGCCGATGCGCATCGCGTAGTCGGCGGCGACGTATTCGTTGGCCATGTCGTACAGCTGGCGCGCGCTCGGGTCGCCGTGGATGATGGCCATCGCCGACTTCATCGCCGAGTACGCCTCCTTGGCCATGGCGCGCTTGCGCTCCTTGATGGACACCTCCTGCGTCATGTCCTCGATGAGGAAGGTCGACACCTCCTGGTACTTGACGAGCACGCGATGGAGCAGCTCCATCTTGGCGAGCAGATCCTGGTAGGTCAGGTTGGCCTCGGCCATACGGCCGGCCTTGCGCGATTGCGCGGCGGCGACCATCGTCAAGCCCTTCTTCCTGGCCTCGCTGACCATGCCCAGCGCGCCGGACTTGGCCTGGTCGTTCTGGCGGATCTCTTCCTTGCAGGCGCGGATCATTCCGGACAGCCGCGAGATGCGGCCGTTCATGTCGGCCAGCTTCTTCTTGAGGTCCTCGATGTAGTTCTTCATGATCCCGATCGGATCGATCTCGACGAAGACCTGCGTCAGGCGGCGCATCGCGCTCATGTAGGCCCATGCGCCCAGGCGCCAGAAACGCTTGTCGGTGATCACGAAGAACAGGGCGATCGCGACCACGCCCAGAACGGATGCGTAGATCGTGTTCTCCAGCAGCGTGATGATGTAGGGCAGCGCGCGATAGAGCAGCACGCCGGCGCCGCACACGAGCGCGACGCCGACCACCTGGCCGGTGAAGCCTTCCTTGCGCTCCCAGAAGCTGAGCGGCTTGTAGTCGGTGGGAATGAGGTCGTTCATGATTTCTCCTTGTGTCGTTCAGCCGAGATGGCGCAGCACAGTCGCCTTGGCGGCGGCTAGCGCCTGCGCGACGGCCTTGGCAGCCGCTTCGAACTGGCGTTGCACGCCGGCCAGCTCGTGGCGCTTGGCGTCGATCTCGCGCGTGAGCTGCGCCTGGCGTTCGCGGTCGCGGGCGACGCCCTGCTCGATGTCGCGGATGCGCGCCTCGGTGTCCTCGCGCAGCCGCGCGGCCTGCTGGGCGGCCGCGTCGATGCCGGTGGTCAGCGACTGCAGCTCCTGCGAGCGCGCGCCGATCTCCTGGCGCTGCCGGTCCTCGAGCTGCGCGGCAAAGCCCGCGGCCTCGGCCTCGAGCGCGGGCACGTGCTGCATGGCGATCGCCTGCACCACCTGGTCGACGCTGCGCGAGCTCTTGATCAGCGCATAGGCCGCCTGGTAGCGCGTGCGTTCGTCGAGCACGATGGCTTCGAGCGGCTGCAGCTTCTCGGTCAGCGCCGTGTAGGCCGTCGCCTTGGACAGCACTTGCGCCATCAAGGCCGACGCCATTGGCGACATGGCCTCGGGCGACACGTCGCGCGCGGGCGCAGCGGGTGGCTCGGCCGGCGCCTTGCCGCCTTGCAGCTTGGCGCGGCGCGCGGCCACGATCGGGTCTTCGTCGATCAGGGCGTCCTTGACGGCGCCCCACAGCTGCGCGCCCAGGCCGTGCCGGGTCGCGGTGTCGTCGTTGTCGGTCATGCCATTCGCCTCGTTCAAGCGCGCCGTCTTCGGCGCATGGCGTGACTTGACCCGAACGGCCGTATGGGCCGCATATGACCGCGTCAGGATTCCGTTAGGAACGTCGTCCGCACGTCATCCCGACGCGCGGCAGCCAGAGGCGTTCAGGCGATGTGCTGCACGATCATGTCGACCAGCTGGCGGAAGTCGATCGGCTTGGCGATGTGGTCCACCATGCCGGCGGCCAGGCATTCGCGGCGCTCGTCCAGCATCGCGTGCGCGGTCTGGCCGATCACCGGCAGGTCCGGCGCGAGCTCGAGGATGCGGCGCGTGGCCTCGTAGCCGTCCATCTCGGGCATCTGGATGTCCATCAGCACGATGTCGTAGGCCTCGCGGCCATCGGCCAGCACGCGGTTGACCGCCTGGCGGCCGTCGCCGACGATGGTGCTGCGCGCGCCTTCGATCTCGAGCGCGCGTTCCAGCACGATCTGGTTGACCTCGTTGTCCTCGGCCACCAGCACGCGCACGCCGGCCAGACGGCGCGGCGTGTCGCCCCATGTCGAGTCGCGCGCAGGTTCGGACGTGCCGGCGGCCGCGGCGATCCACGGCAGCCGCAGCTCGAACACGCTGCCCACGCCGGGCTGGCTGCGCACGTGCACGTCGCCCCCCATCAGTTCGGCCAGCCGGCGGCTGATCGCCAGGCCCAGGCCGGTGCCGCCGAACCGGCGCGTGGTGGAGGTGTCGGCCTGCTGGAAGGCATCGAACAAGTGCGTCAGGTGCTCGGGCTCGATCCCGATGCCGCTGTCGGTGACGCGATAGACCATGGTCGGCGCGGCGTCGGCGGCTTCGTGTTCCAGGCCCACCCACACGGCGACGCTGCCGCTCTCGGTGAACTTGACCGCGTTGGACAGCAGGTTCACCAGCACCTGCTGCGTGCGCAGCGCGTCGCCGACGCAGCGCGACGGCAGTGCCGGATCGAACTCGAGTTCGAGCGCGATGTGCTTTTCGGCGGCGCGGTCGCGCAGCAGGCCCACGGCTTCCTGCGCGAGCGCGTGCGGCGAGATCGGGCGCTGCTCCACGCGCAGTTTGCCGACCTCGATCTTCGAGAAGTCCAGCACGTCGTTGACGATGCCCAGCAGCAGGCGGCCCGAGTTGAGGATCGCGTTGAAGGTGGCGATGGTGCGTGCGTCGCGGGTATCGCGCAGCCCGATCTGCGCCAGCCCCAGCAGGCCGTTGAGCGGCGTGCGGATCTCGTGGCTCATGTTGGCCAGGAACTCGCTCTTCGCGTTGGCCAGCGCCACGGCGTTCAGGCGCGCGCGTTCGCGGTCGGCTTCCAGCGAATGGCGGTCGGTGATGTTGCGCACGAACATGATCACCTGGTCGGCGCCCAGCGGCAGCGTGCGGGCTTCGAAATGCCGCTCGCCCTCGGGAAACGGGAGCGCGTATTCCACGACGACGATGCCCTTGACCGCGATGGCCTCGACGATGGCCGCCTGCAGCGCGTCGGCGGCCGGCGACGGCAGCACCTGGTCGATGCGCCGGCCCAGCAGCTTGGTCACGTCCGAGTACATGTCCTCGTGACGGCCGATGCGAAAGTCGATCACCGTCCCGTCCTGGCGCATGCGGAAGTAGCGGTCGGGCATCGCGTCGAGCACGCGGCTGAGCTCGGCCGTGCGTTGCGAGATGATGCGCTCGAGCTCCAGCTTGCGCTCTTCGAGCGTGCGCGTGGCCAACCGTTGCGCCGTGAGGTCGACGTACGACGCGATCACCAGGTCCTCGCGGCCGATGGACACCCGCATTGCCGAGAACGAGGCGTGGAAGACGTCGCCGCTGCGCGTGCGGAACGGCGCCTCGACGTTGCGCACCTCGCCGTCGCGCGCGAGCACGTCCATCGCCCTGGCGCGTGCATCGACGTCGACCCAGGTGTTGAGCTCGAGCCCATTGCGGTTGATCGCTTCTTCCTGCGAATAGCCGAACATCGCGATGAACGCGTCGTTGACCTCGAGGTAGCGCTTGTCCTCGTAGCGCGCCAGGCCCAGGCCGGACGGGCTCAGGCGGAACATCGTCGCGAAGCGCGCCTCGCTGGCGCGCAGCTCGGTCACCGCGCGTTCGCGCTCCTGCGCGAGCTCGTAGCTTTCGAGGGCACGGCCGATGTCCTCCGACAGCCGATCGAGCAGCGCCAGCTCGCCCGCGTCGAAGAAGTGGATCGACGACGAATACATCGTGAACACGCCCGCCGTGCGTCCGCGCAGCTTGAGCGGATAGGCCGACGACGACCGGTAGCCGAGTGCGAGCGCGCCGTCGCGCCACCGGGCCATGTCGGGGTCGGTGCCGATGTCGGTGGAATGTATCGCGCGGCCTTCGCGGAAGGCGCGCACGCTGGGCGCGCGGCCGCGCGGGCCGTCGGCCAGCGAGGCGTGCGGCGCGTCCAGATAGGTGCCGGCGTCGCCGGCCCAGGTCACCGGCACGAGATCGCCGGTCTCGTGGTCGGGACGGCCGATCCAGGCCATGCGCAGGCCGCCATCGTGCACCATGATCCGGCAGACCGCGGCGAACAGCGGCTCGACGGCGCGCTCGCGCGCGATCGCCGCATGCACGTTGGTCAGCACCTGGTAGAGGCGGTTCAGGCGCCGCAGGTGACGTTCGTCGTCGCGCCGCTGCGTGACGTCGCGGCCGATGCTCAGCACGCCGCCGAGTTCGCCGTGCGGCCCGACGACCGGCGTGTGCAGCGATTCCACCAGCTCCTGGTGCCCGTCGTAGGCGTAGGTCAGCGTGAACTGGTGCGGCACCGGCGCGCGTGTCTCGATGGCGCGCTGGTCGACCGCGGCGAACTCGGCGGCGACGGCGGCCGGCAGGAACGCGCTGGCCAGCTGCCCCAGCAATTCGCTCTCCGGCACGCCGATGAAGCGCTCGAACTGCACGTTGCAAGCCAGGAAGCGGCCGTCCAGGCCCTTGAGCCAGACCAGGTCGGGCAAGGTGTCGATCAACGTGCGCAGCCGGTGCGCCTGGCTGTCGATCTCGGCCGTCTTCTCGCGCACCGCCCGGCGCATCACCAGGCCCCACAGCACCGCGACGACGACCGCGAAGCCGAGCGCCAGCGCGGCCAGGATGACGGTGTGCAGCCAGCGCCCGGCGGTCAGCGCGGCGCCGAACTGCTCGCGGATGTCGGCGAACGAGGCGGTCGGGTTGTCCTGCACGGCCGTCGCCGGCGCGGCGCTGGCGAGCGACGCCGCCAGGCCCAGCGACAGGCCGGCCAGCGCCGCACGCAGCGGCATCGGGAGCCGTGGGCGGAAGCGGGCGGCGGCTTTCAGGGGGGTCAGTCCGACAGCCGCGTCACGCCTTGGAGCGCGCACGCGTAGACGGCGTTGCGCAGCGCCGCGATCGCCTCGTAGCGAGGGAAGCTGCGCCGCCAGGCGAGGACGACGCGGCGCGTGGGCACCGGCGCCTCGAACGGGATGTAGGTGACCAGCGCGTGCGACTGCGGGTCGTCCATGCCGTGCGCGATCGACAGCCGCGGCACCACCGTCACGCCCATGCCCGAGGCCACCATGTGCTTGATGGTCTCCAGCGACGAGCCCTCGAAGCTCTTGCGGATGCCTTCGGCGTCGTTGGAAAAGCGCGCGAACTCCGGGCACACCTCCAGCACGTGGTCGCGAAAGCAGTGGCCAGTGCCCAGCAGCAGCATCGTCTCCTGCTTCAGGCGCGCCGACGAGATCGATTTTTCCTGTGCCAGCGCGTGCCCGCGCGGCACGGCCACGACGAAGGGCTCGTCATACAGCGGCGCGATCGCCAGGCCGCTGTCGGGAAACGGTTCGGCCATGATGGCGCAATCGAGCTCGCCGGTGCGCAGCATGTCCAGCAGCTTGACGGTGAAGTTCTCCTGCAGCATCAGCGGCATCTGCGGCGTCAGCGCGATGGCGTGGCGCACCAGCTGCGGCAGCAGGTACGGGCCGATCGTGTAGATGATGCCCAGCTTGAGCGCGCCGGACAGCGGGTCCTGCCCGCGCTTGGCGATCTCCTTGATCGCCGCGGCCTGCTCGATGACGCTCTGCGCCTGGCGCACGATGGCCGTGCCCAGCGTCGTCAGGCTCACCTCGTTGCTGCCGCGCTCGAAGATCTTGACGTCCAGTTCCTCCTCGAGCTTCTTGATCGCCACCGACAGCGTGGGCTGCGACACGAAGCACGCCTCGGCCGCGCGGCCGAAGTGGCGCTCGCGGGCGACCGCGACGATGTAGCGCAGCTCGGTGAGGGTCATGCGCGTATTGTGATGATTCCAGGTCGAAACGGGGGACCCGTATTGACCCGCGGCGCCAATACTTGGAGAGTAAGCGTTGTCATCCTGCGCACGGGATGACAGGTGAGCGTCGCGGGTCGGCTTGACGGCGCGTCATGCCTTCATCCATTCCAGCTTGCCGCCCAGCCAGCGTTCGACGTGGGCCGACGCCGCCCCCGGCGCGCGCGCCAGCAGATCGGGCGCGACGCGGCGCACGTGGGCCAGCAGCGGCGCGTCTTCCTCCAGGTCGGCAAAGCGCAGCAACTGGTCGCCCGACTGGCGCGCGCCCATGAACTCGCCGGGGCCGCGGATCTGCAGGTCGCGGCGGGCGATCTCGAAGCCGTCGGTCGTCTCGGCCATCGCCTTCAGCCGCTCCTTGCCGATCATCGACAACGGCGGCGCGTACAGCAGCACGCAGACGCTCGCCGCGCTGCCGCGCCCGACCCGGCCGCGCAACTGATGCAATTGGGCCAGCCCGAAGCGCTCGGCGTGCTCGATCACCATCAGGCTGGCGTTGGGCACGTCGACGCCGACTTCGATGACGGTCGTGGCCACCAGCACCGGCAGCGCGCCGGACTTGAACTGCGCCATCACGGCGGCCTTGTCGGCCGGCTTCATGCGGCCATGCAGCAGGCCCACGCCAATGCCTGGCAGCGCGGCGGACAACGCGGCGTGGGTATCGGTGACGTTCTGCAGTGTCAGCGGCTCGGCGCGGCCGGCGTGTTCGGCGGCGGCGTTCTCGGCCTGTTCCGACTCCTCGATCAGCGGGCAGACCCAGTAGACCTGGCGTCCGGCGGCGATGTCGTCGCGGATGCGCTCGACGACGTCGGGCCGGCGCGCGTCGGCGAACACGCGCGTGACGATGGGCGTGCGTCCGGGCGGCAGCTCGTCGATGGTGCTGACGTCCAGGTCGGCGAAGTAGGTCATCGCCAGCGTGCGCGGGATAGGCGTGGCCGTCATCATCAGCAGGTGAGGCTCCAGCCCCTGCACGGCCAGCTTGCGGCGCAGCGCGAGGCGCTGCTGCACGCCGAAGCGGTGCTGTTCGTCGACGATGGCCAGGCCCAGCCGGGCGAACTCGACGCCTTCCTGGATCACCGCGTGCGTGCCGACGATCAGCCTGGCCTGCCCGCTGGCCGCCAGCGCGAGCGCCTTCGCGCGCGCCTTGCCCTTGCGGCTGCCGCTGAGCCTGGCGACGACGATGCCCAGCGGCTCCAGCCATTGCACGAGCTTGGCGAAGTGCTGCTCGGCCAGGATCTCGGTGGGCGCCATCAACGCGCACTGCCAGCCGCCGTCCATCGCGACGGCCGCGGCGAGCGCGGCCACCACCGTCTTGCCGGCGCCGACGTCGCCCTGCAGCAGCCGATGCATCGGCCGCGGGCCGGCCAGGTCGGCCACGATCTCGTCGACCACTCGGCGTTGCGCTCCGGTGAGACCGAACGGCAGCACGGTCATCAGCTGCTCCTGCAGGCCGCCGGGCCGCGGCACGATCTCGGGCGCGCGCAGCAGCGCGCGTTCCGCGCGCGAGGCCAGCTGCGACAGCTGCTGCGCCAGCAGCTCCTCGAACTTCAGGCGCTGCGCAGCCGGATGGCTGCCGTCCTCCAGCGCGTGCAGCGAGACGTCGGCCGGCGGGTTGTGCAGCGTCTGCAACGCCGTGCGCAGCGACGGCAAGCCGGCCGGCACCACCTGCGGCGGCAGCACTTCCTGCAGCGGTGCGCGGCCCAGGCTGCCCGCGATGGCCTTGCGCAGGTAGGGCTGCGGCAGTTGCGCGGTGGTCGGATAGACGGGCGTCAGCGACGGCGGCAGCGGCGCGCCGGGCGTCACGGCCTTGAAGGTCGGGTGCACCATCTCGCGGCCGAGGAAGCCTCCGCGGATCTCGCCGCGCACGCGCACGAGCGCTCCGGGCGCGAGGGTCTTCAAGTGCGACGGGTAGAAGTTGAGAAAGCGCAGCACGAGCTCGGCGCCGGAGTCGTCGGTCAGCTTGGCGACGAACTGGCGCCGGCCGCGCTGCTCCACGCGCGACTCGACGACGACGCCCTCGACCTGCACCTTCTCGCCGGTGCGCGAGCGGCCGATGGTCGTGACCTGCGTCTCGTCCTCGTAGCGCAGCGGCAGGTGCAGCGCGAGATCGATGGCGCGCACCAGTCCCATTCGCTGCAGCGCGCGCTGCGGGCCGGTGAGCGCCGCCTTCGTGGCGGGCTCGCTCGGCTCATCGGCGACGGACGGGTTCGACATGCCCGCGATTCTCGCGCCTGCCGTGTTGTTTCCTTGCGCGCGCGGCGGCCGAAACCCGCGAATGCGTACACGCTGGTACATGCGGATACCACTCGGCTCGATAGTTGCCTGACAATGTCGCCTGCCGCTCGCGGCGTCTTTCCATGACGTCCCGCGTCCCTTCCGGGCCGCTGGAACAACAGCTCAACATGCGCCTCATTGCCCGTTTTGTCGTCCTGATGGTTGCCGTCTTCGGCGTGAGCCTGGCCTTCGCCTGGGCCTGGGACAAATCCGACAGGCCCCAGGACACGACCGCGGCCCACGCCGCGACCTGAGTCCGGCGTGTCCGACAAGAACGTCGCGGCGACCCGCGATGCCGTGCACCTGCCGCCGCCTTCCGGCGAGCATCGATTGGGCGACTTCGATTTCGAGCTGCCCGAGGCACTGATCGCGCAGCATCCCGCGGCCGAGCGCAGCGGCTCGCGACTGCTCGATGGCACGGCCACGCCGTTCGCGGACCGCATCTTCCGCGAGCTGCCCGGCCTGCTGAACCCGGGTGACCTGCTCGTCTTCAACGACACCCGCGTGATCAAGGCGCGCCTGTTCGGCGCCAAGGCCAGCGGCGGCGGCGTCGAGGTGCTGGTCGAGCGCGTGCTGCCGCCCTTGGAGGCCTGGGCCCACATCCGCGCCAGCAAGTCGCCGCGCCCCGGCACCACGCTGGCGCTCGGCGATGCGGCCGCCGGCACCGCCTTCGAGGTTCAGGTGCTGGGCCGTTGCGGCCCGGACGACGCGCTGTTCCACCTGCGTTTCCCGGGCGAGGTCTTCGCGCTGCTGGAGCAGCACGGCCACGTGCCGCTGCCGCCCTACATCGCGCATGCGGACGAGGCCGACGACGTGCGGCGCTACCAGACCGTGTTCGCCGATCGCCCCGGCGCGGTGGCGGCGCCTACGGCCGCGCTGCACTTCGACGAAGCCTTGCTGGCCGAGATTGCGGCGCGCGGCGTGCAGTCGGCGCGCGTCACGCTGCATGTGGGCGCGGGCACGTTCCAGCCGGTGCGCAGCGACGATCTCGTCGAGCACAAGATGCACACCGAGTGGTTCGACGTGCCGCAAGCCACCGTCGACGCGGTGCTGCGCGCGCGCGCCGCAGGCGGGCGCGTCGTCGCCATCGGCACGACCACCGTGCGCGCGCTCGAGTCGGCGGCGGTTGCGGCGAGCCTGGCCGGCTCGCCCGGCGGATTGCAGGCGGGCGCCGGCGAGACACGCATCTTCATCACGCCCGGCTATCGCTTCCAGGTCGTCGACCGCCTGGTGACCAACTTCCACCTGCCCAAGAGCACGCTGATGATGCTGGTGAGCGCGTTCTCCGGCATGGAGCGCATCCGCGCGCTGTACGCGCATGCGATCGCGCAGCGCTACCGCTTCTTCAGCTACGGCGACGCGATGCTGCTCGATCGCGTCGATGACGCGCGCTAGGGCGGGTCAGCCTTCGGCGTAACCCGCCGTTCGCTGGCATCGCGATGGTCGGCCTGGCGGAATTTGGAACGATGGAATGCCGGCGCTGTCCCGGTTTGAAGCCAATGGCAGGTTACGCCTGCGGCTGCTGACCCGCCCTACCCCTCGAAACAGGCGACGCGTTCCGAGGGTCAACAACTCTCGCACCCCGCCGACGCCAGCCACGGATCGCGCGGGCTGTTGCCGAACGTGGCCAGCAGGAAGTCGACGAACGCGCGCGTGCGCATCGGCACATGCTTGCGGGTGGGCATCGCGGCAAACAGCGTCACCGTCTGCATGTGCCAATGCGGCAGCACCCGTTCCAGCGCCCGCTCGGTCAACGCGTCCTCCGCGACGAAGGACGGCAGGCCGCTGATGCCCAGGCCGGCCAGCGCGGCGGCGTAGAGCGTGTCGATGTGGGTCGTCATCAGCGATGGCAGCTTCCTCATCTCGACGACCACGGGCGCGCCATCGCCCCAGGCCGGCCTGAAGCTCAGCTCGCGGTGTTCGCTGGGTGGATTGGGCATCAGCGTGTCGTGGTGGACCAGGTCGCGCGGATGCGCGGGCCGGCCATGCCGGTCAAGGTACTCCGGCGTCGCGCACAACACCACTTCCGCGGTGGCGATGCGGCGTGCGATGAACGCACCTTCGATGGGCTTGGCGCGCTGCACGATGATGGTGACGTCGTGGTTCTCGTCCGGCGTCTCCACCGACGGACTCACCGTGAGCTCCAGCGACACCTTCGGATGCAGCGTGCGAAAGCGCGGCAGGTGCTTGGCGAGCTGGTGTACCGCGAAGCCCGGCGGCACCAGCACGCTCAACCGGCCGCGTGCCTCGGCGGTGGCGATGCCGGCGACGGCCTCGGCGTCGTCCACCTCGGTCAGGATGTTGCGCACGCGCTCGAGGTAGTCCTCGCCGACGTCGGTCAGCGCGAGACGGCGCGTCGTGCGGTTGATCAGGCGGGCGCCAAGGTGCTCCTCGAGCTCGGCGACCAGGCGGGTGGCGACGGCGGGCGCGATGTCCATCGCTTGGGCGGCCTTGGCGAAGCTGCCGGCATCGATGACGCGAGAGAACACCCGCATGGCGCGAAGCTGGTCCATCCGATTCTTCTTGAAACAGGAATAAACAATTCTAGAGCGCCTTGTTTATCGACGAAATTGATGGGAATAGAGTGAATGCGTCGATGAAGCGCGCACACACCACGCGTCACCGAGGCCCGGCACCCTGCCATTCAGGCAAGCCGCTGGACATCCTCAATCCCGTAGAAAGAAGTTCATCATGCAAGTCCGTCAAGTCATCGCCGCCGCCCTGCTCACAGTCACCGCCGCGGGCGCCCTGGCGCAGGACATCGATCGCAGCGAAAACCTGCAAGGCCGCACATTGGCAGCCGCGCAGGCCGCCGATGCAGGTCGCAGCCGTGTCTCGGTCGTCGCCGAAACGCGCAACCTGCAGGCCGATGGCCAGCTGAAGACCGTGGGCGAGTTGTCCCAGGCGCCCGTCGTTGCCGTCGTCCCGCAGACGCCGCGGGCTCGCACGCGTGCGCAAGTGAAGGCCGAGCTGGCCCAATGGCGCCAGAGCCACAAGCTGGTGGTCGGCGAACTCGGCTGAGCGACGCCGCGGATGCGCCCAGCATTCGCGGTCGATCGACAACGTCCGACGGGCGGCATGACCACGGTCGTGACGCCCGTTTTCGTCGGGGCGGCGACAATGCGCGGATGTTGAAATTCGAAGTCCTGGCCACCGAGGCCCTTGCCCGCCGCGGGTGCCTCACGCTGAACCACGGCGTCGTCGAGACGCCGGTCTTCATGCCGGTGGGCACCTACGGCACCGTCAAGGGCGTGTTGCCGCGTTCGCTCGAGGAGATGGGCGCGCAGATCATCCTGGGCAACACCTTCCACCTGTGGATGCGTCCCGGCCTGGACGTGATGGCGCAATTGGGCGGCCTGCACAAGTTCGAGAGCTGGAAGGCGCCCATCCTCACCGACTCCGGCGGCTTCCAGGTCTGGTCGCTGGGCGAGATGCGCAAGATCTCGGAGGAAGGCGTGCGCTTCGCGTCGCCGGTCAACGGCGACAAGCTGTTCCTGACGCCCGAGATCAGCATGCAGATCCAGACGGTGCTGAACTCCGACATCGTCATGCAGTTCGACGAATGCACGCCTTACGAGACCAAGGGCGTGCTGACGACCGAGCGCGAGGCGCGGCTGTCGATGGAGCTGTCGCTGCGCTGGGCCGCGCGTTGCCGCGACGAGTTCGCGCGGCTGGCCAACCCCAATGCGCTGTTCGGCATCGTGCAGGGCGGCATGTTCGAGTCGCTGCGCGAGTTGTCGCTCGACGCGCTGGTGGCGATGGACTTTCCCGGCTACGCGATCGGCGGCGTTTCCGTGGGCGAGCCCAAGGAGGACATGCAGCGCCTGGTCGCCCACACGCCGCATCGGCTGCCGGCGCACAAGCCGCGCTACCTGATGGGCGTGGGCACGCCGGAAGACCTGGTCTACGGCGTCGCCCACGGGGTGGACATGTTCGATTGCGTCATGCCCACCCGCAACGCACGCAACGGCCACCTGTTCACGCGCTTCGGCGACCTGAAGGTGCGCAACGCGCGCCACAAGGGCGACCAGGCGCCGGTGGACGCGAGCTGCGGTTGCTACACCTGCCAGAACTTCAGCCGCGCCTACCTGCACCACCTGGATCGTTGCGGCGAGATGCTGAGCCCGATGCTCAACACGATCCACAACCTGCACTACTACCTGAACCTGATGCGCGAGGTGCGCGCGTCGCTCGACGAAGGCCGCTTCGCCGAGTTCCAGGTGAGCTTCGCGCGCGATCGCGCGCGCGGGGTTTAGCGAGGCTGCGCCGTTATTGCGTCTGGGAGACCGACGTCACGGTGACGTTGGGGATCGGGACGCACGAGCCATCGCTCATCGGCAGGCCGCCGCTGAGCAGCGCGGTGCACGGCGTGGCGGTGGCGATGGCCTGGATGGTGGAGGCGCTGGCGGTGACGTCGGCGAACACGGCGTAGCCGTCGGTCAACGAGCTCTTGTCCAGGGAAGCGTGGTTGTCGGCCAGGTTGAAGAAGAACTGCGAGGTGGCCGAGTTGTCGTCGGTGGTGCGCGCCATGGCGGCCGTCCATTGCACGTTGCTGCCACCGGTCGTCTCGAGCGCGATCGCCGGGTACAGCGCGGTCTTGGGCGCGGGCAGCGTGCCGCTGGTCGCGGCGCCATAGCCGCCTCCCTGCACCACGAAGCCGGCGACGATACGATGGAAGATCGTGCCGACGTAGAAGCCGTTGGTGGCACTGGTGCCCGAATTGACGTACGCGAGGAAGTTGTCGACGGTGATCGGCGCCGTGTCGCCGCGCAGGTTGAAGACGATGTTGCCGTTGACGCTGCCGCCACCGCCGCCGCTGACGGTCATCGTGACGACGGGTGGCGGCACCGTGAGCGTCTGGCTCGTGATCGTGGCGCCGTTCGACACGGCCGAGATGCTGCTGGTGTAGGCGCCGGACGGCGTGCACGAGAAGTAGGCGGTGGTGTCCGAGCTGACGGTCGGCGCGGTCGTCAGGCGCGTCACATTCTTGCAGCCGGGGGCCGTCAGGGACATGTTGCTGAGATTGCTCCCGCTGACGGTGACCAAGGCGGGCGCACCGTACTTGGTGGCAGAGACCGACATCGTCGAGACGGTTGCCGGAGTACCGCCGCTGCCGCTGCCGCTGCCGCCACCGCCGCAGGCGGTCAGGGCGGCGAGCGTGACGGTCGTCAATGCGACGAAGGGAACTTTGGAGCGATGCTGCATGGCGGTTTACCGAGACGAAAACGCGAATGGTAGGCGATGTGCGTGCGAACCAATATGAAGGCCGCGTTATTGTCGTGTTGCCGCTGCAATAGCCTGCGGCACCAGGGGGAGCTCAGGTCACTTTTGCCGCCAATAGGCGCCCTATTTCCTGATGCAGGCATTCGGGCGTCACGGCGTCGGCCGCGATGCCTTGGCCCACGTTGAGCCCGACGCGGCTGAACAGTCCGCGGCGGAACGGCTTGGTCATGGCCGGGCCTTCGACCTTCGAGAAGAACGATCCCCACAGGTTCTGCAGCGCGAGCGGAATCACGGGCACCGGGCGTTGCTCCAGGATGCGCATCACGCCGCCCTTGAACGGCTTGAGCGTGCCATCGTCGGTGAGGCTGCCTTCGGGGAAGATGCCCAGCAGATCGCCCTCGGCCAGCACCTGGTCGGCGGCGGCGAAGGCCGCGTCGTAGGTGGCCGGCTCTTCGTTCTTCGGCGCGATCGGGATCGCCTTCGCGAGCCGGAAGAACAGGCCCAGGCCCGGCGTGCGGAAGATGCGGGAATCCATCAGGAAGCGGATCGGGCGCGGGCTGGCGGCCATCAGCAGCACCGGGTCGACGAAGCTCACGTGGTTGCACGCAATGATCGCCGGGCCGGTGGCGGGGATGTTCGCGTCGCCCTGGATGCGGAAGCGGTAGACCGTGCGCGTCAGCACGAAGGCGATGAAGCGCAGCAGGTACTCCGGCACCAGGCAGAAGATGTAGCCGGCGACGACCGCGTTGGCGATGCCGGTGATCAGGAACACGCCCGCGATGCTGACCCCGAAATGCAGCAGCGCGCCGGCGAACAGCGAACTGGCGATCATGAACAGCGCATTGAGGATGTTGTTGGCAGCAATGATGCGGGCCCGATGGCTAGCGAGCGCCCGCATCTGAATCAATGCATACATCGGCACGCTGTAGAGTCCGGCGCTGAGCGACAGCATGAACAGGTCGATCATCGGCCGCACATGCTGGCCTTGCCCGACAAAGCCGGACAGGCTCCAGAGTGCGTCCGTTGGCGCGGCCAGATGGCGCACTGCGAAATACAGGTCGATCGCGAAGACGCTCATGCCGATGGCGCCCAGCGGCACCAGGCCGATCTCGACGTGCCGGCGCGACAGCACCTCGCACAGCAGCGAGCCGATGCCCACCCCCACCGAGAACAGCACCAGCAGCAGCGAGGCCACGTGGACGTCGCCGTGCAGCACCTCCTTGGCGAAGGACGGGAACTGCGACAGGAAAGTGGCGCCGAAGAACCACATCCACGAGATGCCCAGCAGCGACCGGAACACGACGATGTCGGTGCGCGCCAGCTTCAGGTTGCGCAGGGTTTCGCTGAC
>Ga0302279_10000775_pt1 | contig 46951 bp, 34 predicted proteins | sample III_Bog_N3_3_FD_194541 | JGI IMG/M metagenome (GOLD analysis project Ga0302279, IMG submission 194541) | Peat permafrost microbial communities from Stordalen Mire near Abisko, Sweden - III_Bog_N3_3 | ecosystem: Environmental > Terrestrial > Soil > Wetlands > Peat | place: Sweden: Abisko... | reverse complement strand
TGCAAGGAATCGCACGAGGCACGTCTGGCACAACTGGAGGCGGTGGGCGAAAGCCTCTCCGCCCACCCGCAGCATCTCGACCGGACCGAAAGGAAGCCGAGGCCTACAGCCTCACCGAGACCGGGACGCAAGTCCTGATCCGAATCCACCCAACAACGGTGCTCGTGGCCGCTGCGCTGGAGGCGTGACGCCCCCCCAAGGGGCGCTCTTGGAGTGCGGTGCGAATCCGCAGGTTAGCCGCAAACATCGTTCGTGCGGCGCACATGGCTCACTTACTCATCCTCCTTCCAAGGTGGCTTGAGATAAATGACTATGGTTTAAGGAACGGTAGGACCAACCCGTGCTGATGGCGTCGTACCGGAGCCCGGGCCGCCATTCGTGTTGGTAGGGTTCCGGGTGAAGGGACAGCGCCTCGGGCATGAAACCGATCTGCGCATAGGGACGCACTCCGCGCGCCTGGTAGGTGTCAAAGATGCGGTCGAGGATGGTCCAGTCGTACACGGGCTTCCCCTGGGCGTCCTCGGTGTACGCGTTGGTGCTTCCCCACTTGAGGGCTGGGGTGCCATCGCCGGTGCAGAGCAGGTTGTGGGTCCTGAAGTACACGTCACCCTGTTTCAGCTCGCCGAGTTCGGAGAGCAGGCGTCGGCCGTCCTTCATGGTCGCATAGTTCGGCTCGTCCGCGCCGAAGAAGCGCCAGATGGGCCTCATTTCACCGACCGCAGAGGACGCGTCCACGCTTACGCTGACCGGGAAGGCTTTGTCAGGGGCGGCAGACTGTCCGCGGCATGGGCTCATGGACACGAGAATGGCGGCAAGAAGACAGGCGGGGGCCTTGGCAGTTTTCATGGGGTGGGGCGGTTCCGGTGGTTGTCTTCTGGGGCGCCCCGGGCCCGAGGCGATGACGCTGGTACTTGACCGTTAGGCTGAAGTGGAGGATGTCTGGCATCCGCAACCTCCATGTCAGGCACCACGCTTAGCAATATTGCCCGTGCTCTGGGATATTCCAAGAACACGATCTCGCTGGCTCTGCGGGACGACCCGCAGATCCCCGCGGTGACCCGGGATAAGATAAAGGCCACCGCCGAGAAGCTCGGCTACCGGCCGAACGCGGTCGTCGCCCACCTGATGGCGCAGCTGCGCTCGGCCCGTACCAGCAGGCTCCAGGCAAAGCTCGCGCTCGTGAACGCGAACCTCGACCGTGGGGCCTTCAAGGACCACCCGACGATCCCGATCTACGTGGAGGGCTGCGAGAGGCGGGCCCACAGCCTCGGCTACGATTTCGACCGGTTCTGGCTTCACGACCCGGAGCTCACGGCGGAGCGCTGGATACGGATCCTGACCGCCCGCGGAATCAAGGGGCTGATCCTCGTGGGCCTGATGGACACCAATCACCTGCCCGCAAACTTGGAGGCCGTCTGGAGGAGGTTCCCCTGCGTCGTCACGGGAGTGCGCACCCGCGACCCGGCCCTGTCCTTCTGCTGTGTCGACCATTACGACCTGGCACTGACGGCGTTCGAGCAGGCCCTCCAGCTGGGCTACCAGAGGCCGGGACTCGTGCTCGACGATGTCATCGACGCCCTGGTCGAGCGGCGCTTTTCCGCGGGCTACATGGCGGCGCAGCGCAGAACGACCCGATCCCAGAGGATCCCGGTCTTTGGCGACGTCGCGGGTCCCGACCGCTCCGACATGTTTCGCTCATGGCTCGATCGGCACGAACCCGACGTCGTGTTTACACTCTACAACAGCGTCCTGGGGTGGCTCAAGTCCGCCGGCAGGAGGATTCCGGAGGACGTTGGGGTGATCCAGCTGGAGTGGCGCGCATCCCGGCCCGACATCGCGGGGATGAACCAGCATAACCGGGTGACGGGCGAAGCGGCCGTGGACATGGTGGTGAGCCAGATCCACAACAACGAGGCGGGGATCCAGGAGTTCCCGCGATCGACGATGATCGGGGCAACCTGGGTCGGGGGCGGCACGGTGCGAAGCCGCGATACGCCGGCCCAGGTCCCGCGGGCGCGCGCCCGGAAAAAGGCCTGAGCCGAGTCCCCGGGACCGCTAAAGTTCCAGGATAACGACCGAGAGGGGGGGGAGTGCGACCGTCAGGTGGCCGCCCGAAACACTGGCACCGGTGAAGGGCATTGGCTCCACCGTGTGCGGTGCCTCAAACGTGTTGTGGGCCGTCATGTTGCCGGCTGTAAGCACCCGTCCTACAGGCTGCCCCACCGGGGCCCCGTCGAGGGTGCACGCCACGGTCACCGCATGGTCGGGATCCGTGTTCACGAGGGAGAGGTGGATCTTGCCTGCAGGGTCGCGCGAGGCGGAGGCGCTCACCTGCGGAATCTTCTCGGTCGCCGGGACGAGGTCGGAGGTCTTGAGCTCGACCGCAAGCGAAGTCGCCCCCTGGTGGACCTTAAGCATCTCGAAGACATGGTAGGTCGGCGTGAGGACGACCTTGTCGTGGTCGGTCAGGATCATGGCCTGCAGGACGTTCACCATCTGGGCGATGTTGGCCATCACGACCCGGTCGGCGTGCGCCTGGAAGATATGCAGGTTCAAGGCCGCAAGGATGGCATCGCGGAGCGAATTCTGCTGGTAGAGGAAGCCAGGGTTTGTGCCGGGCTCGACATCGGTCCAGATGCCCCACTCGTCGACGCAGAGCCCGACCTGCTTCTTTGGATCGTACTTGTCCATGATCGCCGAGTGCCGGCTAATCAGCTCCTCCATGTGGAGGGTATTTCCTAGCGTGCTCAGGTAGTCGTCCCTGTTGAAAAGCGTGGCCGAGCCCTTATGCTTCCAGTCCCCGTGGGGGATCGTATAGTAGTGGAGCGACAAGCCGTTCATCTGGTTGCTGGCGCTCTTCATGACGACATCGGTCCAGTCGTAGTCGTCCGCGCTGGGCCCGCAGGCGACCCGGTAGAGGGCGTCCTTGGGGGTCGCTCCGTAGTTCTTCATGAACGTGTTGTAGCGGCGGAAATTATCGGCGTAGAACTCGGGGGTCATCGAGCCACCGCAGCCCCAGCTCTCGTTGCCGACCGCGACGTAGTGCACCCTCCAGGGCTTGTCCCTGCCGTTGGCGCGCCTCAGGTTTGCCATCGGAGAGCTCGCGTCCGAGGTCATGTACTCGACCCATTCCATGGCCTCCTGCACCGTTCCGCTGCCGACATTGACGCAGACATAGGGCTCAATCCCGAGCAACTCGCAGAGGTTCAGGAACTCATGCGTTCCGAAGTGGTTGTTCTCAACGACGCCGCCCCAGTGGGAGTTGTACATCGACGGCCGCTTCTCCGCCGGGCCGATGCCGTCCTTCCAGTGGTACTCGTCGGCAAAGCAGCCGCCGGGCCAGCGCAGGATCGGTACATGCAGGTCCCGGAGCGCCGCCAGTACCGCGTTGCTGTAGCCGTTCGTGTTGGGAATCGTCGAATCCGGTCCGACCCAGATACCGTCATAGATGCAGTGTCCCAGGTGCTCGGAGAACTGGCCGTAGATGTTGGGGTTGATGACGGCCCCGGGCTTGCCCGCGTGGACCGTGAGTTCGGCGTCCGTTTCGGCGGCCACGAGAGCGGTTGACGCGAGGAGGGCCAGCATGGCCGCAAGGCGAAGCAGGGGTGGGGTCATGGCCCTTTCGTAGCCGTTGCAGCCGTGGAAACCACTCTATCCTTACTTTACGGTAAACCTGACCCGAAAGGGGCGGGCGCCCCCGCTGCCGCGCATCCCCTAAACCTCGATCATCGCCTTGATCACGCCGGCCTCGGGCTTGGTCCAACCCGGGAACTCGCGCGCGACATCGCCAAGGGAGCAGCGGTGGGTGATCCAGGGGGATGTGTCGATGCGCCCGGCCTCGATCAGCTGGATGATCCGGGTAAAATCTCCCGGGAGAGCGTTGCGGCTGGCCAGGAGGGTCAGCTCACGCTTGTGGAAATTGGGGTCGTTGAAGGTGACGTCGCCTTGGAACAGGCCCACGAAGACCAACCTTCCCCCGTGCGCCGGGAATTGGAAGGCCCCCATCATGGATTTCGGGTTGCCGGTCGCATCGAATACCGCGGTCGGCAGGTCTCCTGCGGTGATGCGTTGCAGGGCCCCGAGGGCGTCCTCCTTAGAGGCGTCGATCCGGTGGGCGACCCCGAGCTGGCTTCCGCAGAAGGAAAGCCGGGCTGCATTCACGTCGAGCGCGACGACCCGCGCGCCGGCCTCCGCCGCGAACTGGATCACGGACAGCCCGATCGGGCCGGCGCCCACGACCAGGACCCACTCGTCCCGGACAAGCTTCGCCCGCGAAACGGCGTGGCAGCCGATGCCGAGCGTCTCCACCAGCGCGAGCTGGTCATAGGTGAGCGCCTTGGACGGGTGAAGCTTCCGGGCGGGAAGGGTGATCCGCTCCTGCATGCCGCCGTCGGTGTGGACTCCGAGCACCTGGAGGTGGGTGCAGCAGTTGGGCGCACCCCTTCGGCAGGCGATGCAGGTGCCGCAGTTCATGTAGGGCTCGACCGAGCATCGGTCGCCCGGCGCGACATGGGACACGGCCTCGCCCACCGCGAGCACCTCGACCCCGAGCTCGTGCCCGAGGATTCGGGGATAGGTGAAGAACGGCTGGTTTCCGGCATAGGCGTGGAGGTCGGTTCCACACACCCCGACACGGTGGACCGCCACGAGGGCGTGCCCCGGGGGAGGCGCGTCGGGGGGGGGCACCTCGAGGGTCGCGAACCTTCTGGGCTCCTCAAGGCGGATGGCCTTCATCGGCGGGGGGCGGTACCTTTCGGCTAGCGCCTAGTTGTGGCCGGCCCGGTAGGGGCTTCGAGGTTGGCCCTTAGGCGGGCCATGCGGCCTGCGACTTCCGCGGTTACCCGCGCGAAATCGGGATTCAAGCAGGTCCCGTTTTCGACGATGAGCCGCGCCCCGACGTACACCTTCTCGATGTTCGGGACACCGCAGGCGAGGACGAGCGTCCCGTAGGGGTCAAACATGGGCCCGGTCTCCATCCTGTGCGGGTCGATGATCAGGAAGTCGGCATACTTCCCCTTCTCCAGGCTTCCCACGTGGCCGGCGGCGCCAATCACATCGGCGGCGCCAAGCGTGTGAAAGCCGAGGACATCGCGCGGCTGGAGGACGGAGGCGTCCTGGTACCTGGAGCGGATGCTATAGAGGCCCGACCTCATGTTCTCGAAGGGGTCCGCGATGTCCGCGCTCGCCTGGCCGTCAACTCCCATGCCGACCCGGATTCCCAGGGCCCGGATCCTCGGGATGTCGGCCGTTCCGGAGGCGAGCCGCCCGTTCGAGAGCGGGTTCCAGACCATGCCGGCGCCCGACGCGGCTATCTGCCTTAGAATCGAATCGTCGGGGTGCACCAGGTGCCCGAAGCTGAGCCTCGGGCCCAGCTCTCCACTCTCAGCAAACCAACCAAAACGCGCCCGCTGCGCCTCGATCTGCCTCGGATCGGCGGCCTCGAGGTAGTGCGCCTGGTTGTAGAGGCCGTACTTCTGCATGATCTCCCCCTCAAGCAGCGCGTAGTCCTTGTCAGGCACCACGCAGGAATATCCCCCGAGGGCAAAACCCAGGAATGCGGTCTTCCCTGAAAAGGGGCGCGTGTAAGCGTAGAACGCCTCAAAGTCGGCCAGTCGTCCCTCTCGAGTTGCCTTCAGGGGCAGGCAATACCCGTGCACGAACCGTATCCCCGAGGCCAGCTCGGCCTTGAACCCCTCGACGTCAAAGCCGGGCTGCCCGTTCCCGTCGTTGAAGTTGAAGGCTGTGGTGATTCCGTGACGCAGGAGGTCGAAGCATCCCGCGAGCGTGTCGTAGTAGTGGTCCTGTGCGGACGCGTGCCAGTAGGGCCAGTTGGCGGCGAGCCAGCCGTCGAGAGCTTGGTCCCCGGCGAGCCCGCGGGTGGCCGCCTGGTAGGCATGGCTGTGGGCCGAGACGAACCCGGGCATGAGAATCTTTCCGGTCGCGTCCAGGGTCTGGGTTGCCCGGATGCCCGACGGGGGATCCCCGTAGCCGACCCGGAGGATCTTGCCGTCGTCGCCGGCCAGCAGGTAGCCGCGGCGCGGCGCGGTCTCGTCGGGCTGCAGGGTGAAGAGGATGGCGTTCTTTACCAAGATCCGCCCGACCTCCACCTCAGCCCTGAGGGGCAGGGCAGCCAGGGCACTGGCAACGCACGCTAGAATAAGGCATCTCATCGGAGCCACGTTACTTGCGCGAGCGGGCAGCCTTCGACTAAATTCGGCCGGCATTTTGCGTGGACAACCCGGAGGCGGCTGCGCTTGCTGGTGCCTGTCATGCCACAGCCGGAAACAAAACTAGTCACGCCCGCCAGCCTGGCGGTTGATGCCGTCCTTGTCATTGCCTTTTTCATCTACATGTACGGCGTCGTCTCCACGCACGTCCCGTCCAAGGATCACCGGATGGTCCTGCTGTGGGGCGCCGCGGGCGCCGCGTGCCTTTCGATGGTCTTCTGGCTTACCGTGCAGATGTTCCGGGTGGTGCTTCGCGTCCAGCGCGAGGGGGCCAAGGAATCCTGAAAGGGGCAACGGTCGGAGGACTAGCTCCTCCTAATAAAAGACGCCACGAAGAAGGCGTCACCGTCGGGCTCCGGAGGCGCGATCCGCGTCCCGCGGATCAACGGCTCAAAGCCTCTCGCACCGCCCAGGAAGCGCTCGACCACGGATTCGTTCTCGGTTCGGCAGAGCGAACAGGTTGCGTACACCAGGGTCCCTCCCGGCCGTACGCGTGATGCGTTCTCGGCCAATATTTGCAGCTGCAACCCGGCACCCTCCAGGAGGGAGGCGGCGGTCGTGGCCCATCTCAAGTGGGGGGACCGCCGCCACGTTCCCGAGCCCGAGCAAGGCGCATCGACCAGCACCCCGTCGAACCCGCGAGGGGGATCCTCTCCGGCTCCGACCCGGATCCTCGACTGGAGGCCGGCCCTCGTTGCGCGAACGGAGAGTTCCTGCAGGGCCGCCCTGCGAATGTCCCGGGCCGTTACGACCCCCTCGGGTCCAAGGAGCGCAGCAAGCTGGAGGGTTTTCCCCCCGGATCCGGCGCAGGCGTCGAGCCAGTGGCCTCCCGTTGATACGCCCACCGTTTCCAGGATGAGCTGCGAGCCGATGTCCTGGATCTCTACCTTCCCCGTCAGGTAGGCCTCGGTCTTCGCGACGTCGAGGCCGGCCCCGAGCTTGAGCGCCCCGGGCGCTCGGGGGTTCCGGCTCCAGGCCCAGGAAAGCCCATCGAATTCCGCGAGCACGGGCGCGGGGTCCGCCGTCTGAAGTCGCAGCCAGAGCGGTGCCCTGGAAAGGAGGGCGTCGCGAAGCGGGAGGGCGAGGGCCTCGGGGCACTCAGTGCCGAGCCAGCCTGGGGAGAGCGCCGCAGCCTCTTCGCCGAGGATCCGCGCCTTGCCCTCGGAATCGGGCGGGCAATCCGGAAGGTCTCCGGCCAGTTCCTGCCGGAACGGCCCCACGGATGGGGAATCGGCGGAAAGCCATGCGATCCGGCGGGCGGCCTCGGCGGGCGCGGAGTCGAGGAGCGGTTCGACCCAGGGCAGATAGCGCAGGGCGACGTAGATCAGCTCGCGGTAGAGCCTGCGGTCGCGTGAACCCAAGCGCCGGTCCCGGCTTAGGAGCGTATCGATCCTCGACGCCAGGCCCGTGTCGTTTCTCCAGAACGGGCGCAGCTTCCCGAGAATCTCCAGGAGGGTTCGCTGCTGGCTTCCGGCGCGGCTCACGGATGGGTGGGGTGCCGCGCTCGCGGCGCAGGGTCAGAAGCGGATGATGTTGAGATTGGCCTCGAGCCCGAAATGGCCCTGCCCGTTGTTCGGGCCCGACGAGAAGTAGACCGCGTACTCGAGCACCCAGGTATTCGATATCTTCTGCTCGATACCGTAGTATTGGTTGACGAACAGGTGGTCTCGGGCGTCGTAGTCGCCGCGCGCGAACGCTTCGTAGACCTCATTGAGGCGGGCGCGCAGCTCCAAGTGGTAGGTGTCCACGCCGACGATGGGGTTGTAGCCGAGGCCAGGCACGTAAAAGGTCCCGTACTTGTCTGACAGGTAGCCGACCCCGAAGCGCGCCATCCACACGTCGCCCTCGTGCACCGTGATATCGGAATCGATGGCCCGCTGGGCGGCGCGCCGGGTCGATACCGAGTCCTCGATCCGCAGGTCGAGCCACCGGGCAGGGGTTGCGGTCATCTCTGCGTGGATGTCCGAGAAATCCGTCTGGCCGGGCGCGCGCTGGAATCGGAAGTCCTCGTCCAAGTTGAACGTCAGGAGGTCGCGCGACCCATAGGTCTTGTCCCGGGTCTGCAGCGTGTTGTTAAACCCAACGCGAAGCACGTTGGAGGCCTGAAGCTGGTCGATGGACCGCATGTCACCGAGTTCCATGATCGGCAGGTAGCTGGTGAAGGTGTTGCGGTCGATGGGGGGGATCCAGTCGGCCGACCGGTCGCCGTCGGGTATATAGCGGTAGCTCAGGGTCGGAGTGATCAGGTGCCGCAATCCGTCGATGTGCCAGAGGGGGTTCTCGTAGTCGAACTCCGCGCTCGCCTTCATATCCGCGTCGAACCCCAGCTCTCCCAGGGCCCGTCCCTTGCCGCCGGGCTCGAGGGCCCCCGAGGTGTCCCAGTACTGGGTGTAGCGGCCGCCCACCACCGGGGTCAGGTCGAAGATGCCCTTGTAGGTGAACGGGCGGCTGAGGCCCAGGAAGGTGTCGAAGCGGTCGGCCGCCAGGTAGGTCCCACCGAGCGGGGGGTTCTCCTCGAGGCGCACAAGGCCCGAATTCAGCCGGACGTAGATCCCGCCTCCCAGGGCCGTCGGAAGCAGGTCAAACCGGAGCTCGGGGAGCCTCTCCTGGACCGGGTAATAGGAGTCGGGCTGAAGCCTCGCGAAGACCGAGGTGATGAAATCCTCGTGCACGTAGTCGGCCTCCAGGAAATTGTCCGGCTCCTGCACCGGCACAAACTCCTTTGAGTGGAAATCGCGTATGACCTCCGAGTCGGTGGACCAATTGAGGTCGCCCGTGAGCGTGAGGTCGGGGGTGACCTGCTGGTTGTGGTGCCACTCGGCGTAGGCGCGGTCCGCCGGCACGGGCTCCCCGAGGACATCCGTCAGGCGCTTGCCATAGTCGTGAATGTAGCCGCTCTTTAGGTAACCCTCGGCGGTGTCGTCGCCGCTGGTGATTTTGTAGCTGGCATCGGGCCCAAGCATCACGCCCCGGGCCGTGAAGAGGCCCAGGTCGGGCCCCGCGCTGATCCCGGGAGCTAGGGGGATGTACATCTCGGCGCCGGCGTGGGCCCCGAGCGTGCTGCGGTACCCGCCATCCAGGATGGTGTTGGCAAAGCTCTGCTGGGATCCCAGGTCCTGGCCCATCTTGTAAAGAGGCACCGGCCTGTACGCGCCGATGCCCACGTCCGCGCCCACGAGCCTCAGGTAGTGGCCCGGGGAGTAGGCGAGGGTCTTGGCCTTGATGGTAGGCTGCCAGGCGCCGGGCTCTCGGTAGCTCACGGTGGCGTCGTGCACGATGACCTCGGTCTTGCCGCCCTCGGCCCTCGGGCCCTCGATATAATAGGGAAACCGTCCGACCCTTAGATTGGTGGCCGTGAACGTTCCGTCGCTGCGCTTGAAAGTGAGCTGGTCGGCCAGCAGCCGGTCCCCGATTCGGGTCAGGACGACGTGGCCGTTGGCCACGGCGACCAGGGTCTTCTGGTTGAAGCGGATCTCGTCGGCCGTCAGCACGATCCCCTCGTCCACCAGGCGCGCGTTGCCCGACATGACGGTCTCGTCGTTCACGTATTCGGTCCTTTCTCCGGAAAGGTCGGCCAGCCTCGCGGCGCCGGCGGGCAATGCCGGAAGGCCGGCTAGGGCTAGGAGAAGGGCGAGGCGGCGTGTCACTAAAGCGGAGCAAAATCACCGCGGCTCTCGCTAGCAAGCCATACGGGCGCCAAAAAAACTTTCGCACAATCGGCGATCTGGCGCACTTTTGGCTTTTTACTCCCCGCCGCGGGCTCCATCGTGGCGCACCCAATGCCCAGAAAGAAGACCATCCGCATGTCCAAAACCGTCCGAGACATGGCGCCCCTGCGGTCCGAAGTCAGGAGCCTGGGAACGGCGCTCGGGCGCGTGATCACTAAGATAGAGGGCCGTGAGACCCTGGAGACCGTTGAGCTCCTGCGGAAGCTCGCCAAGGCCCGCAGGGCAAATGACCCCGATGCCGAGCGGCTCCTCGCCAAGGCCGTTGCCGATCTGGACCCCCTGGCGGCCTTCAACCAGGCGATGGCCTTCACCCTATATTTTGAACTCGTGAACCTGGCCGAGGAGAACTTCAGGATCATCCTGCTCCGGCGCCGGAGGGTGGCGCGGTCGATGGGGGTCGACGGCGGCCGCCCGATCCGTGAGTCGATCGAGGCCGCGGTGATGCACCTGAAGGCGTCGGGGGTGGAGCCCGCGGAGATGCAGCGCCTCGTGGACCGCCTCGGGATCGAGCTCGTCCTGACGGCGCACCCCACCGAGACCAAGCGGCGCACCCTCCTGGCGAAACTTAGGCGCCTGGCCGCGATCCTTCGGGCACGCGCCCAGCCGGAGTCGACCCCTGATTTTGCGGTGCTCGAGGCCGAGACGATCGAGCGCGAGATCGCCTCGCTTTGGCTCACGGACCGCAGCCGCACGGTGCGGCCCGAGGTACGCGACGAGGCCCGCACGGGGCTCTGGTACTTTGACACGACATTGATCGAGACCCTCCCCAGGCTCCAGCACGACATGGAGCGCGCCCTGGCGCTCCACTATCCCGGTGTGCATGCGCCCCGCACATGGCTCACGTTTGGCTCCTGGATTGGCGGCGACAGGGACGGCAACCCCGAGGTCACGGTCTCGACAACCGCTGACGTGCTCCTGTTGCACAGGAGTCTCGCCCTCGAAAAGCTGAGGGCCACAGCGGGGGAATTGAGCAAGACCCTCACGGTAAGCGACCGGCGCGACACCGTCGTTCCCGCGTTGAAGCGGGGTCTGCGCGAGGATCTCCACCTCTCAAAGCACATGGATGAGCTCGAGAAGCGCTATCCCCACGAGCCCTACCGGCTCCTCCTTGGGGTGCTGCATGAGAGGTTGGGGCAGGCCCGGGATGAGTTGAAGGAAGGCCGGATGCTCCTGGGGGGGCCCGTCGTGGGCTCCTGTCTTTCCAGGGCGACCGTGCTGGACACTCTTGAGACCATCAAGGCGGGCCTGCAGGCCGGGCGGGGCGGAATGCTCGTGGAGGGAGGCGACCTGGCCGCCGCCACCAACCAGTTCGATGTCTTCGGCCTCCATACGGCGCGCCTGGACCTCAGGCAACACTCGTCCCACCACGAGGCCGCCGTGGCCGAGCTCCTCGCAAGGCCGGACTATCCCGGCCTGGGCGAGGAGGAGAAGCAGTACGTCCTTATCGAGGCGATCGCCGGCTGCGGGCCGCTCAGCACCACCGAGGGATTCTCAGCGGCGACGCGCAATGTGATCGACCCCCTGGTCCTGGCCGGCAAGGCCAGCGCCGTCATCGGGCCCGAGGCGCTCGGCATCTACATCATCAGCATGACCGACGGGGTCTCGGACATCCTTGAGGTGGACCTCCTCCAGAAGCTCGCCGCCTCCTCGCTCCCTGTGGCGCCGCTCTTTGAGACCTTGGACGACCTTGAGCGGGCGCCGGATGTCCTCCAGGAGCTTTTTGCGATACCGGGCCGCCGTCCGGCGCACCAGCACGTCATGCTGGGCTACTCCGACAGCAACAAGGACTGCGGCTACACGACCGCAAACTGGGCCTTATTCAAGGCCCAGGAGACCATTTCGCGCGTCTGTCGCGAGGCCGGTGTCGAGGTCACCCTCTTCCACGGGCGCGGGGGGAGCATCGCGCGCGGGGGCGGACCCGCCGCCAAGGCCATCCTGGCACAGCCTGCGGGCCTAAGGGACGGGAAGATCCGCGTGACGGAGCAGGGCGAGGTGCTCTCCACCCGCTACCACGACCCCGACCTGGCGCACCGGATCCTCGAGCAGATGGCCTATGGCGTGATGCTCGGCATCCACGCGGCGGGCGCCGAGTCGAACGCGCCCCAGGAGTGGCGCGATACGATGGAGGAGATGAGCAGGGCCGGGTTCGAGGCCTACAAGGCCCTGGTCCACGACGACCCGGACTTCCTCGTCTTCTGGAGGCAGGCGACACCCATCGACGAGATCAGCAACCTCAAGCTCGGCTCGCGTCCGAGCTACCGCAAGGCGACCCAGAGCGTTTCGGACCTCAGGGCGATCCCGTGGGTTTTCTCGTGGATGCAGAGCCGGTTTAATTTCCCGGGATGGTTTGGTCTCGGCAGCGCCCTTAAGTCGATGCTGCGGCGCGGGCCGAAGGAGCGGGAGCGCCTGCGGGCGATGCACGCCGGCTGGCCCTTCTTCCAGACGCTCATCGACAACGCCCAGCTCACGATGCGCAAGGCCGACATGGGGATCGCCTCGCTCTACGCGGGGCTTGTATCCGACGCGAAGGTGCGCCGCCGCATGGTCTCCATCCTGAGCGCGGAATTCGAGCTCACCGAGAGGTCGATCCTTTCCATCACCGGGCAGAAGCGCCTTCTTGGCCGAGAGCCGGTCCTTCTTAAGTCGGTCGAGCTGAGGAATCCCTACATTGATCCCCTCAATTTCATCCAGGTGGACATGATCCGCAGGCTTCGCGAAGGGACCGAGCTCTCTCCCCGGGAGACCGAGGAAATCCGCGCCGTAATCGAGCTGACGATCAACGGGATAAGCGGCGGATTGAAGAACACCGGCTAGCGCAGCCGGATTTTTTGGGTCGCTTGGACAAAACGCGCAGCCCACACTCCCTACCAACCCCACACCCCAAGCAGTGATCCTCACCAAGTCTGAATTCGAGGCTATCCTGCATGCCCGGCACGGTTCCGCCCACTCCGTGCTCGGGATGCACCCACTCACCTACCGCCGCAGCCGCGGCCTGGTCGTCCGCGCGCTGCTGCAGGACGCGGTCGCGTGCGAGGTCATCCTGACCGACGAGACCCCCCCCGCGGTATTCCCGATGAAGCTCCTGGCCCCGGAGGGCCTCTTCGAGGTGTTCATCCCGAAGCACCCCGATGTTCGCGTCTACGAGCTGCGGGCCACCTCCGCTGACGGGCGGGTGCGCCAGTTCCGGGACCCCTACTGCTTCCTCCCGACCCTCGGGGACCAGGACCTCTACCTCTTCAACGAGGGCAACGAGCACCGCATCTACAACAAGCTGGGCTCCCACCTGAGAGACCTGGGGGGCGTCAAGGGAACAGCGTTCGCCGTGTGGGCGCCCTCTGCGGCGCGGGTCTCCGTCGTCGGGGATTTCAATGGCTGGGATGGACGCTACCACACGATGCGCAGCCTCGGCGCCTCCGGTGTCTGGGAAATCTTCATACCGGGGCTCGAGTCGGGGAGCCTCTACAAGTTTGAGATCAGGGATTCTCATGGCTCGATCCGGGTAAAGACCGACCCCTACGGCACCCGGTTTGAGCCGCCCCCGGGCAACGCTGCCATCGTGTGTGCGGCGGACGGTTTCACCTGGACCGACGGGGATTGGATCACCAAGCGCTCGACGCGCAGCTGGAACACGGACACGCCGATGTCGATCTACGAGGTGCACCTGGGTTCCTGGCGCCGCAAACCCGAGGAGGGGAACCGTCCTCTCACCTACCGCGAGGCCGCCCCGCAGCTCGCCGACTACGCCAACGAGATGGGCTTCACGCACATTGAGGTGATGCCCCTGGCGGAGCACCCCTTTGACGGTTCATGGGGCTACCAGGTCACGGGATTCTACGCGCCGACCCACCGCTTCGGGACGCCCGAGGACTTCGCCTGGTTTGTGGACCACCTCCACCAGCGCGGCATTGGCGTCATCCTCGACTGGGTGCCGGCCCATTTCCCGAGGGATGCCTTCGCCCTGGCGGAGTTTGACGGCACGCACCTCTACGAGCACGCCGATCCAAGGCAGGGCGCGCACATGGACTGGGGGACCCTCATCTTCAACTACGGCCGCAACGAAGTGCGGTGCTTCCTGGTCGCCAACGCGCTTGCCTGGTTTGACCGCTACCACCTGGACGGCCTGCGGGTCGATGCCGTCGCCTCGATGCTCTACCTCGACTATTCGAGGGGGGCGGGGGAGTGGGTGCCCAACCGCTACGGCGGGCGGGAGAACCTGGAGGCCATCGCCTTCCTGCGGGGGGTGAACGACCTCGTTCACCACTACTACCCGGGGGGCCTGATGATCGCCGAGGAGAGCACGTCCTTCCCCGGGGTCACGCGCCCCACCGCCGAGGGCGGGCTCGGGTTCGACCTGAAGTGGAACATGGGCTGGATGCATGACACGCTGCAGTATTTCTCTAAGGAGCCGATCCACAGGAAATTCCACCAGAACGACCTCACCTTTGGCATGCTCTACCAGTATGCCGAGCGCTTCGTCTCGGTATTCTCCCACGACGAGGTGGTCCATGGGAAGGGGTCGATGCTTTACAAGATGGGAGCCTGGCACATCCCCGAGAAGGCGGCCAACCTAAGGGCGCTCTACGCCCACATGTGGGTGTACCCCGGCAAGAAGCTCCTCTTCATGGGCAACGAGTTCGCCCAGGCGCAGGAATGGAACTACAACGCGAGCCTCGATTGGCACCTTTGCCAGTACATGGACCACGAGGGTGTCCGGCGGCTGGTGGGTGACCTGAATCGCCTCTACGTCTCCGAGCCGGCTCTGGGTTCAAACGACTTCAACCCCCACGGATTCCGCTGGATCAGCTGTCTGGACGGCGACGCCAACGTGATTGCGTACCTGCGGTCGGACTCGACCGATCAGACCCTCTTCGTCGCGGTGGGCCACTTCGGGGGCGCCACCCGCACCTACCGCGTGGGCGTCCCGAGGCGGGGGTGGTGGAAGGAAGTGATCAATTCCAACAGCGAATACTACGGGGGGTCGGGGCTGGGCAACGACGGCGGGCGCTCGAGCACCGAGGTGCCGCACGACGGCTACACCCAGTCGATCGAGCTGACGCTGCCCCCCCTGACCACGCTTGTCTTCAAATGGACCGCCTCCACTTAGTGCAGCTGGGCGGCATTTAAGGGTTAGGAATACGTAAAACTTCGGGGGCGTTTTTGACTGGCGGATCGCTGGACGAGTCCGCACATTGTTTTGTGGTATTCGAACTTCTCGCACCTAACTCATGGCGCGCAAAATAAGCTTCATCAATTACAAGGGTGGCGTCGGAAAGACCTCGCTCATTGTAAACACCGCCGCTGCATTGGCAAAAATGGGCAAGCGTGTCCTCTTGTTCGACTTGGACACACAGTCCAATGCGAGCATATGGCTCCTGAAGCTGGACCGCTGGAACAAGATCAATGCCACGGGCGACGGCTCGATTTATTCCATTTTTGATCCCGGAAAAAGCCACATAAAGGATCTGGTCATAAAGGACGTGGTTGAGGGAAAGAACGGCGAGAAGTTGCTCCCCGGTTTGGACCTGGTGCCCACGACGTTCAACCTGGTGGACTTGGAGGCCGAGTACATGGGCGATCCGAAGCGGCCCGCCTACTTGGTGTTCTGCGAGCAGGTCGCGGCGCTCGAACCCAACTACGACTTCATCCTTTTCGACTGCCCGCCGAACATCCTTCGCGCCTCGCAGTGCGGCGTGTTCACCTCGAATGAGATCTACGTGCCCTCCAACCCGGACGCGCTCAGCCTGATCGGCTTCACGCTCCTGGTCGACAAGCTCCAGAAGTTCCACGCCCTTTCCGGCAGTTTCCGCAAGGCATCGATGGGCTCGCCGGCCCAGGTCCAGGGACTCATCTTCAACTCGATCCGCACGGGCGTCGATATCGAGGTGCCGAAGATGAGGATGCAATTGCGCCTGAATCAATTCCGCGCGGCGAAGAAGGCGGCCCCGACGGCGAAGATCTTCTCCACGCAGGTCCGCGACGCGATGGTGGTGAGGCGCTCGGTCGCGCTCGGCCTGCCCGTGATCCTTGTCGGCTCCGAGGGCGCGGACACGACGGACTCCGTCACCAACGACTACAGGAAGCTGGCGACAGAACTTGCGCAGCATGAGCCCGCATTTTAGCGTCACAAAAAATGTCCGAACCGAAATTCACTGAAAAGGATTGGGACGAAGTCAGAACGGCGTTTGCCAGTTCGATCATGGTCGACACCCAGGTGTCGAGCCTCGCCCAGAATCTCGACGGTCCCACGTGGCCCGTGAAGTCCAAGGACGAGACCCCGGCCAAGTACATTGACCTGACTTACGGGGAGGCCCTCGAGCTCCTCGCCCTGAAAGGCCAGTCGGCCGAGAAGCTCGACCTGCTGATCTCGATCCTTAAGGAAACGCTCGCCTTCGACAATCCGTTCGGGGACATGGTGGAGCAGACGGAAGCCGCAGCGGTGCGCGACAACCCCCTCCTCAAGAACATGGCGCGCATCGGTGTGCCGGAGAATTTCCCGATCGCGCTCACGGCGCTGGGTGCCGACACGGTGGAGTTTTGCAAGCTTGAGCACCTGAAGACGCTTGGGGAGTTCGCTGTCTTTGCGCAGGGGATGTCCCAGAACGTGATCGTGGGCGGAGATTTCAGGAAGCTCCTGAACGCGCTTTCGAACCTGGACGAGGCGACCCTGGGCGAGATCCTTCCCTATCGCAAAGGCGCCAAGGGGCTGCACCTGATCGAGGCGCTCGGACATGCGGCGAGCCAGCCCAATCCGATCCCGAAGGCCGTGGAGGCGGTGGCGTGGTTCGAGAACGACTTCAACCAGCTGAAGAAAGACTTCCTTGGAGGCACCGACCTGGCGAGGCAGCTGGGCGTGCTCGGCGACATCCAGCTCGAGAAGAAGGTCGCGGAGCTTATCCGGCAGCTCATCAAACCCGGCTCCTCGAGCACCCAGTCCCAAGCCAGCAAGGGCGGCTTCTTCAAGCGCCTCTTCAAGAAATAGCCGGTTTCCCCGACCCACCCAGAATGGCAGACCCCTCCAATATTCGGTTTCCTTTAAAGAGGACTGAATCCCTTGGAAACCTGTCGCTGCGCCGCACCAAGGCCGAGACGAAGCTTCCGTTTACGGTCTCCGACGCATCGGCCCAGGCCCGCGAGTCGATCCGAGCGATCGTGTCGGCCACCCGCCCGCAGATGGGGTCGCGGGGAGCGGGGGAGGACGCCCGCATTGCCGAGCTTGAGCGCTCCCTGCGGCAGCTTGAGCTCAAGCTCGCCGAGCGCGAGCGCGCGGTCCAGGAGCGGGAGGCGCGCCTGAAGGAGTTTGAGCGCGAGCTGGCGGAGGCCGAGGCGCTCCTCGCCGCCAGGGAGCAGCTGGTCGCCGCGTCGCGCAAGTCGACGACCGCCCATGTGTCGCCTGAGGAGAAAGCGGCCCTGGAGGGCCTGCGGGCGGAGCTTGAGCGCCAGGAGGCGGTCCTCAAGGAGGCCCAGAACGCCCTGCGCGAGCGCGAGCAGTTCATGGACGAGAGCGAGACCCGGCTTTTTGAGAAGGTGCAGAGCCAGCAGGAGCGGGAGATCGAGCTCGACCAGAGGGAGGAGGAGCTCCTGGTGCGCACCCGCAAGTTCAGGGAGAGCGAGGCCTCCGGGGATGCCCGGGCGGCCGCAGCGCTCAAGGCCGAGGACGCGGCCGCCGCCGATTCGGACGAAATGAGGGCTTGATCCTTGACGCATTCGGGGCCGGTGCCCCATTTTGATGAAACTTTTCTCCGGACCCGGCGTCCAACCCTCTCCATCACCCTAGTATGAGACTCCTTTGCCTCGCGCTTTGCCTCCTCTGCCTTCCCATAGTCGGCCTCCGCGCGGCCGGCGACGACAAGGAGGATGAGAAACAGGCTCCCGAGGAAATTCCCGATTTCAACCAGCTTGACGAGTACGTCTACGTCCCGAAGTCGACGCTGAGCCTCGGAACCCGGTTCCTGCTGAGGGGCCCCAAGACGACCTACAGCGGCCAGGGCGTGATACCCTCGACCGTGAACCCGGGCGACAATTCGACCGTCAATATCCCCAACATCTCGCGCACGTATATCGACGGGACCGTCTCGCCCGACGCCCGCACGGTGTCCCAGAGCACGGCCTTGGGCGGCTCGATCTCTGTTCCGATCCAGTCCGATGGGAAGACCGATACGTGGAGCTACAACAACAGCAACGGTTCGCTGCTCTGGAATTACGGCACGAGCTCGAACCAGCTTCTGGCCAACGGAGACATCGCCTTCCACGCCTATGCAGGCAATGTGACCGATACCGCCTCCCACTCGATCAACGGAGAGTCCAACGCGGGCGTCGAGCTGATCCTTGACCGCGATATGGGCAAGCTCGGCAAGCGCTTCTCGTGGAGCCTGACGGCCGGGTTCTCGATCGCTGACATCCATTCGAGCGTCTACCTTGGGGTGCCGACGACGCTCACGACGCTGACCGACGAATACGACCTCTTCGGCCAGATCCCGCCGGCCGCCCCCTACGCCTCGCCGACCAGCTCAAGCCAGACGGTCTACAATTCCGCGGGCGTGGCCGTCGCCGGAAGCGGGTCGTCGACCCAGACCCAGAGCGTCAACCAGGTGATCCTTCTCGGGAACGTCCCGCTCAGCCGGACGATCACCAACACCGACATCACCACCACCAACCGGTACTTCATCGAGGGAGCCTACTACACACTTCGGATGGGGCCCACGATCGACATGCCGGTCTGGAACCATTTCAAGCTGAACGTGAGCGCGGGCCCGATGCTGATCTACTCGGGCTCCATCCTGAACGTGCTCTCCGACCTCAATATCGCCACCGGCGAGAATTTCACCGACCTCTACACGAAGGAGAACAGCAAGATCCTCCCCGGGTACTACGTGGACGTTGACCTCCAGTACCAGCTCACCGACACAGCCGGCTTCTACATGGGCGGCGTCTTTCAGAGCGCGGGCAGCTACAAGCAGACGGTGCCGAGCGGCACCTCCACGGCCTACACCTCCACGATCGACTTCGGAAGCCAGGAGGGCGTCAAGGGCGGCCTCACGGTCCGCTTCTAGAGGCCGGGCCGCTGGGGCCTCGTGAGGTCGGCAAGCACGGACTCGATGTCCCTTAGGTCCCCCTTGGGATAGAAGGTGTTAATCCGGCAGATCACCTGCTGGATGATGCCGTCGGGACAGGATGCGCCGCCGGTCACCAGGATGCGCCTGGGGGCTCCCCCGGCGAGATGGAGTTCGCCTTTCCAGAGGGGCCTGCGCTCCACGTGGCCTCCTTGTCCGGCAATGCCCTTTGCCGGGAAGACATAGTGCTCCGCCTCGGACGGGGAGAGGATGTTGGCCTCGCTCTGGATGAAGAAAGCCCGGTTCCCAAGCTTTTGCTCGCAGAGCCTATAGAGCTGGAACGTGTTGGAGGAGTTCTTCCCGCCGATCACGAACGCCGCGTCCAGGGGCTCCTCCAGGGCGCGCGTGAGCGCGTCCTGGTTCACCTGGGTGGCGTAGCAAAGCGTGTCATTGCGGCCCTGGCCCCCCACGCGGGGCTGGCTCCCGGGCTGGTCCACTCCGTGCCTTTCGGCAAAGACGTCGCGAAGGTAGGCAATGATCTCGCGCGTCTCATTCATCAGGAGCGTCGTCTGGTTCACGACCGCGATCCGCTCCAAGTCGCGCTCAAACCTGAAGCCTTCCGTGAATTTCCCGGCAAAGAGCTCGTGGAAGCGCGCCGCTGCAGAAGGGTCCCTGCTCTGGATCAGCTCCCCAAGGAGCCGGGTCTCGTCCAGGTTCCTCACGATGATCGCGGGGGCGTACCGGCGCGTGTTCGAGAAGGTGGCCTTCGTCTCCTCATGCTCGTGCTTGCCGTGGATAACGACCGTGTAGCCGTCGCGGCCGTAGGCCCGCGCGGCCTTCCAGACCTTCTCAACCAGCATGCACGTCGCGTCGTACTGCCTGACCGCGATCCCCTTGCGCACGAGGCGGCGCTTGTCCTCGTCGGTGGCCCCGAATGCCGGAATGATCACGATGTCCTCCGGTGTCAGCGTGTCCCAAAGGTCGGCCCCCCCAAAGGACGACCGGTGGGGGACGCCCTTGTCGGTCTGGAGGTAGCGCAGGCCACGGTTGATCAGGTCATCGTTGACGAACGGGTTATGAATCAGCTCCGAGAGCATGAAGACACGCCTGCCGGGATTCTCGGTGAGGGTTTCGTAGGCTCTCTCGATTGCGTTCTTTACCCCCAGGCAGAACCCAAAATGGCTGGGCACAAGGTAGTGGACGGCGCCGAAGTCGAGCGTGACCGGCCCCGTGGCGGTGCGCTCGTGCTGGCGGGCGAGGGCCTTGATCGCCGCGCACAGCCGGGACTGGTAGATGGCGCCCGCCTCCTTGTCCTGGGCATAGATGGCCGTGTTGCGCTCCTTCTCGGGCCTGAATTTGTAGATGAAGTCGTTCTCCCCGAGGTTCAGGTAGGGCACCTCGATCAGGTATGGGTCGAGTTCCTCGAGGATGCGGGACAGGGAGGGGGCAAGGGCGCCGGGATCGGCCCTGAGGAGCTCGATCGACTGGAACACGACCTCCGGGTCGGCGGACGCGCCTTCGACCTGGGCGAGGTGCACGCGGTACGAACGCCCCGCGGCGGAGACCGTGAACCGCTCCACGGGGGCGGTGTGGGCCCTGAACGAGGATTCCAGGCGCCCGAGCGCCATCGCGCCGTCTGTGCCCGTGAACGGCAGGCCGCTCTTTGAACCCAACCGGCGCACCGCCAGCCTGTTGTTGCCGTCAAAGGCCAGGATGCAGTCGAGCTGCGAGACAGCGACCCCTGGGGGTGTGGACATCAGGCCAATTTACCGCCTGAGCCGGGCTTCGGCAAGGGCGCTCCGAGGATCTGCTGGAGCTTGGCGGCTTCGCGGCCGCCCCCCATCGCAAAGTCCGGCTTTCCCCCGCCTTTGCCGCCCAAAAGGAGGCTGAGCTCGTTGACAATCTTTCCGGCCTGGTAGCCGGCCTTTATGGCAGCCGGCGAGCAGAACGAAACGACCGTGGCCTTCTCGCCGAATGCGGCGCCAAGCCTGACGACTCCCTCGCCGATGTGCGCGAGGACCTGGGAGCCGAGGGAGCGCAGGGCGTCGGGCGTCTCCGCCGAGACAAGAGCCGACACGAACTTCAGGCCGCCGTCCTCCTGCGCCTTCGAGGCGAGCTCGCCCGCCTGGTTCGCGGCCGCCTTTTGCTCGAACCCTTTGAGCTTTTTCTCGGATTCGGCCTTCTCAGCGAGCAGGGACTCGACCCTGGCACGGAGGTCCCCGTGGGCGGAGCCAAGCCGCTGCGAGACAAACTCCACCGTGTCGAAGGCGTGGAGCGCGAAGCGGTACGCGCCGTCGCCGGCCACGGCCTCGATGCGCCGCGTCCCGGCCGCGATCGCACTCTCGTGGACGACCTTGATGAGGCCGACCTCGCCTGTTGTCGCCACATGGGTGCCTGCGCAGAGCTCGCGGCTGTAGCCGCCGATGTCGACGACCCGGACCACCTTGCCGTACTTCTCCCCGAAGAAGGCGAGCGTTCCCTCGGGCTTCTTGTCGAAGTCGATCTCGTAGGCCTCGACCGGGGCGTTGTCGAGGACCCGCAGGTTCACGAGCTCCTCGATCTCGCGGAGCTGGGCGTGGGTAACGGCCTCGAAATGCGAGAAGTCGAAGCGCAGCCGGTCGGGGGCATTGAGCGAGCCGGCCTGCCGCACGTGGGTGCCCAGCACCTTGCGCAGGGCCCAGTGCAGCAGGTGCGTGGCCGTGTGGTTGCGCTGGATCGCCCTGCGGCGCGAAAGGTCCACGGAGAGCTCGGCGGCGGCCCCGACGGGCGGGAGGGCCGAGCCCGGGGCAAGCTGGTGGAGGTGCCTACCGGACTTGTCCTTGACGGTGTCCACGATCGTGAGCGCGGTGCTGCCGACCAGGGCGTGGCCCGTGTCGCCGAGCTGGCCGCCCATCTCGGCATAGAAGGGGGTCTGGTCGAACACCACGAACACGCCGTGCTCGGAGGTGACGACGTCCTTCACGGTCGCCCGGGTTCCCAGGACGGAGCTGAGCAGGTAGCCGGTGAAGGGGGTGGGGGCGTGGGCGGTCGGGGCGGAGCCCTCGGTCGCCGCGATGATGACCTCCTTCTTTTGGGCCGCCCGGCCGCGCTCCCGCTGTTCGTTCATGAGGGACTCGAAGCCGTCGACATCGACCGCGATGCCGCGCTCGGCCGCGATCACCTGGGTCAGGTCGAGCGGGAAGCCGTAGGTGTCGTAGAGCTCGAACACCGTCTGGCTCGGGAGCTTTCCGGTGGAGGCCGCCTCATCAAAGCGCTTGAGGCCGCGCTCCAGGGTCCTTCCGAAGCTCTCCTCCTCGGACCTGATCACGCGCCGCAGGGTCGATTCCTGGCGCCTGAGTTCGGGGAACACGTCACCCAGGGACTCGACGACGGGATCGACCAGCTTCTCGAAGAAGCCCGTCGAGAGGCCGAGATGGCGCCCATAGAGCGCCGCCCGGCGCAGGATCCTTCGGATCACGTAGTTGCGGCCTTCGTTACCGGGAAGGATTCCGTCTGAGATGGCGCACGACACGCAGCGGGCGTGGTCGGCCAACACCCGGAATGCGACATCGATCCGCTGCTGCTCGGAGAGGCCGGTCCTGCCCTCGGGGACCGTGGCCTTGTAGGTGTGGCCGGAAAGCTCGGAAATCCGGGTGAACAGGGGCGCGAACACGTCGGAGTTGTAGTTCGACGGTTCGGCCGAGAAGTCCGTGAACCCCTTGGTCGTGGCGATGATTCCCGAGACGCGCTCGAAGCCCATGCCCGTGTCGACGTGCTTCGCCGCGAGCGGCGAGAACGTGCCGTCGGCGTTGGCGTTGTACTGGATGAAGACGTGGTTCCAGATCTCGATGCAGCGAGGTGATCCCGAATTCACGAGCTTGCGACCCGCGGCCTCGTCGTCGGAGGGCAGGAGATTCACGTTGATCTCGGAGCAGGGGCCGCAGGGTCCCGTCTCGCCCATCATCCAGAAATTGTCCTTCTTTCCGCCGCGGACAATGTGGGTCTCGGGGTCGAGCCCCGCCCGCTTGAAGAGTCCCGCCCAGATCTCGTAGGCCTCGTGGTCGAACTCGGAGGGATCGCCCTTCGCCTTGTCCGGCGAATACACCGTGGCAAAGATGCGCTTCGGCGGGACGCCCCAGACCCGGGTCACCAGGTCCCAGCCCCAGACGAGCGACTCCTTCTTGAAGTAATCCCCGAAGGACCAGTTGCCGAGCATCTCGAAGAGCGTGTGGTGGTAGGTGTCGAATCCGACATCCTCCAGGTCGTTGTGCTTGCCGCCCGCGCGGATGCACTTCTGCGTGTCCGTAGCCCTCGTGTCCATGGCCGGCTTGGCCCCGGCCCACTGCGAGAGGTCGGGAGCCCGCTCGCCCAGGAAGATGGGCACGAACTGGTTCATCCCGGCGTTGGTGAAGAGGAGCCCCGGGGAGTCCGGCAGCAGCGAGCTCGACGGCACGACCGTGTGCCCGTGCTTCGCGAAGAAATCGAGGAACGACTGGCGGATTTCCGAGGATTTCATAGGGCCGAGATGACAGCGTCTGCCATGGCGCGGGTGCCGACCGAGGCGCCCCCAAAGGAGATGTCCGAGGTCCGCGTTCCCGAGGTCACGGCCTTCTTGACGGCGGCCTCGATCCGGGCCGCGGGCTTTTCCAGCCCGAAACTGTGGCGGAGCATGAGGGCCGTGGAGAGGATCTGGGCGCAGGGGTTTGCAACGCCCTTGCCCGCGATGTCCGGCGCGGTCCCGCCGGCCGGCTCATAAAGGCCGAAAGGAAGGCCGAGCGAGTTGCGGCCTGCGCCGAGCGAGGCCGAGGAGAGCATTCCGAGCGAGCCGCAGATCACGGCCATCTCGTCCGAGAGGATGTCGCCAAACATGTTCTCGGTCACGAACACGTCGAACTGGTTGGGCCCGCGGACAAGTTGCATGGCGGCATTGTCCACGTACATGTGGCTCAGTTCAATGTCCGGGGCGTTCTTCGCCACGTAGTCGGTCACGGTCCTTCGCCACAGGACGGAGGTCTCCAGGACATTGGCCTTGTCGATCGAGCAGAGTTTCCTCTTGCGGGAGCGGGCGGTCGCGATGGCGGTTGCCGTGATGCGCTCGATCTCGCTCCTGCGGTAGACCATGGTGTCGACCGCCTGCAGGTCGCCGTCGGGCAGGGTCGTCGTCTCCTTCGGCTTGCCGAAGTAGAGCCCGCCCGTCAGCTCCCGGATGCAGACGATGTCGATCCCGTCCGGGATCCGCTCGGTCTTGATCGGGGAGGCGGCGGTGAGTTCCCGGTAGAGAAGGCCCGGGCGGATGTTGGCAAAGAGCGTGAAATGCTTCCTCAGGGGCAGGAGCGCCGCCCGCTCGGGTTGCTCCTTCGGGGGGAGCTTCTCCCACTTGGGCCCGCCCACCGAGCCAAAGAGGATGGCATCGCTCGCCTCGCAGATACGCAACGTTGAGTCAGGCAAGGCCTTGCCATGGTTGTCGATGCCGGCCCCGCCGACATCCGCAGCCCTAGGCTCCAGCGTAAGGCCCTCCTGGAGAGCAACATGACCAAGGACCCGGAGGGCCTCGGTCATCACTTCGGGTCCTATGTAGTCTCCTGCGAGTACGGCGAACTTCAGGGTCGGCATTGAAAAGGGGTTTATCGCTATCCGGTGGGCGAGCAAAGGTGAAGGGGAATTTTCGCCGTTGCGGAACGGCTGGAATGTTCTCTTTTTGCGACGTGAATGTTCATTGCCTTCCTACCGGACCCATCGGGACCAATGCGTACCTGATCACCGAGCCCCGCCTGCGGCAGGCGGTCCTGGTCGATGCTCCCCTCGGGGTCTGGGAGGTGGTGGAGCCCATCCTGAAGAAGGAGGGCTGCCAGCTCTCGGCGCTCTGGCTCACCCACGGCCACTGGGACCACACCCAGGGGGCAGCGGAGGTGGCCAGGAAAGCGAACGTGCCGGTGAGCGGCCACAAGGCCGACCAGCCCCTCTATGAGACACCCGAGGTGATGCGCTCGCGCCTGCCGGCAAGCATCGTCGTGGAGGCCATCAAGGTGGACCACTGGCTTGCGGACGGCGATTCCGTGGAGGCTCTCGGCCAGACGGTGAAGGTCTCCCATGTGCCCGGCCACTGCCCGGGGAGCCTCATGTTCTACTTTCCCGCTGCCAAGGTCGCCTTTGGGGGCGACGCGCTCTTCAAGGGAAGCGTCGGCAGGACCGACCTGCCGGGCAGCGACCGCGCGACGCTCGAGAATTCCATCCGCACAAGGTTCTACACCCTCCCCGACGATACCACGGTCCTCTCGGGCCACGGTGAGGCCACCACGGTCGGCGAGGAAAAGGAGAGCAATCCCTATGTCCGCGGCTGAGCACGAGGCGCACATGCACCGGGCGCTCCTGCTCGCCCGGAGGGGGTGGGGCGACACCCATCCCAACCCGATGGTCGGATGCGTGCTAGTCGAGGACGGGCAGGTCACGGCGGAGGGGTTCCACGCGCGAGACGGCGGGCCCCATGCCGAGCGCGTGGCGCTTGCCTCCCTGGGGCGCAACCCAATCCCGGGCGCCACGCTCTATGTGACCCTGGAGCCTTGCTCGACCGAGGGGCGCACGGGCGCCTGCACGGATGCGATCCTGGCCGCGGGGATCCGGCGGGTCGTGGTCGGCGCCGCGGACCCGAATCCCGCGCACGCCGGGCGCGGTTTCGAGGTGCTGCGAAGGGCGGGAGCGGACGTGACAACCGGTGTCCTGGAGAGGGAGTGCGCCGACCTGAACCTGATTTTCAACCACTGGATTTTGAGCGGCAGCCCTCTTGTCGCCGGGAAAGTGGCCACGACGATCGACGGGAGGATCGCCACGAGGACGGGCGACTCGCAGTGGATCACCGGCGAGGCTGCACGGGCCGATGTCCACCACTGGCGCAGGCTTTTTCCCGCGATCGGCGTCGGGGCCGGGACCATCCTCACGGACAACCCGAAGCTCACGGCCCGGTGCGAGGGGCAGCCCGAGTGGTGCCCGATCCGCTTCGTGTTCGACGGCCGCCTGAGGTCGGTCTTGGACCATCGCCTGCCGAAGGTCTACACCGACGCCTTCGCGACCAAGACCATCGTCGTCACGACCCAGCACGGGGGTCTCGGCTACGTGCGCAAGCTGAATGCCCTCGGGGTCGGGGTCTGGGTCTTTGAGTCCCCGACCGGGCGGGTACCGCTTGCGCAGTTCCGTGCCCGCTGCGCCGCGGAGAAGGTGAGCGGGATCCTTCTTGAGGGGGGTGCGCAGCTCATGAGCCGCGCCCTGATCGAGCACCAGATCGACTATTTCTTCTCCTACCAGGCCCCGATCCTTTTTGCCGACGAGAAGTCGAAGTCGGCCTTGAGCGGGCTAAGGACCGAGCGACTGGCGCAGGCGGTGCGACTCACCGACCTGAGACGGGAGACGCTGGGCGAGGATTCCCTGCTGAGGGGCCGGGTTGTCTATCCGGAGAAGGTTCAGATCGATGAAACTCTATTTAGCCTCGGCTAACCCCCACAAGGCCTTGGAGCTCCAGGCCCTGTCCGACGCCTCCCGCGCGGGCGCAGGGGGGCCGGTGATCGAGGTCCTGTCAGCGGCCGCGGTCGGCGGGATGCCCAGCGTGCTCGAGGACACGGGCACCTTCGTCGGCAATGCGCGCAAGAAGGCGGTCGCCCTCCGGGAGCTCCTCCCCGCGGACGGCTGGGCGCTTGCCGACGACAGTGGCCTCTGCGTGGCTGAACTCGGCGGGGCGCCGGGTGTCGAGTCCGCGTACTTTGCCGGGCCCCAGGGGGACCCGCGTGCAAACCTAGAGAAATTGGCCAAGGTCATGGCCGGGGTCCCGCCGGCGCGCCGAGTCGCGGAGTTCGTCTGCGTGCTTTTCCTGGCTGGGCCCGGTGGACAGCAGGTGCATTTCGAGGGGCGCTGCCCGGGGCGCCTTGCGCTCGAGCCCCGGGGCGCGGGCGGCTTCGGATACGACCCCCTTTTCATCCCGGACGGTTTCACGGTCACCATGGCCCAAGTGCCCCCGGAGGTTAAGAACCGGGTCGGGCACCGGGGGCGGGCCTGGGCGGAATGCTTCGGCTGGCTTGCGGCGAGGGGCTAAACCGTCTTCGATTAACCCTCCATGGCCGACTTCTACATTACCACGGCGATCGACTACGTTAACGGGTCCCCGCACATAGGGCACGCCTATGAAAAGATCCTGACCGACGTGATCGCCCGTTTCCGGCGCCTGAAGGGCGACTCGGTCCATTTCCTCACCGGAACTGACGAGCACGGCCAGAAGGTGCAACAGAGCGCGCGCGCCAAGGGCGTGCCCCCGCTGCAGTTCGCCGACGAGGTGAGCGCCGAGTTCCAGGCGATGCTTCCGCGCCTGTTGATCACGAACGACGATTTCATCCGGACGACCCAGGAGCGCCACAAGAAGGTGGTGCGGGAGATCCTCCAGAAACTCTTCGACAAAGGGGACATCTACCGCGGGCAGTACCACGGGTTCTACAGCACCCGCCAGGAGCAGTTCCTGCAGGAGAAGGACCGCAACCCCGATGGGTCGTGGCCGGAGATCTACGGGGAGGTGCAGGAGATCGTCGAGCCGAACTACTTCTTCAAGCTAAAGTCCTACCAGCCCTGGCTCATGGAGTTTCTTGCAGCCAACGAGGGGTTCATCTTTCCCAAGTACCGCCAGAAGCAGGTCTCGGAGTTTCTGAAGGAGCCGCTCAATGACCTGTGCATCTCGCGGCCGCGCGAGCGCCTGGAATGGGGAATCCCGCTCCCGTTCGACGAGGGTTTCGTGACCTACGTCTGGTTCGACGCGCTGGTGAACTACTATTCGGCCGTGGCCGACAAGCCCGGCGTCTGGCCGGCGGACTGGCATGTGATCGGCAAGGACATCCTGGTTCCCCCGCACGCCGTCTACTGGCCGATCATGCTCCATGCCGCCGGGATCGCGCTTCCAAGGGGAATCCTGGCGCACGGCTGGTGGCTGACCAGCGGGTCGAAGATGTCGAAGAGCAAGGGCAACGTCCTTAACCCGCTCGCGCTCGTCGACGAGTTCGGCGCCGACGCCCTGCGCTACTTCCTGATCCGGGAGATGAATGTGGGCCAGGACGGGGACTTCTCAAGGGAGCTCTTCCTCACCCGTTACAACAGCGACCTGGCAAACGACCTCGGCAACCTGGTGAACCGTGTCCTGAACATGACCAACCGGTTCGCAGGTGGATCGGTCCCGGAGCCCCAGGGTGAGGCGGAGCCCGAGGCCGAGGTGAGGAAACTCTGGGAGCAGACGCGCGCCGAGTACGTGCCCCTCTTTGATCAGTTCCAGTTCCACACGGCCCTGGAGCGCCTCTTCATCTTCATCCGGTCCATCAACGCCTACATCGAGAAGCGCGCGCCCTGGAAGCTCGGCAAGTCGGCCGAGCCGGCCGACAAGGCGCTCCTGGCGACCTCGCTTGCGACCATGGCCGAGGCGCTGCGCCTGGCGTCCGTGGCGCTCAGGCCCGTCATGCCTGGGGCGACTGATAAGATCAATGCGGTCCTGGGCTACACGCCTTCGGGCACGTGGGCGGACGAGCTGGTATGGGACGGCCGCCTGAAAGGCTCCAAGGTCTCGGAGTCCCTGGTCCTCTTCCCGAGGCCGGCGCCGGCAGCCAAGGCGCCGTGACGATCCTCCCGCTAGACCCCGTAGCAAATTCCTCGCCCGAGGCGCTCTGCGGGTTCCTTGCCGAGTGCCGCGACACGGCGGCCGAGGCCGGCAGGCCGATGCTGGTCAGCATCACGATCCAGGTGGAGAGCCTGGACCCGCTCGCGGTCCTGGAATCGATCTTTGAGCCGGGTGAAAGGCACTTCTACGCCGAGCGGCCGAGCGAGGGATGGGCGATCGCCGGCGCCGAGTCGGTCCTGTCATTCACCTCGTCGGGTCCCAGCCGTTTCGAGGACTGCGAGGGCTACATCGACCGCGTCCTTGAGGACACGATCGCCGTGGGCGACCAGGATGCGCCGTTCGGCGGCCCGCATTTCTTCGCAGCCTTCTCGTTCCTGGATGCGGTGGGTGAGGGGGAGCCGTTTGAGGCCGCCCGTGTGTTCGTGCCGCGCTGGCAGGTGGCCCGCAGGGACGGCCACACGACGGCCGTGGCCAACCTCCTGATCCAGCCGGACTCCCTGATCGAGCCCATCGCGGCGAAGGTCCTCAGGGCGCACGCAAAGTTCCAGTCGTTCGAGTTCGAGGCGCCTGGACTTCCCGAGCAGCACCCGCGCGACGCGACCTCGATCGTCGATGTGGGGGGGCGCAACTCCTACGCAACGGGGGTCAGCGAGGCCTCGGATTGCATCGCGCGCGGCGAGATCGAGAAGATCGTCCTCGCCCGGGCCAAGGACGTCCGGTCCCCGGCCCCGCTTCACCCGCTGCAGATCCTAAACGGCCTCCGCCAGCGGTTTCCCGACTGCAACGCCTTCTCGGTGGCCAACGGCCTCGGCCAGAGCTTCATAGGCGCGAGTCCGGAGCGCCTGCTCCGGGTCGAGGACGGGGTCGTCCTGACCGAGGCCCTGGCAGGCTCTGCCGAGCGGGGCGCCACCGCGAGCGAGGACGCCGCCCTGGGAAGCAGGCTTCTCCACAGCGAGAAGGACCTGCGCGAGCAGCGGATCGTGCTCGACTCCATCGTGCGGCGGCTTTCGCCCCTGGGGCTTGACTTGAGGTACTCGGTCAGGCCCGGCCTGAAGCGCCTCTCGAACATTCAGCACCTGCACACCCCGGTCGAGGCTCGCCTGCCCAGGGGGGTCCGGCTCCTGGACATGCTGGGCAGGCTCCACCCGACGCCTGCCGTCGGGGGCACGCCCCGGGAGAGGGCCGTCCCGCTGATCTGCCGCCTCGAGGCCTTTCCGAGGGGCCTCTACGGCGGCGTCGTCGGATGGATCGACTCCCGGGGCGGGGGGGAGTTCATCGTGGCCCTGCGCTCGGCCCTCGTGTCGGGATCTGAGGCGCGGATGTATGCCGGCGGGGGCATTGTCGAGGGATCCACGATCGAGAAGGAGTTTGCGGAGACCGAGCTGAAGTTTAGAGCGATGCAGGACGCCCTCCTAGGAACCTGAGAGCAAGGGCTCCCCCACGATGAATCCTCCTTCCCTCGATTTTAGGAATGTGAACGCCCTCTGGGGCAGCGTGGTTGCCGAGACCCTTGTGCGGTCCGGTGTCGGCACGGTCGTCATCTCGCCCGGTTCGCGCTCGACTCCCCTAGCTTTTGCGTTCGCCCGGCACCCGGGTTTGGACGCGCTCCCTGTCCTTGATGAGCGCTCGGCGTCCTTCTTCGCGCTGGGCCTGGCCAAGAGGGACCTGCGCCCCGTGGCCCTCCTCTGCACGAGCGGCACGGCCGGGGCCAATTACTATCCCGCCGTCATTGAGGCGCGGGAGGCGGGGGTCCCGCTCCTTGTCATCACGGCCGACAGGCCCCCCGAGATGCGTGCGTGCGCCTCAGGGCAGACGATTGACCAGCAGAAGCTCTTCGGCTCCCACGTGAATTTCTTCCACGAGTTGGCCGTTCCTGAGCTGAGTCTGCCGCTCCTAAGGTACCTGCGGCAGACGGTGGCGCACGCCGTGGAGCGGACCCGGGCGCCGTTTCGTGGCCCCGTGCACCTGAATGCGCCCTTCAGGGACCCCCTGGTGCCTGCCGAGGACGGCGGCCCGGCGCTGGCCTTTGGGAGCCGCGTCAACTGGGAGACGTTCTTCGAGCACCTGCGTACCGCGCCGGAAACGTTCGCCGTGTCCGAGATCCCGGCTTTCCCGCACCAGGTTCACGGCATCATCGTTGCGGGTCCGGTGCTGACCGCGGAGCCCGCGGCCTACGCCGCGTCCGTATCCGAGATCTCACGCAAGCTCGGATGGCCCGTCCTTGCCGACGGCCTCTCGGCCGTCCGCAATCACGGCAACATGCCCCACCTGGTGACCCGCTACGACGCGATCCTGCGCTCGCCGAAAGCTGCGGAGTCGCTGCGCCCCGAGTGCGTTCTCTGCCTCGGGGAATGGCCCACGAGCAAGATCCTGCGCTCGTGGATCGAGGCAAGTGGGGCCCCCGTTTTTTTTGTCACCGACCGCCCCGACAACCGGGACGCCCTCCACGGGGCAACCCGAAGGATCGTGGCGCCGCTCTCCACCCTGGCGCTTGGCCTCCCCGCAGCCGAGTCCCCGAACGGGTACCAGCGGCTCTGGGCCATTCACGAGACCCGCACCCGCGCGGCGCTCGACGCAACGCTCTTGGCCGAGCAGGACCCCGTGGAGCCGAAGGCGGCATGGCTGCTCGGGATGAAGCTTCCGGCCGGGACGCCCGTCTCGGTCTCCAACAGCATGCCGATCAGGGACCTGGAGTACGTCTGGCCGGCCAACGACCGGGGGCTCAGGGTGCTTTTCAATCGGGGCGCCAACGGAATCGACGGCACGCTCTCCTCTGCGCTCGGCGTTGCCCACGAGGGCCGGCCGGCCGTGCTCCTCACGGGCGACCTCGCCTTCCTGCATGATTCGAACGGCCTCCTCATCGCTCCGAAGCTAAAGGGCAGCCTCACCGTGGTGCTGATCAACAACCGGGGCGGGGGCATCTTCGAGCACCTGCCCGTGGCCCAGTTTGAGCCCATCTTCGAGGAGTTCTTTGCGACGCCCCAGGAGGTGGACTTCGCGAAGCTGTGCGCGGCGCACTCTGTGGAGCACATCTTGGTCAAGGACTGGCCCCATTTTGAGTCGCTGATCTCCACCTTGCCGGCGCGCGGCGTCCGTGTCCTTGAGATCGAGACCGACCGCAAGAAGGACGCAGCCTGGCGAAAGCAGGCGTTTGCATCCGCGGCCACCTGACGCCACCTTTCATCCCTTTACGCCATGGTAACCCAGTGGAAAACCGCAAAGACCTACTCCGATATCCTCTACGTGAAGTCGGATGGGATCGCCAAGATCACGATCAACCGGCCGGCCAAGCGCAATGCGTTCCGGCCCGAGACGATCAAGCAGATGATCGACGCCTTCACGGATGCGCGGGAGGACCAGAGGGTGGGGGTCGTGCTCCTTACGGGAGCGGGCCCGCACACCGACGGAAAATATGCCTTCTGCGCCGGAGGGGACCAGAGCGTCCGGGGGAACGCGGGCTATGTCGGCGACGACGGGGTCCCGCGCCTGAACGTGCTCGACCTTCAGAGGCTCATTCGCTCGATGCCGAAGGTGGTGATCGCTCTCGTGGCGGGGTACGCGATCGGGGGCGGCCACGTTCTTCACGTTGTGTGCGACCTGACGATAGCCGCCGACAACGCGATATTCGGGCAGGTGGGACCGAGGATGGGCAGCTTTGACGGGGGCTTCGGGTCGAGCTACCTGGCGCGCATCGTGGGCCAGAAGAAGGCGCGCGAGATCTGGTACCTGTGCCGCCAGTACAGCGCCGAGCAGGCCCTCGAGATGGGCCTTGTGAACACGGTTGTGCCGGTCGCTGACCTCGAGAAGGAGGGGGTTTCCTGGGCCAACGAGATCATGCTGAAGAGCCCCCTGGCGATCCGGCTCCTAAAGAGCGGGTTCAACGCGGAATTGGACGGCCAGGCGGGGATCCAGGAACTGGCGGGCAACGCAACGCTGCTCTACTACATGAGCGAGGAGGCGAAGGAGTTCCACTCCGCGCAGCGCGAGAGGCGCAGTCCCCAGGTTCGGAAGTTCCCCTGGTTGCCCTAGAAAGAAGGGCGCCTGGACGCCCCGCGTCCCCTTGGGGAATTTGTCCAGCCGGATTTCAAGACGTCCGAACACAGTCGTTGGGAGCCCCACAGTAAGGTGCAGTCCAGGATATATATATAGTATAGGGGCTACTTGTCCTGAAGCCTTGCCCCCCGGTTGCCCTTGCAACCGAAGGTCCTTCCGGTCACGGCCATGGGTTAACGCAAAACTCTTTATGGGGCTGAGGTTTATGGCATTACAGACCTGTAGGTTCAGCGGGTTTCCCGGGCCCTGCGTCTTCTAAAGGCGGGTAAGACCCCATTGTCCGGATCGCAGGGACGGTGGAGAATATATAGCACCAAACAGCCTTGGAGAAATATCGGGGGGAGCATCGCATCGCCTTAGGACCCGACCGTTCGCCACGGCAGCCAAGCCATGAATAAAGAATACCCGGTGGATCTTTTCAGCCAGATCCAGCAGGATCTGAAAAACTCCGAGCTCAAATACCGGCGCCTTTTCGAGTCCGCCAAGGACGGGATTCTTATCCTGGACCTAGATACGGGACGCATCAGCGACGTTAATCCGTTTCTCTGCGAGCTGTTGGGGTTCACTTTCGCCGAAATGGTTGGGAAAACCGTGGGCGAGATCAGCCCCTTTAAGGACACGGTCGTGAACCAGGCCATGCTCGAGCGGTTGCAGGACACCGGATATGTCCGGTACAAGAACCTTCCCCTGGAGACGAAGACCGGCCGCCGGATCGCGGTGGAGTTCGTGTGCAACGTCTACCAGGTCGGGAGCGAGCAGGTGATCCAATGCAACATCCGCGACATCACGGAGCGCAATGAGGCCGACCAGAAGCTGGCACTCCTCGGCGCTTGCGTCCAGAACCTCAACGACATCGTCCTCGTCACCGAAGCGCAGCCCCTCAATGAGCCCGGCCCGCGGATTGTCATGGTGAACCGGGCATTCGAGCGCATAACCGGTTACACGGCGGCCGAAGCAATCGGGCGAAGCCCCCGGTTTCTCCAGGGGCCGAAGAGCTGCGGCCCTGCGCTTGCCGACATCTACAAGGCGATGGCGGAACACCGGCATATCCGCCGGCAGTTCGTCAACTACGCGAAAGACGGGCGCGAGTACTGCCTGGACGTCGACATCGTCCCGATCTTTGACGCCGAGGGCAAATGCACCCACTTCGCCGCTACCGAGCGCGATATCACCGAGAACGTGAAGGCCGAGGCACGGATCGCGGAGCAGGCCTCGTTCCTGGACAAGGCCCGCGACGCGATCCTCGTCCGCGACCTCACGGGGGTGGTCCTCTACTGGAACCAGGGAGCTGAACGCATCTACGGATGGACCCACGCCGAGGCCATCGGGCAGCGAAGCGACGTCCTGCTGTCCGTCGACCCCCTGAAATTCCAGGAGCTTAATAAAATCACGCTCGCTGCGGGCGAATGGAATGGCCAGGTCCAGCAGACGGGAAAGGACCGGCGGGCGATCACCGTCGAGGCGCGCTGCACGCTCATTCGCGACGGCGAGGGGAACCCGAAATCCGTTCTGGAGATCGGCACGGACATCACGGACCGCAAGAATGTGGAGGCCCAGCTGATGCGGGCGCAGCGGATGGAGAGCATCGGCACATTGGCCGGCGGAATCGCGCATGACCTGAACAACATCCTCGCCCCGATCATGATGTCGATTGGCATGCTCATAGAGGAATCGAAGAATCCCGAGACCACCGAGATCCTAAAGACGCTCGAATCCAGCGCAAAGAGGGGGGCGGACATTGTCCGCCAGGTTCTCTCCTTCGCGCGGGGCGTGGAAGGGGAGCGGATCGAGGTTCAGTCGAAGCACCTGCTAAAGGACCTAGAAGGCATCATCAAGGACACCTTCCCGAAGGACATCCACCTGGAGTTTGCGATCGCGGACCCCATCTGGACGATCGTTGCCGACCCGACCCAGGTCCACCAGATCCTCCTGAACCTCTGCGTGAATTCCAGGGATGCCATGCCGTTCGGGGGATACCTGCGCATCAGCGCGAAGAACTGCGTGCTCGATGAGCAGTATGTGGCGACAAACCTCGGGGCGAAGGTCGGGCGCTACGTGTGCCTGAGCGTCACCGACACGGGAACGGGGATTCTCCCGGGGATTAAGGACAGGATATTTGAACCTTTCTTCACGACGAAGGACATCAGCAAAGGAACCGGCCTGGGGCTATCCACCGTCATGGCAATCGTGAAAAGCCACGGCGGGAGCGTTAACGTCTACAGTGAGCCGGGGCGCGGAACGACCTTCAGCGTGTACCTGCCCGCGTGCGCCTGCCAGTCGGCTGCTTTGGAGGCCGTGGCCGTCGAGAATGTGCTGCCAGGAGGAAACGGGGAGACGATCCTCGTCGTGGACGACGAACCCGCGATTCTCGGCATCACGTGCCGGACCCTGGAGAAGTTCGGCTACAAGGTCCTTACGGCGACCGACGGGGCCGACGCCGTTGCGATCTACGCAGAGCACAAGAGCGAGGTCGCGGTGGTCGTTGCGGACATGATGATGCCCGTGATGGACGGCACGGCGATGATCAAGGCGCTCTGCCGCATCAGTCCTGGAATCCGCATCATCACGGTGAGCGGCCTAGGCAGGAGCGATGGAACGGCCCATGCGCCGGGTGGAGCGGTCAAGCAGTCGCTCCTGAAGCCGTTCACGGCAGAGACGCTCCTGAAGGCCCTGCGGGAGGTCTTGGAAGAGGCTGCCGAAGTCCGGCGCCCGGGAGACCTCACTTATTTGGCCCGAGGCAGCCACAAAAAGGCCGGCGGGCACTGAGCCGGCCGGCCTCCTTGGAATTTACGGGTCGGAAGCTTACTTCCCGAGGGACTTGCGGAGGTCGGACAGCTGGTTCGCCGAACCCAGGAGCACGTTGCGGCTCGCGATGAACTTCGCGTACTCCTCCATGAAGATCTTGCCCGGCGGGCGGAAGTCGAAGTCGTTCGGCTTGTCGCGGAAGAACTCGCGGTGCACGCGGCACCACACCAGGCGTCCGTCGGTGTCGATGTTTATCTTGGTGACTCCGAGTTTGGCTGCCGGCAGGTACTCCTTCGGGTCGACGCCCACGGCGTTCGGCATCTTTCCGCCGGCTGCGTTGATGCGGTCAACCTCGTCCTTCGGGACCGAGGAGGAGCCGTGCATCACGAGCGGGTAGTTGGGGAGCAGCGCCTGGATCTTCTTCAGCACGTCGAAGTGGAGCGACTGGTGGCCCTTGAACTTGTAGGCGCCATGGCTTGTCCCGATCGCGCAGGCGAGGGAGTCGCAGCCGGTCTTCTTGACGAAGTCCAGGGCCTCGGCCGGGTTGGTGAGGGTGGCGTGGCCGTCCTCAACCTTGATGTCTTCCTCGACGCCGCCGAGCATCCCGAGCTCAGCCTCGACGGAAAGACCCTTCGCGTGGGCGGCCTCGACGACGCGCTTGGTGATCGCGACATTCTTGTCGTACGGCTCGTGGGAGGCGTCGATCATGACCGAGCTGTAGAAGCCCGACTTGATGCAGTCGTAGCAGGTCTCCTCGTCACCGTGGTCCAGGTGGACGGCGTAGATCGCGTCCGGGAAGATGTCGCCGGCGGCGCGGATTATCGCCTCAAGCATGCGCTTGTCGGTGTATTTGCGGGCGCCCTTGGAGATCTGGATGATGAAGGGGGCCTGCGAGTCGATACAGCCGCGAAAGAGGCCCATGGCCTGCTCCGCATTGTTTATGTTGTACGCGCCTACGGCGTACTTGCCATAGGCGTGCTTGAAGAGCTGCGCAGTGGTTACGATCATAGGGGTGCATAGCGTACGCTCCGCCGGCGCACGCCCTCAAGCGTATTAATCGGGGCCGCCCCGAATCCTCAGCCCTTGCCGCCGGAGGAGGTCGAGCCAGCGGGAGCGGAAGGCGTTCCCTGAGAGGGTGATCCTTGTCCATTACCCTGGTTGGCGGCTCGCATTAGCTGCTGGATTTGTTGCTGGGCCTGCTGCTGCTGCTGGACCTGCTGGAGGACGGCCACCTGAGGGGCCGAAAGGACTCCCGCGGCCTGGGCGAGGGTTTCGTCGGTCACCTTTGCCGTCCCGCCGCCGTTCATGATGGCCATGATGTTGGGTCCGCCGCCGCCGGCCCCGTCCGAGGTTCCGCTGGTCCCGTTGCCGGCCCTCTGGGGCTGGGTCTGCTGGAGCACCGAAATCAGTGAGTTCGCCTGATCATCGGTGAGGGGGGTCTGGCTGTAGCTCAGCTGCTGCTGGAGGCTGTTCACGGTGTTTCGCTCCGGGAGCGTCTGCTGGTACTGCTGGTATTGCTGGAAGCCTGCGTCGCCCAGGGCCTGCTGGATACTTTGGTCAGTCTGGGACACGGCCTGGGTCATGAGCGTCTTGAAGCCCTCCGGGTCGGTGCGGGGGTTTATGCCCTGCTCGCGCGCGGCCTGCAGGACATCCATCATCGCCTGCTGCTTGTCGGCCAGGAGCGACTGGAATTGGGAGAGCTGGTCGGGGCTAAGGTTCAAGGCCTTGAACAGGGGACCGTACGTCTGGCTGATGCGCCCCTTCGCCTGGATGGCCATCAGCTTCTGGAATTCGGGATTGTTTCCAAGGGCGGCGAACCCGCCAAAGCGGCCCCCGGGGCCGCGCCTGCCGCCGGGTCCGGCGTCTTCGCCCGCCGGTCCGCCGGCCGCGTCGCCTTCGCGCATGCCGCGGCCGCGCATGGCGGCCAGGCGGTCCTCAAGGGAGCGGATCGTCTTCTGGGCGGCATCCAGTTTCTTTGATAGCGCAGCACCATCATTGGCAGCGATTTGCGCGCGAAGCAGGATGAGCTCGCGGTATTGGCTCCAGGCGAGCAGGCCCACGGCGAGCACGGAGGCCGCAAGGAGCGCAATGAGGACGTTAGAGGGGGATTTCACGAGAGTGGCGTACGGGGTTAGACGCAGCGCAGCGGTGAAGGTTTCCCAGTCTTGGTGGCGTCAGGGATTAAGCCTGGGGCTCGGCGGGCGCCTCGGGGGCGGCCTCCGTGGGCTTGCGCTTCGTGCGCCGGCCGCCCTTGGCCTTGGCCGGGGCGTTCGGGTCCTTGGGCGCCCTCGGCGCGAATTCAAAGCCCGTGGATCCGTCCTCCTTGAGGGCAAGGAAGGCGCTGAACGGGCGACGGGTTCGCTGGCTCCAGAACTTGTCGAGCAGGTCGGTCTTCCCGGTGGCGAGCATCTTCATGAACTGCTCAAGCGGGATGTCGCGCGAGAGGATCCTCTTGGAGCACCGGGTGAGGATCTTGTCCTCGCCGCCCACGACCGAGCGCACCACGTAGCTCTGGGGCGTCTCGTAGACCTGGGTGCCCGCCGGAAAGCGCGGAGCAGGGGCCTCGGCGACGGGCTGCAGGCCCGTAAAGTCGATCTTGAAGCCGCCGTTGGCGTCCCTTTGGCCGTCGAAGACGAACTCGGCCTTCTTCTCCTCCTTGTTGTAGCGCAGGACGGCGCTGAAGGGCTTGCCTGCCTTGGAGCGGAATCCGTCCAAGGGGCCGATCTGGCCGTTCACCAGGAGATCGCGGACCTCGGTCTCGGCCATCTTCCGGTTGCCGATGACCTTGTAGACCATGAGCTCCCCGTCCTTCGATTTGTAGCCGCGCAGGGTCTCGATCATCGGCTTGCCGTCGGTGGGCGAGAGAATGTCGGTCTCTCGGGCCGCGGAATCGTCCTCCTCGAAGGACTTCACGCGGTCGACGATGCCCTTCGTGGTCTCGACCACCTCCGCCATGAACTTCTCGCGGGGGAATTTGCCGTGCTCCATCTGCCGCAGCTTGAACTCCCATTCGCCGGTCATCGCCGGGCTCGTGATGCCCTCGGCCTTGACGGCCGAGAGGAACTGCAGGATCTGCTCGGCCTTCGGCGTCGGGACAAGCTCCCGCTGGTGGCGCTCGACGTAGCGGGTGTTGATCAGGCCGTCGATCGTGTCCGCGCGCGTTGCGGGGGTCCCCAGTCCGCGCTCCTTCATCGCCTCGGCGAGCTCGTCGTCTTCGACCAGCTTGCCGGCTCCCTCCATCGCGGACAGAAGCGTCGCCTCCGTGTAGCGCGGGGGCGGCCTGGTGGACTCCTCGTGGAGCTGGGGGTCGGTGACCTTGGCGTGCGGGGGCGAGCCGTCGCTCGGATCGAGAGCGGGCAGGGTCTTCGAGTCGGGCGAGGAGTCGTCGAGTGCCGTCTTGCCGTACACGGCCAGCCAGCCCGGGAAGGTGAGAACCTTGCCCTCGGTCTTGAAGTCGTGCGTCGCCACCGTGCTGATCCGGGTGGTGATGTCGAACTCCGCCGAAGGGTAGAACACGGCGACGAAACGCCGGGCGATCATGTCGTAGATCTTCGCCTCCATGTCCTCGAGCGGCTTCGGGGTCTCGACCGTCGGGATGATGGCGAAGTGGTCCGAGATCTGGGCGTTGTTGAAGATGCGCTTGTTGGGCCCGAGCCACTGCTCCTCGAGCACCTTGTTCGCGTGCGCGGCCAGGTCGCCCTGCAGGTTGAGGAGGGCCTGCCGGCAGGTCGGGATGTAGTCCTCGGGGAGCGCGCGAGAGTCCGTCCTCGGGTACGTGATCATCTTGTGCCGCTCATAGAGGGCCTGGGCGATCTGGGAGGTGCGCCGGGCCGAAAGCCCGAAGCGGTTGTTCGCCTCCCGCTGCAGCGTCGTCAGGTCATAGAGCCTGGGTGACGCCTGGGTGCTCGCCTTGCGCTCCTCGCGCACCACGGCGTCAGCCGTCGACCTGCAGGCCGCCAGGATGGCCTCGGCCTTGGCCTTCTCCCAGATGCGGTCGATGCGGTCGTGCTCATCGGAGTCGGACTTCTTGAAGTCGGGCCGCTGATAGATGCCCTCGTAGGTGCCCTTTGCGACCTGGAACTCGGCCGAGATCTGCCAGTAGGAGCGGGGCTTGAAATTGCGGATCTCGAGCTCCCGGGCGTAGACGATCGCAAGGGTGGGGGTCTGGACCCGGCCGACCGAGGCGACGTTGCCCGCGCGCGAGCCGAACATGCGCTTGGTGAGGGCGCGCGTCCCGTTGATCCCGATCAGCCAATCGCTCTCGCTGCGGCAGCGGGCGGCATCGGAGAGCCCGCGCATCTTCTCGCCGTCGCGCAGGTTGTTGAAGGCCTCGCGGATGCCCTCCTGGGTCATGGTCTGCATCCACGCGCGCTTCACCGGCAGCTTGCACTTGGTTAGCTGGTAAATGTACGTGAAGATCAGCTCGCCCTCGCGGCCGGCATCACACGCGTTGACGACCAGTTCCACGTCCTTTCGGGCAAGGAGCTTCTTCAGGAGGGCGAAGCGCTCCTTGGAGTCCTCGATGGGCTTGAGCTGGAACTTCTCGGGAATGATCGGCAGCGCATCGAGCCTCCAGAAGCCGTATTTCTTCTTGTCGATGTCCTCGGGCATCTGGAGCTCGACGATGTGGCCCACCGCGGAGGAGATGACGTAATCGTCATTCTCGAAGTGGTCGCCCTTCTTGGGCACCTTGCCGAGCGCGCGCGCCAAGTCAGCCGCAACGGACGGCTTCTCGGCGATGATGAGTGACTTCATGAAGTCGCGAGCCGATAGGCCCCGCGCGCGGAGAAATCAAGTATAAGTTTTTTTGACAGGGGGGTTAGGCCGCGGCTTTTGGCGTCTCGGAGAGGGCACTGTCGAGCGAGGTAACGAGGGAAGCGATGGTGGCGTCCGTCTCGTCGCCCATGTTCGAGATCCGGAAGGTCTTTCCCTTGAGCTTTCCGTAGCCGCCGTCGATCACGAGGTGGTGCTTCGACTTGAGCGTCTTGTTGAGCGCGGGCAGGTCGTAGCCGAGGTTGTTGGCGAAGCAGTTCAGGGTCACCGAGCCGTAGCCCTCCTTCGCGAACAGCTTGAAGCCCTTGGCTAGTCCCCAGTCGCGCATGGCCTTGTTGAGCCGCGCGTGGCGGGCGTAGCGGGCGTCCAGGCCCTCGCTCTTGATGTCCTCAAGCTTCGACTTGAGGGCGTAGATGAGCGGGATCACGGGGGTGCTGGGCGTCATCCCGTTCTCATGGTTCTTCTGGAACTCCTGGAAATCGAAGTAATAGCCCCGCTCCTGGATTCCCGCCGCGCGCTCGAGGGCGCGCTTGGAGACGGAGAGCAGCGCCAGGCCGGGCGGGAGAGCGAGCGCCTTCTGGGATCCGGTGATCATGACGTCGATGCCGAGGAGATCCTTGGGTATCGCCAGCGCGCTGAAGCTGCTCACGACGTCGACCACCGAGATGACCTCGGGGAATTCGCGGACGACGGACATGATCGCGGGCAGGTCGCTCATGCAGCCCGCCGAGGTCTCGTTGTGGATCACCGTGATCGCGTCATAGCCGCCCTTGGCGAGCTCGGCCCGCACGGCCTCGGGATCGACCGGTTGGCCCCACTCGAACTTGAGCGGGGTCGCCTGCTTGCCGCAGCGCAGGGCGACGTCGTACCACTTGTCCGAGAAGGCCCCGTTCATGCAGTTGAGGACCTTCTTTTTCACGACGTTGCGGATCGATCCCTCCATGGCGCCCCAGGCGCTGCTGGTGGAGATGTAGACGGAATCAGAGGTGCCGAACAGGGTCTGAAGCTCGGGCTGGAGGGCCTGGTAAAGAGCCACGAAGTCCGTGCTGCGGTGACCGATCATGGGCTGCGCCATTGCGCGAAGCGTTTTTTCAGATACGGCGATGGGGCCGGGGATGAAGAGTTTGTAGGCCATATGAGATCCGGGTGGAGTGTTGAAAACAGTTTACGTGACCCGCGGCGTCAATCTTCATTCCCCCTAGGGCTCCGGCGACGGAAGCCCGCCCATGTCCCAGTCCTGGATCAAACGTAAATTCCAAGCGTTCGAGCTTTACACGGTCGATGTCGTGCTGGGGCGGCGTGCGGACACCGGGGCCGTCATTTTCGGGACCTTCCTGCAAGCCCTCTCCTGGATCTTCAGCGGCATCGTGCAGCTGCGCCTCTGGCTCTACCGCAACCGTATCCTGAGGGACCACCCGCTCGGCTGCCTGGTCGTCGTCGTCGGAAACCTGACCGTGGGGGGCACGGGCAAGACCCCTGTGGTGGAGAAGTTTGCAAAAGCGCTCAGGGATCGGGGCCGAAAGGTTGCGATCCTGAGCCGCGGGTACAAGAGCAAGACCCCTCCCTTCTGGAAGAAGGCCTGGTACGGCATCACGCACACCGATGAGCCGCCGCCCCGGGTGGTGAGTGACGGCCAGACGGTCCTCCTGGACAGCGAGGAGGCCGGCGACGAGCCCTACATGCTCGCCCGGAACCTGCCCGGGGTGGTGGTGCTGGTGGACAAGAACCGGGTCAAGGCGGGCGCTTTTGCGATCAAGAAGTACGGGTGCGACACCTTGGTGCTCGACGACGGCTTCCAGTACCTGCCGCTCAAGGGGAGGCTCAACCTCCTTTTGGTCGACAAGACGAACCCCTTTGGAAACGGGCACCTGCTGCCGCGGGGCATCCTTCGGGAGCCCGTCAAGCACCTGAAGCGCGCCAACTACATCTTCCTCACCAAGTCCAACGGCATCCGGGACCCGGAGCTTGAGGCGCTGATCGCCAAGTACCGCCCGGACGCCGACCTGATCGAGTGCGCCCACAAGCCAAAGTACCTGCAGCGGCTCGACACGTCGCTCTCCGGCACGGCGGGGCGACAGCCGCTTGAGTGGCTCAAGGGCAGGCGCATCTTCGCCTTCAGCGGGATCGCCACCCCCGAGAGCTTCGAGAAGTTCCTGAGGGACCTGGGGGCACTCCTGGTGGGGCGCGAGCGCTTCCTCGACCACTACCGCTACACGCCCGAGGACATGGAGGACCTTTACGCCGCGGCCGAGCGCGAGAACGCGGAGTGCCTGGTGACGACCGAGAAGGACTCGGTCCGGATTTCCGACCCGGCCGGCAGCCCCATGCCGATCTACTACCTGCGCCTCGAGATCGAGATCATGCGGGGCGCCGCCGACTTCGACGAGGCCGTGGGCCGCATCTGCTTTCCCCAAAACGCACTTGCCGGGCGCCTCACGCCGGACGTTACTGGGCCTCTGCCATGATCATTGATAACCGCTATACGCAGCTTGCCGAGGGATTGACCGGGTTCTCGACGGCCCTGAAAAAGGGCGAGAGGGTCCTCATCGACGCGTTCGACGTGCCCGACGCGATGGTGATCGCCCTCATCCGCGCCGCACGGGCGCGCGGCGCGCTTCCCTACGTGCAGGTGCACCGGGCGCGCATTACCCGCGAGATGTCGCTTGGCGCCGAGGAGGCGCAGTTCCAGGCGATCTCCGAGGTGGAGCTCCTGCGCATGAGCCAGATGAACGCGTACATCGCCCTGCGCGGCTCCGACAACATCTTCGAATCCTCCGACGTCCCGTCGTCCAAGGTCCAGCTCGTGAGCCGGATCATGAAGCCCGTGATCGACCACCGCGTGAACAAGACAAAGTGGGTGGTCCTGCGGTGGCCGACCCCCTCCATGGCCCAGCAGGCGGCCATGAGCACCGAGGCCTTCGAGGACTTCTACTTCAAGGTTTGCACGCTCGACTACGCTCGGATGCGCCCGGGCATGAAGGCCCTGTCGGAGCTCATGGCCAGGACCGACCAGGTGCACCTTACCGGGCCGGGAACGGACCTGAAATTCTCGATCAAGGGCATCGGCGCCAAGGAGTGCGGGGGCCAGTACAACATCCCGGACGGCGAGGTCTTCTCGTGCCCGGTGAAGGAATCGGTCGAGGGCGTCGTCCAGTACAACGCGCCCACCGTCTATCTGGGCTCGTCCTTCGACAGCATCCGACTGGTGTTCAAGAAGGGCCGGATCGTCGAGGCCACCTCGAACAACACGCGCAAGCTCAACCAGATCCTGGACAGCGACGCGGGCGCACGCTACATCGGCGAGTTCGCGATCGGCTTCAACCCGCACATCCTGGAGCCCATGCGCGACATCCTCTTTGACGAGAAGATCGCGGGCTCATTCCACTTCACCCCGGGGCAGGCCTACGAGGAGTGCGGCAACGGCAACAAGAGCCAGGTCCACTGGGACATGGTCTGCATCCAGCGCCCCGAGTACGGTGGCGGGGAAATCCGCTTCGACGGAAAGCTGATACGCAAGGACGGGCTCTTTGTCCCGAAGGCCCTCCACAAGCTCAATCCGGACTATCTGCTGGCCGGTTGAAGACATGAAAGCCGGCGGGTACCGAGTCGAGGTTGCGCATGGATAACCTTTTGGCCGGCGATCTGGACGCCTTCATCCAGGCCCTCCCGAAGACCGAGACGCACCTGCACATCGAAGGCGCTGTGCCCTATGAGAGCGTGCTCAGGCCGTGGAACCCTTCCGCCTACGGGGCCAATCCCGCGTTCCGCAGGAGGTCCTACCGCTACCCCTCGTTCCCGGACTTTGAGAAAACGCTCTTGGATCACGCGCTTCCCTGGTTCACCACGGCCGAGCGCTACCATGAGGCCGCCCGCGTCATCTTTGCCGAGCACGTCCGCCAGAACGTCCGCTATGTCGAGACCAGCTTCCACCTGGCGGTGACGCAGTTTATCGGCGTCCCGGGCCCGGAGATCATCGCCGCGATAAAGGCGGCGGCTCCTCCCGGGCTTGAGGTGCGCGTCTTCGCTGGGATGCTCAGGAACGCCTACACTGGGCCGCTTAAGGCCACGATCGACAGCCTGGGCAGTTGGGACGCGCTCGACGGCGTCGACCTCCACGGGTTTGAGCAGATGCCGACCGAGCCCTGGTCGGCGAAAATCTGGGAGCGGATGCGAGCCGCCGGCAAGGTCACCAAGTGCCACGCCGGGGAATTCGACGGGCCCGAACGGGTGCGCGAGGCCATCGAGGAGCTCGGCGTCCGACGAATCCAGCACGGCGTCCGCAGCATTGAGGATCCCTCGGTCGTCAGGCTTGCGGCGGAGCGTTCCGTGGCCTTCGACCTCTGCCCACTGAGCAACGTGGGCCTCGGCGTCGTGGCCGACATCGCCAGGCACCCAATCCGAAAGTTCATGCAGGCGGGGATCATCTGCACCGTCTCGACCGACGATCCGCTCAACTTCGGCAACTCTTTAACGGACGAATATATTGCGCTCGCAACCGAGGCCGGCTTCTCGCGCGCGGAGCTGGCCCAGGTCGCCCGCAACGGCTGGTCCGTCGCGGACGTGCCGGAGGCCGCGAGGCGCCGCTGGGTCGCCGAAATCGACCGGGTGTCCGCATGAGCACCCCCGTGCAGTACACGGTGCCGGAGACCCTGCGCACCGCTCGCGCGGACAAGGCCCTTGCCCTGGCCTTCCCCGAGCACAGCCGCGTGGCTTTCCAGCGCTCATTCGATGCGGGGCTTGTGGCCCTCAGGGGCAAGCCGGTCGAGCGCTCGGCCACGGTCCACGCCGGGGACGTCCTCGAGTTCTCCTTTCCTGACGTCGTCGCGGCTGAGCTCAGGCCCGTGAAGATCAAGCTCAAGGTCATTTTTGAGGACAAGTCGCTCCTGGCGATCGACAAGCCAGCCGGGATGGTGGTGCACCCGGGGGCGGGGACGCGCGAGGACACCCTGGTCCACGCGCTCCTGGCCCACTGCGCGGGGAGCCTAAGCGGGATTGGAGGGGTCGAGCGCCCCGGAATCGTCCACCGCCTGGACCGCGAGACCTCGGGAGTGATCATTGTTGCCAAGACCGACCAAGCCCACCGTGAGCTCGCGCGTCAGTTTGCGGAGCGCTCTGTGGTGAAGGAATACCTGGCGCTCGTTTCCGGGGTGCCGCGCCTGATGAGCGGCTCCATCCAGAAGGCGATCGGCCGCAATCCGAGGCACCGGCACAAGATGGCGGTCGTGGAGGAGGGGCAGCGGGGCAGGGCCTCGTGGACCGACTGGACGCTCGTCGAGCGCTACGGCGACCTGGCGGCGCTTCTCAGCTGCACGCTGCACACCGGGCGCACCCACCAGATCCGCGTCCATCTTTCCTCGATCGGGCACCCCCTCCTGGGCGACTCCGCTTACGGATGGAAGGCCAACACGAGGATGAAGCGCGAGCCGGGCCGGGTGATGCTGCACGCCGCGCGCCTTTCGATCGTGCACCCGAAGACGGGCAAGGTCCTCGACCTTAAGGCGCCCCTGCCGGCCGACTTTAAGGCGCAGATCAAGGCACTCCAGAAGGGCTGAGGGTCCCCTCCCAAAGGGGGAGGCCGGGTCACCTGGGGCGCGCCGCCGGTCCGCGGGGAGGCTCACTCCGTGGACAACACCGTGTGCACGGCCGCCAGCATTTGGAAGGTCGTGAACGGCTTGTGGAGGTAGGCGTCAAAACGTGACCACGGATCGTGGGTCAGTTTCGCGACCTCAGTCGGGTCGAGTCTATCCGAGGCCACAATGACCAGCAACGCCAGGTCGGCCACCCGGATCCGCCGGACCAGGGCCAAGCCAGAGGCCTTCGGCATGATGTCGTCGGTGATCACCAGGTTGAAAGTGCTGGCGAGCAGGGCCGCCCAAGCGGCTTCACCGTCCCCGGCCGTCCTGACATCGTAGCCTGCGTCCTCCAAGGTGGCGGCCACCATTCCGCGGGTCATGGCATCGTCGTCGACCACGAGGATGCGTGTCATTTCGCCGCGGGCGGGCGTACCCGCCGTATGCGAAAGGAACGGATCGTGGTCGGACGGGCGCGCATACACGGGTTTGAATCCCTCTACCTTCGGTGGCGCGTCACCCAGCAGGACGCCCGAGCTGCCTGCTTGCCCCACCAAGGTCCCTGCAAAGCGCCCGCACCCGGCGGTCGTCCCCGGCCGCGAATCAGAAGCGGGTGCACCTGCGCGGCCCGGGGCGCGGGCCGCATCCTCGGCCATTTGGGAGAAAGTGGGGTGGTACATGCCGCCGGATTATGGGTTTCACCATAGAACACGCCTCGGGCATTGGTAATGGGTTGTTTACCCCACACGGGCCATGCAGGGGACAAGGATTGCCGGGCCTCGCGTCCTTGGTGCGGCTCGAACGCCCGGGCAACTCCCCAACGCAAGCCGGCGCATAAGACCTTGACCGGGCGCCTCAAATCCGGCCCAGGTCCCCTACTTAAATCCGGGATTATTGAATCTCCAGCCTGAGGGGACTTAATCGAGAAGGCGGGCCGCCAGGCCCCATCTCAGGTTCCTTAGGGAATGCTGGAAGCCGTCGATAGCGCCCAGCTCCGCCACTGCGAGCAGGGTGGTGAGTGCGGTCGGGAACACGTCGGCCCGCGAAGCGGGCAGACCCCTCACCGACTTCCTGGCCACCAGATCCATCGGGCCAATGAGGGCCAGGATCTCCTTGAGGCTCCGAACCTCCACGAGCGTGGGGGAATCCTCCAGGGAAAGCCGCTCCCGCGCCGCGAGGATCGCGCGGA
>Ga0302279_10000772_pt1 | contig 47009 bp, 46 predicted proteins | sample III_Bog_N3_3_FD_194541 | JGI IMG/M metagenome (GOLD analysis project Ga0302279, IMG submission 194541) | Peat permafrost microbial communities from Stordalen Mire near Abisko, Sweden - III_Bog_N3_3 | ecosystem: Environmental > Terrestrial > Soil > Wetlands > Peat | place: Sweden: Abisko... | reverse complement strand
CCTCGGCGCGGCCCTCGCGGCCGGGCAGGCGATGGACGAGGCGATCGAATTCGCCCTGCTGGCGGCCAGCGTGGTGGTCGAGAAGGCCGGCACCGCCACCGCCAGCCCGGACGAACTGGTCGAGGCGGAACTGAAGGAGCTGCTGGCGCCGTTCGAGGCCAAGATCGCCACGCCGGAGCGGATGGGCCGAGAGGCGGCGCGCTGGCGCGAGCGGGGCCTGAAGGTCGGCTTCACCAACGGCTGCTTCGACATCATCCACCGGGGCCACATCGCCTATCTGGCCCAGGCGCGGGCCTGGTGCGACCGGCTGATCGTCGGGGTCAACAGCGACGCCTCGGTGCGGGCGCTGAAGGGTGAGGGCCGGCCGGTCAATGACCTGGAATCCCGCGCCCTGGTGCTGGCGGGCCTTGGATCGGTGGACCTGGTGGTGGCCTTCGACGAGAAAACTCCGCTGGCGCTGATCAACGGCGCCCGCCCCGACGTGCTGATCAAGGGCTCGGACTACAGTCTGGACGGCGTGGTCGGCCGCGCCGAGGTCGAAAGCTGGGGCGGCGAGGTCAAGCTGGCCGACTTCGTCGAGGGCCAGTCCACCTCGGCCACGCTGAAGAAGCTCACCAAGCGCGCATGAAGAAGATCGCCTTCGTCACCGGCGGCGCGGGGTTCATCGGCTCCAATATCGCCGCGCGGCTCTGCGAAACCTCCGGCCTCGACGTGGTGGTCTGCGACTGGCTGGGCGACGCGGGCGAGGGCAAGTGGCGCAACCTCGCCAAGCACCCGGTCGCTGATTTCTGCCAGCCGGAGCGGATGCTCGCGTGGCTGGACCACCACCGCGCCGACGTCGAGGTGGTGGTGCACATGGGGGCGATCTCTTCGACCACCGAGCCCGACGCCGATCTGGTGATGCGCAGCAACTTCGTGCTCTCCCGGGACCTCTACCGCTGGTGCGCCGAGGCGGGGACGCGACTGATCTACGCCTCGTCGGCCGCCACCTATGGCGACGGATTGGCCGGCTTCGACGACGATAACGACCTGAACGCCCTGGCCGCGCTCCGGCCGCTCAACGTCTATGGCTGGTCGAAGGCGCTGTTCGACCTCTACGCGGTCCGCGAGGCGGGCAGGGGCCATGCGCCGCCGCAGTGGGTGGGCCTGAAGTTCTTCAACGTCTATGGCCCCAACGAGGACCACAAGGGCGAGATGAAATCCGTGGTGGCGCAGATCTGGCCCGACGTCGCCGGGGGCCGCCCGGTGAAGCTGTTCAAGTCCTACCACCCGGACTACGCCGACGGCGGCCAGTTGCGCGACTTCGTCTCTGTGGCGGACGTGACCCAGGTGGTCGAGTGGCTGGTGAATCGGCCGACGGTCAGCGGGGTGTTCAACCTGGGTTCCGGCGCCGCGCGTTCGTTCAAGGACCTCGCCGAGGCGGCGTTCACCGCCGCCGGCCAGCCGTCCCGGATCGAATATGTCGAGATGCCCGAGACGCTTCGGCCCCGCTATCAGTACTTCACCGAGGCCCGGCTGGAGCGCCTGCGCGCGGCCGGCTACGACGGCCAGTTCGCCAGCCTGGAATCCGGGGTCGGCGACTATGTCACCCATTTCCTCAGCCAGCCGGATCCCTATCGATGAGCCAGCTGTCGGTGGCCTGCTGCATCGCCGGCGGCGGACCGGCGGGGATGATGCTGGGCCTGCTGCTGGCCCGGGCGGGCGTGCAGGTGGCGGTGCTGGAGAAGCACGGCGACTTTCTGCGCGATTTCCGCGGCGACACCGTGCATCCCTCGACGCTGGAGGTGATGAACGAGCTCGGCTTCTACGATGCGTTCCTGAAATGCCCGCACCAGGAGGTCGATCGGCTGACCGCCCAGGTCGGCGATACGATCATCCACGCCGCCGATTTCCGCGAGCTGCCGACCCGGGCGAAGTTCATGGCCCTGATGCCGCAATGGGATTTCCTCAACTTTCTGGCCGACGAGGCTAAGAAATATAAGGAATTCCACCTGCTGATGCAGTCTGAGGTCACCGACCTGGTCCGTTTGGACGGCCAGGTCACCGGGGTCAAGGCACGCACGCCGGACGGCGAGCTGACCGTTTCCGCCGCCCTGGTCATCGGCGCGGACGGCAGGGATTCCCGGGTGCGCGACCTGGCCGACCTGAAGGTCACCGACCTCGGCGCGCCGATGGACGTGCTGTGGATGCGCCTGCCGCGCCAGCCCAGCGACGAGGGCGCGTCGCTCGGCCATGCCGTGGCCGGCCGGATTCTGGTGCTGATCCCCCGGGGCGACTATTTCCAGTGCGGTTTCGTAGTCGCCAAGGGCGGCGCGGCGGAGATCCAGGCGCAGGGCATCGAGGCTTTCCGCCAGTCGATCGAGACCATCGTGCCGGCGATGCGCGGGCGCACCGGCGGCATCCAGAGCTGGGACGACGTCAAACTGCTCAGCGTCACCGTCGACCGGCTCGAAACCTGGTTCGCGCCGGGCGTGCTCTGCATTGGCGACGCCGCCCACGCCATGTCGCCGGTGGGCGGGGTGGGGATCAACCTGGCGGTCCAGGACGCCGTCGCGACCGCCAACATCCTCTGGCGTCCGCTCGCCGACGGAACGCTGAGCGACGCCGACCTGAAGAAGGTCCAGCACCGCCGGGAGTTTCCGACCAAGCTCACCCAGGCGGTGCAGGTGTTCATCCAGACCCGGGTGATCGCGCCGACGCTGGCGGGCGGCACGCCCAAGCCGCCCTGGCCGGTGAAGCTGCTGGACATCGCGCCGTTCCTGCAGCGCCTGCCGGCCGCCGCCGTCGGCCTGGGCGTGCGCCGCGAGCATGTGCGCTCGCCCGATCGACATACGGCGCCGGCGCGCTAGTGGCCGCCCCCCGACGCAGCCTGCGATACCGGCTCGCCGTCACCGCGGCGGGACTGCTGGCCGTCGTCCTGGCCGCCGCCTACGGCTGGCGCGACGACATCGTCAAGGCGCTGCTCGATCCGAAGGTGCCGTTCGTCAAGGATACGCCGCCGCCGGCCCCCAACTACGCCGTGCGCGGCGCCTGGGCCCTGGCCCCGGCCGCCGACGCCCCCTCGAACGGGGCCGCCGACGTGTTCTTTATCCACCCCACCACCTACAACGGCGGCAAGCACTGGAACGGGCCGATTTCCGACCGCGCCTCCAACGACACCCTGATGCGGGTGATCCTGCCCAACTACGCCGAGCCGTTCGCCGGCCTGGGTGATGTGTTCGCGCCGCGGTACCGACAAGCCAGCCTCTACACCAAGTCGACCCTCTGGGATGACGCCCTGGACGCCCGTCGCTTCGCCTATGGCGACGTGAAGGCCGCCTTCGACTTCTACCGCGACCGCCTCAACCAGGGCCGGCCGTTCGTGTTGGTGGGGGTGGAGCAGGGCGGTGAACTCGGGGCGCGGCTGCTGCGCGAGGAGATCGCCCCCGATCCGGCCCTGCGCGCTCGGCTGGTCGCCGCCTATCTGATCGACACCATGGTTCCCGCCGACGAGCACAGCCCGACCGCGTTGGTCCCGGCGTGCGAGCGCCGCGACGAGGCCGGCTGCCTGGTCGCCTGGGCGGCGGTGCGGCGGGGCGACGTGATCGGCGCCGTCAAGCTGAGCAGCCGGGCGATGGTCTGGAGCGACGTCGGCCAGCTGGTGCCGCTGGGTCGCCGGCCGGCCGTCTGCGTCAATCCGCTGACCGGCTCCGACAACGGTGTCGATGCGCCGGCCCGGCTCAACCTCGGCGCCGCCGCCGCCACCGGCTTGGAGTGGGGCGTGCGGCCGGGCTTCATGTCGCGTCAGGTCGGCGCCCAGTGTGTTGACGGCATCCTGCGGCTGACCTCGGCGCGATCCGATATCCTGCATCCATCCGGCGACTGGGTGCGCCGCTATTCGATCCCCGGCTACAACCTGTTCTGGGCCGATCTGGAGGCGGACTCGCAGGCGCGGATGGCCGCCTGGCAGTCCGCTCACCCGGCCGCCGCGCCTCCGCCGGCCCGCCAGTCGAACAGCTCCTGAAGCATCCGCACCGCCTCGCCCCGCTCCGAGGAGAGGGTCGGGTCGCGCGCCAGGATCAGACGCGCATCGTCCGCCGCGGCCGCGATCAGGTCCCGGTGCGCCGCCGCATCGGCCAGGCGATAGGCCGGAAAGCCGCTCTGCTTCAGCCCCAGCGGATCGCCGCCGCCGCGCAGCTCCAGATCCTTCTCGGCGATGACGAAGCCGTCGTCGGTGCGCCGCAGGATATCCAGCCGGGTCTTGGCGATCTCCGACAGCGGCGGATCGTAGAGCAGCACGCAGGCGCTCTCCGCCCGGCCGCGCCCGACCCGGCCGCGCAGCTGGTGCAGTTGCGCCAGGCCGAACCGCTCGGCCTGTTCGATGACCATGATCGAGGCGTCGGGGACGTCGACGCCCACCTCGACCACCGTCGTCGCCACCAGCACCGCCAGGCGGCCCTCGGCGAACTCGGCCATCACCGCATCCTTCTCGGCGTTGGCCAGTTTTCCATGGATCAGCCCGACCCTGGCCCCGAAGACCTTCTTTAGGGTCGCCGTCCGCTTCTCGGCGGCGGCCAGGTCCGAGGTTTCCGACTCCGAGACCAGCGGGCAGATCCAGAACGCCTGGGCGCCGGAGGCCACCGCCGTGCGCAGCCGCTCCACCACCTCGGCGATCCGGGGCATGGGCGCGGCGCGGGTGGCGACCGGGCGGCGGCCGAGCGGCTTCTCGTCGATCCGCGAGACGTCGAGGTCGCCGAACACGGTCAGCTCCAGTGTGCGTGGGATCGGCGTCGCCGACATCGCCAGCAGGTGCGTGGCCTCGCCCTTGGCCTGCAGCCGGCCGCGCTCATTGACCCCGAAGCGATGCTGCTCGTCGATCACCGTCAGGGTCAGGGCGCGAAAGGCCACATCGTCCTGGAACAGCGCATGGGTGCCGACCGCGACCCCCGCCGAGCCGTCCGCCAGCGCCGCCAGCTTCTCGGCCCGACCGGCGCCCTTGTCCCGCCCGGTCAGCAGCACCGTCTTCACTCCATGCGCCGCCAGCGGCCCGGCGATGGTCTCATAGTGCTGGCGCGCCAGGATCTCGGTCGGAGCCATCAGCGCCGACTGCGCGCCGGCGGCGGCCACGTCGGTCATCACCAGCATCGCCACCACGGTCTTGCCGGAGCCGACATCGCCCTGGATCAGCCGGCTCATCCGCTCGCCGGAGCTCAGGTCGGCTCGGATCTCCGCCAGCGAGCGGATCTGGGCGCCAGTAAGCCGAAACGGCAGGTCCGCCTCGACCCGGGTAGCCAGGTCGCTGGCCGGAACCACCCGGGCCGGTTCGGAACGCCGGGCGGCCTTGCGCTGAGCCAGGGCCAACTGGTGGGCGAGCAGTTCGTCGAAGGCCAGCCGCCGCCGGGCCGGCGACTGTGGCGACAGGTCGGCCTCGGACTGCGGGTGGTGCAGCGCCTCGAACGCGCGACGCCACGACGGCCACTTCTGCCGCGCCAGCCAGGCGCCGTCCTGCCATTCCGGCAGCTCCGGCGTCCGCTCCAGCGCCTCCAGGGCGAACCGGCGCACGGTCCGCGACGGCAGCCCCGCCGTCGCCGGATAGATCGCCTCGATGCTCGGCACCTCGTCCGCCCGCTCGACGGGCCATAGATAGTCGGGATGCACGATCTGCAGTTCGTAGTCGAAGCGGTTGCGCTCGACATTGCCGCTGACCACGCGCTGGGCCCCCTTGGGGTTCTGTCGTTCCAGGTGCGGGCCGTGGCCCTTGAAGAAGGTCAGGGTGACGAAGCCGGTCTCATCGAAGGCGCGGATTTTCCACGGCAGGCCGGCGCGGCCGGGCTTGATGTGGCCGTCGATGGTCAGGATCAGCGTCTGCGGCGCCCCTTCGACCGCGGTGGCCGCCTTGGCGATCTGGCGTCGGACCAGATTCTGCGGCGCCACGAACAGCACGTCGCGCACCAAAGGCCCCGACACCCGCTCCAGCAAGGGTTCCACCCGTGGCCCGACCCCCTTCAGCGAGGCGATCGGCGCGAACAGGGGAAAGAGAATCTCGGGCCGCATGGCGCCAGCATAAACGCTCGCCGCTCAGACGCCGAAATCCTCGCGTGGGCGACGGTTCAGGTCTCGGTCGGCGCCGAGGAGCTTTTGGCGGCCGCGCCGAACAGGATCGCGTCGATCATCTTCCGATAGCGTTCCGGCAGGGTGGATTCCGGACGGGCCGGCAGGCTCTGGTTCACCCCACGGGCGCCGTCGGAGAGCAACTGAGCCAGATCTTCGGCGCTGACCTGCGGCTGGATGATCAGCCGTCGGCGCTCGCTGAGTTCATCCAACACCCTGGCGACCTCGTCCTGAAAGACCACGGCGGACTCGGCCATCACCGCGTAGCACCGGCGGAACGCCTGATAGTTCAGGTCGGCGGCGTGGGGCGAGACACCGAGGGTGCGGCGGGTGACGCCATAGCGGGTGTCGAAGATGGCCACCAGCACGTCCACGGCGTCGCCGCCTTCGTCAAGAACGCGGCGGCCAGCCTCAAGTCCGGCGCGGATGTCGACGCCGTGCGTGAAGCGGATTGCCTCGCAGTAGGCCTCTTCCTTGCTGCTGACGTAGTTATAGAGTGACCTAGGGGAAATATCCGCCGCCTTGGATATTCCGCGCATCGTCAGATGTTCGTAGCCGCTTTCCAGGAACACCTGATTGAGCTTGCGCATCAGGCGATCTCGCGGCGTCTCTTTCTCGGCCATAACGTCGTGGTCCCGGATAATCGGCCAGCCGTAGCACATATTGCGTGAAAACAAGCAATGTGCGCAAATGTCGCGGCATCTTGAGGAGCGGGCCTGGTGTCGCTGCCGCCGGCCTCGGGGTGATCAATCCGAAGGGGCTCACCGCCAGCCTCCCTGAGCAACCCCACCGGGGACCTACGCCACCGCCGGCTCGAGCAAGGCCAACACCACCAACTTCGTCGTCACCGTGAAAAGCTTGACCCTGATCGGCAGCGCCGCCAGGAACTACGTGCTGGCGAGCACAACCATCACCGGGGCGGTGGGGACCATCCTCGCGCCACGGTAGGGCAGGGGGCGACATGTCATTTGGGCGGGTAAGCCGCTGGACCGCCAACGCGGCCGCGCTCGCCGTGGCGGCGCTGGTCGCCAGCGGCGCGGTCGCGCAGCCGGTCGAACGCAATCTGCCGCCGGCGCCAACCGCGCCCTCGACGGTGATCGCGCCGCCGCCGCTGCCGGGCTCGATCAACGACGACAAGTCGCTGGGCGCCAACCTCTCGTCCATCGTCATCCTGGGACCCACCGCCGCGGTGGAGGCGAGCCCCGCGCCCGGCGTCGACACCTCCCAGGTCGCGCGCCTGAACCATCCGGCCGCGGTCGCCACGCTGCGGCCGTTCCTCGGCCGGCCGATCAGCCGCAAGCTGATCAGCCAGATCGAGGCGCAGATCGTGCTGGAATATCGCCGCCAGGGCTATCCGTTCGTCGAGGTTTCCACCCCCGAGCAGGAGATCACCGAGGGCGCGCTGCAGATCCGGGTGGTCGAGTTCCGGGTCGGCAAGATTACCGTCGCGCCGGCCAGCGTCCGCCAAGCCGCCGACATCGAGCGTCAGATCCGCACCAAGCCCGGCGACGAGATCTACACGCCGAACCTGTCCCAGGACCTCGATTGGCTGAATCGCTATCCGGACCGGGTAGTGACGCCGGCCTTCACTCCCGGCGCCACGCTCGCCGAGACCGACCTCGATCTGGCCGTCAGCCATCCCAAGCCCTGGAGCATCAGCGCCGGCTACTCCAACTCCGGCTCGCCGGAGACCGGCAATGACCGCTATTTCGTCGGCGGCAGCATCGCCGGCCAGTTGCTCAGCGACACGTTCCTCTCGGTGCAGGTCACCGGCAGCCCGGACTTCTGGGCCACCCGCTGGAAATTCTTCAGCGATCCGCATCCGCAGTACGAGAGCGTCGCCGGCCGCCTGACCGCCGCCACTTGGGCGCGCCAGGACATCGAGCTGACCATCGATGTGGTCGAGACCAATGAGCCGACCACGCCCTTCGTGATCCGCCAGGACACGTTCGAGGCCAATCTGGGCTACCGCAGCGCGCTCTCGAACATCGTGCCGCTACCGGGTGACATCGTGGCCGGGGCCGAGGTCAGCCGGCAAGCGCGGCACACCTTCTTCGGCGACACCGACGTGCTCGACACCGGGGTCGATATCTTCCAGTTCTACGGCGACTGGTCCGACAACTGGACCGACCCGCTGGGCTCGGAGAACATCGACGCCAGCGTCCACGGCAGCCCCGGCGGCCTGGACGGCTCCAACACCGCCGCCGCCTTCACCACATTCACCAACGGCCGGGTGACCAGCGGAACCTATGTCTATGGCCAGCTGAATTTCGGCCGCCAGACCAAGCTGCCGCTCGGCTTCGGCCTGGTCACCCAGTTCAACGGCCAGTACGCCGGCAAGCCGATCCCCGACAGCCAGCAGATCGCCCTTGGCGGCATGACCTCGGTGCGCGGCTACACTCTCGACGACGGCGCCTGGGACGACGGATTGGTGCTGCGCGACGAGCTGCACGCCCCGACGGTCACCCTGGTCCGGCGCGACGCCTTCGTGGTCGATGTCGCCCCGATGGCCTTCCTTGACCTTGGCTACGGCCACGACGATGGCGGCGGGCCGGAGAGCCGTATCGCCTCGGTCGGGGTTGGCGCGGACTTCCGCGTCGCCCCCACCGCCATCGTCACGCTCGATGTCAGCGATCCGCTGATCAGCGCCAAGTCGACCCAGGCCGGCGACACCCGCCTCGATGTGCGGCTGAGCGTCGCCTACTGAGCCGTAGCGCCTGCCTCCTGCAGTTCCGCCTGGAAGGCTTGGTCGCTGATCGAATTGCAGCCCATCAGCACGCTGCACGGCACGTGATCGCTGACATAGGCGCTGGTGGAGTCGTTGAACCAGCGCGACAAGGCGGTGTGGTGCTTGTGGCCGAGCACGATCAGGTCGGCGCCGCATTGCTTGGCGAAGGCGGCGATCTGCGGCGCCGGCTCGCCCACCACCAGCCGCCCCTCGGCGGTAAGCCCGAGCTGCTTGAGCACGTCCAGCCCCCGGGTGAGCAGGCCGCGGTAGGTGTCGACCTGCGGCCCGACCACATCGCCGCCGACGCTCTCGGCCATCAGCACGCCGCTGGTCTCCGGCAGCACCGACAGAAGATAGACCTTCGAGCCGCTGCGCTTGGCCAGCACGGCGCCTTCCCGAAGCGCGATCAGCCCTTCCTGGGAGCCGTCGTAGGCGAGCAAGATCCGCTGGTACATGGTCCGAACACCCCTTCGACCGCTTGGGTCATTGGAACCGGCCAACCGGCGCCGTCAAGGCGCGGACCACGATTGTCGCTCGTGATCGGGGCTGATAGCTCTCTGAGCTTTTAGGGATTGGAGAGCGCGCATGTTCAAGGGCCTGGATCACCTGGTGGTCGCTGTGAAGGATCTGGACGCCGCGGTCGGCCGCTACGAGGCCATCTACGGCGTGCCGGTCAGCGACCGCAGCGAGGCGCCGGCGGCGGGAATGAAGATGGCGTTCTTCCGGTTCGCCGACAGCTACGTCGAACTGGTCTCCAACCTCGGCGACGAGGGCCCGATCGCCAAGCGGCTGGCCGACCGAGGCGAGGGCGTGCATCTGGTGGCGATGAAGGTCGATGACCTGGATGCGACCCTGGCCGCCCTGCGCCAGAAAGGCGTGCGCCTGGTCGGCGACCCCGGTCCCGGCAATCCCGTCCGCGGTCAGGTGTTCGTCCATCCGTCGGAGACCGGCGGGGTGCTGACCCAGCTGGTCCAGCGCTGATCGCCCCGTCGCACGCATCCGGGAGCCTGCTCATGATTTCCAAATCGCTCGCGGCGCTCGTCGCGACTGCCGCATTGTTCGCGGCCTCGGCCGGGCTCGCCCAGCCCGCCGGCCCTGCGCCCACCGAGGGCGACTTCGCCATCCACGACTTCCACTTCCAGTCGGGCGAGACGCTGCCCACCTTACGCATCCACTACACGACCTTCGGCACGCCCCGTCGCGACGCCGCCGGCCATGTGGTCAACGCGGTGCTGATCATGCACGGCACCGGCGGCTCGGGGACCAATCTGGCCGACGCGCCGATGTTCTCCGGCGAGCTGTTCGGGCCAGGCCAGCTGCTCGACGCCAGCCGCTACTACCTGATCCTTCCGGACGACATCGGCCACGGAGCGTCATCCAAGCCCAGCGACGGGATGCATGCGCGCTTCCCGCAGTACGATTACGCAGACATGGTCGAGGCCGAGCATCGGCTGGTTACCGAGGGCCTGCATGTCGACCACCTGCGGCTGGTGATGGGCACTTCGATGGGCTGCATGCACACCTTCATGTGGGGCGAAAACTGGCCGACGATGATGGACGCGCTGATGCCGCTGGCCTGCAACGCGGTGCAGATCGCCGGCCGCAACCGGCTGTGGCGCGACATGGAGATCGACGCGATCAAGAGCGATCCGGCCTGGAAAGGCGGCGACTACACCGACGAGCCGCTGCAGGCCCTGCGCACGGTCTCCGACATCACCATCATCGCCGGCAGCGCGCCGCAGCAGATGCAGAAGTCCATGCCGACCCGGGACGACGCCGACGCCTACCTGGCCAAAGCTCTGCACCGCTACATGGCGCTCACCGACGCCAACGACGAGCTGTACGCCGTCGCATCGTCCCGGGACTACGACCCGTCCGCCAGGCTCGGCGATATCGTCGCGCCGCTGATGTGGGTCAATTCCGCCGACGATTTCATCAATCCGCCGGAACTGGGCCTGGCCGAGCAGCAGGTTAAGCTGATCAAGCAAGGGACCTTCGTCCTGCTGCCGATCGGTCCCAACACCCACGGCCACGGCACCCACACCTGGGCGATCGCCTGGAAGGATCACCTGGCCGACCTCTTGGCCGAGTCCGGGCCCAAGTCCGCCCCGTGAGCCCGGTCTACGCCACCGGCTGCTCCATCACTGCCTGGGCTCTCTCCTGGTGGGCGGCCGCCCTGTGGAGCCGGCGCACGACGGCGCGGCCTTCATCGCGCGACCAACTCGTCCATCTGGTCCCGACGGTGATCGGCGCGGGTTTGGTCGCCTCAGGCGCGCAGGCTCGGATGGGCGGACGCTTCCATCCTTTCGGCGAGGCGGGCCTCTGGCGGCTCACCGACGCGGCCGGCTGGGTGTTGTTCGGCGTGTGTCTCGCGGGCCTCGCCTTCTGCTGGTGGGCGCGGCTGACCCTGGGCGATCTCTGGAGCGGGACGGTCAACCGCAAGGAGGGCCACGTGGTGATCCAGTCCGGCCCCTACCGGTTCGTCCGCCACCCGATCTACACCGGTCTGATCCTCGCCCTGGCGGCGTTCGCCGTCGAACTCTCGACCGCCGCCGCGCTGATCGGCGTCGTCTTCATCAGCTTCGGCTTCTGGCTGAAGGCCCGGCTGGAGGAACGGTTCCTCAGCCAACAACTCGGCGAAGCCGCCTACGCCGACTATCGCCGCCGCACCCCGATGCTAGTCCCGTTCTGGCCGGTGCGGGGGTAGGGCGCCGTGCAGGGCTGGTTCGACTTCTACGCAGTCATCGGCGCGGCGGCCGCTACCCTGACCGGGCTGCTGTTCGTGGCCATGTCGATGAACACCGTCGCGGCGCTGAGCAAGGGGCCGGAAGGTTCGCGCCGGCTCGCCGAGCAGGCCTTCGAGAATTACCTGGCAGTGTTGATGGTGTCGCTGCTGGCGTTGTTCCCGGACATGAGCCTGACCACCTTCGGACGCACCACTCTGCTGGTCACCGCGACCTGGACCGTCTGGGTGGTGGTGCGGCTCTACCAGGCCGCCGCCGTAGCCTCGGTGCACGAGACGCGCCTGACGGCGATCCGGCGGCATCTTTCCACGCTGATCGGCTTTGGACTGGTGATCTATGCGGCCGCCCGGATGGCGCTGGGCGGGACCGACACCCGGGACACCCTGGCCAGCGCCGCCATCGTGCTGCTGTTCTCGGCCACCGAAAAAGCCTGGGGCCTGCTCAACCGGATCGCCACGATCAAGGCGGGTGCGTGAGGCGCTCCGTTCGGTTTTCTGGATAGGCGGGCCGGTCTGCCAAACGAAGGTGCTGGCGGCGCTCTCGCGCTCGGCCTATATGCCCCGTTCCCCATGTTGGAAGAGACGAGGCTGAAGCGGCTTAGGTTCCGCGCCTGGCGGCGCGGTTTTCGGGAGGCGGACCTGATTTTGGGTCCGTTCGCGGACAGCCATGGCCCGTCGCTGACGCCAGTCCAGCTGGAAACCTTCGAACTTCTGCTCGAACAGCCCGATCCGGACCTCTACGCCTGGATCGTCGGCCAGGCTGACGCCCCCGCCGAGTTCGATACCGACGTCCTCGCCCTGATCCGCGCCTTCCGTCACACCGCCCGTTCCGCCCGCGGCGACGACATCGGCGGCTGACCCTCATTTCCGAGCCAGAAACTTGTCCCTCGCCCACGACCTGAAGCGCATCGCCGACGCCCCCGACGCCCTGGACCTGACCGGCGTGCCGGAGGGCTTCGACGCCCTGGTGATGGCCGATCTCGCCCGCGCCCGCGGCGGCCTCAACGTGTTCGTCGCCCGGGACGGCTCGCGCGCCTCCGCCTTCGTCGAGGCGATGGTGTTTTTCGCTCCTGAGATGGAGATTCTCAGGTTCCCGGCCTGGGACTGCCTGCCCTACGACCGCGTCGGCCCCTCCGCGCCCAATTCGGCCGAGCGGATGGCCACCCTGACCCGGCTGGCCCGGGGCGATTTTGGCAAGAAGCCAGTGCTGCTGGTCACCCAGTCGCCGGCGCTGATGCAGCGGCTGCCGCCGAAGGATGTGGTGCTCGCCGCCGGCTACAGCGCCAAGGTCGGCGACACCGTCGATATGGCCAGGCTCGAGCGCTATTTCGCGGTCAACGGCTACCATCGGGCTTCCACCGTCTCCGAGCGCGGCGAATTCGCCATCCGCGGCGGAGTGATAGACGTATTCCCACCCGGCGCGCCGGAGCCCGAGCGCCTCGACCTGTTCGGCGATGTGCTGGACTCCATCCGCGCCTTCGACCGCGAGACCCAGCGCTCGACCAAGAAGCTCACCGAGGTCGACCTGCTGCCGGTCAGCGAGGCGCTGCTCGACGAGGCCGCCATCGCCCGCTTCCGCAAGGGCTATGTGGCCGCCTTCGGGGCGGTCGGCGACGACCAGCTCTACGCCGCGGTCAGCGAGGGCGCCCGCCGCGCCGGGCTCGAGCACTGGCTGCCGCTGTTCTACGGCGAGGTCGCCACCCTGTTCGACTATCTGCCCAAGGACGCCCTGATCGGCCTCGATCACCTGGCCGCTGCGTCGCGCGACGAGCGGCTGGCGATGATCACCGACGCCTACGACGCCCGCAGCCAGGCCGAACGCAAGGTGCACTACCGGCCGCTGCCGCCGTCGGCCCTCTATCTCACCAACGAGGAATGGGACCGGGGCCTGGGCGGACATCCCGTCCGCCGGATGGTCCCGTTCCAGCAGGCGCCGGCGCCCGGCGTCGTCGACCTGGGCGCCAAACTCGGGCGCAACTTCGCCGCCGAACGGGCGCAGGACAGCGTCAATCTGTTCGAAGCGGCCTCCGACCACGCCCGCAAGCTGATGGGCGAGGGCAAGCGGGTGCTGTTCGCCTCCTGGTCGGAAGGCGCGTCGGAGCGGCTGGCCGGTATGCTCGCCGACCATGGGCTGAAGGGCATTCCGATCTCGCCTTACTGGCAGGCGGCCAAGGCCTTCGATCCGAAGAAGCTGCAGCGGGTGGTGCTGCCGCTCGAGTCCGGCTTCGAGACCGACAATCTGGCGGTCATCTCCGAGACCGATATCCTCGGTGACCGGCTGGCGCGTCCGAGACGCCGCCGCCGCGCGGCCAACTTCCTGGCCGAGGCCTCGGCGCTCAGCTCCGGCGATCTCGTCGTCCACATCGACCACGGCATCGGCCGCTACGTGGGCCTGAAGACCCTGGAGGTGCAGGAAGCCCCGCACGACTGCCTGGAGATCGACTACGCGGCGGACGTGAAACTCTACCTGCCGGTGGAGAACATCGACCTGCTCACCCGCTACGGCGCGGACGGGGAGGGAGTGCAGCTGGACCGGCTGGGCGGCGCAGCCTGGCAGGCGCGCAAGGCCAGGGCCAAGGAGCGTCTGCGCGAGATGGCCGAGGGCCTGATCGCCATCGCCGCCGCCCGCGCCCTGAAACACGTCGACCCGGTCGACCCGCCGCACGGGGTGTTCGACGAGTTCTGCGCCCGCTTCCCCTACGAGGAGACCGACGACCAGCTGAACGCCATCGCCGACGTGCTCACCGACTTCGAGTCCGGCAAGCCGATGGACCGGCTGGTCTGCGGCGACGTCGGCTTCGGCAAGACCGAGGTGGCCCTGCGCGCCGCCTTCGTCATGGCCATGAGCGGCAAGCAGGTGGCGGTGGTCTGCCCGACAACGCTCTTGGCCCGGCAGCACTACGCCACCTTCACCGAGCGCTTCAAAGGCTGGCCGGTGCGGGTGGGTCGGCTGTCGCGGCTGGTGCCGTCGGCGGAGGCGACCCAGACCCGCGAAAGCCTGGCCAAGGGCGAGATCGAGATCGTCATCGGCACCCACGCGGTGCTGGCCAAGTCGGTGCAGTTCAAGGACCTCGGCCTGGTCATCGTCGACGAGGAGCAGCACTTCGGGGTCAAGCACAAGGAGGCGCTGAAGGCCCTGCGCGCCGACGTGCACGTGCTGACGCTGACCGCCACGCCGATCCCGCGGACCATGCAGCTGGCGCTCAGCGGCATCCGCGAGATGTCGATCATCGCCACCCCGCCGGTCGACCGACTGGCGGTGCGCACCTACATCACCCCGTTCGACCCGGTGTCGATCCGCGAGGCGCTGCTGCGGGAGAAATACCGCGGCGGGCAGGCCTACTACGTCGCCCCGCGCATCTCCGACCTGCCGGAGCTGACCAAGTTCCTGCGCGCCGACGTGCCGGAGGTGAAGTTCGTGGTCGGCCACGGCCAGATGGCCGCGACCCAGCTGGAAGACGTGATGGCCGCCTTCTACGAGGGCCGCTACGACGTGCTGGTTTCCACCACCATCGTCGAATCCGGCCTCGACATCCCTTCGGCCAACACCCTGATCGTGCACCGGGCGGACATGTTCGGCCTGGCCCAGCTCTACCAGCTGCGCGGTCGGGTCGGCCGGGCCAAGCGCCGGGCCTACGCCTATCTGACTACGCCGTTCGAGCGGCCGATCACCGCCACCGCCGAACGGCGGCTGGAGGTGCTGCAGTCGCTGGACAACCTGGGCGCCGGCTTCCAGCTGGCCAGCCACGACCTGGACATCCGCGGCGGAGGTAACCTGCTCGGCGAAGAGCAGTCGGGCCACATTCGCGAGATCGGCGTCGAACTCTATCAGCAGATGCTGGAGGACGCCGTCGCCGACCTGCGGGCCAAGGTGGCGTCCGAGCCGAAAGCCCTGGACCGGGGCTGGTCGCCGCAGATCAACACCGGCGCCTCGGTGCTGATCCCGGAAGACTATGTCGCCGACCTGAACGTGCGCCTGTCGCTCTATCGGCGGCTCTCCGACCTGGACAAGTCCGAGGACCGCGAGGCGCTGGCCGCCGAACTGATCGACCGGTTCGGACCGCTGCCGCCGGAAGCCGACCACCTGCTGAAGGTGGTGGCGATCAAGGCGCTCTGCCGCGAGGCCAACGTGGCCAAGATCGACGTCGGGCCGAAGGGCGCGGTGGCCACCTTCCGGGGCGACCATTTCGCCAATCCGGCCGGTCTGGTGGCCTTCATCCAGAAGAACGCGGCGCTCTGGCGCCTGCGGCCCGACCAGAAGGTGGTGGTCAAGGGCGAGTGGGAGACGCCGGAGGAGCGTCTGGTCGCCGCCGAGCGGGTGATGGGCCAGTTGGCGCGGATCGCCAAGGCGGGCTGACGATACCTGGAGTCCGCTTCCCGCCAGCCTCACGCGGCGGTTCCTGGCAAGCTGATCTCTCGTTTCAAGGAGATCGGCCATGGCCTCGATTTACAAGCAAATTTCGCTCACCGCTTCGCCCGACTCTGTCTGGGATGTGGTGCGCGACATCGGCGCGGTGCACACGCGTTTCGCACCCGGCTTCGTGGTCGACGTGGCGATGGGGGAGGGGCTGCGCACCGTCACCTTCGGCAACGGGATGGTGGCGGACGAAGTCATCGTCGATGTCGGCGAGGACGCCCGGCGGCTGGCCTATTCCGTCCGCAGCGAGCGTCTCAGCCACCACAACGCCTCGTTCCAGGTGCTCGCGGACGGCGACGGCAGCCGCCTGGTCTGGATCGCCGACGTGCTGCCGCATGCCGCCGCGGAGACCGTCAGGGCGATGATGGAGGCCGGCATCCAGGCCGCCAAGGCGAAGCTGAACGAGCTGAGCTAGCGGGTGCGGCTGTAGACGTAGTCCTCCCGCTCGGCGGTTCCGCCGCGCAGGCCGCTGGGCATCGGGGCGCGGGTGGCGTTGACCTTGCCGTGCGCCTCCAGGGCGGCCTCGTCGGCCCAGCGCTCCAGCAGCACCAGCTTGTCCGGATCGAGGGCGCTGCGGAACACCTCGAACTGCTCGCAGCCGGGCTCGGTCATCACCTCCGCGCAGCGGGTCTTGAACGCCTCGGCGAACGCCTCGCCCATGCCGGGCGCGGCGGTGAGGGTGATGATCAGGCGCAGCGACATGGCGTGGTCTCCTGGGAACGGATCGCCGGACTTGCCGGGACCCGCCAGGAGACGTCAAGCCGCCGGGATCAGCCGACCGCCTCGACAACCGCCGCTTCGACGGCCTCGCGGGGCAGTCGGCTGCGATAGCGCGGCGTCAGGGAGACCTGCTCGGCGCGCAGCCGCGCCCGCTCCCGCTCGGGCGACCAGGGCAGGGGCGTATCCCGCAGCGCCGCCTCGGGCAGTTCGTGCAGATGAATGTGCCAGCCGGTAGCGACGCTCAGCAGGTGGTTGACGGGCAAGAAGGTGTTGGTGAGGGTGAGGCGCGTTCCAAGGGTCTTCGACGCCTCCTGCTTGAGGTCCCAGCGGACCACCGAATGACGACCGTCCGGCCCGGGTATCGCCCAGGCGAGCAGCTCGGGCGCCTTGAGCGCCACGATGAAACCCCGCTCGGCGTCGCCCTCCCTGTGCCGAAACTCGACCTCGCCGCCGAGCCGCAGGTCGATCGCGGTGTCGGCGAACCAGTCGCCAAGCCGCGCCGGTTCGGTCAGCGCCGCCCAGATCTTCTCGATCGGGACCATCATGAAGCGGTCGAAGCGGACCGAATAGAAGCCCGGGCTGGTTTCCAGCACATAGCCGTCCGCTTCGTGGTGGCGGAGCGTCGCCGGCTTGTCGGAGCCCGGCACGGAGGGGCCGAAGTGCCGCCGGTAGCGGGCGACCATGGCCGGGTGGTCCATCGGATCGGCCTCCGCCGCCGCTTCGCCGGTGACGGCGAAGCTGAGGTCGTCCATGAAGCCGCGCCAGCCGGCGAAGCCGCCCAGCACCCACCAGGCGTTGATGCCTGGTTCGGTGGTCCGCCGGCAGACCGTTGAGAAGGTCAGGCGGCAACCGTCGGCCTCGGCCGACAGGGCCCAGCGGATGTTGAGATCGCCCGAGCCGCCGTTCCAGTCGTAGGCGAGCAAGTGGGGCGGATCGTAGTCGGTGATCGTGCCCAGGACGCCATCGTTGGTGGGTCCCGGGAACCAGACGATGTAACGCCCGCCGACGCGCAGATCGAGCTCGGCCCGCTCTCCCATCCACGCCTCCAGCCGCTCGGGAATGGTCAGCGCGGCCCAGACCTTCTCCACCGGCCGCGGGATCTGTCGGACGATGCGGATTTCATAGCGGTCCTCGCCGATGCGGCGAATCTCGCCGTCCCCGGGCTTCTCGCCGGCGATCCAGCCCTCGGCGTCTGCTGTCAGCGTCATGGCTCAGCTTTCCCTCATCAGGTGGTCCACCAGGGCGTCGAGTTTGCCGGCCCAGAACTGCCGGTAAGGCGCCAGCCAGGCGTCCAGTTCAGCCAGTTTTTGCGGCTCGATGCGGTAGAGGCGTCGCTGGCCATCGGCGCGCATGCTGACCAGGCCCGCTTCGCGCAGGCACTTCAGATGCTTGGAAACGCCCGGCTGGCTCAGCCCGATGGCGTCGACGATCGCCCCGGCGGGGAGTTCGGACTGCCGCAGCAGGCCGAGAATCTGCCGCCGGTTCGGTTCGGCAAGGGCCTCGAAAACGTCCATGGCCGAAAATAGCCACAGAGAAATATTCCCGTCAAGTTATGTTATTGGCGGCAGCCGCCGCGCGCTTATCGCGGTCCGCGGGGCGCCGGTACTTGACCATGTTGATGAAGTAGAGCGGGTGGCCGTCGGGGTCTTTGAGCATGAACGCCTCACCGTCATCGGCGCGCTTCAAGGGCCGGAAGAACCCAAGGCCCCGGTCCAGGACCGTCTTGGCCATGACGTCGATGTGGCCCTGCCAGAAGATCAGCTGGATTTCGGCCGGATCGAGATGGCCCTGATAGAGGCTGATCCGGCAGTCGCCGTTGGAAAGCGTGGCGTCGGTGTCGTAGTCCTTGGACATCAGCTCGAAGCCGAGCAGCTGATAGAAAGCCACCGATCGGTGGATGTCCGCCGTGGGCAGGCTGAGGTTGAACCAGCCGATCTGCATGTCGGGCTTGGGCGTCGCGCGCCGGTACGCCGGCATCTCCCGCTCATAGCCGGGGTCGTTGACGTAGCGGACCGGCATATTGATCAGGAAAATCGGGTTGCCGTCCGGATCGCGGAACATCAGCGCCCGACCCTTGTCGTCGCCCATTGGTCCGCGCTCCAAGGCGATCCCCTTGGCGACCAGTTCGCGGCCGATCGCTTCGATGTCGCCCTGCCAGAAGATCAGCTGGGTTCCGGCGGGGTCGAGGTAGCCCTGATAGAGGGCCAGCTTGCAGTCGCCGCGGACCATCGAGACGGTGCGGACGTCCACGCCGCCGTCCAGCTGCTTGAAGCCGAGCGCCTCGTAGAAGGCCACCGAACGCCGGATGTCCTGAACGTCGAGGCTGGTTTCGAAGTATCCTAAGTCCATATCGGTTCTCCTTGGTCCGCTTCAGGGGCGGCAAGCGGTGCGCATCAGTTCGCGGTAGGCGTTGGCCAACTCGGTGTCGCGCTCGTGCATCCGCATGCTGGCGGCGGCGCGGGCGGCCTGGGGCGCCGTATAGACGCCCCGCGCCTGCATCTTCCTGGTCCAGCTCTCCGCCAGTTGGTTGAAAGGCGTGTCGGGCAACCGGCTGCCCGGCGCGGCGCCGTCCAGATGATCGCCCAGGCCATCGAAGGCTAGGTGCCAGCCGGTGAGCGTACCGGGTCTCCAGGGCGTATCCGGCGCCGACTCGGGCGGGTCGAGGGGCCACCTCGAAAGCGTGTCGTGTCCCGGCGGTATCCGCTGGACGAACACCATGCGCGTGCCGCCGCGCGAGGGTTCGAGTTCGAACTGCCAAAAAGCGTCCGCGCCCGGATGCGGGCCGCCTAGGCGGAACAGACGCGGCGGCTCGAAGGCGGTGATCACGCCCTGGAACAGACTGGGGTCTTCCCACAGTCCTTTGTAGGCGCCGCCGAGCCGGGGCTCGAACTCGATCCGAGAGAACCAGACCGACATCTCCGCCGGATCGGTGATGGCCCGCCATACCCGTTCAATCGGGTGCGGATAGGTGCGGGTGTATTCGATCGTGTAGCGGTCGATAAAGCGGCAGAGGTCGGCGTTGCTCACGTCACGGCTCCTTCGGTGGCCGGGTGGCCGATACGTGGTTTGCGGGTGAATTCGACGGTCCAGTGATCGATGAAGTGGGCGAAGTCAGCCTCGGCCACCTTAAGCGTCCTGGGGCTCGACGGCCGGCGGCAGCGTCGCGTCGACGTGCGCGCGGTAGACCGCGTGGAGTTCGAGCCAGCGCTCGCGCTCGCGAGGTTTGTTGACGCCGCCATCCAGCAGTTGTTCCAGGCTCTCGAAGGCGACGTGCCAGCCGCCGAGCAGCCCCGGGTACCAGCAGGTGTCCCAGGCGTGCGGCGGCTGTTCCTTGTGGGCCACGCCCGGTGTCGTGTGCTGGCTGAAGCGCATCCGCGTCCCGCCCGCAACCGCTTCGAGCTCGAACTGGAACCAGGCGTCCGGGCCATTCTTGGCCGTGTCCTGGAACCGGATCAGGCGTGGGGGCTCGTAGGCGAGGACGGCGCCGGACATGTCATCGTCGTGGAAGCGATAGGCGCCGCCTTCGCGCAGGTCCCACCGCGTCGGCGGCACGAACCACTCTCCGATTTCGGCCGGGTCGACGATCGCCTTCCACACCCGCTCGATGGGATGCGGGTAGGTGCGCAGATACTCGACCGTGTAGCGGTCGATGAAGTGGGCGAGGTCGTCGTTGGCCATCGTCAGTCCCCCCGTTCCTTCATCGCGTCGAGGTGCGCGCCCAGGCGGTCGAAGCGTTCGCGCAGCAGGTCGAGCTGGGCGTCCATCCATTGCCGGGCCTCGGAGAGCGCCGCGCCTTCCAGGCGGTAGATGCGCATCTGGGCTTCGGCGCGGTAGCTGACCACGCCACTCTCGCGCAGCACCCGCAGGTGTCGGGAAACCGAAGGGCCGGCGATGTCGAACCGCCCGGCGATCTCGCCGGCGCTGCGTTCGCTCGCGGCCAGCATGGCGATGATCTCGCGGCGCGTTGGGTCGGCAAGGGCTTCGTAGACGTCCATGCGTCTAGTTAGCTGAAATGCTATATATCAATCAAGCTAAATAGTGCGCGACCTGGTCGGGGCGGTCAGAGGCCCACCGGCGGGGTGATCGTCGGGCCACCGGTCTTGGCGTCCTCCAGCATCCGCCGGGCGCGTAGCCATAGCTCCAGCCGCTGGGTGGCCATCATCGCCACCGCCAGCACCAGCAGCGCGTCACCCACGGCGATCACCGGGATGTGCAGGGTGGAGGCGTATTGGGCCATCACGTCCCGGGCGCCGAACCTGAGCGCGAAGATCGCCAGGATGAACAGAATGCCGATGAAGGACGACTGCGACGACAGCTCCTGAGTCTCCGGATGGATGTGGATCTGCGTGAAGCGCCCGCGCTGCCAACCGGCGCCGATGCCGAGCAGGAATCCCAGCACCAGCAGCCCGACGCTCACCGGCGTCACCGGCGGCGGCGCGGCCGAGAGCGTGCCGGCCATCAGCACCAGAAGCACCACGGGGTAGACCCACAGCCGGTCGATCTTCAGCGGCCGCGGCCGGCTGTTGCGTCGGATGACGATCAGCATCACCACCGCGATCGGAACCAGATAGCTCCACGGCGAACCGCCGGCGTGCAGGCTGTCCGGCATCGGGCTAGCTGGCCTCGCGCTGCATGGCCCGTTCGGCGGCGATTTCCAAGGCCCGGGCGGCGCTTTCGCCCGGCTGCACTTCGGCGACGCCGATGTCGAACTCGGCCACGAACGGCTGGCGGTCGACGCCGGATTCGAAGGCCGTGCAGCCGATCACCGCGGCGATCCGCTCGGCGGTCAGCCGCGCGGCGGCGAGCCCCGTTGCGGGCAGCGCCAGCGCGAACACCTCCGGCCCCAGCCGCGCGGCGGTATCCTCGGCCCGGACCAGCCGGCCGATCATCGAGCCGATCTGCGGCACCGCCTTGTCCAGCCAGCCGCCGCCCCGGGCCAGGGTCACCTCCGGCCGTTCGGCGATCTTCAGCACGCACACCGACAGCGGCCGGTTGCGCACCCGCGCGGCGGCGGCCAGGCGCATCAGGTGGCTGGCGAACAGGTCGCGGGTGAAGAGGCCGGTGGCGGCGTCCATCAGTCCGGAGCTGCGGGCTTTCTCCAGCGCCTTGCGGATGGCGCTCTGGCGGCGATAGCTGCGGGCCAGCTCCAGCACGCGTTTGGCCGTATCGCTCTCGGAAACCTCGGGCGAAGCGACGTCGGTGACCCCTTTGTTGAAGGCGTCGGCGGCGGTCACATCCAGCGGCCCGCGCTGATAGAGCAGGGCGGGGATGTGATAGAGGCGGGTGTTGCGACGCATGCCGGCGATGATCGACAGCGCCTCGTGCTGGTTCTCGCCGGCCCAGAGCACGACGGCGTCAAACGGTCGCTCGTGCAGGTAGTCGAAGGCGGTGTAGCTGGTGAAGGCGCCGACCGACTGCGCCTCGTGCCGGGTGAGGGCGTTGGCCAGCGCCAGGAACTGCGGCGCCGGCTCGCCGACGCAGAGCACCCGCAAGGGGCCGCCTTCGGCTTCCGGCAGGTCGAGCCGGCGGCCGCGGTCGGCGAAGGTTTCCAGCCGCAGCTCGAACTCCTCCTCGGCGACCGCCATCCGCACCAGGTTCTCCAGCCGCATCACCGCCTGGGCAGGGTGCAGCGGCGGGGCCAGGGTCAGGTCGAAGCCGTGGTCGGAAAGTTGCGGGTCGGGATCGGCGATGGCGATCACCGGCAGGCGCCGGGGGGCGCAGGCGGCCTTCAGGCGCCGGGCGAAGGACAGGGTCTCGCGGCTGGCGCCGACCATGTCGACGATGGCCGCCTCGATCTGCAGATCGCCCAGGGCGGCGATGGCGGCGAACGGGCCGCGGGCGGTCACCGTGCGCCATCCCAGACGATCGAGACCATCGGCGAGCGGGCCGGCGCGGTCGTCGTCTCGCGCCACGATCAGGATACGAGCGTGAATCGGCAATCTGGGCCCCTTCAAGGGCGGACCTTAGGCGGGGCGGGCTGGCCTCGCCAAGCGCGGATTTCGGCGGTTGAGCGACGCCTGTGGACGGATCGTCGTGGTTGCGCGGTAAGCTTTCCTTATCCGGGCCGAAAACCGGCCGCGACGAAAGCGCGCAGCCGCGCTTGCCTGACGATACGGCACGGCCTCTAGATCGAACACACAAGAACGAGAAAGAGGAGCCGCGTCATGGGCCAGGGACCGCTGTCGGGTCTGAAGATCGTCGAATTCGCCGGCATCGGGCCCGGACCGTTCTGCGGCATGCTGCTGTCGGACCTGGGCGCCGATGTGGTGCGCATCGATCGAAAGGGCGGCCGGGGCGGGGCCAAGACCGACATCACCGGCCGCGGGCGCCGCTCGGTGGCGCTGGACCTGAAACAGCCTGCCGCCATCGAGATCTGCCTGAAGCTGATCGAGCAGGCCGACGCCGCCTTCGAGGGCTTCCGGCCTGGGGTGATGGAGCGCCTGGGTCTCGGTCCTGACGTGGCCCTGAAGCGCAATCCGAAGCTGGTCTATGGCCGGATGACCGGCTGGGGCCAGTTCGGGCCCTACGCCCAGGCCGCCGGCCACGACATGAACTACATCGCCATCACCGGCGCGCTGGACGCCATCGGCACGCGGGAAAAACCGATCCCGCCGCTGAACCTGGTGGGCGATTTCGGCGGCGGCGCCCTCTACCTCGCCTTCGGGCTGATGGCCGGGGTGATCAGCGCCCGCGAAACCGGCAAGGGGCAGGTGATCGACTGCGCCATGAGCGACGGCGCGGCCTCGCTGATGGCGATGTTCTACGGCTTCAAGGCGGCCGGCGGCTGGTCGGACGCCGGTCGGCGCTCGAACCTGCTGGATGGCGGCGCGCACTTCTACGACACCTACCAGTGCAGCGACGGCCGCTGGATCTCGATCGGCTCGATCGAGCCGCAGTTCTACGCCCTGCTCCTGGAGAAGACGGGCATCAACGACCCGGCCTTCCAGGCGCAGATGGACCGCAGCAAGTGGGATGGCCTCCGCGAAAAGCTGGCCACGGTGATCGCCACCAAGACCCAGGATGAGTGGTGCGCCATCATGGACGGCACCGACGTCTGTTTCGCGCCGATCCTCAACATGGACGAGGCCCCGCGCCACCCACACAACGCGGCCCGCAAGACCTTCGTCGAGATTGATGGCGTCACCCAGCCGGCCCCGGCGCCGCGCTTCTCCGCCACCCCAGGCGCGATCCAGGGCCCGCCGCCGGCCATCGGCGCGCACTCCGCCGAGGTGCTGTCGGAGTGGGGGCTGTCGGATAGCCTGCTGAAGGAGCTGGAGGCGGCGGGCTAAGCACACCCCTCCGCGAAAAACCGAACGTTTCCGTTCAGCCACCGTTCAGGCGCGGGGTCGCAATCTCGTATCGTTGATCACCGCCGCGCTCTCCCGTCCCTCGTGGCGGCGATGGTCGATCAGGACGAAGAACAAGGTCATCCTGGCGGCGCGTCGTCCTCCAACGGCGCGCCGCACCCTTGTCCGTCGCTACTTAAGCACCAGAAAACTCAACGCACCCTGAAACGTCGTGATCTCGGGTGGCGAACGCCCCGCCTGAGCGAGGAAGTGCGGTACGTCGACCCGCGCCATTGGATCGTCGGCCAGCAGCCGCAGCCGCGCTCCGGCCGGCGCGGCCTCGAGCGCCCGTCGCAGCTTCAGGGTCGGCACCGGGCAGCGGTGCCCGCGCGCATCGATCAGAATCTCGGAAGCGTCGGTCACCCGGCCCCGATGAACGCCAACGGCGGCCCCGTCAATCAAGACGGGACCGCCGCGGTTCAGCGCTGGGACGATGTTACGGCGTGCCGCTGGACGGCGGCGGGGCGTTGATCACCGGCGCGGCGTCGGGGGCGGTGGCCGCCGGCGGCGTGCTCACGATCGGCGGCGCGGTGGCCGCGTCGGGTGTATCGGCCGTGCTGGACGACGACGTGTCCGCCGCGGCGGCGCGGTGATGGACCGGGGCGCGCTGCGCCGGCGCGGCTTCGGCATAGCGGTGGGTGGTGATGACCGTAGCGGCCGGCGCCGGTTGCGAGGCGGCGACGACGGGCGCCGGCGTCGCCGGAACCACTGGCTGGACCGCGATAGCCGCCGGCGGCGGCGCGGAGGCCACGCCGCTATTGTCCATCAGCGGCGCGGGGCGCATCTCGGTGTAGGCCCAATAGCCGGCGCCGAGCACGATCAACACGCCCAGCGGGACCAACATCGGCCAGCTGGTGGCCGCGCCCTTCGGCGTGCGGCGGGTCAGCACGGGATTGGCGAACATCGATGGGGTGGCAGCCGGCTCGCTCCCCGCGGGCAACGCCGCGGCTGACGCGGGAGTCGCCGCGACGGAGGTGAATTTACGGGTGGCCATTTCGTTCTCCTTGGGTTCTGGCTCGGAGAATGAACGGCTTGCCGAAGCAGTCGTTCCCAATCGCCCAAAGTCCCGGGGATTGATTGGAATGAAGAGCGGTTCTCTCTGCGACATGTTTTGGCCACCTCGCCGACATGATCTTGCCGATCGTAGTGAACGGCCCCGCTATACCGCTCCGACAATCCGGCGTTTCTGGGCCCGCCGACGCTTGTTAGCCGTGGTCGGCGATCAAATCTTCAGCGTGCGGCCGCCAGTTCCGCCTCCGCGCATCCGCTGATAGAACCCGCACGCCGGACGGGTGGCCGAGTGGTTTAAGGCAGCGGTCTTGAAAACCGCCGTGGGTGAAAGCCCACCGTGGGTTCGAATCCCACCCCGTCCGCCAGTCGGACGTGAACGCTGATCCACTAGGAGCTGACGTGGACAAGACCCCGCCGAAGATCACCGGCAGCGAGATCGACGACGCGGCGACCTTCAAGCTTGCGCTCGAGACCGACGGCGTTCAGCGCAAGGTGATCCTGACCGTCTCGCCCAGGCCCATCGACGCCTCGGAATGGGCCGCCGTGGTCAAGGCGCTGTCCGATTTCGTCGCCGAATATCCGGAGCGGTTCTAGCTTCACGTCCCGCCGGCGACTCGCCCGCTTCCGCGCCGTCCGCGCCGGTGGTATGAAAAGCCATGGCAACGAAACCTTCCAAGAAATCGGCGGCGGCGGGCGCTTCGATCCTGGTTCGTCTCCCAGCGCCTTCGGTGGAGCGGATCGATCGTTGGATCGGCGAGCAGCCGGACAAGCCGTCGCGGCCCGAGGCGATCCGGCGGCTGATCTCCGAAGCGTTCAAGAAGTAGCGGCGCTGGCTGGGCGGCGGATGCCCCCGCCCGACTTCATCTTCATGCTCACCCTGGGCGACGTCACCGTGGCCGACGCGCGGTCGCGGCTGCCGCAGGCGATCGCCGCCGGGGTGCGGCACATCGGCTTCAAGGATATCGGCCTGCCGCCGACGGCGTTGCGGGCGCTGGCGGCGGAGATCCGCGCCGCGGGGGCGGTGGTTTACCTTGAGATGGTCGGTCTGGGCGCCGAGGCGGAGATCGCTGGGGCCCGGGCGGCGGTGGCGCTGGAGGTCGACGTGCTGATGGGTGGGGTTCGTCCGGAGCTGGTCGAGCCGATCATCGCCGGCTCAGGCGTCCGCTATCATCCGTTCCCGGGTGAGATCGTCGGCCATCCCAGCCGACTGGCGGGCGATCAGGCGGCGATCGTCGCCAGCGCCCGGGCGTTGGCGGCCCGGCCGGGCGTGGATGGCCTGGATCTGCTGGCCTATCGCGCCGAGGGCGATGCGCCGGCGCTGATTCGGGCGGTGTGCGCGGCGGCGGGGGGCAAGCCGGTGATCGTCGCCGGCTCGATCGACTGCGAGGCGAGAGTCGCCGACGTCACCCGGGCCGGGGCGGCCGGTTTCACCGTCGGCACGGCGGCGTTCGAGGCCGCGTTCGCCGCGCCGCCGGGCCTGGCCGAGCAGCTGGCCCACATCGTCAGCCTGGCGCGGACGCCCGGGCTGGTCCGCTAGCCGCTACTCCGCGTCGGGCTGGTTCTCCGGCCGCGCCGCCACGAACGCCGGGACCTCCGCGCAGGCCGCCTCCACAGCCGCGATTCTCGGCCAGCGCAGGTCGACGCCGAACCGGCGGGCGTTGGCCAGTTGCGGCACGAGGCAGAGGTCCGCCAGTCCCGGCGCATCGCCGAAGGCGAACGGGCCATCGCTGGCTTCGAGCAACCGTTCGCAGGCGCTCAGTCCTCGGTCGATCACCTCCCGCGCCCAGGCCTGCACGGCGTCCTCGTCCAGACCCACTCGGCGCAGGTGGTCCAGCACGATCAGGTTCTGCACCGGATGGATGTCGCAGGCGATCGCCAGCGCGAAGGCCCGCACCCGTGCGCGGCCCACCGGGTCGGCCGGCAGCAAGGGCGGGGAGGGATGCGTCTCGTCCAGATATTCGACGATGGCCAGCGACTGGGTCAACACCGCGCCGTCGCCCAAGACCAGGGCGGGAACGAGGCCTTGCGGATTGACCGCCAGATAGTCCGCCGCCCGTTGCTCGCCGCGGCGCAGGTGGTGGAAGGCCTGCTCATAGGCCAGCCCCTTCAGCGCCAGCGCGATCCGCACCCGCCAGGCGGCGGTGGAGCGAAAGTAGCCGTGCAAGATCATGGCGCGTCTCCTCAGGCGTTGGCGGCGCGAATTGGGTCGAAATCGACCCCATATATCCGCAGATGCACCATGAACGTTCGAAAATAGGCGGCTATGATGGGCGAACCCGTCAGCGCTGGAGGGTTGAAGGCGAATGTTGAAGACCCTTCCGGCCGGCCATGCTGAGGTTCCCGAGGGCGCCGCCGCCGATTGGACCGTCCCGCAGCGCTGGGGCGACTACACCGCGCTGGAACACGCTACCTGGGACAAGCTCTTCGCCCGCCAGTCGGCGCTGCTGCAGGGCCGCGCCGCCGGTGCGTTCCTGGACGGGCTCGATGTGCTGCATCTCTCCAAGCCGGGGGTGCCGGATTTCGATGAACTGTCGGCGCGGTTGCTGAAGCTCACCGGCTGGACCGTCAAGGCCGTCCCGGGACTGGTGCCGGACGAGGTGTTCTTCCGCCACCTGGCCAACCGCACCTTCGTCGCCGGCCGGTTCATCCGCCGGCCGGACCAGCTCGACTATCTGGAGGAGCCGGACGTCTTCCACGACGTGTTCGGGCATGTCCCGCTGCTCTCCAACCCGGTGTTCGCCGACTATATGCAGGCCTACGGCGAGGGCGGCCTGCGGTCACTGGAATTCGGGGCCATGGCCAAGCTCGCCCGGCTCTACTGGTACACCGTCGAGTTCGGCCTCGTCCGCGACGGCGGCGCCTTGAAGCTCTATGGCGCCGGCATCGTCTCCAGCTTCGGCGAGAGCAAGTTCGCCTTGGGCGATCCCTCGCCAAACCGGATCGCCTTCAACCTCGCCCGCGTCATGCGCACCCGCTACCGGATCGACGACTACCAGCAGACGTATTTCGTCATCGACAGTTTCGAGGACCTGCTGCGGCAGACCCTCGAAAGCGACTTCGCGCCGCTCTACCGGGCGCTGGAGAGCGCCGGCGATCTGGAGACGGACGCCATCATCGACGGGGACAAGGTGCTGCATCGGGGCACCCAGGCTTACGCCCTGGCGCATCGTGCGAGCCACTGACGGTTCGTCCAGGTTTCCGGCCAAAAGGATGCTAGGGTCCGTGCTCATTCGAGGCGACCCCCCAGATGCCGAAGACAGCGGTCGCCTTCAGCCTGCCGGATCCGGCGCTGCGTGGCATGATATCGGCCTATTACGTGGTCGAACCGCCGCCTGGCGAGCCGGCGGTTTCTGACCTCCTGCATCCGGAATGGGCGAATATTCGCGTGGCGCTGAGCGGCGCGTGGACCCTTGGCGACCTGAACAGCGACGCCGAGTCCGAGCCGGCGATCTACGGGCCGACCAGCCGCGCGGTGCCGATCCGCGGCGAGGGCGCCGGCCTCGGCATCGGACTGCTGCCGAAGGGCTGGGCGACATTCACCGATGTCGCCGCCTCAACCTTGGCGGACCGGGTCGCGCCGGTCAGCGAAGTCATGGGCGCCGATGCGGCGCGCGCGTTGGCGGCCGTCAGGACCTGCGCGAACCTGGGCGAGCGGGCCGCGCGGCTGGACGCCTTCTTTCTCGGCCGGCTGACGGGGGCCGGAACACAGGTCGCGGCGGCCGAACAGGCTCACGCCATGCTGATGCGGCCGGAGATCGCCACCGTCGAGGCGTTCGCCGAGGCGCTCGGGCTCAATCTGCGCCAGGCCCACCGGCTTTGCCTGCGGGTGTTCGGCTTTCCGCCCAAGCTGCTGCTGCGCCGGCAGCGCTTCCTGCGCACCCTGGCGATCCTGCGACAGAACCTGGACCAGCCCTGGGCGACCCTGATCGACCCCCGCTACTACGATCAGTCCCACCTGGTCCGTGACTTCCACCGGTTCATGGGCATGTCACCGACGCGCTATCTGGCGCTGCCGAGGGAGATGCTGGAGCAGGCGGCGATTGCCCGCACCGCCAGCGTCGGCCAGCCGCTGCAGGGCTTGCAGCCGCCGCTCCCGCCGATGTCCGATTCATCCAAGTCAGCGCCACTCGCCAACGCCTAGGGTCCGGACAACGCGATCAAACCGTCGCAGCGCTTTCGTCGGTCAAGATTGCCCTTGGGGAGCCGATCGATGACACGATGGGTGCTGCTGATCGCCTTGCTGGCGCTGGCCGGCTGCGGCGGCAAGTCGGGCGACGCGCAAGCCCCCTCCACTGGCGGGGTCGCCAGTTCGGCCGGCGATCCTCAGGCCGCGGCCACGGCCGATTCTCCGTTCGGCGCCCGCGAGCCGCGGGGCTGCCCCAACCGCAAGTTTGATGGCCCGCCGACCGCGCGCCAGGCGATGGATCTGGTGATCTGCGCGCAGGAGAAATATCTCGGCGGCTACGAATACCTGGTCTCGAACGTTACCGTTCAGATCGCCAAGGGACGGCCCTATTCGGCGTGGTCCGACAGCGGCGCCTCCGACATCGACCCGACCGCGACGGTCTACCCGATCCAGGGACGGATCACGACCTTCCAGTGCAGCCGGCGCGACGCGATGCTGGGACAGGATCCTGACCGCAACTGCCTGCGCAGCGACTCCGATCCGGCCAACGGAACCTGTTACAAGAACACCTTCGGCGAATGGCATTGCCTGATCATGGGCGCTGGCGTCTTCACCCAGGGCTATCAGCCGCCGCCGACCGGGGGCTGACGGATGTCGCCGCTTATCGCGGCGACGACCGCCGCCGGCAGACTGGTCGAATGGCGGCCTCGAACTCACCTCAAATGAACGGAACGCGACCATGACCAGACTGAAGATCATCCTCGCCGCCCTCTATTGGGCCATCGCCGCGTTCCTGCTCTGGAGCGGCTACGTCGGCGACAAGGAAATCTATGCCGCCTCGACGACGCCGGTGAACCACACGCCGGAGTTCGACGTGTTCGCCATGTTCGTGATCGTCGCCATCGTCTTCGCCGTCATCAGCGGCGCGTGGTGGGGCATCTCCGCGTTGAGGCGTCGCCCCGTCGCGCACGGGTAACATCCGCCTCGCCCTGGTCAACGGCGCCGGGCCGCGCGGACCGCTGTACGACGAGGTGATGCGCGACGAGTTTCCCGGCGGCAAGGTGATCCCGGCCGATGTCGGCTTCAGCCGTCATGCCCGCAGCTCACTCGCCGCCGATTTCGTCGCCAAATACCGTGGCGCGCTGCACGGCGTTGGCCTGCTGGGCGGTTTCGAAAATCCGATCCGTCAGTCGGTTGGCGGCTGGTGCTCGAGGACGCGGATTGCGAACACGCGGTGGCTCACTGGATGAACGGGCATCTGCAAAGCCGTGGCGTCGATGCGGTCCTGGATGCTTTCAGACCGGCCGAGGGCGCCGCCATCACGGACCCCGCGCAGCTACAGAGCTGGTTGACCCACAACATCCATCAGTTCGTTCTGCACGACGACGAGCCGCACCTTAAGATCGTGGGCGACTCGCCGACCATGCCGCAGCCAGCGCCGCCGGGACCGGCGTGACGCGACCAGGAGACCCGTATGTCGCTTCGTTCCCGCCGAGACCTGGAATCCCACATCAACGACACCCTGTTCGGCAATGTGGCCCTGGGTCACCCGCTGCCGAAGTACCGGTTTCCGGCCCATGAGGCCTCGGCGGCGGACATCTTCCAGGTGGTCTCGGACGAACTCTATCTCGACGGCAACGCCCGCCAGAACCTGGCGACCTTCTGCCAGACCTGGGAGGAGCCGGAGGTGCACCGGCTGATGGACCTGGCCATCGACAAGAACATGATCGACCGCACCGAATATCCGCAGACGGCGGAGATCGAAATCCGCTGCGCACACATGCTGGCCGATCTGTGGAACGCCCCCGCCGCCGCCGACGCGATGGGCACCTCCACCGTCGGCTCGTCGGAAGCGTGCATGCTGGGCGGCATGGCGGCCAAGTGGCGCTGGAAGGCCAGGCGCAAGGCGGCCGGCAAGCCCACCGACAAGCCCAACCTGGTCTGCGGCCCGGTGCAGGTCTGCTGGGACAAGTTCTGCGTCTACTGGGAGATCGAGAAGCGCGAGGTCCCGATGCGTCCGGGCGCCTACAGCATGGATGTGGAGAGCATGCTGGCGGCGGTGGACGAGAACACCATCGCCGTGGTGCCGACCCTGGGCGTGACCTACACCGGCCAGTACGAGTTCGTCGCCCCGATGGCCGCCGCGCTGGATGACCTGCAGAAGCGGACCGGACTCGATATCGATATCCACGTCGACGGCGCCAGCGGCGCGTTCCTGGCCCCGTTCACCGCGCCGGAGCTGGTCTGGGATTTCCGTCTGCCCCGGGTGAAGTCGATCAGCACCTCCGGCCACAAATATGGGCTGGCGCCGGTAGGGGTCGGCTGGGTGATCTGGCGCGACAAGGCCGATCTGCCGTCGGAACTGGTGTTCTCGGTGCCTTATCTGGGCGGCGAGGTGGGCACCTTCGGGATCAATTTCTCGCGCCCCGCCGGGCAGGTGATCGCCCAGTACTACAACTTCCTGCGCCTCGGCCGCACGGGCTACAAACGCGTGCACCAGGCCTGCTACGACACCGCCCGCTGGCTCTCGACCGAGATCGCCAAGCTGGGTCCGTTCGAGTTCATCTGCGACGGCGACCCCGCCTGCAGCATCCCCGCCGTGTCGTTCACCTTGAAGCCGGACGCGCCCTACACCCTCTACGATCTTTCCGACCAGCTGCTGCGGCGCGGCTGGCAGGCGCCGGCGTTCGCGCTCACCGGCGAGGCCAAGGACATTACCATCATGCGGATCATGATCCGCCAGGGCGTCAGCCGCGACATGGCGGCGATGTTCGTCGCCGACTTCCAGCGGGCGGTGCAACATTTCGACGCCCACCCGATCACTGTCTCGCTGACCGCCCGCGACACGGCGATCCACAGCCACAACTGACGCGAAACGATCACGAGGGCCCTCACAGGCAACTCCAACGCTTGATCGGTGTTCATCGTCCATCGGGGGCTTGGTAGACTGGCCCGCAAAGCTCGATGAAAGGCGCGCTAATGGTGAAGACCGAGCGATCTGTCGCCCGGCGCGTGCTCTGTGTTTCGCCTAAGTACGCCCCGTCGTTCGGCGCGTTCGAATACGCTTACGACCTGATGGCCGGGGTGCGGGCGTTCATGCCGCCGCAAGGCCTGCTGGTGATCGCCGCCGCCCTGCCGGAGCATTGGCAGGTGCGGTTCGTTGACGAGAACATGGCCCGGGCCAAGCCGGCCGACTTCGCCTGGGCCGACGTCGTCTTCGTCAGCGGCATGCATGTGCAACGCGACGAGATCCACGACCTCTGCGCGCGCGCCCACGCCGCGGGCAAGCCGGCCGTGCTCGGCGGACCGTCGGTCTCGGCGAGCCCGAGCTACTACCCGGACTTCGACTACCTGCATGTCGGCGAACTGGGCGACGCCACCGAGGCGCTGATCGCGCGGCTCGCCGCCGACTGCTCGCGCCCGCCGGCGCAGGTGGTGCTGACCACGAAGGAGCGCCGCCCGCTGACCGAGTTTCCCCGACCGGCCTATGAGCTGGCCCAGATCGACCGCTATTTCCTCGGCAGCATCCAGTTCTCCAGCGGCTGCCCCTATCAGTGCGAGTTCTGCGACATTCCGGGCCTCTACGGCCGCGTCCCGCGCCTGAAGACCCCGGAGCAGATCACCGGCGAGCTCGACCGGCTGCTGGAGCTGGGCGTCAACGGCGCGGTCTATTTCGTCGACGACAACTTCATCGCCAACCGGCGGGCGGTGAAGGAGCTCTTGCCGCACCTGATCGACTGGCAGCGGCGCAACGGCTACGCGCTTTCCTTCGCCTGCGAGGCTACCCTCAACATCGCCCGGGCCGGCGATCTGATCGCGATGATGCGGGAAGCCGGCTTCGGCACTGTATTCTGCGGCATCGAAACGCCTGAGCCCGAGGCGCTGAAGGCGATGTCCAAGGGCCACAACATGATGGTGCCGATCCTGGACGGCGTCGCGACCTTGAACGCCCACGGCATGGAGGTGGTCTCCGGCATCATTCTCGGACTCGACACCGACGACCTCGGTTCCGGCGAACGGGTGCTGGCCTTCATCGAGGCCTCGCAGATCCCCATGCTGACCATCAACCTGCTGCAGGCCCTGCCGAAGACCCCGCTGTGGGACCGACTGGCGCGCGACGGCCGGCTGATCGAGGACAGCGCCGAGCTGGAATCCAACGTCCGTTTCCTGCAGCCCTACGATCAGGTGGTGGCGATGTGGCGGCGGACCATGGAGCGGGCCTATGAGCCGAAGGCTCTGTTCGCCCGCTACGAGCACCAGGCCAAGGCCACCTATCCCAACCGCTTTCCGATGCCGGCCAGTCCGCAGCGCACGTCCTGGCGCAACGTCCGCCGGGGCCTTTCCATGCTGGCGCGGATCCTCTGGAAGGTCGGCGTGCTCAGCGACTATCGGCGCGAGTTCTGGGCGTTCGCCTGGCCCAGGCTGCGTCGGGGCGAGATCGAACCGGTGATCCAGGTGGGCCTGGTCTCGCGCCACCTGATCCGCTTCGCCCGTCAGGCTTCCGCCGGCGCCATGGCCGCCTCGCACTATTCGCCGACCCGGCGGGATCCGATGAAGATGGCGGCGGAATAGGCGAGGGCGGCCTACTGGAAGACCACGGTGCGGCTGCCGTTCAGCAGCACGCGGTGCTCGGCGTGCCACTTGACCGCCCGGGCCAGCACCAGCGCCTCGACGTCGCGGCCCACCGCCACATAGTCGTCGACCTGCAGGTTGTGGCCGACCCGCTCCACCGACTGCTCGATGATCGGTCCCTCGTCGAGCTCCTCGGTGACATAGTGGGCGGTGGCGCCGATCAGCTTCACGCCGCGCTCGTGCGCCCGGTGATAGGGCCGGGCGCCCTTGAAGCTGGGCAGGAAGGAGTGGTGGATGTTGATCATTCGGCCGGCGAAGCGGGCGCAGAGGTCGGCCGAGAGGATCTGCATGTAGCGGGCGAGCACGATCAGCTCGATGCCCAGATCGTCCACCAGCGCCTCCAGCACCCGCTCCTGGTCCTGCTTGGTTTCCGGGGTCACCGGCAGCAGATGGAACGGCAGGCCGGCCGAGACCGCCAGCGCCTCGAAGTCCGGATGGTTGGAAACGACGCCCTTGATCTCGATCGGCAGGGCGCCGATCCGCCAGCGGAACAGCAGGTCGTTCAGGCAGTGGCCGAGCCGCGAGACCATGATCAGGGTCGGCGTCTTGGCCGCCGCATCGAAGATCCGCGCCTGCATGCCATGACGGGCCGCCACCGGCGCGAAGCGCTCGCTCAGCGCCGACAGGGCCAGCGGCCGATCCGCCTCGAACAGGGTGCGCATGAAGAACAGGCCATTGCGCGGATCGCCGTGCTGGGCGCTCTCGACGATGTTGCAGCCTTCGCCGACCAGGAAGCTGGCCACGTCGGCGACGATGCCGACCCGGTCGGGGCAGGCCAGGGTAAGGACGAACGAGCGGGCGATGGCTTCGGTCACGGCGAGGCTTTCGGGAAGACGGCGGTCACATAGACACCGTCCGCCCAGCCTGGAACAGTTTTCCGCGCCGTCAGGCCCGCCGCCGCGAAGTAACTCCGTCGCAACGGGATTGCTTCACACTGGCGCGAAAAGGCGGCGGGGTTCGTTCTTGAAGCAGATTTTCGACGGAGGGCTGGACGAGCTGGCGGTGAGCGCTCACGGCGGCGCCGTCGTGCGCATGGTGGTGACCTCCTGCGCCGCGGTCGTGTTCGCCCTGATGCTGCCCTGGCAACTCTGCGCCGGCTGGGCGGCGGTGGCGCTCGGGCTGGAGGTCCAGGCCTGGTTCGCCACCCGCCGCCAGTTCCTGCACCAGCCGGTCGGCTGGCGCACGCACCTGTGGCACGTCAGCGGCCTGGCGGCCTCCAGCGTGACCTGGGTGGCCGTCGGGGCGATGCTGTGGATGTCCGGATCGGCCGAGGGCGCGGTCTGCGCGGTGCTGGTCTGGCTGGCGGTGGTCTGCTTCGCCCAGACCAACGCCTATCAGTCGCCGCTGGGCTTCATCGTCGGCGGTGCGATTCCCGGGCTGGCGGTGCTGGCGGTGGTGCTCGCCGGACCCAATCCGCTGCACCTCAACCTGCTGCCGGTGGGAGCGATCCTGGTGCTGGCGCTGGGGTTTTCCGGCGAAGGGGTCGGGCGGATGCTGCAGGCCCGCCGGCGGTTCAACGAGGCGCAGGCCGAGCGACGCCAGAGCGAAGCGCTTTACCGGGTGCTGGCCGACAATGTCACCGATGTCATCGCCCTGACCGGCGTCGACGGCAAACGACTCTACATCTCGCCGTCCATCGAGGAGGCTCTGGGCTACTCGCCGGACCACCTCTACAGCACGCCGAACTACACCTACCTTTACCCTGAGGATCGTGACGAGCTCAGGGCCGACGTCGCGGCGCTGGCCGAGCGCGGCGGCCAGCTGATCAAGGAATATCGGGTGGTCCGGGCCGACGGTTCGGTGATCTGGGTGGAGACCAGCTTCACCCTGGCCCCATCCGCCGACGGCTCGGCCGGGTCGCAGATCGTCAGCGTCTCGCGCAACATCGAGCAGCGCAAGGAGCTGGAGAGCCAGTTGATCGAGGCGCGCGAGGCGGCCGAGGCCGCCGCCGCCGCCAAGTCCGACTTCCTGGCCAACATGACCCATGAGCTGCGCACCCCGCTCAACGCCATCATCGGCTTCGCCGGCATTCTACAAGGCTCCGCCGACCTGACCCCCCAGGACGCCCGCCACGCCCGGCTGATCCGCGACGCCAGCGACACCCTGCTGGACCTGGTCAACAGCGTGCTCGACTTCTCGCGCCTGGAAGCGGGCGCCGTGGCGCTGAACGCCGATCCCTTTGATCCGATGGCGGAAGTCGGCTCGACCATCGAACTCCTGGAAGAGCAGGCCCGCGCCAAGGGCCTCGACCTGCGGATCGAGGGCCAGACGCAAGGCTACCTCAAGGGCGACGCGCGCCGACTGCGGCAGGTGTTGGTGAATTTCCTCTCCAACGCCATCAAGTTCACCGCCGAAGGCTCGGTGACGGTCAAACTGGCCCAGACGTCCGTCGGCGAAGGCGCCGCGCGGCTGCGTGTCGAGGTCACCGACACCGGCGTCGGACTGGCCGAACACCAGATCGCCCATATCTTCGAGCGCTTCACCCAAGCCGACGTTTCGGTCTCGCGCCAGTACGGCGGCACGGGGCTGGGCCTGGCCATCTGCAAGCGGATCGTCGAACTGATGGGCGGCCAGCTGGGCGCCGAAAGCCGCGAGGGCGTTGGGTCCACCTTCTGGTTCGAGGTCGAGCTGCCCCGCGCCGAGGCCCCGAACGCCCCGGACGGCGCAGCAATCGCCGCCCAGGCGGACCTGGACCGACCGATCCGGCTGCTGTTGGTCGAGGACGTGGCCGTCAACCGAGAACTGGTGCGCACCATCCTGGCTTCGTTCGACATCGAGATCGACACCGCCGAGAATGGCCAGGAAGCTATCGAAGCCTTCCGCGCCGGCGACTACGACCTGGTGCTGATGGACGTGCAGATGCCGGTCATGGACGGCCTGACGGCCTCCCGCCGCATCCGCTCCCTGCCCATGGCCTGCGCCCGCGCGACCCCGATCATCGCCATGACCGCCAATGTGCTGCCCGATCAGATCGCCCGCTGCCTCGACGCCGGCATGGACGACCACATCGGCAAGCCGATGAGCCCGGCGCGCCTGCTGGAAGTGATCGGCCATTGGAGCAGTCAGCCCCGTTCCGAACCCACCGACGCCGGCCTCTCACTGTCCGCCTGAAACGGCGCCGACGGGAGCGGCGTCGAGGCTCCGCATGAAGGCTCGCAGGTCCGCGGCCGAGCGGTCGGGAGTCTGTTCCATCGGCACGTGGCCCACCCCCGGATAGGTGATCAACTTCGCCCCGGGAATGGCGCCGGCCAGCGCCCGGCCGGCGGCGACGGGTATCAGGGCGTCGGCCTCACCGTGCATCACCAGCGTCGGGGTGTGGATGGCCTTGAACGTGTCGGCGGTGACACCAGGGGCCTCGCTGTAGCGGCTCTTGAGAATGATGTCGCGATGGCCGGGCGCCCGGGAGAGATCGACGTAGCGGTCGACCAGGGCCGGCGTGACCAGCGCCGGGTCGACATAGGCGGCCCTCAGGCCGCTTTGCACCAGCGGACGGGTGTCGACGTTGCGCAGCAGCTTGCGGCCGATCGGATTGGCCAGGATCTTGAAGATCAGCGGTCCGTTGGCGTTCGGCCGGCCCATCGGCCAGCCAACCGAATCGACCAGCACCAGGCCACGGACGTGATCGGGATGGCGCAGGGTCAGCTCCCAGGCGACGCCGCCGCCCATGGAGTTGCCCACGATGACGTAGGGCCCGAGCTTCAGGTTCTGGGCGACCTGGTCGACCAGGTCGGCGTAGCCCGGCAGCGAGGCCTGATAGGTCGCCGGCGCCCGGGTCAGGCCGTATCCCGGCAGGTCGAGGGTGACGATGCGGTAGTCGCCGCCCAGCCGCGCCACCCAAGGCTCCCAGGCGTGCAGCGAAGCCGCGAAGCCGTGCACCATGACGATCGCCGGCCCCTTGGGATTGCCCTGGTCGCGGTAGTGGATGCGCAGCCCGCCGGGGAGGTCCATGAACCGGGAGGCAGCGTTGGCGTATTTGGCGTCGAGGACCGACCAGGGCAGGTCCGGCCGCTGCAGCGCCGCCCAGCCAACGGCGGCCACGACTCCGATCCCCGCCGCGACCCCCAGCACGACCCGTCCCCAGCGCATCTGCGTCCTCCTGCCTCGTTCCTGAGCGTCAGCCCGTCCAGCCGCCGTCGATCACCACCGCCGCGCCGGTGGTGTAGCTGGCCTCGTCCGACGCCAGATAGACCGCCAGGGCGGCGATCTCCCCGGGCGCGCCCAGTCGGCCCATCGGTTGGCGGGCGACGAACGCCGCGCGGGCGGCGACCGGGTCGGGCAGGGCGGCGATCCGCGCCTCCAGCGACGGCGAGGCCACGGTGCCGGGACAGATGGCGTTGCAGCGGATCCCCTGCTTGACGAAGTCCTGGGCCACCGACTTGGTCAGGCCGATCACCGCCGCCTTGGTCGTTCCATAGGCGAAGCGGTCGGCGACCCCGCGCACGCTCGAGGCCACCGAGGCCATGTTGATGATCGAACCGCCGCCCCGGGCCAGCATGCCCGGCAGCGCCGCCCGGATGGTCCGGTACATCGAGGTGACGTTGAGGTCCCAGCTGAACGCCCAGTCGGCGGCGTCGCAGCCCAGGATGGTTCCGTGATGCACGAAGCCGGCGCAGTTGAAGAGGATGTCCGGCGAGAAGCCGCCGTCGAACAGCCCGGTCACCGCGGCGTCGGAGCGAACGTCCAGCAGCTGAGTCTCCAGCTCGGGCGCCTCGACCCGCAAGCTGGCCAGCGCGGCGCTGTCGATGTCGGTGGCCAGAACCCGTGCGCCCTCGGCCCGGAACGCCAGGGCGGTCGCGCGGCCGATCCCGGCGCCGGCCGCCGTCACCAGCGCCGTCTTGCCGTCCAACCTGCCCATGCGCACGCCCTCCAGCCACGTTGTTCCCGGTCCCGCGACGGCCACGACAGCGGTGGCGCGCCGCGCGCGGCTCGCATAGAACTTCAGCAGGTAACCACGTCCAGAGTGACCGGATGTCCCTGACGATAACGGCCGTACGGGCGTTCGACATACGCTTTCCGACCTCGCGCACGCTAGCCGGTTCGGACGCCATGCACGCCGACCCGGACTATTCGGCCGCCTACTGCATCCTGGACACCTCCGACGCGGGCCTGAGCGGCCATGGCCTGGCGTTTACCCTGGGGCGCGGCACCGAGATCTGCGTGCACGCCATCCAGGTGCTGGCGCCGAAGCTGGTCGGCCGGACCTTGGACGGCATCTCGGACGACCTGGGCGGCTTCTGGCGCGAGATGGTCGGCGACGGCCAGTTGCGCTGGCTGGGGCCGGAGAAGGGCGTCATGCACCTAGCGGCCGCGGCGCTGGTCAACGCCGTCTGGGACCTGCTGGCCAAGCGCGCCGGCCAGCCGCTGTGGCGCTATCTGGCGGCCATGTCGCCCGAGGAGATCGTCTCGGCGATCGACTTCCGGCACATCACCGACGCCCTGCCGCCGGAGCGGGCGCTGGATATCCTGCGCGACGGTATCGAGGGCAAGGCCGAGCGGATCGCCGCCCTGGAGCTCCATGGCCACGCGGCCTACACCACCTCCGCCGGCTGGATCGGCTATTCGGACGAGCGGATCGGCGAATTGGCTGAGGCCGCCGTGGCCGACGGCTGGAACGCCATCAAGATGAAGGTCGGGGTCTCGCTGGAGAGCGACATGCGCCGCGCCGGCGTGCTTCGCGACGTGCTGGGCCCCGACCGGCTGCTGATGACCGACGCCAACCAGGTGTGGGAGGTGGCGCAGGCGGTCGACTGGGTCGGCGCGCTGTCGGCTTACGATCTCTATTGGATCGAGGAGCCGGTCAGTCCGGACGATATCCTGGGTCATGCCCGGGTCCGCCGGGGCGTCGAGCCGGTGCAGGTGGCCACCGGGGAGCACTGCCACAACCGGGTGATGTTCAAGCAATTCCTGCAGGCGGACGCCATCGACGTGGTCCAGATCGACGCCTGCCGCCTGGGCGGGGTGAACGAGGCGCTGGCGGTGCTGCTGCTGGCGGCGACGTTCGAGAAGCCGGTCTGCCCGCATGCCGGCGGGGTCGGGCTTTGCGAATATGTCCAGCATCTCAGCTTCTTCGACGCCGCCTGTGTCGCCGCCAGCGAGGAGGGTCGGATGATCGAGCACGCCGCCCATCTGCATGAGCATTTCGTCGACCCCATCCGGATCGCGCGCGGACGCTATCTGGCGCCGCAAAAGCCCGGCTACAGCGTCGAGATGAAGGCGCAGAGCCTGGCGGAATACGCCTTCCCCGGCGGCGCGGCGTGGCGCACGTGAGCCGGCTCCGCCAGCGGGTGCTGGTGCTCTACCTGGCCAATTCGGCGCTGGATTCGCCGAGTATCGCCTGGGCGGTCTACGATGGGACCGGCCAGACCCTGCACATGGCCGGCGACGCCGACACGCCGCCTTACGCCACCGGCCTGGCGGCGCTGAAGGACGGCTGGCGGCTGTTCCAGGCTTCGCAGCTGCTGCCGCATCCGCGCGGGGAAGAGTTTGACCTGGCCTATCTGAAGTACGAATTCTGGTTCGAACAGCTCGTCGAGGTCGCCCCATGAGCAATCTGCCGCTGCTTAGCTCCCCTCAGATGGCCAGCTTCGTCTCGCGCGGCTTCCTGCGCTTCGACGGTGTCGTGCCGCCGGAGATCAACGCCCAGTTCATGGCCGAGGCCGGCGAGATCGACGTCCCGGCCGAAGGCGAGAAGATGCGCCGGGTCTACGGCAAGGCCCTGGCCGCCAACCGCATCCCGGAGGTGCGCGCCGGCACGCCGCTGGCCGAGGCCTACGACCGGGAAAGCGCCGTCGCCAGGCTGCTCGACCTGCCGCTGGTCCGCGGCGCGCTGCAGAGCCTGCTGGGCGACGCGCCCATCTTCGACCACCACTTTCTGCACGTGACCTTCCCGCCGGCGTTCCACGAGGCCGCGGGCAGCGAGAACGTCTCCCAGCACACCCACCAGGACTCCACGGTCGACCCGCGGCTGAGTTTCGACGTGCAGATGATGTACTACCCGCACACGGTCACCCGGCCGATGGGCGGCACCCGGTTCATCCCCGGCACGCACCTCAGAAAGGTCAGCGAGGTCGCCCTCGGCCGCTATCAGAACGTCCGCGGCCAGCAGCACATGGTCTGCGAGGCCGGCACGCTGCTCTTCCTGCACCACGGCATCTGGCACGGCGGCGGGGTCAATCTGTCGGACCGGACGCGCTTCATGTTCAAGATCCGCATGCGCGCCAGCGGCTCGCAGGTGCGCCAGTGGGACACCTCGGACATCGCCGAGCGCGCGCCGCAGCGGCCGATCTTCTTCGTCAAGTCGCAGCCGGCGCCGGACACTGTCGAGAGCATCATGATGACCCCGGAGCCCTGGTTCGAGCAGGACACCGGCCGGCTGGAATTCGTCAATCGCATCAAGCTGTGGCGCTACCTGACCGACGACCCGACCTATGACGCCGACTATTGGCTGACCCGCCTCGAGCCCGGCGAGGCGAGGGTGGCCTGAGCTCCAGGTCGGCGGCAAATCCGGCGTAAGCCCGGATTGCACGTCAGCCCGCGTCGACCTGCTTTTCGCCCGGGACAGGCGCCAGCGCCGCTTCCAGTGCGGCGTAGAGCCGCTGAACTTCGATCGGCTTGGCGACGAAGCCGTCCATGCCGGCGGCGAGGTACTCGTTCACCTGGTGGGTCATGGCGTTGGCCGTGAGCGCAACGATCGGGGTGCGCGGACGGCGCTGGGCCAGCTCGCGTTCGCGGATGAACCGCGTCGCCGTCGGCCCGTCCATCCGCGGCATCTGCACATCCATCAGGATCACGTCCCAGTCGCTGGCCTCCCAGGCGGCCACTGCATCCACGCCATCGCCCACGATCACCGGCTCGATGCCGAACTGCTCCAGCAAGGTCTTCAGGACCATCTGGTTCATCGGGTTGTCTTCCGCCGCCAACACCCTCAGCGCCGCGCCGTTTGCGGACCGCGGCGACGCCAGTCCGGCGTGCTTTCCGGCCGGGACAGCGGCAGCGACTGGCCGCCTGACGCGCGGCAGTGGCAGCGTCGCCACGAAGGTCGAGCCCTGGCCCTCGGCGCTCTTGACCTCGACCCGCCCACCCATCAGCTCGGTCAGTTCTCGGCAAATCGCCAGTCCCAGTCCGCTGCCGCCGAACCGCCGGGTGGTGGAGGCGTCGGCCTGGGCGAACTTCTGGAACAGGGCCGCCTGCTGGGTCGGCGATATGCCGATGCCGGTGTCGACGACGGTGAGGGTGATCGCGCGGCGTCTGCGAGCGACGGTCACCGCGACGCCGCCGCTCTCGGTGAACTTCAGCGCGTTGGAGATCAGGTTGTTCAGCACCTGGCGCACCCGCGTGGCGTCGCCCCGGTAGTGGCCAGTCGCCGCCGGAGTGACTGCCAGGGCGAACGAAAGCCCCTTCTCGGCCGCGATCGTGGAAAACGCGTCGTAGGCGCTCTTGGCGACAGTCCCGATATCGAACTCCGCCTCTTCCAGTTCGAGCCGACCGGCCTCGATCTTGGAGAGGTCGAGCAGGTCGTTCAGCACCGTCAGCAGCGTCTCGCCGGACTGGCGGATCACCTCCAACTGCTCGCGTTGCGCCGGGGCCAGGTGACCCGCGGCCAGCGCCTGAGCCATGCCCAGCACTCCATTGAGCGGCGTGCGGATTTCGTGGCTCATGGTGGCCAGGAAGGCGCTCTTGGCGCGCGTCGCCGCCTCGGCGTCCTCCTTTGCCCCGATCAGCGCCCGCTCGGCGCCCTTGCGCGCGGTGATGTCTTGCATCGCCCCGACGATCCGGCGAATCTTGCCGTTCTCATCGCGGGTCGCCTGGGTGACCTCGGCGATCCAGAACTCCTCGCCCTTGCCCTGGGCCACACGGTACTCGATCTCGTAGGGCTCACCTTCCTCTTCGAAGCGGCGCCAGGCTTCAGCCACGCGCTGGCGGTCGCGCGGATCGACCAGGTGATCGGTGTCCCCGGCCAGCACGGCCTCGGTGACCACCTTCTCCCTGGCCTCGCTGAGCGGGAATAGCGTCTTGCCGGCGCGGATGATCGACCGGCGCTTGTAGTCGATGTCGTAGACTTCGAGATTGGCCATCTCGGTGGCCAGTTGCAGCCGCTCCTGCGTGCGTTCCAGGCTGCGCATGGCGTTGACGGTCTCGGTAATGTCGTGGGCGGCGCTGACCACGCCGGCGATCTCGCCGGCTTCATCACGCCAGGGCGTTAGCTCCAGGGTCGTCCAACCCAGTTTGCCGTCGACCAGCACCGGCACGCGGTCGTCCTTGACCACTTCTCCCGCGAGGCACCGCCCGAAGTGGCCTTTGAAATAGGCGAAGGAGTCGGCCGAAATCTCTTCCAGCGTGCGGCCGACGGCCTCGACCTCGGTGACCCCCAGCGCCTCCAGCCATCGGGGGGTGGCGGTCAGCACCCGCAGATCCCGGTCGGTCATCACCGACTGCATCGGCACCGAGTTGACGAAGGCAGACAACACCTTGCGCGCCCGGCGCAGCTCTCGGTCGCGCTGCTCGGCCGTCTCGGCGGCTCGGGCGCGCTCGCACTCGTCGGCGATGCCGTCCGCCAAGTCCTGCAGACGCGCCGCCAGGGCGTCGTCGTAGGCGCGCGGCGCCTGGCTCCTCACCGTCAGCGCCCCAATGGTCGCGCCGTCGGCCAGGCGCACCGGCGCCCCGGCCCAGAAGCGCGCCAGCTTGCCTCCGCCGTCTGACTTGAGCGCGCGGTCGGCCGCCCAGGCGGCTTTGCCCTGATCGATCACGTAGCGAGCGCCGATGGCCGGCGTCGCGGTGCCCACCAGTGCGCCGCCGCTGCGCCAGACCCGCTCTCCGTCGACCAGCACGACGCTGGCCTCGGCCCCCGCGAACAGCGCCTCGGCGATGCGCGTGGCGCGGTGAAAAGCAGGCAAGGCCGGACTCATCCCGAAGGGCGGGTTCCCTACTTGGTCCGGCATGCCTGCGATCCTGTTCGCACGCAGCATTGCCAAACTGCATTGAAGTCCAGGTTAAGAGAGGGCCGTTGGCGCGGGATAACGCGCGGAAAATCGACCACGAGCAGGACTCTTGGCTTCAATCGGACGCAGGAGCGGCCGACTCGCGGCTAGAGCCGGCGACTGACCGCCCAGTAGACGCCAAAGGCCAGCGCCGCCGGTCCGCCGTAGGCCGCCGCGAACAGCCAGGGCGAAGGCTCGGGGATCGCCGAGGAAATCGCCGCGCCGGTGGCCACCACGCCGACGATGGCGATGGCGAAGCCGGCCATGGTGACGATCTCGCTGGGGATCTTCGGCCGGATCGGCGATTGGGCCTGTTTGGGCGTGGCCGGCATCCTGGTCCTCCTGCCGTCAGCCGGTCGCGCCGGCCGTTCGGACATCCACAGTGTGCCACGGCGACGCGTCCGGCAACCTGCCGCAGGTTGTCGCGGTCTTGACAGCCGCGCGGCAAGACCGGAGCATCCCCTTGTTCCTGTAGGGCGCATCGGCGTGACGCCGAAAGGGCGAGGCCCGCCTACGAGACCCAGAGCAACTCGAAGAGCGCCCATGACCAGTCTCGAACTCCTGAAGAAGCAGGCCAAGCAGCTCGTGCGCGGCCACCGCGACGGCGACTATTCCACCGCCGCCCTGATCCGCCACAACCTGGCGAAATACGACAGCCTCAGCGACCGCGAGGTGCTGGACGCCAAGTTCCAGCTCAGCGACGCCCAGGCTGTGGTCGCCCGCATCGAGGGGTTCGCGCGCTGGGAGGACCTGGCGGCGGGGATCAAGCAGGTGACCCTGCCGGAATCCGGCGCCGGTCACCGCCCGACACTGCTGAACGCCTACCCGCAGCTGTTCGTCACCGATATGGCCGCAACCTGCGCCTACTACGGCCGGGTGTTCGGGTTCCGCACCGTGTTCCTGCACGGCTCGCCGCCGTTCTACGGCCAGGTGATGCGCGACGGGGCGCGGCTCAATCTGCGCCTGGTCGACGTCGGGGTGCTCGATCCGGCGATCCGGGAGCGCGAGCAACTGCTGGCGGCGTGGATCCCCACCGAAAACGTCAAGGGCCTCTACGCCGAGTTCAAGGAAGCCGGCGCGGACTTCCACACCACCTATCAGCGCGTATCCGGACCCAGCGAGCACTTCATCGTCCGCGATCCTGACGGCAACCTGCTCTGCTTCGGCATGGTCGCGCCGTCGCGGTCGGACTGAAGGCTCATCGCCCGGTGAACTCCGCCGGCCGCTTTTCCATGAACGCCCGCATGCCCTCGGCCGCGTCCTTGCTGCGCATCAGCGGCAGCAGTTGCAGGAAGACGTGGTGGACGTGGTCGTTGAACGTCTCGTCAAGGCCCATGCGCATCATCTTCTTCGACGCCTGCACCGCCAGCGGCGCATTGGCGGCGATCTCCAGGGCCAGCGAGCGGGCGGCGCCGGCGAGGTCGGCGTCATCGACCACCGAGGAGACCAGGCCCATCTCCAGGGACTGTTCGGCGGTGAGGGTGCGGCCGGTGAAGATCAACTCGGCGGCCTTGGACCAGCCGATCAGCCGCGGCAGGAACCAGGTGCCGCCGCTCTCCGGCACAATGCCGCGCTTGGTGAAGGCGGCGGCCATCTTGGCGCTCCTGGCCATGATCCGGATATCGCAGCCGAGCGCCGTATCCATGCCATAGCCCGCCGCCGAGCCGTTGAGCGCGCAGATGGTCGGCTTGCCCATGTTGAAGAGCACGGTGGGCGGGGTGTTGCGAAGATCGAGGTCGGTGGCGACGCCGGTTCCGCCGGTGATGCCGCCGGTGTTGTCCGGCCGGGTCACCTCGGTGAGGTCGAGGCCGGCGCAGAACGCCCGTCCCGTGCCGGTCAGGATCACCGCGCGAACCTCGCGATCGGCGTCCGCCTCAAGCAGCCGCTGGGTCAGCTGGTTCAGCATGTCCCGCGAGATGGTGTTCATCCGCTCGGGCCGATTGAGGGTGATGGTGGCGACGCGGTCGGCGACGGCATAGAGCACCTCGTCGCCCCGGTTGGTGTCGTTGGCGGTGGATTGGACGGCGGTGGCCATGATGAGCGCCTCCCGAGCGCGGGTCTGACTATTGGGGTTCATCGGGCCACGGCGCCGGACGCGGGTCAACCGCGCCCTTGCGTCACCCGGGGCGGACGTCCCAACCCTCGGGCATCGGCGGCCAGCGGCCGACGCCGCCGTCCTGCAGCAGCATGCCGCTCATCGTCCGGTCGGCATGCTGGGCGCGCCAGGCGAGCATCGCCTGGGCCATGGCCAGGATCGCCGCCGGATCGGTCTGCCGCGTGCGCCAGGTCGGATCGGCGGCCAGGTCGAAGCACAGGGCGGCGCCGTCGGCGAACTGGACGTAGCCGGTGGTGGCGGTGCGGATCGTGGCCAGGCTCATGGCCTCCAGTGTCCGATCCCATGGCGGGACGTCGCCGGCGGTCGGGATCAGCATCGAGCGCCAGTCGAACTCCCAGTGGGCCGCGTCACGCCACCCGGGCGGCGTCTCGCCGCGCAGGAACGGCGTCAGCGGTGCGCCATCGCATTGGGCCGGGACCTCGACGCCCATCGCCTCGCAGAGCGTGGGGAAAACGTCGACGTTCTCGGTGAACGCCTCGACGACCCGGCCGCCGGGCTCTCTGGGGTCTCGGACGATCGCCGGGATGTGGTAGCTCTCCTCGAAGTAGCCGAGCTTCTGGATCAGGCCGTGATCGCCCATCTGCTCGCCGTGATCGGCGGTGACGATGACGAAGGTGTCGGCCCACTGGCCCGACGCTTCCAACGCCTCTCGAAGGCGGCCGAACTGGTGGTCGGCCTCGCTGACCATGCCATAGTACTGGGCCTTCACCCGGGCCATCCGCTCCGGCGTGGACGGGGCGGCCATGCCGCGGACCCCCAGCATCCGATCGTGCATCGGGTGGCGCTCCGCGGCCGGCGCGAGCGGCGGCGGCATGTCGTCCGGGTCGTACATCGCCCCGAACTCCCCGGCCGCGCCGTAGGGCGGGTGAGGGCGCAGCTGGCTGAGATGGGCGAACCAGGGACGCTCCTGGCGCGCGGTCCATTGGGTCAGTTCGCCGACCAGGAAGGCCGAGGCGCTGTGCTCGGCCGGCCGCTCGGGCTCGCCGCGCAACGCTTGCTCGTAGCTGTCGGGGACCTCGTGGCCATGACCGCGCAGCCACTCGATCCAGACGCCGGCCTTGGGGGCGCTGAGGTCGACGCCGACCGCGAAGCCGGGGAGAATC
>Ga0302279_10000771_pt1 | contig 47017 bp, 35 predicted proteins | sample III_Bog_N3_3_FD_194541 | JGI IMG/M metagenome (GOLD analysis project Ga0302279, IMG submission 194541) | Peat permafrost microbial communities from Stordalen Mire near Abisko, Sweden - III_Bog_N3_3 | ecosystem: Environmental > Terrestrial > Soil > Wetlands > Peat | place: Sweden: Abisko... | reverse complement strand
CCGCCGGCACCCGAACCTGCACCGGCGCCCGCGCCCGCGCCGGGAGCGCCGTCCATCGACTTCGATTTCGGCGACCTGTCGTTGGATCTGGACAAGCCGGCGCATGGCGGCGAGGTCGCCGAGGAGTCCGTGCTGCCCGAACTCGACATGGACTCCACCCATGGCGAATCGGAGCCGATGGCCCGCAAGATCGAGCTGGCCGACGAGTTCCGCCGCATCGGCGACCACGAAGGCGCGCGCGAGCTGCTGGAAGAAGTCGTCGCCAAGGCCGATGGCGCGCTGAAGTCCCGCGCCCAGACGATGCTGGACGCCTTGGGTTAACCTTCGCGGGGTGAACTCTCCCGCCTCCGAAGACACCACGAGCACGCCGGGCCTGGCGCCCGGCCAGCCGGAATCAGAAACCCCGAACTCGCCCGAGCAGGACGCCGCCGTCCCGCCCGGGCGTGTTGCTTTGGGCATCGCCTATCGCGGCCAGAATTACCACGGCTGGCAGTCGCAGCCCGATGGCAACACCGTGCAGGACAAGCTCGAGAAGGCGCTGGCCGAATTCGTCGGACTGCCGCGCGGAGAAGTCGTCGCCACGGTCTGTGCCGGCCGCACCGATGCCGGCGTGCACGCGCTCAACCAGGTGGTGCATTTCGACGCGCCCGTCGCGCGCGAGATTTTCTCGTGGGTGCGCGGCACCAACCGCTACCTGCCCGAGGACATCGCCGTGCAGTGGGCACAGAACGTCGAGCCCGGCTTCCACGCGCGCAACGGCGCGCGCGGGCGGCGGTACGCCTTCCTCGTGCGTGAGTCGGCGGTGCGGCCGGCCATCGAGGCCGGGCTGTGCGGCTGGGTCTTCCGTCCACTGGACGTCGACGCGATGCGCGAGGCCAGCCAGGCGCTGATCGGCGAGCACGACTTCAGCTCGTTCCGTTCGTCGCACTGCCAGGCGCTGTCGCCGATCAAGGAGATGCGCGGCATCGAGATTAACCGCATCGGTGACTACTGGCGCTTCGACTTCGAGGCCAGCGCCTTCCTGCATCACATGGTGCGCAACGTCATGGGTGCGCTGGTCACCATCGGCAGCGGCAACCAGCCGCCGAGCTTCATGGCCCAGCTGCTGGCCGAGCGCAACCGCGAGCTCGCGCCGCCCACGTTCCCGCCCGCGGGCCTGTATTTCCTCGGGCCGCACTACGATCCGCACCTGGCGATCCCGCGCCGCACGGCCGCGCACGACTGGCTGCCGCGCGTGCCGCCCGAGCTTGCGCGTCCGGACGAAGCGCATCCCTTCATTTCATCACCGGCGGCCCGGCAATGACGTACAACATCCGTACCCGCATCAAGATCTGCGGCCTGACCCGCGAGCAGGACGTCGACGCGGCCGTGTCTCTCGGCGCCGATGCTGTCGGCTTCGTGCTGTACGAGCGCAGCCCGCGCCACGTGACCGTCGCCCGGCTGGCCGAGCTCGCGAAGCGGCTGCCGCCGTTCGTCACGCCGGTATGCCTGTTCGTCAACGCCAGTCCCGACCTGATTGGCCAGGCTTTGGCCGCCGTGCCAAACGCGCTGCTGCAGTTCCACGGCGACGAAGGCCGCGCGCAGTGCGAGCAGCCCGGGCGGCCCTACTTGCGCGCGGTGCGCATGGCGCCAGGCGTCGATTTGCTAGACTGTGCGTCTGGTTTCCCCAGCGCGGCCGGCCTGCTGCTCGATGCGTTCGTCGAGGGCTACGGCGGCGGTGGAAAGGCGTTCGATTGGTCTCAAATTCCGCCAGGCGTCCCCCTTCCAGTCGTTTTGTCTGGTGGGTTGAATCCTGCAAACGTGATCGATGGAGTGATGCACGTCCGGCCCTGGGCCGTTGACGTGAGCTCCGGCGTGGAGTCGGCCAAGGGCATCAAGGATGCCCGGCTGATCCGCCGGTTCTGCGAGGCGGTACGCGAGGCCGATGCCCGCGTCGCCGACGCCAACACCTGAAGACGCGCCGCGTCTTCGCACCGCACGCCCTGCACGGGGCGTCGCGGCACTTCACGAGGCATCTCCCATGTTCGAGTATTCCCAGCCCGATGCGTCGGGCCATTTCGGCCCCTACGGCGGCAGCTTCATCTCCGAGACGCTCACCCACGCGATCGAGGAGCTCAAGGACGCCTACGCGCACTATCGCGACGACCCGGAGTTCCTGCGCGAGTTCCGCCACGAGCTCAAGCACTTCGTCGGCCGTCCCAGCCCGATCTTCCACGCCGAACGCACCAGCCGCGAGCTCGGCGGCGCGCAGATCTACCTCAAGCGCGAGGACCTGAACCACACCGGCGCGCACAAGATCAACAACACCATCGGCCAGGTGCTGCTGGCGCGCCGCATGGGCAAGCCGCGCATCATCGCCGAGACGGGCGCCGGCCAGCACGGCGTGGCCACGGCCACGATCTGTGCGCGCTACGGCCTCGAGTGCATCGTCTACATGGGCTCCGAGGACGTCAAGCGCCAGAGCCCCAATGTCTATCGAATGCACCTGCTGGGCGCCAAGGTGGTGCCGGTGGAGTCGGGCAGCCGCACGCTCAAGGACGCGCTCAACGAGGCGATGCGCGACTGGGTCACCAACGTCGAGAACACCTTCTACGTGATCGGTACCGTCGCCGGCCCGGAGCCGTACCCGCGCATGGTGCGCGACTTCCAGAGCGTCATCGGCGAGGAATGCCTGTTGCAGATGCCCGAGATGGCCGGCCGCCAGCCCGACGTCGTGATCGCGGCCGTGGGCGGCGGCAGCAACGCCATGGGCATCTTCTACCCGTACATCCCGTACGAAGGCACGCGCCTGATCGGCGTCGAGGCCGCCGGCCTGGGACTGGACTCGGGCAAGCACTCGGCCTCGCTCACGCTGGGCAAGCCCGGCGTGCTGCACGGCAACCGCACCTACCTGCTGCAGGACGCCAACGGCCAGATCACCGAGACGCACTCGATCTCGGCCGGCCTGGACTACCCCGGCGTCGGCCCCGAGCACGCGTACCTCAAGGACATCGGCCGCGCCGAGTACGTCGGCATCACCGACAAGGAGGCGCTCGCCGCCTTCCACTACCTGTGCCGCACCGAGGGCATCATCCCGGCGCTGGAGTCCAGCCACGCGGTCGCCTATGCCATGAAGCTGGCGCCCACGCTGGCGCCGGACAAGCACATCCTGGTCAACCTCTCGGGCCGCGGCGACAAGGACATCGGCACCGTGGCCGACCTGTCGGGCGATCGTGTCTACGACCGGCCTTCCTTCGCCGGCCAGACCGTCAAGGGAGGCCAGCAATGAGCGCCGCCAACCGCATCGACACCGTCTTCGCCGCCCTGGGCGCGCAGGGCCGCCAGGCCGTCATCCCCTACATCGCGTGCGGCGACCCGTATGCGGACGCCACCGTCGACATCATGCGGGCGCTGGCCGCCGGCGGCGCCGACGTGATCGAGCTGGGCGTGCCGTTCTCCGACCCGATGGCCGACGGCCCGGTGATCCAGCGCGCCTCCGAGCGCGCGCTTGCCAACGGCATCGGCGTGCCGCAGGTGTTCGACGCCGTGCGCGCGTTCCGCACGGGCGACGCCAAGACGGCGGTCGTCCTGATGGGCTATGCCAACCCGATCGAGGCCTACGACCTCGCGCACGGGCCGGGCGGCTTCGTCCGCGACGCCGCCGCCGCGGGCGTGGACGGCGTGCTGGTGGTCGACTATCCGCCCGAGGAGGCCGTCGAGTTCGGCGCGCGCCTGAAGAGCGCCGGCCTGGCGCCGATCTTCCTGCTCGCGCCGACGTCGACCGAAAAGCGCATGCGGCAGGTGGGCGAGGTCGCGGCCGGCTACGTCTACTACGTCTCGCTCAAGGGCGTGACGGGCGCAGGCCACCTCGATACCGACGCGGTGGCACGCGCCGTGCCTCGGATCAAGCAGCACGTGAAGGTGCCCGTGGGCGTGGGCTTCGGCATCCGCGACGCAGCCTCCGCGAAGGCGGTGGCGGCGGTGTCCGATGCCGTGGTCATCGGCTCGGCGCTGATCCAGGCGCTGGAAAAGCAGCCGCGCGACCAGGTGGCCGCCACGGCGCGCGAATTCATCGCCGGGATCCGCGCCGCGGTCGACGAAGTCCGGAAGGCGTAAAATCGCCGACCCGGCACCGCCGCCCGGCCTTTTGGCTGCGCGACAGGTCGAAGAAGTCGAGTGCTGATCGACAACGTTGGGCGGTTCCACCGAGCCGCATGCAAGGAGTGATTGATGAGTTGGCTTGAGAAGCTGTTGCCCCCGAAGATCCAGCAGACGGATCCGAGCGAGCGGCGCACGATCCCCGAAGGCCTGTGGATCAAGTGCCCTTCCTGCGAAACGGTGCTCTACAAGACCGACCTCGAGCAGAACCTGAACGTCTGCCCCAAGTGCGATCACCACCTGCGCATCGGCGCACGGGCGCGGCTCGATGCCTTCCTCGATCCTGAAGGCCGCTACGAGATCGGGCAGGAAGTGCTGCCGATCGACCCGCTCAAGTTCAAGGACAGCCGCAAGTACCCCGAGCGCCTGCAGGGGGCGCTGGAAGCCACCGGCGAGACCGACGCGCTGATCGTGATGGGTGGCGCCGTGATGAGCGTACCGCTGGTCGTGGCCTGCTTCGAGTTCGACTTCATGGGCGGCTCGATGGGCTCGGTGGTCGGCGAGCGCTTCGTGCGCGGCGTGCAGGCCGCGGTCGAGCAGCGCGTGCCCTTCGTCTGCTACACCGCCACCGGCGGCGCGCGCATGCAGGAAGGCCTGTTCAGCCTGCTGCAGATGGCCAAGACCAACGGCGCATTGACGCTGCTGGCCAAGGCCAAGCTGCCCTACATCAGCGTGCTCACGGACCCGACCATGGGCGGCGTCTCGGCCAGCTTCGCGTTCATCGGCGACGTGGTCATCGGCGAGCCCAAGGCGCTGATCGGCTTCGCCGGCCCGCGCGTGATCGAGAACACCGTGCGCGAGAAGCTGCCCGAAGGCTTCCAGCGCTCGGAGTTCCTGCTGCAGAAGGGCGCCATCGACATGATCGTGGATCGGCGCAAGCTGCGGCCGACGATTGCGCGCTTGCTGGCCCAGCTTCAACGCCAAAGCGCCGACGCCGTCGCCTGACCGTCCGCACGCCGGGCTGCATCCGGAGGTGTCTGGCATCTCCTCGGATCGCGCCACGACGCAGCCATCGTCGATATCGGCTGTCGCGATTCGAGGCAATGCCTGACACCGTGCCCGCTGACGAGCGGCGCCAGGCATCGCCTCGCCCGCGGTGGCGCTTGCTGCAGCGGCCAAGGCGTCTGCGCGGACGAGGAGATGCCAGCCCCTCCCTCAGCCGCACGCCGACGTCGAACACGCCTTCTCCTTTCGCCTGCTTCAATGAGCCAACCCAAGACTCTCGCCGACTGGCTCGCCCACTGCGAACGCCTTCATCCGAAGACGATCGACATGACGCTCGCGCGCACCAAGACGCTGATCGAGCGGCTGGCGCTGAAGTTCGCGATGCCGGTGATCAGCGTGGCGGGCACCAACGGCAAGGGATCAACCTGCGCGATGCTGGAGGCGATGGCGATCGCGGCCGGCTACAAGGTCGGCGCCTACATCAAGCCGCACCTGGTGCACTTCGAGGAGCGCTGCCGGCTCAACGGCGTCATGGTGAAAGCCGACGACCTGATCCCGCACTTCGAGGCCGTCGAGGCCGCGCGCGGCGACATCGCGCTCACGTACTTCGAGTTCACCACGCTGGTCATCATGCGCACGCTGGCCACGGCGCCGGTCGACCTGGTGATCCTGGAGGTCGGCCTGGGCGGGCGGCTGGACGCGGTCAACGCGGTCGATGCCGACGTCTCCGTCATCACCAGCATCGACATCGACCACGTCGAGTACCTGGGCCCCGATCGCGAGTCGATCGGGCGCGAGAAGGCGCACATCGCGCGCAAGGGCCGGCCCCTGATCGTGGGCGATCCGATGCCGCCGCAAAGCATCATCGATTACGCCACGCAGATCGGCGCCGACCTGTGGCTGTGCGGACGCGACTTCAACTACGCGGGCGATCGCCAGCAATGGGCCTGGAGCGGCCGGGGCAAGCGCTGGAACTCGCTGGGCTATCCGTCGCTGCGCGGCGCCAACCAGCTGCTCAACGCGTCCGGCGCGCTGGCCGCGCTCGAGACGCTGCGCGACAAGCTGCCGATGACGGCGCAGGCCGTGCGACTGGGCCTGGCATCGATCGACCTGCCGGGCCGCTTCCAGATCATCCCCGGCCAGCCGGCGCTGGTGCTGGACGTCGCGCACAACCCGCATTCGGTGGCCGCGCTGGCGATGAACCTCGACCAGATGGGCTTTTTCAAGCGCACGTTCGCGGTGTTCGGCGCGATGCACGACAAGGACCTGGCCGGCGCCGTGGGCAAGATCTCGCACCTGGTCGACGACTGGATGCTCACCGACCTTCCGCTGCCCCGCGCGGCCAAGGCGACCGAACTGGCAGAGACCGTGTGGCAGCTGACGGCCACCGCGCCGTCGGCCTCGCCCAAGGCGCGCGTCAGCACCTTCGCCTCGCCCGCCGAGGCGCTGGCCGCGGCGCTCGCGCAGGCAGACCCGGCTGATAGAATCGTGGTCTTCGGCTCGTTCTACACCGTGGGCGGCGTGCTGAAGGACGGCCCCCCGCGACTGGTGGCCCGACACCTCGGTTGATGCGGCGGCGCACGCGGCATCGCCACTTGTCCGGCTGTCTGCACTGCGCCGCAGACGGGGGCTCACTTTGAATTGAGAAGGCATGGGGCTGCTGTCGATTTTCCAACGCAACAAGCAGACGGATTCTGCCAAGCCAGGCCTTGCAAAGCCCGGACGGGGCGGCAAGTCCGCCGCTCGCCAGGCCCCAGCCCAGAACCCCGCCGACACCGCCGAAGCCCTGCGCGAGGTGCGCGCGCGCGCCCGCACGCGCCTGATGGGTGCGACGGTGCTGCTGCTGGTGGGCGTGATCGGCTTTCCGCTGCTGTTCGAGACGCAGCCGCGTCCGATCCCCGTCGACCTGCCCATCGAGATCCCGGCCCGCAACGCGCCGGCCGTCGTCGATTCCTCGAGCCATGCGGCGGCGCGCCAGGCGCCGGCACTGGTCGCGTCGGGACCCAAGCCCGAATCCGTGTCCTACGATGCCCGTCCGTCGGCACCGCCCGCGTCGGTGGCGGCCTCGGAGCCGACGCATCGGTCGGCGTTCGCGTCGCTGGCTGCGGCCTTCACGTCCAGTTCCGCGCGCGCCAGCGACGTGCCGGTGTCCGCAGCGTCGGCGGCCAGTGCGGTGGCCAGCTCGCCCGTTGCGCAAGCCAAGCCCGCTGCCAAGCCGTCCAGGCCCGTCGCTGCGTCCGCGGTGGCGGCCTCCAAGCCGACACCAACCCTGCACGCGGCCGGGCCGGTGCTGCCGCCGCCGGTGGCCTCCAAGCCGTCGCCGGCCGCGATCCTGGCCGATGAGCCAGCATCCAAGCCTTCGGACGCCGCCGCCGGCGGCGGGCGCTTCGTGGTGCAGGTCGGCGCCTTCCTCGAGGACGCCAAGGTGCGCGAAGCGCGTGGCAAGGTCGAGAAGCTGGGCCTGAAGACCTACACCCAGCCGGTGGACACGCCTACCGGAAAGCGCATCCGCGTGCGCGTGGGGCCTTACGCCACCAAGGCCGAGGCCGACAAGATCGCCACCAGGCTCAAGGCCGACGGCCTGCAGGCCGTGGTGCTGGTGCTGTGAACCTGCCGCATTTCGACGTGCAGCTGGGCTGGGTCGACCTGGCCCTGCTGGCCATGTTCGGGCTGTCGGTGCTGATCGGGCTGTGGCGCGGCTTCGTGTTCGAGATCGTGTCGCTGCTGGGCTGGCTGGTCGCCTTCATCATCGCCAACTCGGCCGGCCCGTTCCTGGCCGGCCTGGTACCGCCGGACTGGTCGACGCCGCAGGTGCGGCTATGGATGGCCTACATCGCCGTCTTCGTGCTGGTGCTGGTGTGCTGCACACTGCTTGCGCGCATGTTGCGGGCGCTGATCGCGGCGACACCGCTGTCGTTCGTCGACCACCTGCTCGGCGGCATCTTCGGCGTAGTGCGCGGCGCGCTGATCCTCGTGGTGGTGGCGACGCTGGTGACCTTGTCGCCATACGCCGACTCCGCCCAGTGGAAAGGCTCGCACGGGGCGCTGTGGTTGGGCCTGGCGCTGGAAGGGTTGAAACCCATCCTGCCGCAGTCACTTAACGTGCACATCAATACCTGATCGGGCGCCTGGACAAGCCTTGCGGCCCACCATTTCCGGCCGATCTCGGCTACGGTGGCGGGTGTGGCGCGCAGCGGCGGCGACGATTGCGAACGAATCTTTCTTCAAGAATTTCAGGAAACGGAACAAGCTATGTGCGGCATCGTCGGCGTGATCTCAAAATCTCCCGTCAACCAGCTGATCTATGACGCGCTGCTGCTGCTGCAGCATCGCGGCCAGGACGCCGCCGGCATCGTGACGATGCAGGGCACCAAGTGCTTCATGCACAAGGCGCGCGGCATGGTCAAGGACGTCTTTCGCACGCGCAACATGCGCGCGCTGCCAGGCACGGTCGGACTGGGCCAGGTGCGCTATCCCACCGCGGGCAACGCCTACAGCGAGGAAGAGGCGCAGCCGTTCTACGTCAACGCGCCGTTCGGCATCGTGCTGGTGCACAACGGCAACCTGACGAACGCGCATGCGCTCAAGGCCGAGCTGGTCAACCGCGACCGGCGCCACATCAACACCGAGAGCGACACCGAGGTGCTGATCAACATCCTCGCGCACGAGCTGTCCAGCGCCGCGCGCGGCACCGAACTGACGCCCGACGTCGTGTTCCAGGCCGTGGCCGCGGTGCACAAGCGCGTCAAGGGCTCCTACGCGGTGGTCGCGCTGATCGCCGGCTACGGGCTGCTCGCGTTCCGCGACCCGTTCGGCATCCGCCCGCTGATCTACGGCACGGCCGACACGGCCGAAGGCACCAGCGTGATCGTGGCCAGCGAGAGCGTGGCGCTGGAAGGCACCGGCCACCAGGTCGTGCGCGACGTCGCGCCGGGCGAGGCGTTGTTCATCGACCCGAACGGCAACGTGCACGCCAAGCAGTGCGCCGAGAACCCGACGCTCAACCCGTGCATGTTCGAGTACGTCTACCTGGCTCGGCCCGATTCGGTCATCGACGGCATCTCCGTCTACCAGGCGCGCCTGAACATGGGCGAGACGCTGGCGCAGCGCCTGATCTCCACGATGCCGCCGTCCGACATCGACGTCGTGATCCCCATCCCCGAATCGAGCCGCCCGTCCGCGATGCAGCTCGCGCAGAAGATCGGCAAGCCCTACCGCGAAGGCTTCGTCAAGAACCGCTACGTCGGACGCACCTTCATCATGCCGGGGCAGTCGGTGCGCAAGAAGTCGGTGCGCCAGAAGCTCAACGCGATCGGCGTGGAGTTCAAGGGCCGCAACGTGCTGCTGGTGGACGATTCCATCGTGCGCGGCACCACCTCCAAGGAGATCGTGCAGATGGCGCGCGAGGCCGGCGCCAACAAGGTCTACATGGCCTCGGCCGCGCCGCCGGTCAAATACCCCAACGTGTATGGCATCGACATGCCTACGCCCGAGGAGCTGATCGCCTCCGGCCGCACGCAGGACGAGATCCGCGACTTCATCGGCGCCGACGCGCTGATCTACCAGGACGTCGACGCGATGAAGCGCGTGGTCGGCAAGTTGAACGGCAAGGTCGCGAGCTTCGAGGCCTCGTGCTTCGACGGCTGCTACATCACCGGCGACGTCAGCGTCGAGGACTTCAACACCATGCAGACGCAGCGCCGCTCGCAGCAGGCCGAGGAGGACGATCCCGCGCGATCGCGCCTCGCGCTGCAGAACGTCGCCGAATGAGCTGGCACCGCGCCGCCGCCTGACCACCACGGCACCTTCGGGTGCCTTCTCCTTTTCGCATCCCGTGACCACCTCCATCCGCACCCGCATCGCCCCGTCGCCGACGGGCTTCCTCCACCTGGGCACCGCACGCACCGCGCTGTATTCGTGGGCGTTCGCGCGCCATCATGGCGGCCAGTTCGTGCTGCGCATCGAGGACACCGACGTCGCCCGCTCCACGCAGGATTCGGTCGAGCAGATCCTGGCGGCGATGAAGTGGCTGGGCCTGGGCTACGACGAGGGGCCGGTCTTCCAGATGCAGCGCCTGGATCGCTACAAGGCGGTGGTCGATGGCATGCTCGCCGATGGCACGGCCTACCTGTGCTACTGCACGCCCGAGGACCTCGACCGGATGAAGGCCGACCAGGAGGCGCGCGGGCAGAAGCGGCGCTACGACGGCACGTGGCGCCCGCTGCCCGGCAAGACGCTGCCGGCGATTCCCGAGGGCGTCAAGCCGGTGGTGCGTTTTGCCAATCCGCTCGAGGGCGAGGTGACGTGGACCGACCTGGTCAAGGGCCCGATCACCATCGCCAACAAGGAGATCGACGACCTCATCATCGTGCGCGACGACGGTGTGCCCACGTACAACTTCGCGGTGGTGGTCGACGACTGGGACATGAAGATCAGCCACGTGTTCCGCGGCGACGAGCACATCAACAACACGCCCTGGCAGATCAACATGTTCCACGCGCTGGGCGCCGCGCTGCCGGCGTTCGGCCATCTGCCCATCATCCTGGGCGACGACGGTCTCAAGCTGTCCAAGCGCCGCGGCGCGGTGAGCGTGACCGACTACGAGGACAACGGCTACCTGCCCGAAGGCATGAACAACTACCTCGCGCGCCTGGGCTGGAGCCACGGCGACGACGAGTTGTTCACGCTCGAGCAGATGGTGTCGTGGTTCGACGGCACGCACCTGAACAAGAGCCCGGCGCAGTGGGATCCGGCCAAGCTGCTGTGGGTCAACGCGCACCACATGAAGCAGGCCGACGATGCGCGCCTGGCGGCGCTGGTCTCTACGCAACTGCGCAAGCGCGGCATGGCTGCACCGGCCGACGACGCGATGGCCGCACGCTGCGCGCTGCTCAAGGATCGCTGCCATACCACCGTCGAACTGGCCGACTGGATCGCGATGTTCTTCAGCACGGTGACGCCGGCGCAGGCCGATGTCGACCAGCACCTCACCGATGCCGCGAAGGCGGCGCTGCGCACGCTGCGCGAGAAGCTCGAGACCGTGGCGTGGGACAAGGCGGCGCTGGCCGCGGCGATGAAGGAGACGCTGGCCGCGCACTCGATCAAGATGCCGCAGTTGGCGATCCCGCTGCGCGTGGTCGTGTGCGGCCGTGCGCAGACGCCGGCCATCGACGCGTTGCTGGCCCTTTTTCAGCGCGAAGTCGTGCTCGACCGCTTGCGCACCATTTGAAATCTGGTCTATACTAGCGGTCTTCGCTCTTTACCACGCGATGCGGTTTCGGCGGTCACGCCGAGGCCAATATCGGGGGTATAGCTCAGCTGGGAGAGCGCTTGCATGGCATGCAAGAGGTCAGCGGTTCGATCCCGCTTACCTCCACCAACCGTTTCGCCGGTTGCCAGCAACGCGTGGCTAGAGAGGGAAGAAAGAATACTGACCCTATCGTCTAGAGGCCTAGGACACGACCCTTTCACGGTCGTTACCGGGGTTCGAATCCCCGTGGGGTCGCCAGCGAGAGTTGGAACAAGTTGCAGGCAGCGCTTGGAACGCGAGTTCGAAGTTGCCGACCACGTGGAGTGGTAGTTCAGTTGGTTAGAATACCGGCCTGTCACGCCGGGGGTCGCGGGTTCGAGTCCCGTCCACTCCGCCAAATTGCCAGCGGGTTGCAGTCCAAAGGTTGCAGCCCGTTTTTGATCCAGGGCAACCTGGTGCAGAATAGTTTCAAGACTGGCCCTATCGTCTAGAGGCCTAGGACACGACCCTTTCACGGTCGTTACAGGGGTTCGAATCCCCTTGGGGTCACCAGTCACACCGCAAGCGCCAGCCGCTTGCTGCACCCGAGCCTGAGCGCTCGGTGTTGCCGACCACGTGGAGTGGTAGTTCAGTTGGTTAGAATACCGGCCTGTCACGCCGGGGGTCGCGGGTTCGAGTCCCGTCCACTCCGCCAAATACGATAGCGGGCTGCAATCGCGAGATTGCAGCCCGTTTTTCTTGCGTCCGAAGTCGGCGTCCAATGGAATTGGCCTTGGGCGCCGCGCGCCGAAAGGCGGCTGCTTTCCCGCGCAATCGCATTGGCCAGAGCCATCGGCGCTCAAGAGCCGCCATGTGCGCCATGGACCGGCTACAGCTTTGCAGGCAACAGGCCGATACCCTTGGCAGGAGTATCGCCATGACCGATTCGTGCCAGACGCCTTCGATCAACGCGCCGCGTCCGCGCGCGGGCTTCGCCATGGCCGCGGCGGTCGTGGCGACGCTGGTGGTCGCAGGGTGCGCGGTGCTGCCCAACACCGCGCCGGCCTACGTCGAGCCGCCGGTCCAACTGCCGTCGGCCAAGGTGCGCGTGCTCAACCTGCATCCGATCGCGTATTACGCCGACATCGCCGTCTTCGATTCGCCCACCTGCTTCACCAAGGCCAACCTGGGCATGACCGGCGGCGACAGCCGCGACGCCTTGCGCATCGGCATGCTGGACGACAAGCCGGTCTCGGCCTCGACCATCGAACGCCACGTGCGCGCCGACGAGCCTCTGGTGATCGGCCCGCGCGCCGTGTTCCCGACGGTGACGTCTGCCGAGCTCATGCGCACGCTGATGCCCGAGACTCAGAACGAGGTGCGCGCGCGCCAGGCCGGCGTCTGCAAGGTGCCCAGCTTCGTGCCCAAGGCGGGCGAGCAGTACGAAGTGGTGGTCGACCTCGCCCCGGCGCGCTGCACGGTGACGCCGTTCCACCTGGTCGGGGCCGATGGCGCGGTCAAGCGCGAGCCGGTCCAGACCCAGCCCTCGCAGATCTCGACCTACGAATTCGACATGAAGTGCTTCAAGTGAGCACGCGTCGCAGCGCTGGCTAGAGCAGGCTCGCCTGCGCGTGGTGCCGCGCGCCGGGCGCAAGCGCGATGCCCTCGATGTCCAGCAGCGCCTGCTTGCGATGCAGGCCGCCGGCGTAGCCGGTCAGCGTGCCGTTCTCGCCGATGACGCGATGGCACGGAACGATCACCGTGATCGGGTTGCGGCCGACCGCCGCGCCCACGGCGCGCGACGCCTGCGGGCTGCCGACCGCGCGCGCGATGCGGCCGTAGCTGATGGTGTCGCCGCACTTGATCGCGCACAGGCGCCGCCAGACGGCTTCCTGGAACGCGGTGCCCTGGGGCGCCACCGCCACCGTGAACTCGCGCAGGCGGCCGGCGAAGTACAGGTCGAGTTCCGCACGCGCCTGGGCGATCCAGCGCTGCTTGTCGTCGACCGGCGCGTCCAGCGTGCCCGGCCAGTGCTGCTGGGCGTCGAACCACAGGCCCATCAATCCGGCGTCGCTGGCCAGGGCGGTGAGCGGCCCCAGCGGCGTGTCGATCACGCCCTGGGCGAGGCCGACCCCCGTGGTGCGGCGGGCGGGCAGGGCGGTGGAGGCGGTTCGGGTCATCATGATTCCTTGGCGATTGTCTTGCGGCGAGCGCGTGCGTGAGGATCGCGCGCCGCGTCTTGCGGGGCGGGACGTTGCGTCGCCGTCCGGTTGGGTGCGTCGCTCGATTCCAGCGCGCGCCACAGCGCGATGACGGCGTAGGACCGCCACGGCCGCCAGCTCTCGGCCAGCGCGATCGCCCGCGGCGCATCGCGCGCCTGGGCCAGGCCCATGGCCTTGAGCAGGCCGATGTCGGTGGCGGGAAAGGCATCGGGCCAGCCCAGCACGCGCAGCGCGAGCAGTTGCGCCGTCCAGTCGCCGATGCCTGGCAGAGCGAGCAAGGCGTCGCGCGTGCTGTCTAGCGGCGCGCCGCGATGCAGCGGCAGGCCGCCCGCCACGGCGCGGGCAAGCCCCTGCAGCGCGGCCACGCGCTGGCGCACGATGCCCAGTTCGCCGATCGAATCGGGCGGGGCGGCGGCGATCGTGGCCGCGTCCGGGAAGCAGCGCGACAGGCCGGGCCACGGCGTCTCGACCGACGCGCCGAAGCGATCGATCAGCCGGCGCGTCAGCGTGCGCGCCGCCGCCACCGTCACCTGCTGGCCCAGCACGATGCGGGCAGCGGTCTCGAAGCCGTCGAAGCTGCCGGGCATGCGCAGGCCGGCCTCGATGGCCGCGCCGGGGTGCAGCGCGGCCAGCGTAGCCAGCAGCGGCGCCGTGTGCGCGGGGTCGGCGTCGAGATCGAGCGCATGGCGCACCGCCTCCACCAGCTGGCCGCCGTGCGCGGCCAGGTTGGCGCTGGCGCGCAGCTCGACCTCGTGGCGTTCCTCGATGAACTCGATCTCGATCCAGCCGCGCGCAGGCTCGGCGATGGCGCCGGCCTGGCCCGTCTCGTCGACGGCTGGCCGCGGCGCGCTCCAGGTGCGGCGGATCACGCGGCCGTCGACCTCCTCGACACCCGCCAGCGCGCGCTGCTCCCAGAACGCCAGCATGCTCGCGATGTCATACGGGGGGCGGTAGCCGAGACGCACCCGCATGCCGCTGGCGCCCGCCGGAATCGCGCGCGCCGCGCTGCCGGCGCGGCGCAGCTGCGTCGGCTTGAGCCGCACCTGTTCGGCGAAGACGGCGTTGAAGCGGCGCAGGCTCTCGAAGCCGCAGGCGAGCGCCACCTGGGTGACGGGCAGGTCGGTATCGGTGAGCAACTGCTTGGCCTGCAGCAGCCGCTGCGTGGTCAGGTAGTCGATCGGGCTGACGCCGTGGGCCTGCGCGAACAAGCGCCGCAGGTGGCGCTCGGTGACGCCCAGCCGGCTGGCGAGCTGCGGCATGCGCAGCGCGGCGCCGACGCGCACGGCATGGTCGATCATGCGCGACGCGTGCTGCGCCAGCACCTGCGATGAATCCATCAGGCTCAGGCCCGGCGCCAGTTCGGGCCGGCAGCGCAGGCAGGGTCGGAAGCCCGCCTGTTCGGCGACGGCGGCGTTGGCGTAGAAGCGGCAGTTCTCGCGCCGCGGCGTGCGCACGCGGCAGATCGGGCGGCAATAGATGCGCGTCGAGGTGACGCCCACGAAGAAGCGGCCGTCGAAGCGCGCGTCGTGCGCGGCCAAGGCCTTCCAGGCGATGTCGGGATCGAGTTCCATGCCGTCATCATAGGCAGGACGACGCGACGTACTAGCCGTTTTCGGACACGTGGATTCGTCGCTGTCGGGCGCGAGCAATCCCCCATCAGGGGGCGGCAATCCCGGGCAATCCGGGGGGCGGCGCGCCGTCAACGTCGGGTAACATCGCCGTCGGCCGCCGCCACTTACCTTTCGTCCCGCTGACCTGACCCCCTTGAGCGACGCACCCAAACAACTTGGGAAGTACCAGATCCGCCGAGTGATCGGCAAGGGTGCAATGGGCATCGTCTATGAAGGCTACGACCCGGTCATCGACCGCATCGTCGCCATCAAGACGATCAAGAAGGACGAGTTCGACCAGGAAGAAGCCGAGGAGCACTCGCGCCGCTTCCTGATCGAGGCCAAGGCCGCCGGCCGGCTGAACCACAAGAACATCGTCGGCATCTACGACTATGGCGAGGAGAAGGGGCTGTCCTTCATCGTCATGGAATTCGTGCAGGGCAAGGAGCTCAAGTCCTTCTTTGCCGCGCGCCATCCGTTCTCGATGTCGCAGATCGCCCGCCTGATGGGCGAGTTGCTGGACGCGCTGGGCTATTCACACGCCCGCGGCGTCGTCCACCGGGACGTCAAGCCCGACAACATCTTCATTACCAACGACGGCTCGGTCAAGCTGGGCGACTTCGGCATCGCCCGCATCGATTCGACGTCCAAGACGCACGCGGGCACCGTGCTGGGCACGCCCAGCTACATGGCGCCCGAGCAGATCCGCGGCGAGACCGCCGACGCGCGCTCCGACCTGTACGCCGTCGGCGTGATCCTGTACCAGTTCCTGGTCGGCGAGCGACCGTTCTCGGGCGGCATGGTCGCGGTGATGCAGAAAGTGCTCACGGAGATGCCCAAGGCGCCGTCGGCCCACAACCCGTCCATCCCGGCGACGATCGACAACGTCGTGCTGCGCGCGCTGGCCAAGGCCGCGGGCGACCGCTTTGCCAGCGCCGCCGAATTCAACCGCGACCTGACGGCGGCGGTCGGACTGTCCAACGACGAGGACGAGTCCGAGTCGACCATGATCATGTCGCCCGCGGCGCTCAAGGCGCTGCAGGACGGCCCCGCCGAACGCACGGGCACCGGCACCGGCAGCACTCATACCGGAACGGGTACTGGTGGCACGGGGCAGTCGATGGTGGGCGCGACGGGCGGCCGCGCGGGCGCGGTCGAGGAAGCCAAGCGTCGTGCCGAGGAAGCCAAGCGGCGCTACGAGGAAGACCTGCGCAAGGCCGAGGCCGAGCTCGCGCAAGCCGAAGCCGAGCAGCAAGCCGCCGAGGCCCAGGCCCAGGCGCAGGCCGCCACGTGGATGGAGAGTTCGCAGGCGCTGCTGGCCGAGTCGACCGCGTCGCGCGAGGCCGGCGAAGCCCTGTTCGCGCGCCATGCGCTGCTGGTGGATGGACCCGCCAGCGCGACCGCCGGGCGCGAGCTCGCGGGCAGGCTGCGCGACAGCGCGCAAGGGATCGCGCAGTTCGTCGAGGCGTCCTACGCGTTGACTCCGGCCACGCAGACCGAACTGGGCGCGCGCCAGGAGCAGCTCGTCGCGGCCGCGACGGCGCACGAGACGCTCGCCGCGCGCATCGACCGCGAGGGCACCGCGGCGTTGTCCGGCTTCGAGCAGAAGCTGGAGGTGCTGGAAAAGCGCCTGGCCGGCCAGGACGGTGCGTGGAGCGCCGAGTCGCGCGCGCTCGAGGCCTTGTCGCCCGATGCCGGCGAAGCGCCGATCGCTGCGATCCAGGGTCGCCTGGACAAGCTCGCGAGCAGCGTAGAGCAGGTCGGCAAGGGCTTCGCCTCGATACAGGCGCAGCCGCTGAAGCTGCCGACGAAACTGGCCGAACGCGTGGCCGTCATCGAGGCGCAGTTGCAGGCGCAGGGCTCGCACGTCGCCCGTCTGCGCGTCCAGATCGACGCAGTCCGCGCGCGTGCCAAGGCCGCCGTCGAGGAAGCCGCGCGCGCGACCGCCGAAGCCGAGAAGGCGCGCAAGAAGGCTGAAGAACAGGCCCGCCTGAAAGCCGAGGCCGAGGCGGCCGCGGAAAAGAAGCGTCTTGCCGATGAAGAGGCCGCGCGCCAGGCCGAGGCCGCCCGCAAGGCGGCCGAGGCGCAGGCGCTCGAGAAGCAGCGCCGCGAGGCCGAGGAACGTGCGCGCCTGCAGGCCGAAGCCAAGGCCCGCAGCGACGCCGAGGCGGCCGAGAAAAAGCGCGCCGCGGAGGCCGAGGCTACCGAGCGCGCTGCCGCCGAAGCCAAGAAGCAGGCCGCGGCCGACAGCAAGCGGGTGGCCGACGAAGAGGCCGCGCGTGCGGCCAAGGCCGAGGCCGATGCACAGGCCGCGCGCAAGAAGGCCGAGGCCGAGGCGGCCGCGGAAAAGAAGCGCCTGGCCGACGAACAGGCCAGGCAGAAGGCCGAAGCCGAGGCCAAGGCGCGCGAGAAGGCGGCCAAGGAGAAGGCAGCTTTCGAGGCGAAGCGCCAGGCCGACGAGGCCGCTGCGCGCCAGGCCGCCGTCGCCAGCCTGAAGAACGCGGACGCGGACGCGACGCTGGTTGCGCCGATCGTCGCGGCCCAGGCCGACGATGCAGAGACGACGGTGGTCCGGCCGAACGAGGTCAAGCCGCCGGTCGTGCAGGTCAAGGCCGCGCCGACGCCGACGCCGACGCCCGCGCCCGCGCCGGCTCCAACCCCGGTGCCCGACGAGCAAGCTCCCGGCAAGAACAAGCTGCTGCTGCCCATCGTGGGCGTTGCCGTGGTCGCGATTGCCGCGGGAGCCTGGTTCGCGACGCGGCCGTCGGCACCGGCGGCCGACAACGCTGCCGCGTCGGCGCCGGTCGTGGCGACGAGTGCGTCTGCCGTCGCGGAGCCGGCGTCGACTGCGCCCGTCGCTGCCTCGACTCCGGTAGTGGTGGCGCAAGCCGATGCGGCCAGCGCACCAGCGGCAGCCAGCCAGCCCGCGGCCGACGATGCCGCGACCCAGAAAGAGTCCGAGGACGACGCGCAGAAGAAGGCCGATGCCGAGGCCGCGCGCCAGGCCAAGGCCGACGCGGCGGCCCAGCGCAAGCTCGATGCCGCTTCGCAGGCTGGCGGCAAGCCGGCGGTCGATCCCGACGCCGAAGCCAAGGCCAAGGCGCAGCTGAAGGCCGAAGCGCTGGCCAAGGCCCGTTCGCTCGACCAGGAAGTCGTGACGCCGCCGGTCAAGCCGCCCAGGTCGGATCCGAAAGCCGACGCCGCCGATATGTTCCGCAAGGGCTACGAGGCCTACCTGACGGGCAACGTTCCGGAAGGCGTGCGCATGATGGAGCGTGCCGACGCGATGGGCGCCCAGGGCGCACGTGCCCGTCTGTGCGCGATCTACCGCAAGCCGACCGCGGCCGAGGGCAAGGACTTCCTCAAGGAAGCCAACAAGTGCAAGGGCGTCGACTGACGGGCTGACTCCCGGGTCGTTGCTCGATTCCGCAATTGCGCTCGCGCGGCTATATTGCGCGGCCAGCGAGCCCTCATTTCGGGTGGCTCGGTGTGCGCACACTATCTGGGCGGTGATAATCGAATCGTCGTCCCCCTGAATCGCCATGGAACTCGTCGTCCGCGCCCTTCGTTGCCCACCGCCCGACCAACCGCAGGCCATCAGCGCGCGTTTCGGCGCGAACGGCGGCCGCATCGGCCGCAGCAACACGTGTTCGCTGCCGCTGCCGAGTCCGGATCGCTATATCTCGCGCGAGCATCTGGAGATCCGCTGCCGCGACGGCAAGTATTCGCTGAAGGTTATTTCCAAGGTCAACGGCTGCAGCGTCAATGACAGTGCAGTGCCGCCGGGTGCGGCCGTCGAACTGTCGCACGGCGACAGGATCCAGCTGGGCGACTACCTGCTCGTGGCCGAATTCCAGACCGATACGCGCGCCAAGGATCCGCTGGCCGCCTTCGGTTATTCGGGCGGCGCGCGCGCCGACAGCCTGGACATGATGGCGTCGCTGGCGCCGCCGCCGCCTCACAGCGGCCCGCGCGATTCCCAGTTCGACACCTCGCCCAACTGGGCCCAGACCGCCAATTCGGCCGCGCGCAAGCGCGCGGCGCCGCCACCGCCGCAGGTGACGCACCAGATCGAGACCGACCCGAGCGCCACCGCGCTGGGCCAGATGCTGGACGCGGCGCCGTCGGCGTCGCGCTCGCGTCCCGCGAAGGCTGAAGCGGCGCCGGGCCGCGCGACGGCACTCGGGCGCGAGGACACCGGCGCGACCGCGCTCGACGCGTTCCTGGGGCTGGACAGCGGCCTGATGGGCGGCGCGGCCAAGCCTTCGGGCCTCAGCGACCAGGCGCAGGGGCTCTATCGCCAGCAGGACGTCAACCTCGCGATGCCCGCGCAGGGCAACAACACGCTGCCCGATCCGTTCGACGACGACATCTTCTCGTCGCTCGACAAGGATTTCGGCCCCGCGCGTGCGCCCGCGCCTGCGCCAGCGCGCGCACCCGCACCGGCCCCTGCCGATCCACTCGACCTCGACCTGATGGGCGATGCCACGCCCTTGCGCACGCACGTGATCGCGCCCCCGGCTGCGGCGTCGCAACGGTCTGCGGCGCACGCGCCTGCGGCGACCGGAAGCGGCGCATCGGTGGACGGCGCGCAGGTGCTGGCGGTGCTGGCCAAGGCGCTCGAGCTCGATCCCGCGGAGCTCGATGGCGCCCATCCGATGGAGACGGTGCGCGTCATCGGCGAGCTGCTGAACCTCACCGTCTCCGGCCTGTACCAGATGCTGGAGATGCGGGCGCAGCTGAAGTCCGAGCTGCGCATCGAGGACCGCACGATGATCGCCACGCGCGAGAACAATCCGCTCAAGCACACCGACTCCGCGCGCGACGCACTGCGCTATCTCGTCGACGTGCGCCAGCATGGCAACAAGTTGTTCATGCAGCCGGCCAAGGCGGTCGGCGACGCCGTGGCCGACATCTGCGCGCACGAGATGGCCGTGATGGCGGGCACCCGCGCCGCGCTGCTGGCGGCGTTGAAGATGTTCTCTCCCGACACGGTCGAAAAGCGCATCAAGAAGTCGGGCGCTCTGGACAGCGTGGTGCCGGCGCTGCATCGCGCCAAGCTGTGGGAGAGCTTCCTGGCGATGTACGGCGAACTCGAGAAGGAGGCGGAGGATCACTTCGACCAACTGCTCAACCAGGAGTTCGCGCGCGCCTACGCCGAGCAGGGCAAGAAACTGCGGCGCAAGAAGTCCTGAGCACCTCATGGCCACCTTGAGCACCACGGCACCCCGCTGCGAGATGGCCGCGCGCACCGACGCGGGCCGCGTCCGTTCGGCCAACGAGGACGCGATCCGCTTCGATGCGAACCTGGGCCTGGCGATCCTGGCCGACGGCATGGGCGGCTACGCCGCGGGCGAGGTGGCCAGCAAGATGGCGGTCGACGAGATCTTCGACGAACTGGCCTCCGCGTTGCCGCACCTGCACGCCGAGCCGGAGTCGCCCGATCGCGCGGGGCTGCACGAGGACATGCGCTTTGCCGCCGGGCGCGCCAACTCCAGCATCATCGCGGCGGCGCGCCGCGAGCCCGATTACGAAGGCATGGGCTCGACGCTGGTGGCCGCGGTGCTGATGCACGATCGCATGACGGTGGCCCACCTGGGCGACTCGCGCTGCTATCGCTATCGCGCCGGCGTGCTCGAACAGATCACGCGCGACCACTGCTGGGTCGACGAGCAGATCGCGATGGGCGCGCTGCCGGTAGACGCGATCCTGGACACGCGCTATCGCAACATCGTCACGCGCGCGCTGGGCATCGAAGACGAGATCGACCTCGAGGTGCACGACCACGAGGCGCTGGTCGGCGACATCTTCCTGCTGTGCTCGGACGGCCTGACCGACATGCTCGACGACGGCGCGATCACCGCGCACGTCGCGGCCGGCAAGCCGCTGGTCGAGACGGCGACGCTGCTGGTGGACGCGGCCAACGAGGCCGGTGGCCGCGACAACGTCTCGGCGTTGCTGGTGCAGGTCGGCACGCCGCAGTCGCCCGGTTGGGCGGCCCGGCTGGTCAAGCGACTGGGCATCTGAGACCGCCTCGACAAGACGTACGAACTCGTTCGCGCACAAGGTCGCCGAAGTGGTCGACAAGACGACACATGACGCGCAGCGTGCGAGGCGAATCTCGATCTGGCCTGCGGTGGGTTCACGTGTTTTGAAGCGCTTGCGGCGCGCGACAAAGCTTGCGTTGCTGGCGTGTGCGCCCTGCGTGGTCGCCGCGGCACCGCAGACCCATTGCCATGCCGACGAGAAGCGCGGACGCGCCGACGCGGGGGAATCCCCCATACGGGCGGCTCCCGCACGCGCCGGTTTCGGGAGACACTCTCTGCGCGACGGTGACCGCCGCAACAGCAGCGGTACTTCGCCAACCTGTCCGAGGAGTGAACTTGCTCAAGCCTTTCCCCGTCGCCGGCACCGCGACCCGGGTTGCAACTCGGGGCGATTGAACCGTGGGCGGCGTCTTCAAGACGATAGACCCGGATGGCAGGGTCGAGTACTCGGACAGGCCAATCGGGCCTGCGGGCTCGACCACTCGCGCCTGGCGCCCGGGCGACGCGGGCAAGCCGTCGGCGGCTGCGACAAAGTCCAAGGCCGAGAAGGACTACGACAGTGCCAAGCAGGACATCGCGTTCGTCCGCAAGCACGTCCCCAACCTCGTCCAGTACCTGCAGTACCTCGACTATCTGCGCCACCACAGCCCGCTGCGCTTCGATCGGCTGATGCAGGATCTGCAGCACGAGGATCCGCAGGTCTGGCTCAAGCTGCAGAAGTACCCGCAGTTCCGACCGCTCAGCCGCGCCCTGGGCATGCCCAAGGCTGGCGAGAACAGGCTGGCGCTGGTCGTGGGCGTCGCCCTGGGCAACGATGGCGCCAGCATCGGCAAATGGGCCGAGAGCACGCTCAAGGACCTGATGAAGCGCGATGGCTACTACACGGACGTGCTGGGCGCCAAGGCGAGCACGTTGCCTGCGCCGCCCAGGCGCGTGTACAGCAACTCGAATCTGGGCCAGTATCTCGCGCAGGAAATGCCCAGGCAGGACGCCGCCGTGGCCGCCTCGGCCAAGGCGTTGGAGACGGGCCGCGAGGGTCTGCGCGGCGGCGCCGCAAGCTCGTTCGTCCGCGTGGGCGGCACGGTGCTGGACGTCGAGATCGCCGCGCTCGATCCCGATCGCGCCATGGACGCCGGCGTCGCCCGCTCGAGGTTGCGCATCCTGAAGTTGGTCAAGGCTGGCGCGATCGCCGCTGACGACGAGCAACCTCAGCGTCTTCTTTCGCAAGGCAGATATCCCGAACTGACGAAGTACCTCGACGACGCGATGAACGCGTTCACGAAGGGTGGCCGGTGACCTGTCGGCTGTCTTCAGTCTTCGCGCTGCTGTGCGTGGCGCTTTGCCAGGCCTGTGCGTCCGAGCCGGGGGCGATTCGTCCCGTGCCGTTCGAGCGCTGCGCGGAAGTCGCTGCCACGCCGGACCTCGATCCGTTCGACCCGCCGTCGATCGTGCGCCATTGGAAAGACGCTCCGAGAATCGCGTATGCGTTGGGCAGTGATCGCCACGACCAGTTGCGCAGCCTTTTGGCCGCGGGCGAAAATCCGAATGTCTGCCTGCTCGGATTCAGCGTCCTGGCACTGTCGGCAAGCAGCGGCGACGTCGAGGAAGTGCGCATCCTGCTCGATGGCGGTGCCAACCCCGACCTGCCGCGCGATGCCAGCGGAGGCACGCCCTTGATGATGGCCTTGCAGTCGGGCCGATTCGAGGCGGCGCGCCTGCTGGTTGCGCGTGGCGCGAATGTGCGCGCGGTCGGCGACGGCAACATGACCGCGCTCTATCAGCTCGCCTGGGCCTTGCTTCCCGCTTCGAGCCAACCCGGGCAGGTCGCGATGGCGCGCGAACTGCTGGACGAAGGAGCGGCCGTGGATGTACCCATGGGGGTACCGCGCATGACGCCGCTCATGCTGGCCGCCAGCCGCGGCAACCGGCCGCTGGTGGAACTGCTGCTGGCGCGCGCCGCCGATCCGCGCGGCCAGGACTTCAAGGGACGCACCGCACTGGACTTCGCCCGCGACAAGGGCCATCCCGATGTCGCGGCGCTGCTGTCCTCCCCCCCGACCTCGACGGCGTCCGCGCCGTCTTCCAGGTGACCGCCTGACTGGCGGTACCCCAGACCACTGGATAAAGCCACCTGGCGCTCCGCTGGAACAACAGAAGGAACATTCCATGACCCGCATGCTCGAAATCTCCACCGCCGCCGGCAGCGATGCGTTCGTGGTGCAGCGCTTGACGGGGCGCGAGGAACTCGGCCGCCCCTACGAGTACCACCTGGAACTGCTGTCGGAGCGTTCCGACATCGCGCCCGAGACCATGCTGGGCACCAACGCCACCGTGCAACTGGAGATGGTGGACGGCTCCAGCCCGCGCTACTTCAACGGCTACGTCACGCGCCTGGTCATCCAGGGCCAGGTGCGCACGACCGCCTTCAAGAGCAACATCGGCTACCTGTACCTCGTCACGATCAACTCGGGCCTGTGGTTCCTCGGGCACTCGATCAACAGCCGCATCTTCGACAAGACGGCCATCGGCGACCTGGTGGTGGCGCAGTTGAAGAAGGACACGCTGCTCAAGGTCGCCACCACCGTGGGCACCACCGAGACGCGCGACTACATCGTGCAGTACCGCGAGTCGGATCTGAACTTCATCAGCCGGCTGATGGAGCACGCAGGCATCTACTACTACTTCACGCACGACAACGGCAGCCACACGATGCACCTGCTGGACGCGCTGGACAGCGAGCAGGCGATGCCGGGGCTGGCCAAGCTGCGCTTCGCGGCGCCTGGCCTGTCCGATGCGTCGCTGACCAGCCTCGACCTGGTGTCCGAAGTCCACGCCGGTTCGTTTGCCACAGGCGACTACAACTACGTGACGCCCAACACGCAGATCGCCACCACCAGCAGCACGGCCAAGTCACACGACAACGCCGGCTTCGAGGTCTTCGACCACCCGATCGGCACGACGACCAGCGCGCAGGCCGCCACCTACGCGCAGATCCGCGGCGAGGAACTGGCCAGCCGTTACGCGATGGCGCACGGCCAGGCCACCGAGCGACGCCTGCAGGTCGGCTTCAAGGTGTCGGTGGCGGACCATGCGGTCGACGCGCTCAACAAGGAATATCTGATCGTCGGTCATTCCTTCGCAGCCACCAACAACCTGTCGGCCTCCGGCGCGGGCGGCGGTGCGAACTTCACTTGCGAGTTCGAGGCGATCCCGTCGTCGGTGCAGTTCCGTTCGCTGCGGGTCACGCCCAAGCCGGTGGTCACCGGGACGCAGACTGCGCTGGTGGTCGCCGACTTCCGCACCGACACCGACAGCTCCGGCGGCGCCGACCCCATCGGCGCGAACATGGGCCGCGTCAAGGTGCAGTTCTACTGGGATCGCTATGGCGGCGAGTCCTGCTGGGCCCGCGTCTCCACGCCCTGGGCCGGCAAGGGCTACGGCTTCCAGAACATGCCGCGCGTGGGCGAGGAGGTGCTGGTGCAGTTCCTCGAGGGCGACCCCGACCGCCCGGTGGTGATCGGCCGCGTGCACAACGCGGAGAACATGCCGCCGTTCAAGCTGCCGGCGGCTGCCGCCTACACCGGCATGAAGACGCTCAGCATCGATTCGAGCGGAAAGAGCGTGGCCGGCAAGTGGAACGAGCTGCGCTTTGACGACACCGAAGGCGCCGAGCAGATCTACCTGCAGGCGCAGTTCAACTTCGACAGGCGCGTGCTCAACGACGACAAGACCTGGATCGGCAACGAGTCGCACTACTACGTGAAGTCCGACGCGTACTACAAGTACGACGGCGACCGCCACGTGCAGCTCAAGGGCGACCACAACGAGAAGATGCAGGGCAAGCTGTCGTTCGACGTCGGGCAGGACATCCACATCAAGAGCGGCACGGCCTTCCTCGTCGACGGCGGCCAGGAGGTGCACCTGAAGGCCTCGTCCAAGGTCGTCATCGAGTCGCCGGTGATGGTCTCGCTGGTGTGCGGCGGCAACTTCGTGACGGTGGGCCCGGCGGGCGTCGACATCAAGGGCATGATGGTCAACGTCAACACCGGCGGCAGCAAGGGCTCGGGCAGCTCGATCAGCCCGCAGGCGCCCAAGGACGGCAAGGACGCCATGACCAGCGACGGCGGCGCGGCCATCGACGCGCCCAAGCCGCCTGCCGCGCCGACGGCGTTCTCGCCGAAGGCCAGCAGCTTCCTGATGGCGGCCAAGACCGGCGCGCCGTTCGTGTCCTCGTCCTGCCCGGGTTGAGGGCGTCGCCACCGCATTCGACGCGAGGAGAAAAGCCATGCCCAACCATGTCTGCAACGGCGCCACGCTGATGTGCCCGATGGGCCTGGCCTCGAGCAAGCTGATGGTGCTGCCGCTGAACAACGTGCTCACCGACGGCCAGCCCGCGGCCAACATCCTGGACAACGTGCCCTTCGTCAACATCCTGCCGTTCGGCAACTGCATCTCGCCAGCAAACCCCGCCACGGCCGCTGCGACGGCCGCCGCGCTGGGCGTGCTGACACCCGGCCCGTGCCTGCCCAATCCGGTCGGACCGTGGGCGCCCGGCTCGCCGACCATCTCGCTGAGCGGCCCGCCCAGCCTGAACATGACCTCCAAGCTCATCTGCGCCGCCGGCGGCGTGATCCAGGTCGTGGTCGAAGGCCAGGCGACCCACTCGATTGCCTGAACAAAAGAACCCCATGTCCGAACGCTCACCCACCATGCCCCCGGCCGTCCAGGCCCGCCTCTGGCAAGAGGCCGGCGACATGCCGGCCTACGTGATCCTCGATGGCGCGCAGAACCAGGCGCTGCTCGGCGCGCTGCACGCCGACCATGCGCCGCCCTGGCGTTGCCTGTTCACCGGCCAGCTGGAGCCGGACATGGCGGTGGTCGCGCCCTACCTGGTCGAACTCGAACACAGCTCGGCGTTCACGCGCCGCCTGCTGGCCGAGGGCTGGGGCCAGAACTGGGGCGTGTTCCTGACCAGCCAGCTGGCGCTGCCGGCGCTGTGGCGCCATGTGCGCCAGCAGGTGCATGTGTACGGGCCGGACATGGAATCGCTGTACTTCCGCTTCTACGATCCGCGCGTGATGCGCAACTACCTGCCCACCTGTCCGGCCCCGCAGCTGGCCGACTTCTTCGGGCCGGTCGACTTCTACATCGCCGAAGGCGAGGAGCCGGGCCGGGCGCATGCCTGGTCGCTTGCCGACGGCCAGCTGGTGGCGCAGAGCATCGCCTGATCCGGGCCGCGTCCATTGATCCGCCGCAGGGGCTCATGCCGCGCGGCCTGCCACGAAAGATCGCCATGCCGCCAGCCATCGAATTGAACATCGGGCACGTGCCGTCGCCGCGCCGCCAGCGCGATGACGACGACGACGCCCCACCGTTCCGCGTCCTGGTGCTGGGCGACTTCTCGGGCCTGCCGCGCGCAGAGCGCGGGCCGTTGGCCGAACGGCGCACGCTGCGCGTGGACATCGACAGCTTCGAGGCGGTGTTCGCGCGCCTGGCCCCGGTCGCCGAGATCGCGGGCTTGCAGGATCCGCGAGGCGCCGCGTTGCGCATCCCGCTCGAGACGATGGACGAATTTTCCGCCGATGCGGTTCTCGAGCGCTTGCCCGCGCAGGCGCTCGCGCGCACGTCCGCGCCAGCGAGCGTCACGCCCGCGCCCGAGGTGGAAGACACCGCCGCGATGATGAAGCGCCTGCTGGGCGGCGAACTGCCCCCCGGGTCGCCCGCAGTGGCCGCCGTGCGAGCCACGCGCAAGGTCGATGACGCCGTCGATCGCTTCGTCCGCCAACTGATCGGCGGCCACGTCGCCGCACCGACGCCGCCCGTGCCGGCCGGCGCGAACGACGCCGCCGCCGCGCTGTTGCGCCACGTGTTGCGCGACCCGGCTTGGCGCCATCTCGAAAGTGCGTGGCGCGCCGTCGACCGTTTTGTGCGCGAGCTGGACATGGCCGACGGCCAGGTGCGGCTCGAGCTGCTCGATTGCCGCGCCGACGAACTGCTGGCCGACCTGGGCGAGGCGGGCGGCGATCCGGCGCGTGCAGCGATCACGCCGGCGTTCAAGGGCGATGGCCGCGGCTGCGACCTGGTAGTCAGCCTGGAGGAATTCGGCCCCGGCCTGGCGGAGCTGTCGCTGCTGGGCGGCCTGGGTGCCCTCGCCGCGGCGCAGGGCGCGGTGCTGCTGGCCGGCGCCGCGCCGGCGTTGGCCGCGGTGGCCACCAGCGACGATGCCCAGGTGCTCGCCGCCAACGAATCGCGCATGTGGCGCGCCCTGCGCGAGAGCGCGCTCGCGCCGCGCATCGGCCTCACGTTCCCGCGCTTGCTCGCGCGCCTGCCGTACGGGCCGCGCAACGATCCGGTGGCGGCGTTCCCGTTCGACGAACTCGCCGACGCCGCGGCCGAGTCGCTGCACGATCGCCTGGTGTGGCGCAGCGCCGCGCTGGATGCGGCCCTGCTGCTGGCGCAAGGGCATGCGCAGGGCGGTGTCGAGACCCAGGTGCAGCTGTCGGACCTGCCCGCCTTCATCGACCGCAGCGGCGACGAGCCGCGACTGCAGGCCGTGGCCGAGGCCTATCTCGGCGAACGCGACGTCGCGGTGCTGCAAGCCGCCGGGCTGATCACGCTGCAAAGCGACCGGCGGGTGCCGAACGCGCGCGTGTCGGGCTGGCAGTCGATCGCCGCGGGCGGCGGTGCGCTGGCCGGCAGCTGGCGCTGATTCCACGCTGCATCGGCGTGCTCGCAACGCTCCTTCGCGCGCCTTCGGCGGCCGGCATGCCGGCCGTGCGGCGGAGTCGCGAAAAGTCGATCCGACGGCCCGCGCGCACGAGGGGGAAATCGCGGGTTTCAGGCCTGCGCGAGCCTGGTGAATACGTGTACATTTGCAGCGGCCCCGCGACGTTCCGGGTCGTCAACATGAACCCGGGCGCAACCCCTGCGCCGGTTCTCACGACAACAAGAGCATGAGCCGAAAGCGCGTCATCTGGTCGGAGGGATTGTTCCTGCGGCCGCAACATTTCCAGCAACTCGAACGCTCGGTCGAGATGCTCGTCGAATCCCGCGCGAGCGGCGTGTTCGCACCGGGTTGGGGCCTCAGCAGCCTGCGGCTCGACGAAGAGGCGCTGAAGATCGGGCGCCTGTCCATCAAGGCCGCGCGCGGCGTGATGCCCGATGGCACGCCGTTCTCCATTCCCGGCGAATACGCGGCGCCGCTGGCGCTCGAGATCGGCACCGACGTCAAGGACACGGTGGTGCACCTCGCGTTGCCGCTGGTGCGCTCGGGCATGCCGGAGTTCGCCATCGATGCCAGCCCGTCCACGGCGCTGGCGCGCTTCGTCGGCGAGGACTTGCGCGTCGAGGACAACGTCGCGGGCGTGGCCGATCCGGCCGACATGAAGCTGGGCCAGCTCAACCTGCGCCTGATGCTGGACGACGACCCGCGCCAGGGCTTCTGCAGCATCGCGGTGGCGCGCATCATCGAGCGCCGCAGCACCGGCCAACTGCTGCTCGACGAGAGCTTCATCGCGCCGGCGCTCGATTGCCGCGGCTTCGCGCGCCTGCAGGACTACGTCATCGAGGCCCGCAACCTGGTGCGCCATCGCGCCGACACGCTGGCCGCGCGCCTGAATCAGTCGCAGCAGAAGGGCGTCGGCGAGATCGGCGACTTCATGATGCTGCAGGTCGCCAACCGCTACGACCCGTGGCTCACCCACCTGGGCGAGCGCGATTCGCTGCACCCCGAGGCCTTGTACACGGTGCTGGTGCAGGCCGCCGGCGAGTTCGCCACCTTCAGCGATCGCCGCAAGCGCCGCGCGCGCCAGCAGGCCGTCTACCGCCACGAGGACTTGAAGAACACCTTCGAGCCGCTGATGTTCGACATCCGCGAGCTGCTCACCGAGGTGATCAACCCGAACGCGGTGCCCATCCCGCTGCAGGAGCGCGCCGCGGGCCTGTACACGGGCATGGTGCCCGACGTCGAGCTGCTGCGCAACGCGCAGTTCGTGCTCGCGGTCAACGCCGACAAGCCGGGCGAATTCGTGCGCTCGCGGTTTCCGTCGCAGGTCAAGATCGGGCCGCCCGACAAGATCCGCGACCTGGTGCGGTTGCACCTGCCGGCCATCGCCGTCGAGCCCCTGCCGATGGCGCCGCCGCGCATGCCGTACTACGCGGGCTTCACCTATTTCCAGCTCGATCGCAGCGGCGACCTGTGGAAGCAGCTGGACGTCACCAAGGTGATCGCGCTGCACATCGCGGGCGACTTCCCCGGCCTCCAGCTGGAGCTCTGGGCGCTGAAGCCTTGAGCCTCATTCGAGCGAATCCACCATGAGCGAACCGCAATTTCCTGGAGCCCCCGACGATCCGGAGTCGACCATCATGATTCCGAAGCCGGGCGGCCGCCGCGCGGCGACGCCGGTGCCCGCGTCCGGCCGAGCGGTGTCGCTCGATCCTTCGGCGGTGCTGTCCGACATCGAGGACACCAGCGGCCCGGTCGGCCTGAACCCGCTGGTGGCCAACGCGTCCGTGCTGCTGAACACGGTGCCCACGATCCGCCGCTCGCTGACCCATGCCGACCCGGCCGGCCTGCGCGAGTACCTGCTGCGCGCGATCGCCGACTTCGAGACCCGCGCGCGCGCCGCCGGCGCCACGCCCGAGCACGTGCTGATCAGCCGCTACGCGCTGTGCACGGTGATCGACGAGGCCGTGGCCAACATGCCCTGGGGCGCGAGCCCGGAATGGGTGCAGCAAAGCCTGCTGGTGACGCTGCATCGCGAAGGCTTCGGCGGCGAGAAGTTCTTCCAGCTGCTCGAGAAGGCGATGGAGGATCCGCGCCGCAACATCGACCTGCTGGAGCTGATGTACGTGTGCATCGCGCTCGGCTTCGAGGGACGCTACAGCGTCATGGACAACGGCCGCCAGCAGCTCGACCTGCTGCGCGACCGCTTGCATGGCGTGATCCGGCGCGAGCGCGGCGAGTTCGAGCGCGACCTGTCGGGCAAGTGGCGCGGCGTGCAGCGCGTCGCCAAGCCGCTGGTGCGTCGGTTGTCCGTCTGGCTGGTGCTGGCAGCGGTGGCGCTGGTGCTGTTCGTGCTGTACCTCGTCTTCGCGCTGCTGCTGGCGTCGAAGTCGGACCCGGTCTTCAATTCGCTGGCCGCGATCCACGCGGAAGTCGGCGACCTCAAGCGCGCGCCGCCGCCTCCGCCGCCGCCGGCCGCGCCCAGGCTCAAGCCGCTGCTGGCCGCCGAGATCCTGGCCGACCAGGTCGACGTCACCGAGGACGCCGTGTCCAGCCACGTCATCATCCACGGCGACAAGTTCTACGACCCGGGCAGCGCCGAGATCAAGCCCGACCTGGTGCCGGTGATCAACCGCATCGCCGCGGCCATCAACCAGGTGCCGGGCGTCGTCACCGTCAGCGGCCACACCGACAACCAGCCGACGCGGCGCTCGCTGCGCTTCCCGTCCAACTACGAGCTCTCGCTCGAGCGCGCCCGCGGCGTCGCCGCGCTGCTGGGGCAGACGGTGCAGAACCACGCGATCAAGGCCGAAGGCCTGGCCGACAGCAAGCCGGTGGCGCCCAACACGACGCCCGAAGGCCGCGCGCTCAACCGCCGCGTCGAGATCACCCTGCGCACCGGCGCCTAAGACACGAGAAGTCGGGAACAACAAGACATGTGGGCCAAGCTCAAACGCTTCTTTGGCAATCGATGGGTGCTGGCGTTCATCGGCCTCGTGGTCGTGTCGCTGCTGATCTGGTTTGTAGGCGACGCGATCGCGTTCTATGACCACCGGCCGCTCGGCTCGGCCGGCGCGCGCATCGGCTTGATCATCCTGATCCTGCTGGTCTTCGCGATCGTCGAAGGCCTCAAGCAATACCGCGCGTGGGCTGCCAACAAGGCGATGCTGCAGGCGATGGGCGAGGGCGCGTCCAGCAACTCGGCGATGTCGCAGCGCGAGGTCGCCGAGCTCAAGAAGCGCTTCGACGACGCGATGGCCACGCTGCGCAAGGCCCGCTTCGACGACAAGTCCGGCAGCGGCCGCAACTACCTGTACCAGCTGCCCTGGTACATGTTCATCGGCGCGCCGGGCTCGGGCAAGACGACCGCGCTGGTCAACTCGGGCCTGCGCTTCCCGCTCGAGGGCAAGATGGGCAAGGATGCCGTCAAGGGCATCGGCGGCACGCGCAACTGCGACTGGTGGTTCACCGACGAGGCGGTGCTGCTGGATACGGCAGGCAGGTATACGACGCAGAGCAGCAACCGCGAGGTCGATGCCGCCGCGTGGACGGGCTTCCTCACGCTGCTCAGGAAGTTCCGGCCCGCGCAGCCGCTCAACGGCGCGATCGTGACGGTGAGCCTGTCCGACCTGTTCACGTCGTCGGCCGCGCAGCGCGACGAGTACGCGCGCTCGATCCGCGCGCGCATCCAGGAGCTGTACGGCACGCTGGGCGTACGCTTCCCGATCTACGTGATCGTTACCAAGACCGACCTTTTGGCCGGCTTTGCCGAGTTCTTCGGCGATCTGGGCCGCGAGGCGCGCGCGCAGGTCTGGGGCACGACCTTCGACTTCCCGATGCCGGCCGGCGCCAACCTGGGCGCAACCTTCGCCTCCGAGTTCGACGCGCTGGTCGCGCGCCTGAACGCGCGCCTGACCACGCGCATGGAAGAAGAGCGCGACCCGCAGCGCCGCGCCACGCTGTTCGCGTTCCCGCAGCAGTTCGCGGCGCTCAAGGAGATGCTCAAGTCGTTCCTCGACGAGGCCTTCCTCAGCTCGGCGTTCGGCGAGGAGCCGATGGTGCGCGGCGTCTACTTCACCAGCGGCACGCAGGAAGGCAGCCCGTTCGACCGCGTGCTGGGCAACATCTCGCGCGCCTACGGGCTCGAGCGCCAGGTGCTGCCGCCGGCCGCATCGTCGGGCCGCAGCTATTTCCTCACGCATCTGCTGCGCAGCGTGGTCTTCGCGGAGTCCGACATCAGCGGACGCAGCGCCGTGATCGAGAAGCGGCGCAGTCGGCTCGCGCTGGCAGCCTATTCGGTGCTGGCCCTGCTGTCGCTGGTACTGATCGTCGGCTGGACCATCAGCTTCGTGCGCAACCAGGTCTTGATCGGCGACGTGGCGACGGCGGCGGCCGAGGTATCGAAGCAGACCGCGGCGCTGCCGCCGCTGCCCGCCGGCGACGTCATGACCGTGCTGCCGGTGCTGGACGCCGCGAGCCACCTGCCCACCGGCTACGCGGAGCGCGACGCGAGCATCCCGATGTCGCGCGCCTTCGGCTTGAGCCAGGCCGGCAAGCTGGGCACGCAGGCCAACATGGCCTACCTGCACCTGTTGCGCGATGTCTTCCTGCCGCGCGTCGCGCTGCGGCTCGAGCAGCAGATCCGCGACGCCGATTCGCCCGAGGTCCGCTACGAAGCGCTCAAGACCTACCTGATGCTGTACGACCCGCAGCACCTGAAGGCGGCAGACGTCAAGGCCTGGGTTTCGGCCGATTGGGATCGCACGCTGTCGCGCGACGTCACGCTGCAGCAGCGCGCGGCCTTGCTGGATCACCTGGGCGTCGCGCTGGACCAGGTGCCGCTCGAGATGGTGCTGCAGCAGGACCGGGCGCTGGTCGAGCAGGTGCGCAAGCAGCTTGCCGCGTCCTCGCTGTCCGAGCGCGCCTATTCGCGCCTGAAGCGCCTCGGCGCCGAAGGCGTGCCCGACTTCCGCGTCAGCGAAGCCGGCGGCCCGCAGGCGGCGCTGGTGTTCACGCGTGCTTCGGGCGCACCGCTGTCGCAGGGCGTGCCGGGGCTGTTCACGGTGGCCGGCTACGACAAGGGCTTCCGCGCGCAGGCGCCGTTGATGGTCAAGCAGCTCGGCGAGGAGGAGGCGTGGGTGCTGGGCACGCAGTCCAACGGCTCGGGCCTGGCCCGCCTGGCCACCACGCTCACCGAGGTGCAGCAGCTGTACCTGAACGAATACATCAAGACCTGGGACGACCTCCTGGGCGACCTGCGGCTGATCCCGTCGTCCAGCCTGCAGGGCAGCATCCAGACCATCACGCTGCTGTCGGCCGGCGACTCGCCGCTGAAGCTGCTGCTCAACGGCGTGGCCAAGGAAACCAAGCTGGCCACCGGCGACGACAAGTCGGCCCAGGCCGCGGCCGCCGGCATGATGGACAAGGCCGCCGGCGCGATGCGCAGCACGGTCGACAAGCTGATGGGCACGCCGGCGGCGGCGCCGGACGCCACGGCCAAGCCCGAGGCGGTGGTCGACGCGCACTTCGAGCAGTTGCAGCGCGTCGTCGCGGGCCCGGCCGGCCAGCCGGTACCGCTGGACGCGACGCTGGGCGTGCTCAAGGAATACGAGGTGCAGCTGCGTGCCACCGACGAAGCCATCAAGCGCGGTGCACCGCCGCTGTCCGATGCGCTGATCGTCGCCCGCATCAAGAGCGAGGCCGACCGCATGCCGCCGCCGATCAGCAACCTGCTCAATGGCCTCATCTCGCGCAGCGGCGCGCAGTCGGCCAGCGCCGGCCAGGCCGCAGTCAAGGCGGCCGCGGCGGGCGAGGTGGGCGGCTTCTGCAAGGCGGCGGTCGAGGGCCGCTACCCGTTCGCCAAGGGCGCCGCCAAGGAAGTGCCGCTGGGCGACTTCGCCAAGCTGTTCGCGCCCAACGGCGTGATCGACGGCTTCGCCAAGACCAAGCTGGTGGGCATGGTCGACATGAACGGGCCGGTCTGGAAGCCGATCCAGATCGCCGACGGCGTCGATGCGCTGCCGCCGGCAGCCATCGCCAACTTCCAGCGCGCCGCGGCGATCCGCGACGCGTTCTTTCCCGGCGGCGCGGCCAACCCGTCGGCGTCGCTCGATCTGTTGCTGCAGCGCGTGGACGATGGCGTCAGCGAGGTGCAGCTGTCCATCGACGGCCAGGTCAGCGCGATGAAGCCGGGCAGCAACGCGGGCGCGCGCCTGAGCTGGCCCAGCCTGAGCCCGACCAGCCAGATCAAGCTGACGTTGCTGGCGGCCGGCAAGCCGCTCGCGCCGCCGCTGGTCTTCGATGGCCCGTGGGGCCTGTTTCGCTTCGTCGACGCCGGCAAGGTCGAAGGCGGCACGTCGGAACGCCAGAGCGTGAGCTACGAGGAAGGCGGCAAGCACGTGTTCTTCGAGCTGCGTTCGGGCAGCGTGCGCAACCCCATGCGCCTGCCGGAACTGGCGCAGTTCCGCTGCCCGGGTTGACCGGAGCGCGCCACATGCCCGGCGGCGGCTTCTACGGCAAGATTCCCAGCGAGGGCGACTTCGTCACGCGCCGCCTGCCGTGGGAATTCACCTCGGTGTGGGACGACTGGCTGCAGCAAGGCATGCAGGCCTCGCGCACGGCGCTCGGCGCGCGCTGGCTGGAACTCTACCTGTCGGCGCCGATCTGGCGCTTCCAGGTCGCATCGGGCGTCTGCGGGCCCCTGGGGTGGCGCGGGCTGTTCTTCGCGAGCGTCGACCGCGTCGGGCGCTACTTTCCGTTGACGCTGGCCTTTGCCGACTCCGGCGCCACCGGGCTGTCCGCGCTGAGCGGCGAGCCCGAGGGCTGGATGGCTGTCGAGGACGCCGCGCTGGCCGCGCTGGCGCCCACCTTGCCCATCGCCGACTTCGACCGCATGACGGAGTCGCTGGCGATGCCCGGCGGGGTGCCGTCTGATCCGGCGCGTCCACGCGTGTGCTTCTATACGGAAGGCTGCGACGGCGTGCCCGCGCGCGGCATGAGCTTCGCGGCGCTGCCGCCGCCCGGGTCGTTCGTCGAGATGATTGCGCCGGCCGAACCGTCTGCATCCGCGTCGCTGGTCGATCTCCTGTGACGCGCTCGCGATGCCCGACTCCGGTGCGCCGCGCCTGTCCCCGGGCATACCCTTGTACGTAACTCGCCGTAATGTTTCTCGGCGCATCGTCCACCTACACTAGCTTCGCACTGTTCGATTCAAGGCAGCGCAACCCAAGCATCGGAGAACTTCCACCGTGATCGATTTCGACGCCCTGTCGCGTCCCATTGACGACAACGAGCCGGCCGGCCCCGACCTGGAATATTCCAGCGTCGCCGAACTCGATCGCTTCGCCGCTGGCACGCCGGGCACCATCGATCCGTCGACGCAGGAACTGGTCGGCGCCGAGGAGCCGAACTGGCGCAAGGTCGCCGAGCAGGCCACGGAGCTGCTGGGCAAGACCAAGGACCTGCGCGTGGCCGCCTGGCTGACGCGCGCCGAGCTCGCCAATCGCGGATTGCCCGGCCTGGCCGACGGCCTCAAGCTGATCGCGACGCTGCTCGAGACGTTCTGGGAATCGATGTACCCGATGCTCGATCGCGACGAGGGCGACGACCCGATCGAGCGCATGAACGTGCTGGCCAACCTGTCGCCCGATGCGGCGCAGTCGTATGGCTCGGCATCGACCGAGGCGTTGCTGCGTACCTTGCGCGGCACCATCATCGTGGAGTCGCGCGAGGTGGGCCGCTTCACGGTGCGCGATCTCGAATACGCGCTCGGCCGCATGCAGCCGCCCGCCGGCCAGACCGCGCCTTCGCCCGGCCTGCTGGCGGCGGCCTGGAAGACAGGCGACGCCGAGGCCAACCAGCAACGGCGCGACGGCATCGCCACCGGCACGGCGGCGATCCAGGCCATCGTCAAGCAGTTCTCCGATCGCAGCGGGCAGCGCCCCAACCTGGACCTGCTGCAAAGCACCTTCCGCCGTGTCGGCGAGTTCTACGCAGAGCAGGACGCCGCCACGGCCGCCGAAGCGGCGGACGCGGCCGGCGACGAGGAGGGCGCGGACGGCGACGCCGGCGCTTCTTCGGCCGCCGCTGGGAAAACCCCCCGTACGGGCGGCTTGGCATCGCGCGCGGATGCGGTGAGAATCCTCCAGCAGGTCGCCGTCTTCCTGCGCAAGTCCGAGCCCAGCAGCCCGGCGCCGATGTTCGTCGACCGTGCGATCAAGCTCCTTCAGATGGATTTCAATGCGATCGTCAAGGAATTGATGCCAGACTCGCGAGATCGCATCGAGATGCTGGGAGGCATCTCGCTCGAAGACCCCGAATCGGACTGAAACAGCGTCCACCGAATTTCCCAGGAGAGACAGCCATGTCAGGAAGCAGCCAGAAGTTCATCGCCCGCAATCGTGCGCCGCGCGTCCAGATCGAGTACGACGTCGAGCTGTACGGGTCGAACAAGAAGATGCAGATCCCGTTCGTGATGGGCGTGATGGCCGACTTGTCGGGCAAGCCCGCCGAGCCGCTGGCGCCGGTCGCCGACCGCAAGTTCCTGGAGATCGACGTCGACAACTTCGACGAGCGCCTGAAGTCGATGAAGCCGCGCGTCGCGTTCGCGGTGCCCAACACGCTGACCGGCGAAGGCAACCTGAGCATCGACGTCACGTTCGAGAGCATGGCCGACTTCACGCCGGACGCCGTCGCCCGCAAGGTCGGCGCGCTCAACAACCTGCTCGAGGCGCGCACGCAGCTGAAGGACCTGCTGACCTACATGGACGGCAAGGTCGGCGCCGAGGAACTGCTCAGCAAGGTGCTCAAGAACCCCGAGCTGCTCAAGTCGCTCGCAGCCGCACCCAAGCCCACCGACGCGCCGGCCGAATAAGCGCCGCGCCTTAGCGTCCGTCACCGCCCAGAGATCCCAGGAGTCCACCGATGACCACCCAGCAAGAATCGTCCGCCGCCGCCGGCGCGATGGCCGAATTCGACGATTTCGCTGCACTGCTGCAGAAGGAATTCAAGCCCAAGACCGACCAGGCGAAGTCCGCCGTCGAGAACGCCGTCCACACGCTGGCGCAGCAGGCGCTGGCCGACACCGCGCTGGTGTCCAACGACGTCTACAACACGATCGAAGGGCTGATCGCCGCGCTGGACAAGAAGCTGTCCGAGCAGGTGAACATCATCCTGCACCACGCCGACTTCACGAAGCTCGAAGGCGCGTGGCGCGGCCTGCATCATCTCGTCAACAACACCGAAACCGACGAGATGCTCAAGATCCGGGTGATGAACATCTCCAAGGCGGATCTGCACAAGACGCTCAAGCGCTACAAGGGCACCGCCTGGGATCAAAGCCCGATCTTCAAGAAAGTCTACGAAGAGGAATTCGGCCAGCTGGGCGGCAACCCCTACGGCTGCCTGGTCGGCGACTACCACTTCGACCACAGCCCGGTCGACGTCGAGCTGCTGGGCGAGATGGCCAAGATCGCCGCGGCCTCGCATGCCCCGTTCATCGCCGGCGCCTCGCCCACCACGCTGCAGATGGATTCGTGGCGCGAGCTGTCGAACCCGCGCGACCTGACCAAGATCTTCGAGAACTCCGAATACGCCGCATGGCGCTCGCTGCGCGAATCGGAAGACTCGCGCTACATCGGCCTGGCCATGCCGCGCTTCCTGGCGCGTCTGCCCTACGGCGCCAAGACCAACCCGATCGAGGCGTTCGAGTTCGAAGAGGAAGTCGAAGGCGCCGATCACAACCGCTACGTCTGGGCCAACTCCGCCTACGCGATGGCCACCAACATCACGCGAGCCTTCAAGCTCTACGGCTGGTGCACCACGATCCGCGGCGTCGAGTCCGGCGGCTCGGTGCCCAACCTGCCGGTGCATTCGTTCCCGACGGACGACGGCGGCGTCGACATGAAGTGCCCGACCGAGATCGCGATCTCCGATCGCCGCGAGGCCGAACTCGCCAAGAACGGCTTCATGCCGCTGGTGCACCGCAAGAACAGCGATTTCGCGGCCTTCATCGGCGCGCAGTCGCTGCAAAAGCCTTCCGAGTACGACGATCCGGACGCCACCGCCAACGCCAACCTGGCCGCGCGCCTGCCGTACCTGTTCGCGTCGTCGCGCTTCGCGCACTACCTCAAGTGCATGGTGCGCGACAAGGTCGGCTCGTTCGCCAGCGCCGCCTCGATGCAGCGTTTCCTGAGCGACTGGATCGGCAACTACGTGGTCTCCAACCCGGAGAGCGCCGGCCAGATCATCCAGGCGCAGAAGCCGCTGTCGGCGGCCGAAGTGATCGTCGAGGAAGTCGAGGGCAACCCCGGCTACTACACCTCGAAATTCTTCCTCAAGCCTCACTACCAGCTGGAGGGCATGAGCATCTCCCTGCGGCTGGTCTCGAAGCTGCCTTCCAGCAAGGCCGCTTAAATTCAAGCCCCACGGGGTGATAGTCCCAACAGGGGCGAGTTCCGGTCTTCGTGACTGGGATTGATTCAAGGAGAACAAAATGGCAATGGACATCTTCATCAAGATCGGCGCACTGGCTGGCGAATCCGTCGACAAGAAGCACACGGGCGACATCGACGTCCTGGCCTGGAGCTGGGGCATGTCGAATTCCGGCTCCACCCACGGCGGCAGCGGCTCGGGCGCCGGCAAGGCCAACGTGCAGGATCTGTCGTTCACCAAGTACATCGACAAGAGCACGCCGGACCTGATGCTGGCGGCTTGCAACGGCAAGCACTTCGACAAGGCCGTCCTGGTCGTGCGCAAGGCCGGCGAGACGCCGCTCGAGTACCTCACCGTCACGATGAGCGAAGTGCTGATCACCTCGGTGTCGACCGGCGGTTCCGGCGGCGAGGATCGCCTGACCGAGAACGTCACGCTGAACTTCGGCAAGGTCAAGGTCGACTACGTCGAGCAGACCAAGACGGGCGGCGGCGGTGCCAAGCCGTCGATGAACTGGGACATCGCTGCGAACTCGAAGGACTGAGCTTGGCCGCGAGGCCGGCCCGGTCACGGGTCGGCCGTCTTCCTTCGAACCCGCGTCGCGCGGCCTCGGCCGGCGATGCATCCGGGCTTGGGGGAAGCTGGAATCCGAAAAGGCGCCGGTCCGTTGGCCGGCGTCTGTCTTTGAACTCCGGGGTGAGCCTCCATGGCGTCCATTGATCTGGCGATGCAGTTTTCTTCCGCCGACCCGCTGGCGCACTTCGACGAGCTGCGCAAGCTGATCCAGAAGCAGCCGCAGCGTTCCGACCTGCGCATCTTCCTGTTCCAGATCTATTGCGTCCAGGGCGAATGGGTCAAGGCGGCGACGCAGCTGGACGTGCTGATCGAACTCGATCCGACGTCCAAGCCGATGGTGGAAACCTACCGCGAGGCCTTGCGCTGCGAGGTCTTGCGCCGCGAGGTCTTCGACGGCAAGCGCTCGCCACTGGTGCTGGGCCAACCGCAGGACTGGCTGGCGATGATGATCGAGGCCTTGCGCGTGGACGCCGAAGGCCGTGCCGACGCCGCCGCCGCGCTGCGCGCGCAGGCGCTCGAGATCGCGCCGGCCACGTCCGGCAAGCTCGACGACGCGCCGTTCGCCTGGCTCGCCGACGCCGATTCGCGCCTCGGGCCGGTGATCGAGGCCATCATCAACGGCAAGTACTACTGGCTGCCCGTCTCGCGCCTGGTGCGCATCGAGATCGAGAAGCCTGCAGACCTGCGCGACTTCGTGTGGGCACCGGCCACGCTGACGCTGGAGACGGGCTCGGCCAGCGTCGCGCTGATCCCGACCCGCTATCCCGGCACCGAGCGCGAGACCGATGCCGCGCTGCGGCTGGCGCGCGCCACCGACTGGCGCGAGCAGCCCGGCGGCGCCTGGCACGGCGTTGGCCAGCGCATGCTGACCACCGACCAGGCCGAGATTGCGTTGCTCGATGCGCGCGTGATCGCCTTCGACACCGAGATCGTCGACTCCCCCGCGCCGGAAACCGCCGCGGCCGCCGACTCCACGCCGCGCGCCGATGGCTGAATCGCTGTCGCGCGACCGGCTCTACCCGTCGCTGCTCGATCGCCTCGTCGACGAGGATCCGGGTCGCGCCACCGAGCCGCGCGAGAACCGGTCGGCCACCTTGCAGCGGCTGCGCGAGAACGTGCTGCGCGACCTCAACTGGCTATTCAACGCGACGCAATCCAGCATCGATTTCGACGACGATCCGCTGATGATCGGTTCGGTCATCAACTACGGCATGCCGCCGCTCGCAGGCCGGCCGGCGTCGCTGTACGACCTGGGCGAGCTGGCCCGCGTGCTGCGCGACGTGATCCTGCGCTTCGAGCCGCGCATCATTGCGCACACCCTCAAGGTGAGCGCCGAGCGCAGCCGCGCCGATTCGCACAACGTGCTGGGCTTTCGCATCGAAGGTCAGCTCTGGTCGCAACCGATCCCGCTGGAGATCTTCATGCGCACCGAGATCGATCTCGAGAGCGGCTTGACGCAGGTCGTCGAGTCCAAGGCTTCCTAAGTCAACCACCCGCCCAGGCCTCATGGATCCGCGTCTACTCGGCTACTACCGGCAGGAACTGCTGCACATCCGCGACGCGGCGGCGGAGTTCGCGCGCGAGCATCCGAAGATCGCCGGGCGCCTCGCGCTCGAGCAGACGACCTCCGGCGGCGAGTGCGTCGATCCGTACGTGGAACGCCTGCTCGAAGGCTTTGCCTTCCTGGCCGGCCGCGTGCACTACCAGCAGGACGCCGAATACGCGCGCTTCACGCAGTACCTGCTCGAACTGGTGTACCCGGGCTACCTGGCGCCGACGCCGTCGATGCTGATCGCGCAGCTGGAGCCCGATCTCGACGACCCGGCGCTGGCCGCCGGCCCGTCGGTGCCGCGTGGCAGCGTGATGAGCTCGCGCCTGCAGCCCGGCGAGCGCACCGCGTGCCGCTTCACCACCGGCCAGGCCGTGCGGCTGTGGCCGTTGCGCATCGCGCAGGCGCGCTTCCAGTCGCATGTCACCGACGTGCCCGCCGCGGCGCTGTCCGGCCTGGTCTCGCCCAACGCGTGCCTGCGGCTGCGCTTGAAGGTCGGCGCCTCGCTGATCGCCAACCAGCTCGAGCTCGACGAGCTCGTGCTGCACCTGGCCGGCGACGACGGCATCGCGCACCGCGTCTACGAACAGCTGTTCGCGCGCTGCCTGGCCATCGCGGTGGTCGATCCGATCCGGCGTCACGCGCTCGCCGGCGTGCTGGCTGCCGACGCGCTGACGCCGGGCGGCTTCGCCGACGACGAGGCTTTGATGCCGGTGCAGGATCGTGCCTTGTCCGGCTATCGGCTGCTCAAGGAATACGCGGCGTTCCCGGCGCGCTACCTGTTCGCGCGCATCAAGGGCCTGCGCGAGCTGATCGGCAAGATCGGCTCGTCCGAGTTCGAGCTGATCTTCATCTCCGACCGCAGCGACGTCACGCTGGAAAAGACGCTCGACCCGAGCAACTTCGCGCTGCACTGCACGCCAGCGATCAACCTGTTCCAGAAGCGCGCCGACCGCGTCGAGGTCAACACGCGCGACCACGAGTTCCACGTCGTCAGCGACCGCGCGCGGCCGATGGACTACGAGGTGTTCTCGCTGCTGTCGGTGGCGGGCATCGACAAGTCCGGCGTGACGCAGGTGCGCGAGTTCAAGCCGCTGTACGCGCGCTATGACGATGCCGGCGCCGATGCCTACGCGTTCTACACCACGCGCCGCATGCAGCGCGTGCAGTCCGAGGCCGCACGCCAGCGCGGGCCGCGCAGCGGCTACATCGGCACCGAGCTGTACGTGACGCTGGCCGATCCGCAGACGGCGCCGTGGCCGGCCTCGGTGGTGCAACTGGCCGTCGACACGCTCAGCACCAACCGCGACCTGCCGCTCACGCTGACGATCGGCAGCGCCAACGATTTCTATCTGGAAGAGAACACGCCGGTCAAGGGCATCCGCTGCATCCGCGGTCCCACGCGACCGGTCACGCCGGTAGGCGAGGGCAAGGGGCCGTGGCGCGCGCTGAGCCACCTGTCGCTGAACTACCTCTCGCTGATCGACAGCGAGGGCAAGGGCGGCGCGGCGTCGCTGCGCGAGCTGTTGTCGCTGTATGGGCTGGACGAGCTGTCGCCGCTGCACAAGCAGCTCGAAGGCCTGGTCTCGGTGCGCAGCGAGGCGGCGATCAGCCGCGTGCCGGTCAAGGGGCCGATCGTGTTCGGGCGCGGCACCAAGGTGTGGCTGTCGCTGGATGAGCGCGCGTTCGAAGGCACCGGCATCCTGGTGCTGGGCGCCGTGCTCGATCGCTTCCTGGCGCGCTACGCCAGCATGAACAGCTTCACGCAGCTCGTGCTCGCGTCGCAGACCCGCGGCGTGGTCAAGACCTGGCCGCCTCGCATCGGCTCGCGTTCGGTGCTGTGAGCGCACGATGAACGAGCGGCCCGCAGCCCCCGCGCCCGGCGAGGACGACGATCCGGAAGGCACGCGCGTGCTCACCGCCGCCGACGTGCGGGGCGCGCTCGATTCCCTCAAGGACGAGGTCGGCGGCCACGCCCCGGCAGTGGCCGAGCTGCTGGCCAGGCAGGAAGCGGCCAAGGCCGAGCGACACGCCGTCCGCCAGGAGCTGATGCGCCAACTGGCCGACGAGCCGCACAAGTTCGGCTTCTTCCAGGCCGTGCGCCTGCTGGAGAACGCGCATCCGGGGCTGCCGCGCATCGGCACCTCGCTGCGCCTGCGCGACGACCCGATCCGCTTCGCGCAGTCCCCGTCGCTGTCGTTCGCACCTGCCACGCTGGCGCACTTCGCGCCGGCCGAAGGCGACACGCCGCCCACGCTGCACCAGCGCTTCTTCGGCCTGTTCGGCGCCAACGGACCGCTGCCGCTGCACCTGACCGAGTACGCCCGCGAACGCGCCCGGCGCATGCCGTCGGATCGCGCGCTGGTGCGCTTCCTGGACATGTTCCACCACAGGCTGCTGTCGCTGCTGTATCGCGCCTGGGCCGAGGCGCAGCCCGCGGTGAGCCTCGATCGTCCCGACGACGATCCGTTCAGCCGCTGGGTCGGCTCGGTCGCCGGCTACGGGCAGTCCACGCTGACGAGCCGCGATTCGATTCCAGACGGCGCGCGCCTGGCGGCCTCCGGCATCCTGGGGCGCTCGGTGCACGGTGCCGAAGGGTTCGAGCGCATCCTCAACGACTTCTTCCGCGTGCCCGTGCGCGTCCATCAATGGCAGCCGCACTGGATGCGCCTGCCCGAGGAGGCGCGATCGCGCATCGGGTCGCACAGCGCGCCAGTGGCGCTCGGCCAGAGCGCGGTGATCGGCGCCCAGGTGTGGGACTGCCAGACGCGATTCCGCGTCGAGATCGGCCCGCTCACGCTGGCGCAGTACGAGCGCTTCCTGCCTGGCGGCGAGAGCCTGCGACGTTTGCATGATTGGGTGCTGAGCTACATCGGCCACGAGCTGTCCTGCGAGATGCACCTGGTGTTGAAGAAAGAGCAAGTGCCGTCCGTGCAACTGGGAGCCGCAGGTTCCCTGGGCTGGACCTCGTGGCTGGGCCGGCGCGCGTCGCCGGCACCGGCGGGCGACCTCGTGCTGGGCGTCACCTGAACGCCTTGTCCGGGTTGTTCCTCCGCTCGTCGGAGGGGATTGAAATGCCCTTCGAACGACGCTCCAATGAAGTCAGTTTCCAACTGGGCATCTCCAGGCCCGCATGAGGAGTCACCGTGAGTGAAATCAGTCGTGTCGCGCTGTTCGGCAAGCTCAATTCCGTGGCCTACAAGGGCATCGAGGGCGCCACGGTCTTCTGCAAGCTGCGCGGCAATCCGTACGTCGAGCTCGTGCACTGGCTGCACCAGCTGATCCAGGCCAGCGACTCCGACCTGCATCGCATCTTCAAGCACTACGCGCTGGATGCATCGCGCCTGGCCGGCGACATCACGACGGCGCTGGACGCGCTGCCGCGCGGCGCCACGTCCATCTCGGATTTCTCGCCGGTGATCCAGGACCTGATCGAGCGCGGCTGGGTCTATGGCACGCTGCAGTACGGCGAGAGCGCGGTGCGCACGGGCCTGCTGATGATGGGCGCCGCCAAGACGCCCAACCTGCGCAACGCGCTGTACGCGATCTCGCCCGAGTTCCGCAAGATCAAGCCGGACGACTTCTCCGACAACTTCGCCAAGATCGTCTCCGGCTCGCCCGAAGACACGCTGGCTGCCAGCGACGGCTCCAACGTCGGCGGCGGCGCGCAGCCGGGCGAAGCCAGCGGCGCGGTGGCGCCCGCGCAGATGGGCAAGCAGGAAGCGCTCAAGAAGTTCACGGTCGACCTGACCGCGCAGGCACGCGCCGGCAAGATGGATCCCATCGTCGGCCGCGACGACGAGATCCGCCAGGTCGTCGACATCCTGATGCGCCGGCGCCAGAACAACCCGATCCTGGTCGGCGAGGCCGGCGTCGGCAAGACGGCCGTGGTCGAGGGCTTCGCGCAGCGCATCGTGCGCGGCGACGTGCCGCCCAGCTTGAAGGAGGTCTCGCTGCTGACGCTGGATGTCGGCCTGCTGCAGGCCGGCGCGAGCATGAAGGGCGAGTTCGAGCAGCGCCTGCGCTCGGTCATCGACGAGGTGCAGGCCAGCCCCAAGCCCATCATCCTGTTCATCGACGAGACGCACACGCTGGTGGGCGCGGGCGGCGCGGCCGGCACCGGCGACGCGGCCAACCTGCTCAAGCCGGCGCTCGCGCGCGGCCAGCTGCGCACCATCGGCGCCACCACCTGGGCCGAGTACAAGAAGTACATCGAGAAGGATCCGGCGCTGACGCGGCGCTTCCAGAACATCCAGGTCGACGAACCGAGCGAAGAGAAGGCCATCCTGATGATGCGCGGCGTCGCCAGCACGATGGAAAAGCACCACAAGGTGCAGATCCTGGACGAGGCGCTCGAGGCCGCGGTCAAGCTGTCGCACCGCTACATCCCCGCGCGCCAGCTGCCGGACAAGTCGGTGAGCCTGCTCGACACCGCCTCTGCCCGCGTGGCCATCAGCCTGCATGCGGTGCCGGCCGAGGTCGACGACTCGCAGCGGCGCATCGAGGCGCTCGAAACGGAGATCGGCATCATCGCGCGCGAGTCCGCCATCGGCATCGCGACGGCAGAGCGCGAGGAGAACGTCAACGCGCTGCTGGCCGCCGAGAAGGAGCGCCTGGCCACGCTCACCAAGCGCTGGAACGACGAGAAGGCGCTGGTCGACCGCCTGCTCGCCCTGCGTGCCAAGCTGCGCGACGGCGTGCTGCCGGTCGAGGGCACCGGCAGCACGCTCGAAGCGAGCGCCGAGACGGCCGCCGAGGCCAAGGCCACGCTGACGGACGGCGAGCGCAGCGACATCAAGACCGAGCTGCGCGGCGTGCAGGACGAGCTCACCAAGCTGCAGGGCGAGAACCCGCTGATGCTGCCGACCGTGGACTTCCAGGCCGTGGCCAGCGTGGTCGGCGACTGGACGGGCATCCCCGTGGGCCGCATGGCCGCCAACGAGATCGACACCGTGCTGAAGCTGCCGCAACTGCTGGGCAAGCGCGTGATCGGCCAGGATCACGCGATGGAGATGATCGCCAAGCGCATCCAGACCTCGCGCGCCGGCCTGGACAACCCGAGCAAGCCGATCGGCGTGTTCATGCTGGCGGGCACGTCGGGCGTGGGCAAGACGGAGACCGCCATCGCGCTGGCCGAGTCGCTGTACGGCGGCGAGCAGAACCTGATCGTCATCAACATGAGCGAGTACCAGGAGGCGCACACCGTCTCGTCGCTCAAGGGTGCCCCCCCGGGGTATGTCGGCTACGGCGAAGGCGGCGTCCTCACCGAGGCCGTGCGGCGCAAGCCCTACAGCGTGGTGCTGCTCGACGAAGTCGAGAAGGCGCACCCGGACGTGCACGAGCTGTTCTTCCAGGTCTTCGACAAGGGCTGGATGGAGGACGGCGAGGGTCGTTCCATCGACTTCCGCAACACGCTGATCCTGCTGACCACCAACGCCGGCACCGACATGATCGCCAACCTCTGCAAGGATCCGGACCTGATGCCCGATCCCGAAGGCATGGCCAAGGCGATCCGCGAGCCGCTGCTCAAGATCTTCCCGCCGGCGCTGCTGGGCCGCCTGGTCACGATCCCGTACTACCCGCTGTCCGACGAGATGCTGGGCAAGATCGTGGCGCTGCAGCTCAATCGCATCAAGAAGCGCATCGAGGCGCGCTACAAGATGCCGTTCACCTACGACGAGGACGTGGTCAAGCTGGTGGTCAGCCGCTGCACCGAGAGCGAATCGGGCGGCCGCATGATCGACGCCATCCTCACCAACACGATGCTGCCCGAGATCTCGCGCGAGTTCCTCACGCGCACGATGCAGGCCACGCCCATCGCCGGCGTGAAGGTGGGCGTCGCGGACGGCGAATTCAGCTACTCGTTCGACTGACGCTGCAAGCCCTCGGCGACAGCAAACCCCCTACGCACAGGTAACCCGACATGATCAAGTACGCGAACCTCGGCCTGGACAGGCAGCTCAACGAAATCGTCATCGCCGGCAGCCACGACGCCGGCGTGACCCAAGGCGACGCGAACACGAAGACGCAGTCGCTGGACATCGCCGGCCAGGCGAGCGCCGGCGTGCGCTTCTTCGACATCCGCATCACCGGCGAGGTGGTCAAGAAAGGTGGCGGCGGCGACGTCGTGCAGCTCAAGGCCTATCACGGCAAGGGCACGAGCAGCGAGAAGAGCGCGATCGACCTGCGCACCGGCAACACCGGCAAGATGGAGGTCATGAGCCTGATGGGCGGCGCGTTCGGCATGTCGCTGACCAAGATGCTCACCGACGCGAAGAACTTCCTGATCAGCAATCCGGGCGAGTTCCTCATCCTCAAGTTCGACAAGTGCGCCAACTGGGAAATGATCGCCGAGGCCTGCCGCGCCGTGCTGGGCGACAAGATCTACAACGGCGGCGGCAACATCAACACCAAGACCTTGCGCGAGCTCGCAGGCAAGGTGATCTGCGCCTTCATGAGCGAGGGCTACAGCCTGCTCAAGCTGCCGGCCGACCGCGTCGGCATCACGCACATCAAGAACCTCTACAAGCCGCCCGCGGGCTACAAC